>Ga0209380_10001735_pt1 | contig 14446 bp, 12 predicted proteins | sample HubBroMetageWFT6_FD_188347 | JGI IMG/M metagenome (GOLD analysis project Ga0209380, IMG submission 188347) | Warmed and freeze-thawed soil microbial communities from the Hubbard Brook experimental Forest, New Hampshire - Hubbard Brook CCASE Soil... | ecosystem: Environmental > Terrestrial >...
CGTCGGTCCCAGACCACGGGGTCGAAGGGCGCGAGGAAGCGCAGCCTGTCGTCGATTGGGTTCGGTGCGGCCATGGGCTTCTCGCCCTCCGGCCAGAACCACAGCAGGCCGTCGACGTGGGCATGGGCATAGCGGGATTTGGCGTGCTCCAGGACCTGCCGCGTCTCGGTGGCCAGCTGCGGCACTCCATAGCGCAGCAGTCCGCACAGATAGCCCAAGCTGGCCGCAGGCAGCGGCGCGTAGAGCTGCACCACCACGTCCAGCAACTGGCCGGCGCGCGCGAGCCGGGCCTCGGGGCTGTCGTCCTGCGGCGGGTGCTCGATCGCCTGGTAAACCCGGGTGCCGGCCTCGCGCCGCGCAACGCGAAGCAGCCCGCAATAGTGCAGGCCCTCGAGCAGATGCGTGCTGGCATTCAGGTCGCCGCCCCAGCGCTGGATGCGGCCATGGTCGAAATGTGCGCGCATGTCCTTGGGGTGGGTGCGACCCTGCTGCCGCACAAAGGCCAGCACCTCCTGGGCGCGCGCCTGCATCCTGGCATCCCAGGCGCGCGGCGCCGCGCGCGGATACAGGAGGGCTAGGGTCTCGCGAGGCAGGAAACCGTAGTTGATGAAGAAGGCCTCTTCGATCGCCAGGCGTGGGTAGCGGCGCTCCAGGTCGCCGGCGCGATAGTCCTTAACGCGCAGCGCGAGGATCAGATCCTGCGCGCGAGCGGGCGCGCGCATCGGGTCGGCCTGGACAAAGCCCAGGCGCGCAATGGCCCGAGGCAGGCTGGTGGGCTTGAAAAGGCTGCGCGCGATCGCGTATTGGCGAAGCTGCCCGAGACTGGGAGCTTTGAGAGGGCTCGCGCGTGGCGTCCGGTAGGGGCTCTGGGGATCATTGGCTTTAACGGGTACCAAGCGATTGTGTACGATTCGTTTGCCTATCTTCGTCACCTTTGCATGGGCTCGAAAGCCAGAATAGGCCGATGGCCAGCAGAACTCCCCCATGCCCCATGCGGCCAGATCGCCGATAGTGCCACGCAGAATGCGGACCAACCTCTGATACTCGAAGAGTCCGCTCTGCGCACCACCGAGTTTGACGACCGGCAAAAACGTGGAGCATCCAAGCGCACGCGATCACAAGGATGTGGTCTCCTCAAATCCGCGCGTCGCTAACCGCCATGGCTGCTCTAAAAGCATACCAGTGAGCGGTTTGTGCGCAAATGACAGTCAGCAAATGACAGTCAGCAAATGACAGTCAGACTTGTCGGTTGGTGAAATCGCGATTACGCTCAGCCAGCGGTCAGACGTCTAATCGGCTTCTCGACAGTTCATTGCGAAGAAGGTGCGGCGCACTCATCATGGGGTCAATGTGTAATGGCCTTATAGGGTCAACAACGGACACTCTCGCAGTCCCTCGCACTGAGTTACTGCTTCCCAGCAACGGCGTAGTGGGACGCTATCAGGCGCCACTTCCCGGATTTCTTCATCCACACATCCGTGAAGCGATCGTGATAATCGTAAGGTTGCCCTTTAGACTCTCCACGTTCGTGGTACGCACCTGTCAATACGGCAGTGTCTCCGTGCAGCCGGATTTTGAGGTCTGACATCTCGACAATATCCACACGCATCGAAGAGGAAGCTGTGTAACTGATGTAACCAGTCTTGCCGTAGATGCTGCCATCCTCGACGGTAATGACGAAGTCTTTATCGAGGAGCGAAGCGAGAAGGTCGAGTTGCCGCTGCTTATAGCAGTCCATCAATTTAACTTCCAAAGCGCGAACTTTGTCAGCTTCCGATTCTTCTTGTGCCTCGGGAAGAATGGACGGAATTGCCATCAGACACAACATCAAAGCCGAGAACAGAGTTCTGCGCATATTCGTTATATCTTTCATAGTCCGGCTGCGGCGGCAAGTTCGTTTTTCTGACCCCGCATCAAACACGGCATATGGTTCGCCACCTACCCGCCAATGTCCCGAACGTGTTTGGGAACACAACGATGATCCAATTCACCCATGCGGGTGCGCGTGGGCAAAGTTCGGAGCGTGTAGCCGACAGGGCCGAAACCAGAAACCTGTCCTAAAAGCACGCCGCCTTTCACGGGCGTCAAAGCCCAGGCCACGCCTTTAGTGTCACGCTCGGCTCAGGCAAGGCGCCAGAAATCAGAGGTCATTCCCAGCGAGCGGAACAGTTCGTGAGCCTCGTCCACCGTGCGTCGCCGCCAGTCGGGAGAAAATCGATCGCGATACCATGCGTCGGCCAGCTTCCAAGCCTGCTCCACGCTCAAGGTACCGCCTCGCGGAAGTCTCCAAGCTGCGCACCACCGATCGATGTGATCTTCCGACCGGAAGAGAAGCATGGTTTTTCAATTGAAGACAATGTCGTCCCACCAGTGCCGCGCAGGAAGCGCGAAATGAACGACCCCTGGCGGCTGGGATGTCACCTCGCCTTTGCGAACTTGGACGGTCATGCTTTCGCCGCAGCATCCGCAGGACGCAAGCACGCGCCCGTCGCTTTGCAGCATGGCAATCACCCCCAGCGCGTCCCAGATACAGTTTCCGTACCAGCTTCGGGAGTCGCTCACTCCTTTGGTTTCCACCACGAACGGCGTGGGAACAGCCGAAAGAGGGTTCGCCATGAGGACCTCTCCGCTGCCTGGCTGAAGGACCAGTATGTGAGCGGCAGCCAGTTCATCGAACGCATCCGCGACATCGGCCACGCCACACCCAAAAGTTGCTGCAACTTCCGCCTTCGAAGGACACCGGCCTAGCTCCAGAAACAACTCATAGAGTCGGACTCGTACTCGATTCCTGAAATCATCAGGCATAACTGTGGAGATGCTCATTATGAAAGGCCGGCAGGGCTTTGTCCAACCGTGCTGAGCCCGGTCCGCGTCGGCTGGTCACGAGTCCTCTGATCATGCGAACTGTCCAGAAACGGCGGGACGCCAGAGTCGTTCTCGCAGACCGGGTCCGACGGCTACCGCTCACGCGGTACCACCCCCGCAGTACCGCGATCGCCAACTACGAGCCGGTCCCGCGCCATTTAACTCGTAACCAAAATATTACAAGTGTAAACGCCTTACAGTTACCTTCCGAAACGCCTGTCAACCCGGCGATGGAAGCACCGGGCTATTGTCGGGTGTACCTACTGGGCACGGATCTGCCGGGCTCCCCCGGCGAACAGCCGAGGCGGCTGTCCCCACCTGGAGGTTGAGCTAGCTCCAGGTGCGCGTTCCGTAGTCGGCCATGGACAGCGTCAGGAGGATGAAGAGGAAGAAAATTGTGGAGATGACGACCAGCTTCAGCAATTTTTCGTGAGCGCCCTTGATGTGCATGAAGAAAAGAGCGACAAGGAGCGCTTTAATCGTGGCGATGGTGAGGGCGACAGCGGCGTTGAAGCGGCCGAGATCGATGCGGGCCGCGATGACGGTGAGAGCGGTCCCGGCAAGCAGTATCAGCCAGATTACGATGTAGCCGGTTAGCGACGACTCGTGGTGCTCGTGCGCTGGCTCTGTTGGTTCGCGCGACAATTTTGTGTCTTCGGGCATGCAGCCTCATTATTTATGCAAGTCGATCAGATAAAGCAACGGGAACAAATAGATCCAGACAATATCGACAAAGTGCCAGTACAGTCCGCCCATTTCCACGGGGGTGTTGTATTCCGGAGTGAAGCGTCCCCGCCAAGCGGCAAACAGGAGCCAAGTGAAGAAGCCGATGCCGATGATCATATGCAGCGCGTGCAATCCGGTCATGATGAAGTAAAGCGCGAAATAAATTTGCGCGTGACCCCGGTTAGCCATCTGGTCGGGATGTCCGGGAACTGGCACGTTGTCGAACTGGAAGCTGGGGCCGGGGACGTGATGCTTCTCGAACTTCTCGGCATATTCCGTGGCTTTGATGCCGAGGAAGGCGAAGCCGAGAATGATGGTGAGCACGAGGCTGCCGATGAGCATGGTGCGCTTGCCCTGCTGCGCGGCATAGACGGCAAAGACGACGGTCAAGCTACTGCAGATCAGCACGGCGGTGTTGGTGGCGCCGAGTTTCCAGCTGAGCGTCTGGCTGGCGGCGGCGAAGTCGCCGAAGTACGCGAGGCGGTAAATCAGGTAGGCGCAGAACAGACCCCCGAAGAACATGACTTCGGTGCCGAGGAAGATCCACATGCCGAGACTGGCGGAGTCTTCCTGTTGCTGCGGTTCGGCGAAGTGGTGCAGCAACTCCGGATGATGTTGCTCTTCGTGATGGAGGCCAACGACGGTGCTATCCGACAACTTTGACCTCCTGCTTATGGGCGCTGTCGATCTCGTCGTAGTTGTAGGCTTCCCAAGTCACGACGGGCTCGGTTTCAAAGTTGAATGTAGTGGGCGGAGATGTAGTCATCCACTCGAGGCCGGCGGCCTTCCACGGATTGTCGGGTGCGGGCTTGCCGTAGCGCATCGACCAGAGGAAGTAAAGCATGGGCAGCAGATACCCAACGCCGAGCACGGTGGCACCCGCCGTCGAGAGAACGTTGAGCACCTGGAACTCGGGCATGTGGCTGTAATCCGCATAGCGCCTCGGCATGCCGAGATAGCCGAGGACGAACTGCGGAAAGAATGTCAGGTTGAAACCGAGAAATACGATTAAAGCTGCGAGCCGAGCCCAACCTTCGGGGTAGAGGCGGCCGGAAATCTTCGGCCACCAGAAATGCAGACCTCCGAGATAACCCATGAGAGCGCCGCCGACCATGATGTAGTGAAAGTGCGCGATGACGAAATAGGTGTCGGTGACGTGAACATCGATTCCGAGAGCGGCGAGAAACAATCCCGTGAGGCCGCCCATGGTGAACAGTCCAATGAATCCAAACGCGTAGAGCATGGGCGCGTCGTAGTGGATGGACCCTTTGTAGAGAGTAGCGGTCCAGTTGAAGACTTTGACGGCAGAAGGGACCGCGACTGCATAGCTCAGCAAAGAAAATACGAGGGCGGCATAGACCGAGATTCCGGCGACAAACATGTGGTGCGCCCAAACCAGAAAGCCGAAGACGGCAATTGCAATCGAGGAAAAGGCGACAAAGCTATAACCAAAAATGCGCTTGCGCGCGAAGCACGCAATGATCTCGGTGACCACGCCCATTGAGGGCAAAATCATGATGTAGACGGCGGGATGGGAATAGAACCAGAACAGGTGCTGGAACAGGAGAGGATCGCCGCCAAGTCTGGGATCGAAGATGCCGAGGTGCAGGGCTCGTTCGGCGGCGACGAGCACGATGGTGATGGCGATGACGGGCGTGCCGAGAATCTGGATGATGCTGGTAGCGTAGTGCGCCCAAATGAAGAGCGGCAGACGCGACCAGGTCATGCCCGGCGCGCGCATGCGATGGATGGTAACGACGAAATTCAGGCCGGTGAGGATGGAGGAAAATCCGGTGACGAAGATGGCGAGTCCGGCCTCGACGATTTTTGTGTTGCTGTAGGCGGTGCTGAAAGGCGTGTAGAAGGTCCAACCGGTATCGACGCCGCCGGTCAGCATGCAGTGCAGCATCATGATGCCGCCGATGATGTAGAGATACCAGCTCAACAGGTTGATGCGCGGGAAAGCCAAGTCTTTGGCGCCGATCATCATGGGTACGAGGAAGTTGCCCAGCACGGCGGGAATGGACGGGATGAGAAAGAAGAAAACCATGACCATGCCATGCATGGTGAAGAGTTTGTTGTAGGTGTCGGCCTGTACCAGGTCGCTGGCGGGGGTGAGCAGTTCGAGCCGGATGAGCAGAGCGAAGAAGCCGCCGATGAAAAAAAAGAACGTGATGGAGATCAGGTAGAGAAGCGCAATGCGCTTGTGGTCGGTGGTGAACAGCCACGAGCCGACGCCGTACTCCTTGTTGAGATAATTTTCCCGCTCAACGGGTTGAATGGTTGCCGTAGCCATACTCATTGCACCTGACTTCCTGCGGCCCTGGAATTATCTTGCTGCGTGGCAGCCGCCGTCCTGGTCGAAGTTGCGACGGGTTGCGAGAGCGATTTCACGTACGCCACTAATGCGTTCAGTTGCTCTTCGCTCACGAGTCCCTGAAACGTGGGCATGACTGGCTTGAACCCGCTCACGACCTTGGAGCCGGGGTCGAGAATGGATTCGCGAATGTAATTTTCGTCGGCGGTTATGGTGCGCCCGTCTTCGAGCTGCACGGGCTTGCCGAAAATCCCCTCGAGATTCGGGCCGCGGCCTGGCGTGTCGGCGCGATGGCAGGTGACGCACCCGAGCTCGGCGAAGATCTTCTCACCCGAGGCGGAGAGCGGGCCCGCCGGACTGCCGCTCATCCAGGCTTCGAATTGTGCTGGCTCCATCACGATGATGGAACCGATCATGCCGGAGTGCTGCGTGCCGCAATATTCGGCGCAGAACAGATGGTAGGTTCCGGGCTTGGTAGCTCGGAACCAGGCGAGGGTGTAGCGGCCCGGGAGCACATCCTGCTTCATGCGGAATGCTGGAATGAAGAAGCTGTGGATTACATCCTGCGACGTCATGATGAGCTTCACGTCGCGGCCAACAGGAACATGCAGTTCGTTGATTTCGCGCTGGCCCTCGGAGTGTTCGAGCTTCCACATCCATTGCTTGGCGACGACGTAGACTTCGGTGGAATCGCGGGGTGGCGTGCGGCTTTTGAAAAAGACGACCGCGCCCCAGACGAAAATGACCATGAATACCATGAACGGGACAACGGACCAGGTCAACTCGAGTGGCGTGGATCCTTCAATTTGCTCGGCAAGAACACCACGTCGGTGGCGATAGCGCGCAGCAAAGTAAAGCAGGGCGGAGAAGATGAGCAGCGACATCAAGCCCGAGACAATGAGCAGGAAGATGAACAGGGCATCGACGTTGCCCGCCGCGGCAGAGGCCCTATCGGGCCATAGTGGAAAGTTATCGAACATATCTTGCTGGTCCAGACCCTGCTTGCCCCGGTCCGACTTGACCCGGTTTTGACTCCAAGGTTCTTCGCGGCGGCGCGAGTTTCTCCAATCGAAAAAGGATGAACAGGAGCAGGCCCAGCATGAGGATGGTGAGTCCGGCTCCGAGGCGCAAAATGTTGCTGACGATCGCGCCGTATTTTCCGGTGGCGGGATCGTAGTGATAGCAATAGAGCAGTACCTGATCGACGGCGTTGCCGATCTTGCCTTGCGAGGCCTCGACCAATCCCATACGAAGATCTTTCGGCGGATAATCGACGCCGTAGAAATATCGCGAGATGCGGCCTTGCGGGGTCAGGACCATGAGGGCGGTGGCGTGCGCGTACTGATTAATTTTGGGATCGTATTGATATTGAAAACCGACGGCCTTGGTGAGCGCGTTGATGGACTCGGCCGGGCCGGTCAGGAAATGCCAGCCGGAAGCGGCGCTGGCGCGGCCGTAGCGCTTGAGGTAGTCCTGCTTCTTGGCGGCGGCGATGGCGGGCGTCTCGTTGGGATTGAAGCTCACGGTGAGCACGTCGAATTCGTTGCCAATGTCGAACTTCACCATCTTCATGGATCCGGTCAGGCCCGATAAGACTTCGCCGCACAGCATGGTGCAGTTGTAGTAGACCAGGTTCAAAATTAACGGCTTCTTGCCGAAGTAGTCGCCCAGTTTGACGGTGCGGCCGGAGTCGTCCACGAAAGTGAGATCGGGAGGCACTTGGCCATCAAGATGCTGCTCGATGCCGACGTTCTGCAAATACGGCGGGCGGATGTTCGACGGGGGCGACATGATCCCTTTGGTCATCGCCTGGGATGTGGCGCGGGGGGCCGCTGTCAGGATGGCGGCTCCGATGAGGAATAGGGGAAGCAGGAGAGTTCGCCGGCGCCTGCGGGCGGCGGCGGATCGCGCTGTCGAGCGTTGCTCGACTGGACCGCCGGAAGCGGCTGTCCCCGCATTACTTTTTACTGGCGGATTGTGGTAGTGATGCTTCACTTCTTGCTTTCCTTCTTCTTTTCCGTCGGCTTCTCCGGCTGAGACTTCGAAGACTGATCTGCGGATGCTTCGCCGCTTGTACTCGGGGCGCGGACGGGAAGGCCGCGCTCGACGAGCAAGTCCATGGCCCGGTCGATCGGAATACGGACGGTTCCAGCCTTCTGATCGACCCAATCGTAGCTATTCAGAGTCTGTGCTTCGTCGGTGCGGATCTTATCGAGTTGACCGCGCTCGTCGACTTCCAGTTGTGGGCTGGGGAAATTTTGCTTCAGGTAATCTTTGTAATCCGCCGACAGTTTGCGCGTGTCTTTCGGGGCGTTGGTGACGAGCGGGCTGACCGGCGCCTGTTGCGATTCGGACCGCTTTTCGAGAAACGAATACAAACCGTCGACCACAAAGTGCGTGAGGAGTCCGGCGAGGACAAGGCCTGCCAGGAAATATAGAACACCGGAGACGCCGATGTCGCTGCGTTCGTATCCGCCGTTGCCGGTCGATTTCACGGGATGGATTTCGTTGCTCATGCTCTGTCAGTCATTCTGGGTCAATCATTCTTTGTTAGTCATTCTTTGTTAGTCATTCTTTGTTAGTCATTCCTTGTGAACCATGCTTTCTCGATCATGCGCTTTCCGGGTGATGATGTTGCGGGTGCAGCACTTCTCCGGCGGACGGATCGTAGAGCGGCAACAAGGGCAGCGAGCCCAGATTGCGGAAGAAGTAAGCCAGCCAGAAGCCGCCGATCGCAATCGGCACAACGATGTCAGCGACAGTCACCTGGAACGTCGTGGAGAAATTCGGCTCGATGATCCAGAACAAGTCCAGGTAACGCATCAGCATGAGCCAAACCGCCAACCAGACCAACTTGCGGATGTTGCGCTTGAACGGACGGGACAACAAAGTCCCGAACGGGATGGCGAAGTGGAAGATGACGATGAACAAGCCGACGTATCCCCAGCCTCCGTTCAAACGCCGCATGTAATACGTGATCTCCGAAGGCAAGTTTCCTGCCCAGATGATGAGCCACTGCGAATAGTTGAAGTACGCCCAGACCATCACGAAGGTCAGCATCCATTTACCGTGATCGTGAACGAAGTCAGGACTCAACATCTCGGACATCGGCTTGTAATTGAAGAGGATGCGCTCGACAACCACGGCGAAGCACATGGCGGAGAGGACTTCGCCGATGAGGATGACGAGTCCGAAGATGGTGGAGATCCAGCTGGGATCAAGCGACATGACCCAGTCGATGGCAGCGAAAGAAATGGTGAATCCGTAGAGGATGAGGCCCGGGCCGGCGACGGCTTTGAAGCGCTCGGTGTTGTCAGGAGCGCCGGCACGGTCGGTTTGCCTCGACCAGTGCGAGAGCAAATAGGAGAGCAGGTTCCAGATGGCGAAGTAGAAGATGGCGCGAATGACGAAGCCATTCGTGGTGAGATAGGTTTTGGTGATGTCTTTGAGATGCTCGCTCAGGTGCTTGTCGGCGATCTGGTCGAGCGGCTGCGCCCATATGTAGAGCTTGTGCATTCCTAGAATGATGGGAATGAACAGGAGCGCCAGCAGCGGCTGTGTGCGCATCGCGGCACCCAGTATTCTGCGGATGACCATGCCCCAACCGCCGCCGGTCAGGTGGCGAATCATGAGGATCGCCATTGAACCCAGGGAGACGCCCAGCCAGCACATGAATCCGAGGAGGTAGGCGCGGAAGAACTGCTCCGGGCGAAGGAATGCGAGGATCAGCGCTATCAGGCCGAAGACGACGCCGACAATCAACGACCGCTGCCCGATCGTTTTCACGATCGGAGGTGCGGTGAGATCGAGTTGTTTCACGGCCGGCGCGCTCATTTCTGTTCCTCTGCTTGCGAATTATTCTCGGGCAAAACGGCCGGGAGGCTAGCCCCCGTGCCGGGCTCGCGGAATTTCAGCGGCTCGGAAGGTATCTTCTGCGCAGCGGGCACGTCAGCCCTGGTCGCGTTCTGGCTCAACTGGAGTGCGCGAACGTAGGCGACGATGTCCCAGCGATCCTGCGGTGGAATCTGCGAGGCGTAGTCGGGCATGACGCCGAAACCTTCGCTGATAATGTCGTAGAAATATCCCAGGGGAGCCTTCTCGAGGCGCGCGATGTGGAATGAGGGCGGCTGTTTCGAGAATCCGCGAGAGGTCACGAAACCGTTGCCATCTCCGAGGCGCGAGTGGCAGGGGGCGCAGAAAATGTTGAAGCGCTCCTCGCCGCGCAGCAGGACTTCTTTCGTGACGGGAAACGGCATCGCGTCGCCAGGATTGCCGCCAATCTTGCCGGTATAAAAATAGGAGTCTTCGTGGAGCTGTCCGCGGGCGACCGTGCCCTCGACCGGCGGGCGCGCGGAGCGCTGGTCGGAGAAGAAGTCGCTGCGGGAGAGCGGGTTCTGGCGCGGCTGCACGTGCATGTCGATGCGGCAGGCGGAGAGGAGCGCGATGGCCGCGAGCAGCGCGCCCCAGGAACCTGCCCTCGCGAAAACCCAGGCTTCAGGCGTTCGTGGAATCCCACCCTTGCGCATCCAGCGCGCAAGGATGGGGCACCCGGTTTTTCCTAACACCGAAAGTTTTACGAGGGAGGCCATATTAGCTGGGCACCTCCGAGATGGAGCGCGGAGAGAGGCGCTCGAGGAACGCGCGCGTTGTTGCGGGGTCGTACTTTTTGTCGGATGAGAACACGATCAGGAAGAAGCGATCTTTGGAGGCGAGAGCGAAGCGCGCGACGTTGAAGACCGGGTGATAGGGCATGGGCAGGCCGTTGAGGGCGAGCATGCCGAAGACGGCTGAGATTCCGGCAAAAAGAATCGTCATTTCGAACGTGATGACGATAAACGCGGGCCAGGAATGCGCAGGCTTGCCGCCGATGTTCAATGGATAGTCGACGGCGGACATCCAGTACTGCATGATGTAGCCGGTCAGGCCGCCGATGATGCCGCCGATCAGCACGACCAAGGGAACTTCGTCACGATGGAAACCGATTTCTTCAGCCAGCCCTTCGATGGGAAATGGGCTGTAGGCGTCGATCTTCCGATAGCCTGCCTGATGCGTCGCGTGCGCCGCGTCGACCAGTGCCTGCGCCGAATCGAACTCCGCCATAACGCCGTAGATAGGATCACGTTTCATGCCGTTATTCCTTCACCTCCGCTTCCGGCAGGAGGGTGCGCATTTCAAAGATCGAAATCGCCGGCAGAAGACGCAGGAACAGGAACATGGCGGCAAGGAACATGCCGATGGTACCGATGTACGTCATCCAGTCCCAGCGCGTGGGATAGTACATGCCCCAAGAGGATGTCAGGAAATCGCGCTGCAAACTGACGACGACGATGATGAAGCGTTCCAGCCACATGCCGATGAGGATGACACCCGAGATGAAGAAAAGCGCGATCGGGCTGGTGCGAAGCTTGCGAATCCACAGAACCTGCGGAATGAAAATGTTACAGATCAGCAGCATCCAGTACGGGACTGCATACGGACCATGGAGGCGATTCCAGATCGTGAAGGCGTCATAACGGTCGCCGCTGTACCAACCCATGAATGCCTCGATGCCGTACCCGTAGGCGACGATCAATCCTGTCGCCAGCATGACCTTGGCCGAGTTCTGCAGGTGGCGTTCGGTGATGAAATCTTCGAGGCCATAGATTTTGCGGATGGGGATGGCCAGCATCAACACCATGGCGAAGCCGGAGTAAATCGCGCCGGCGACGAAATAGGGCGGGAAGATGGTGGTGTGCCATCCGGGGACGATGCCGACGGCGAAGTCGAAGCTGACTACCGTGTGAACCGAGAGGACCAGGGGCGTCGCAAGACCAGCCAGCAGCAGATAGGCAGTCTCGTAGCGATGCCAGTGGCGGGCCGATCCGCGCCATCCCAGGGAGAGCATGCCGTAAACGATTTTGAGCGGCCGTTTGTCGCTGCGGTCGCGCAGTGTCGCGAAATCGGGGATCAGGCCCATGAACCAGAACAACGCGGAAATGGTCGCGTAGGTAGAGACGGCGAAAACGTCCCAGATCAGCGGACTGCGGAATTGCGGCCACACGCCCATGGTGCTGGGATAGGGAAACAACCAGTACGCGACCCACGGACGTCCGACGTGAATCGCAGGAAAGATTCCGGCGGAGGCGACAGCGAACAGCGTCATGGCTTCGGCGAAACGGTTGATCGAGTTGCGCCACGACTGGCGCAACAGTAAAAGGATGGCGGAGATGAGGGTGCCGGCGTGGCCGATGCCGATCCACCACACGAAGTTGACGATGGCGAAGCCCCAGCCGATGGGGATGGTGACCCCCCAGATTCCGATACCTTTCAGAACCAGGTATCCGATGGCATAGAGCATCATCATGGTGAGCATGAAGAAGATGCCGAAGCCAAGGAACCATCCGTTCGAGGCGGGGCGGGTCAGCACGATCGCGCTGATCTTTTCCGTGACCGTGCCGAAGGTGTGGCCTGGCTCGATTACGGGAGCTCGGTCATCGACCGTCATTTTGTATTGCTCGTCCATGCGTGGCTTAGCTTTAGCTGCTAGCTTCTAGCTTTTCCCTTCCAACTCCGGGTTCGGGTTGCGAACTTCTGCCAGATACGTGGTGCGCGGGCGGGTGTTCAGTTCGCCCAGCAGGCTGTAGTTGCGGGCCTGTGCTTTTAATTTTGAAACCTTGCTGTTCGGGTCATTCACGTTGCCGAAGATGATCGCGCCGGCAGGACAGGACTGCTGGCACGCGGTCTGGAGTTCGGCATCGTTGATCTTGCGATCTTCGCGCTCGGCGTCGATGCGGCGCTCGTTGATGCGCTGCACGCAGTACGTGCACTTCTCCATGACGCCGCGGCTGCGTACGCTGACATCGGGATTGCGCATCATCTTGTATTGCGGCGTGTCCCAGTCCTGGAAGAGCAGGAAGTTGAAGCGACGCACTTTATAAGGACAGTTGTTCGAGCAATAGCGCGTGCCTACACAGCGGTTGTAGACCATGTCGTTCAGGCCTTCAGTGGTGTGGTTGGTGGCGCCGACGGGGCAGACTACTTCGCAGGGGGCGTTCTCGCACTGCATGCAGGGCACGGGCTGGAAGAAGGCGCGGGGATTATCGCGGTCACCCTGGTAGTAGGCGTCGACTCGTATCCAGTGCATGTGGCGACCCAACTGTGTCTGCTCTTTGCCGACCACGGCGATGTTGTTCTCCGACTGGCAGGCCAGCATGCAGTTGTTGCAACCCACGCAGGAGTTGAGATCGATCGTCATGCCCCAGGCGTAATCTTCTTCTTTGTAGGGATAGGGCTTGTAGAGCGAGAGCTCGTACGGCGTTTGTTCTTCTTTTGCGAAGTTCGGTTCTTTGCGGTATTGCTCGAGCGTGGTTTCGCGGACCAGGGGGCGATAGCCGCCGTCTGGCGTCTCCATGCTTTGCATGCCTTGGGTGGAGGCGAGCTTCGAGGTGGCTCCGGTCTTGCGGAGTTGCACGCCGGTGGCGATCCAGGGGGCATCGCTCGTGCGAAGTGCGTAGGCGTCGAAACCTTGGGCAGTGCCGACGCGGCCGGCGCGCTTGCGTCCGTAGCCGAGGAAGATAGTGACCGAATTGTCGGGATGGCCGGCTTGAATCCAAACTGGACCGCTGAGCTTCCTGCCGTTCAGCTCAAGTTCGACGACATCCTCAGTGTTGATGCCATGATCCTTTGCCATCTTGGGACCGATGAGGACGGCGTTGTCCCAGGTGAGCTTGGTCATCGGCTTGGGTAGTTCCTGCAACCAGCCGTTGTTCGAGAATTGTCCGTCGTGGATGGTGGGGTCGCGTCGGATGTTGAGCTCGATGAGGTTCGCGGCGGGGGGCGGCGGAAACTCTATCGACCCCTTCACGGCGACAGATTTTGGCGCGAATCTCGTGCCTTCGATCCAGCCGTCGTGCAGCGACTTTCGCCAGAACTTTTCGAAGTCCGCACCGGTGTGCTGCTTCTGCCAGTAGGCGCGGACGAGATCGTAACCTGTGGCGTCGGATTGGCCGTTGAGCAGGGCGACAAATTCAAGCGCGCTCTTGCCGTTATAAAGGGGTGCGATCAGCGGCTGGATGATGCTAGCCGTGCCGTCATAGGCGCGGGCGTCGCCCCAAGCTTCGAGCTCGTGCGTCGCGTTCACATGCCATTGGCAGAGTTCGGCGGTTTCGTTCTGATAGAGACCGTGATGAACCCGAAGAGGAATCTTGCTGTTCGTCAGAGCATCAGCAAAGTTGAGATCAGCGGGAGCATCGTAAGCCGGATTGCCGCCGAGAATCACAAGCAAGTCAACTTTGCCGTCGCGCATGTCGGCGACGAGATCTTTGATTGATTCGGCTTGATTGACCGGATTCGCGTCCACAGACTCTGAGTACAAGACCGTCTTCCCCACATTGAAAAGGCCTTGATTAATGCCGTGAGCCAGGGCGTGAACCGCCGGGGACTGATGCTCGCCGGCTATGACTACGCTAGACCCTTGGTGGGTATGCAAATCTTGAATGAGAGTGAGCAGGAACTTGTCCGGGGCGGACTTAGAGCCGGCCTCCCCATTACAGATCGACA
>Ga0209380_10001739_pt1 | contig 14436 bp, 9 predicted proteins | sample HubBroMetageWFT6_FD_188347 | JGI IMG/M metagenome (GOLD analysis project Ga0209380, IMG submission 188347) | Warmed and freeze-thawed soil microbial communities from the Hubbard Brook experimental Forest, New Hampshire - Hubbard Brook CCASE Soil... | ecosystem: Environmental > Terrestrial > Soil...
CGGTCGATCAGCTTGAGTGTGACGGCGTCCTCGGTGAGCTTCGGAATGAAATCCGGACTCCAACCCTGCATCAGATGCGGCCGGAAGCTCGGATGGCTGCCCGCCGGCGACCCGTCTGCATGCCGGGACTGTGAAATCCCACTGCCCAGTACCTGCGAGTTATCTGGTTCGCACACGATCACTTTGGTTTCGGGCCGACGTTCGCGCAACACCCGCGCAACGCCCTTCAGCGTGCCGCCGGTACCGAAACCGGTAACGAAGTAGTCAAGACGTTCACCCTCGAAGGCACGGAGAATCTCCTGCGCGGTCGTGCGTGAATGCATCGCGGCATTCGCTTCGTTCTCGAACTGCCGACACAGGAACCAGTCGTGCGCCTCGGCGAGCTCCGTCGCCTTGGCAAGCATACCGCTCCCCTTAAGCGCGGCGGGTGTCAGCACGACTCTTGCGCCGAGGAAGCGCATCAATCTGCGCCGCTCAACGCTGAAGTTCTCAGCCATGGTCACGACGAGCGGGTAGCCTTTCTCTGCGCACACCATGGCGAGCCCGATACCGGTATTCCCGCTCGTCGCCTCAATCACAGTTTGTCCGGGTCTAAGTCGTCCCGTGCGCTCGGCGTCCTCGATGACTCCGAGAGCCAAGCGGTCCTTAACGGACCCCATGGGGTTGAAGGCTTCTATCTTGACGTACAGACGCACTTGCTCGGGCGCGAGCTTCTTGATTCTCACCACCGGTGTGCGTCCAATCGTTTCGAGGATGCTGTCAAACCGGTTCCTGACGAGGGCTTCGCTTGCGGGGCCGGCGCCCGCTATGTCGCGTGCTTCGTTATTCAGTGCCATGTCTTCGCCCTCCACACACCGTAGCATCTACCAGCGATTCCAGCCGGCCGAGCCCTTCGCGCTGGCGAGGCTTTCAGGGCGTTGGACCTCCAGTCGCCGCGCCCACCGCCCCACTCAACCCTGGCGAAACTGCGCGGCAGCTGGACGCCGCGTCACTTCGCCACAGCTTTCGCTGCCTTGGCGGACTTACCCTTCAACTCGATTACGATCAAATCCAGCGGCTGATCACCGGTGTTCTCCGGCTGATGGGTGGTGGCCGCGGAGTACATCGCGTCACCGGTCTTGACCACAAAGTCCTGCGACTTGCCGTCCGGAAATGTGAACCTGCCCTTACCGTCGCTCAGGAACACCGCGACCGTCGCCGGATGGCTGTGCATGATCGATTTCTCATGCGCGCCGTAGTGCACCTTCAGGATCCGGACCTGAGCGTTTTCGCTCACCACCGAGTAATGCTTTGCATCAACCTTCGTGGCGTCCTGGGCGTGCAGCAGTGGGCTGCAACCGCAATAGACCAGCGCCCCCAGCATTACGATTCGCATCTGCATGTCGTTCTCCTTCTGATTATGATCGACAGAGCAAAAAAGGCGTCTGAACCTACTCCTCCGAATATAACCAGTCAATTTGCCGCAGCTCGTTGCCGCAGCTCGCTGCTGGCTTCCGAGGACAGCATGCGCGCCACACCGCGGCCGCGCGGGTCGGCCACCGCGGTGGTCTCCGCAGCTCCGACGACGATTGCCTGAATGTCCCCGTCGAACCCCTGGTTCACGAACGTGTAGCCGCGAGCGACCAGCGCCGCGCGCACCGTCGGGGCGAGCGTGGCGTAAGGTTCCTCGAAGAGGGTATCGGGCGGAAGCAGCTGGTGGTGCACGCGAGGCGCCGCGACCGCAGCCGCGAGTGGCATGTGGAAATCGTGCCAGTTGGTGAGCACCTGGAATATCGACGTCGCGATGCGTGACCCGCCCGGTGTACCGATCACGACCGCCACCCGACCGCGCTCGGTCAGGATCGTCGGCGTCATGGTTGACAGCGGACGCTTACCGGGCGCGATCGCATTGGCTTCGCCGCCTACGACGCCGTAGTCGTTCGGCGTGCCAGGCCTGGCGGAGAAATCGTCCATCTCGTTGTTCAGCAGGAATCCCGCGCCGCTGACGACCTGGCCGGAGCCGAACCAGGCGTTCAGCGTGTAGGTGTTAGCGACCGCGTTGCCCCAGCGGTCGACGATCGAGAAGTGTGTGGTGTTGTGGTGCTCGTCGAGGCCCGCCTTGACCTCGCGGGTTGGTGTCGGACGTTCGATGCTGACCTCGCTCGCGCGCCGGGCCAGGTAGGCGGGGTCGAGGAGTTGCGCTACCGGGGCCGGTTGGAAGTCAGGATCGCCCAGGTAGGCGGCGCGGTCGGCAAAGATGCGCTTCTCGATTTCAGCCAGCAAGTGCACGTACTGCGGCGAGTTGGGCGCCACGCCCGCGAACGTAGCGGCAAGGTCCGTCTTCATCGCCAGCATCGACAGCAGGGCGATACCACCGGAGCTCGGCAGGGGCGCGGTAATGACGCGGTACCCAGCCCAGTCGGCGGCGACTGGCTCGCGCCACAGGGCACGATAGGCCGCAAGGTCAGCACGCGTAATGTGCCCGTGGCTGCGCGCCATTTCGGCGACAATGAGCCTCGCGGTCCGCCCAGCGTAGAATCCGCGCGGACCCGCGGCCGCGATCCGCCGCAACGTCGATTCGAGCTCGGGCTGACGGAATGTCGCGTCGCTAGCCAGAGCGCCGAAATAAGCGAGGAAGTTAGTTCGCCCGTGGAGCTCGGCCGCGGCATCGTCGCGCCTCGCGGCAAGCATGCGACTGACGACAAAGCCCTGATGCGCGTAACGGATGGCAGGCGCAAGATCGGCCTGCCAGGGAAGCCTGCCGAAGCGCCGATGCAGCTGCCACAGGCCCGCCACAGTGCCGGGCACGCCGGCAGCGCCAGCACCGATCAGACTCGCGTCCGGCACGATCTCGCCGGCCGCATCCACGTACATGTCCGCGGTAGCACTGCTGGGAGCGCACTCGCGGTAGTCGAGGAAGTAAGCCTTGCCATCGACGAGCAGCGTAGCGAACCCGCCGCCGCCGAGGTTGCCGGCCTCCGGATAGGTCACCGCGAGTGTGAAGGCGACCGCGACGGCGGCGTCGATCGCGTTCCCGTCGGCGGCGAGGATTTCCGTCGCAGTGTCAGCGCCATACTGGTCGGGCGCGGCGACCGCGGCAGGTGTCGAGGCGGGCAGCGGCGACGGCGTGTGCGCCGCCGCGCTCCCGGCCAGAAGGATGATGCCGGCAACTACAACCGCGTGTGCCCTACGCCAAAAGGTCAGCATCACCATTCGCGCTCAGGCAGCAGGTCGAAGGCCTGGTACCACGCATCGATGTTGCGTAGGCCCCCATTTATCCGAAACGGCCGATAGGAATGCTCGTTGCTCACGGTGTACTCTCAGTGGTCGCCCCGCCGCGCGCACGGAGGGAAGATGGCGAGCCCGAAGTCCGACAAGCCGCATTATAGGAGCGTCTGGGTCAGCGACGTGCATCTTGGCACGCGCGGTTGCAAGGCCGCTTACCTCGACGATTTTCTGGCCGCCATCGAGTGCGACAACCTGTACCTGGTCGGGGACATCATCGACGGCTGGGCGATGAGTCGCGGCACGATCTACTTCCCGCAAGAGCACGTGAACATACTGCGCCGATTCCTTAACAAGGCGCGCAAGGGCAGCCGCGTCACGTACGTGGTCGGCAATCATGACGAGTTCCTCCGCAAATACGTCGAGGATCTTGCGGCGCTTGGCTTCGGCAACATCCGCATCGTGAACGAGTGCGTGCACAGGACCGCCGACAACAAGACGCTGTGGATTACGCACGGCGATCTCTACGATGTCGTCATTCGTTATCACCGGTGGCTCGCGTACCTGGGCGATCGGGGGTATGACTTCCTGCTGTGGCTCAACCGGCACTTCAACTGGCTGCGCGGCAAGTTCGGCGCACCGTACTGGTCGCTGTCCGCCTACGTGAAGAATCGCGTCAAGCAGGCACTCGAATTCATCAACTCGTTTGAGGAGACGCTGGCGCGGGAATGCGCCTCGCGAGGCTATAACGGCGTCGTGTGCGGCCACATTCACAAGGCGGCGATGAAGACGGTGGGCGGGGTGCTCTACTGCAATGACGGCGACTGGGTGGAGAGTTGCACGGCGTTGGTCGAGCATGACGAGGGTCGGCTGGAGATCATCCAGTGGCACATCGTCTCCCACGAGGGTGGCGCCAAGGCGGCCACTACTGCCGCAACCGTCGACGCCACCGGCTAGCCACGGACGATGACTCCGGCCGGGACACGCTTCGGCCGTGGGACCCGATGGGATCTCGCGGGAGAATGCCCTGAGGAGGTAATCTCAGACAACGTGATGGATGCCACCGGCACGTCCGATGGGGACCGTCGGGAACCAGAACCCTCACCAAGAACGAACATGCTGCACTCCCCTGCTCGTACCAGATCGCTCCGGGCCCCGATGGCATTCCTGCTCTGCGTGTGCGGTGTCGCAACGCTCCCGGTCGCACGCTCCGCGGCGCCAGCGACTACCCCGCCCGTCGCGCACGTGCCGCCGAGCTGGTCGGGCCCCGCCGAGAAGCTCGTCAGTCCCCCCGCCTCCGCGAGCCTCTCGCCGGACGGGCTGCGCGCCGTATGGACCTCTGACGATCACCGCAGCCTCCTGAGCGCGACGCGCAGTGGACCCTCCGGTGACTGGACCGCGCCGGACCGGCTGCTGTCGACGCGCGGCACGATCGGGAAGCTGGTGTTCTCGCCGGACGGCCGGCACATTGCCTACGAAAACCAGCGCACCTGGCACGACGACGGGACCGCGACCGACAGGTGGCAGTTTATTGGCGTCTACGACCTCGCGACGCGGCAGATCGACTACGTGGATCCCGCCTTCGACCTGGATTCCGACCCGCACTGGTCGGCGGACAGCACGCAGGTCACGTTCACGCGCAGCGTCGATGGCCTGAGTGCTACCGAGCTGACGCGGGCGGTTCCCTTGCCGGCGACCGGCGCCTGGCGACCGCCGCCGCCGCGGCCGCCGGAGCGCTTTACGATGGCCGCAATCATCGCGACGCCGTACATCGGACCGCCGGCACCGTCGGGCGACGGGCTCTCGCTCGCGTACCTGACGCGCGAAGCCGAGAACCGCAACGTCTATTTCCTACGCGTCGGGGAAAAGGCACGCCGGCTCGTCAACTATCCGGACGATGACGGGCGCGACCTGTCGGCGGTCACGGTCTCGAAGGGCGGCGGCGCCGTCGCGTATGTGCGCGGCGGTCGCGTAAATCGGCACGGTGATTCACCGAACCCGCGCGCCGTTACCGACCTGCCTCAGCAGCAGGTATGGATCGTCGGGACCGATAACGACGCGCCGCGGCTCCTGGGGCCCGGCAACGACCCGGTCTTTACGCCCGACGACCGCTACATTCTGTGGCGGTCGAACGGGATGGTGATGGCGGCCGCGCTCACCTGGGCGAATCGCCGCCTGCTCGGCGTCGGCGAACCGGTGTCGTTCCTCTTCGGCTCGCACACCGGCATGCGCTTGTCGCCGGACGGGAAGAAGGTCGCGTACGAACGCGGCAGCGCGATCGAGGTCCGCGACCTCGCCGCGCGCACGACGGTCGTGATCCCGCATGGCAACGATATCGACCTCGGACCCGTCTGGTCGCCCGACAGCCAGCGGCTCGTGTTCCGGCGAGAGCCGAGCGACTCGCCAGGCCTCGAGCGCAACTGGTGCGGTGGCGGAGAGCGCTACTGCGGACCGATGCGCTCGGAGCAGCCGTGGACGCTGTGGACCGTCGCGCTCTCGGACCTCGTGCCGCACCGGATCTGGCAGGCGAAGACTGGCGTCGGCTCGGTCTACTACCCGCTCGACCAGCGCTACAGCCCGGGTCAGTTCGGTGACGAGCTGTTCTGGTCGGCCGACGACCGCATCGCGTTCGTCTGGGAAGGCGACGGCTGGCGCCACCTGTACGCCGTGCCCGCCGCGGGCGGCGAGGCAACGCTGCTCACGCCCGGCGACGGCGAGATCGAGACGGCCGCAATCTCGATGGATCGCACGCGGCTCATCTACGCGACGAACATCGGTGACCTCGGGCGCCGGCACATTTCCAGCGTCGGCTTCGACGGCTCCGCCGCCCGAGCGCTCACCAGCGGCGACAAGAGCCAGTGGGCACCAGTTCCGCTCGCCGCCGGCCGCCTCGCGTACCTCAGCGCGGGCTGGGCCGATCCACCGCAGGTGTCCGTGCGCGAGGCGAGTGGCGCGACGCGCGGTGCGGGTCTGCCGCAGGTGCCGGCCTCCTTCCCGGGGAAATTCCTCGTCAAGCCCGAGCTCGTTGAGTTCACCGGCTCCGACGGCCAGAAGGCCTTCGGGCAGCTGTTCGTGCCGGAGCAACCGAACGGCTGCGCGATCATTTTCTCGCACGGCGGGGTCCGGCGGCAGATGCTACCCGGCTTCCACTACATGGAGGGCTACCACTACCTCTACGACATGAACCAGTACCTCGCGAGCCGCGGCTGCGTCGTGCTCTCGGTCGAGTACCGCAGCAGCATCATGCGCGGCGAGGCTTTCCGCAACGCGCCCGGCTGGGGATTCGCCGCGAACTCCGAGATGCTCGACTTCGTCGGTGCGGCGCACTACCTGATGGCGCGGAAAGGCGTCGATGCCAGCCGCGGCGTCGGCATCTACGGCCTCTCGTGGGGTGGGTACATGACCTCCGAGGCGCTCGCGCTGCACTCGGACCTCTTCAAAGTCGGATTCGACATGGCCGGCGTCCACACCGCCCCCGATCTGCCCGGCTTCGCGCACTCGGCCGTCGGCCAGCTCGACGCGTGGACGTCACCGCTCCTGCTGATGCAGGGCGACGACGACATGAACGTCGACTTCAACGACGGAATTGTCCTCGCGCGCGCGCTGCAGACGCGCCGGCCGCAGGTCGAGTTCGTGCAGCACGCCGTGCCCGGGCAGACGCACGACCTCTACCAGAGCTACCGGCGCCTCGTGGAGGTGTACTCCGAAGGTAGTGAGTTCCTCCTGAGCCACCTGGGAGTCCACTGACGGCCCGCACGCGACGCGGGGGCCATCCTGGATCTTGCGCCGAATCGTCTGCTAGCCGGCTCGTTTGCCGTGAACGGCCCCGGAATCTTCTGCGTGATCGAAGCGATCCAGATCCATCACCTTGGTCCATGCGTCCACGAAGGCGTTAACGAAGTGCTGCTGGGCATCCCCGCTTCCATAGAACTCAGCGAGCGCACGTAGCTGCGAGTTGGAGCCGAAAATGAGATCGGCTCGCGTCGCCGTCCATCTCAGTTCGCCGGTCTGGCGATCTCGGCCTTCGTACACCTCCTTCGCTTCCGAAGTCGCCTTCCATTCCGTGCTCATGTCCAGCAGGTTCTTGAAGAAGTCGTTGGTCAGGGTCTCCGGCTTGCGGGTGAACACCCCGTACCTCGACTGTCCGACGTTGGTATCCAGCGCGCGCAGACCACCGATCAGCACCGTCATCTCGGGGGCGGTCAGCGTCAGCAGTTGTGCCTTATCGAGGAGCAGAGCCTCGGCGGCGACGGTGGACGCAGCCTTCCGGTAGTTGCGGAACCCGTCCGCCACTGGCTCAAGTACCGCGAAGGACTCCACATCAGTCTGCTCCTGTGAGGCGTCCATGCGCCCGGGTTTGAATGGAACCGTCACGCTCTGGCCGGCCTTCTTTGCTGCCTGTTCGACCCCGGCACATCCGCCGAGAACGATCAGATCCGCGAGCGACACGCGCTTGGCGCCGGTCTGGGCTTTATTGAATTCGCTCTGGACGCCTTCCAGAGTCTTGAGCACCCGCGTCAGCTGTTGCGGCTGGTTGGCCTCCCAATCCTTCTGTGGTGCGAGGCGAATGCGCGCACCGTTTGCGCCGCCGCGCTTATCGGAGCCACGGAACGTGGAAGCCGATGCCCAAGCCGTCGAAACCAACTGCGAGACCGTCAGCCCCGACCTGACAATCGTGCTCTTGAGTGAGGAGATATCGTGCTCATCGATGAGCTGGTGATTCACCGCGGGAATCGGGTCCTGCCAGATCAGCTCCTCCACCGGGACCTCCGGGCCCAGATAGCGGGCGCGCGGGCCCATATCACGGTGAGTCAACTTGAACCAGGCGCGCGCGAATGCGTCGGCAAACTGGTCTGGGTGCTGCAAGAAGCGCCGGGAGACTCTCTCATACGCGGGGTCGTATCGCAGCGCGAGGTCGGTCGTCAGCATCGACGGTGCGATGCGCTTGGACTTGTCATGAGCATGCGGCACCGTGCCTGCGCCAGCGCTATTCTTCGGCTTCCACTGATGCGCGCCAGCCGGACTCTTTGTCAGCTCCCACTCGTATCCAAACAGATTCTTGAAAAAGTCGTTGCTCCACCGGGTCGGTGTGCTCGTCCAGGTGACCTCCAGGCCGCTGGTGATCGCGTCGCCCGCATAGCCGGTGCCAAAGGTGCTCTTCCAGCCGAGTCCCTGCGCCTCGATCTCGCCGGCTTCCGGCTCCCGACCGACATGCGAGGCCGGGCCCGCGCCGTGAGTCTTGCCGAAACTGTGGCCGCCGGCAATCAGCGCGACCGTCTCCTCGTCGTTCATCGCCATGCGGCCGAAGGTCTCGCGAATGTCGCGCGCGGCAGCGAGCGGATCCGGCTTGCCATCCGGGCCTTCTGGGTTCACATAGATGAGACCCATCTGCACGGCACCCAGTGGTTTTGCGAGCTCCCGTTCGCCTGAATAGCGGCTATCGGAACCCAGCCACTCCTTCTCTGCGCCCCAGGATACGTCATGATCCGGTTCCCACACGTCCTCGCGACCACCCGCAAAGCCGAACGTCTTGAAGCCCATCGTCTCAAGAGCGACGTTGCCAGTCAGGATCATCAGGTCGCCCCAGGAGATTTTCCGGCCGTACTTCTGCTTGATCGGCCAGAGCAGGCGTCGGGCCTTCTCGAGGTTGGCGTTATCCGGCCAGCTGTTGAGCGGCGCAAAGCGCTGCTGACCTCGACCACCGCCACCGCGGCCGTCACCGATCCGGTAGGTGCCCGCGCTGTGCCACGCCATGCGGATGAACAACGGTCCGTAGTGACCGAAGTCCGCAGGCCACCAGTCCTGCGAGGCGGTCATCAAAGCCGCGAGGTCCTGCTTCACGGCAGCCAGATCGAGGCTGTTGAACTCCCGGGCGTAGTTGAAGCTCGACCCCAGCGGATTGGACCTGGCGGAATGCTGGTGCAGCAGCTCCAGCGGCAGATGCTTCGGCCACCAGTCTTGGTTCGACACTCCACCGCCAGCGGTGTGATCGAAGGGGCATTTTGGTTCGCGTGCTTTGCTCACGTGGCGCTCCTCTAGAACAGTGGAACAAATATATTCGCGCCGCATGCGTGACGGAATTCGTTACCTTCAATCGACGTGATAGGTGGCATCTCTCGCCGATGACGGCGAGCCCGACAGGCTCACTTGTCCTGACCTTCCTCATGGGCGCTGTCGGCAATTCCTCGCAGCGTGCGATGAATCATTCAGAACGCCATGGGACAGCCCGAGTTCATCCCGGGGCTCAAGGCCTCGACGGCCGAGTCGCTGCGCGATGAGATCCTGCGGCGGCTGCCGCACTAGAGATCTGATCCGAACGGCTGCCAGGCGCGGGGGAGCACCATGCTCCCCCGCTCAGCGCTGCCTGGTGTCGCTAATGAACCAATACAACCACGGGCCGGGACGCAATTCCGTTCGCAACAACTTGCAGGAGGCTCGGTCCTCTTTCCTGGTCGGAGGGCACGTCGAAATGCGTCGACACGAGCGCATGCGATGCCACCGCCATGCTGCTGTGGTCATGGGTGCGGCTGTAGAAGACATGGGACGTGTTCAAGTTGGTAATCCGCACCAGCGGGAAATTGGTCGAGGCCTGCACATCATCACCGTAGGCGGCTCCCTGGGTGACACCGTTGAAGAGATAGCCAGAAATCTCATAGGAGCCGCCCCGAGTGATCATCCGGGGTGCAGCCGCAACCACCGGTGCAATCCTCAGCTGCAACGCTCGATCTTCAACGGTGATTGTCGGATTGTAGAGTTCGATGTCGGTGGAGAAGTCGGTAAACAGGATCTGCCCGGTGGGCAGCACCAGCATGTTGCCATAGTAGGATCCGTCGACCGGCGCATTCGGAGGTCCCGGGACCTGGTTCAAATGCCTTCCGTCCCATTCGAAGAAGAATGAGGGGGGATTCCCGTAGCTAGGGCTCGCCATCATCAGCACTTTGTCGTTCGGTTCCCACGCAGCCGGGCCGTCGGCAATGTTGATGTCGGCCACGCCGTCGACTTCAGGAAACACCGGGCCCGGCTGCCATTGTCCAGTGTTCGAGTTATAGATCGCCGTGTTCCCGGTGCCCGCGGCACAGGTATCCGAACCCACGTAAAACACCGTACCATCCGCTCGCAGCACCGCCGGGCCGACCTCGAAGGTGGGGGTCGGCGAAGGAGCTTTGGCCTCTCCGCAGTAGAGCCCCGAATCCCAGAGCTGAACGATCGTGCTGCCGGCACTGTGCCACGAGCCCGTTCGGTAGTTATACAGCTCCGAGTTCGTGCCCGTCGGGATGTACGGGAATCCGCCAAGGGGGACGTAGGCATCAACGGTGAGCACCAAGCCATTGGGCAAAAGATTCCACCCCTCCTCATCGTTCGGGTCGTACTTGCCGGCACCCGTCGGCGTCCAGGTCAACGTTTGGGCATCGAGCAGCGCAGACTGCTTGGTGCAGCAATCCGCCTGCATGTAAACACCGTTCGGCAAGACGATGCTCTGGGCGTCGCCGATCGTCTGCATCAGGGGGGCCGGGGGCGCCAGATTCTGAATGAAGCTGAAGAACGGCGGCGGCGCGACCGACGTCCAGACGTCGGCGCGCGGATCATAAATCGCGCCTTGGGCGGTCCAGATCGGCACAAAGTAGTTGCCTTCGTAGTAATTGTATTCGCCGCCCATGACGATCACCCGCCCATCGGGCAGAACCGCGGAAGAGTGATATAGCGGGGAGTATTCCGCTGGCAGTGAGGCGATCTGGGTCCACGTCCCGTTCGCGTAGCTGCCAGTGCTGTCAGGAGTCAAACGCCACCAATCCGGGCAGCCTGCATCCTGCACGATCACCGAGCCATCGGTCAGCAGCAGCGGGTTAGCGGCACCGGGGAAACCCCCGTTGCAAGTGTTGGTAGTAAATGGAGGTGGGTTGTTCAGGGGTTGCCACGGCGATGCGGCCGATGACGATGAGGCCATGGCGGCAGCAGCGCTGATCCGCGGGCCCCGCGGCGGAATCGGCTTGAGCCGGGGGAGCGACTGCGCGTCAGCAAGACCGAACCAGGCGAGCGCCACCAATGAGCAGACCATCCTCGTCCACATCCAGATCGCGGATTTCATCGGGCACCTCGTTTCTTTTGGTTTTCGGGCGAGCTATGGACTCGGGCCGGATATCGAATCGTTTTCTTCTTTATTTCGGATCGATCTCTATTTCGAATCGAGGATAGTGCGGAACTATGGCGAAATCAAACGAACTCACGTAGCAGAGGAAGCGTGCCCTCGCTACCGCTGCACTTCGACCACCATGCTGCGCATGGTCCGCGTGTGCAGAGCCATTCCAACAGCGTGATATCTCCACCCTCGAGCCTCGCTGTCGGATGGCTGTCAATGCCGTCAACGGTGGGCAGGTCGCACACCGGGCCCTGCGCGCGGCGCAGCGCCGCGCGCAGGGCCTGTGAGCCTCGACTCGAGCGCGGCCTGTAGAGCTGCGTGCCCGCCTGCGACCCACAACCCCCGCATGGCGAGGCATTGGTTAAGTTAAATTGCCTGCAACAGCGCGCGCCCACGGCCCCGCTACCGCTGGCTCGGGGCAATGTCTGCAATTGACCCCAGGGGCTCGATTGCGTGCCGAGTCTAGTTTCCCGCGCTTTTCAGAGCGTATTCGTGTTCACTCCGAGCGCTCCAGCGATACAGGTCTTCATCGCCACAATGGGGGCATTTGATCGCCGTCAATTGATCGTCGAATTCGCGCACGGCCACTTTGCTTGCCGCTGGTGGGAGTGCAACGGCAATCAGGGCTCCGCATGAGCGGTTCTTACACAACCACCCCACGTAACGATTCCCGGCAACCATCTGCGGCTTCGACATGACGTCGACATGGCGCACGGCAACCGAGGTCACTGGCTTGCGTGACGGCGTACCCCGGCTCTTGGTCGAACGTTTGATCGCCATTGATCTCTCTCCGCTTGAGAACTTCCGGGAGCCTGCATTAGGGTACTCGCTACCATCTGAGTTTGCGTCGCGGTCTTGCGGCCTCGCTGCATCAGCCCGGAGTTAACCCGAAGCCGCCGGACACGGCTTCCGAGAGCGTCCAGCGGGAATCGGCTAAGCTAACAGCGGTTGCCGGTGTCTTGGCAAGGTAGGACATCGGCCGCCGGGGGGAAGCCATGTCGGCGGCGCTGCTGATCGTCTATGCCTGTCTCGCAGCCGTCGAGATCGCCGTCGTCGTCGTCTGGGTGGCCGCGACCCGCAAGCACCGCTGGCCAGTCCGCCCGTCAACCGGCGACGTTGTGATTGGCGGCGTGACGAGCTTCCTCGACACGCTCGGCATCGGGAACTATGCGCAGATCACGGCGTTGTTCAAGCTGCGCGGGCACCCGCCGGACGAGCTGATCCCGGGAACGCTGAACGTCGGCAATGCCGTGGGGATCCTCTTCAGCGCGGCGCTCTTCATCACGGCGGTCCAGGTCGAACCCACGCTCCTGATGGCGATGGTCATCAGTGCCGGGGCGGGCGCCTGGATCGGCGCCGGTATCGTCAGCCGAATGCGTCGCCGCGTGATCCAGGTGTTCATGGGCGTGGCTCTGCTACTCGCCGCCGGGTTCTTCACGATGACCAACCTCGGCGTCATCCCGCCAACCGGTTCGGCGATGGGGCTCGCGGGCTGGCGGTTCGCCTTTGCGGTCGCGGCAAATTTCGTCCTCGGCGCGCTCATGTGCGTCGGCATCGGCAACTATGCGCCCTCGATGGCGCTGCTCGCATTCCTCGGAATGCACCCGCTCGCCGCCTATCCGATCATGATCGCGAGCGACGGCGTGTTGATCCCGGTGGCGAGTCTCGGATTTCTGCGCTCCGGCCGCTTTGCACCCGCGGTCGCCGTCGGGCTCACGCTCGGCGGAATCGTCGGCACGATCGCCGCTTTCCCGCTCGTGAAGATGCTCGGCGATCACCTCACCCTGATGCGCTGGGTCGTCACGGGTGTCATCGCGTATGCGGCCGTCGCGATGCTCCGCTCCGCCCGCGCATCCCAACCCGACGCGCCAGTGCCCACCGTGCGCGAATAGCATTTGACCGACTGCCGCGGACGCGTAGCGACTCTGACGCATCGCCCCCCACCTGTAAGAACGGCCCTCTCCCCTGGTCGCTGCGAAAGTCCATGGCATCATTGGCGCAACGTGTGGCAAGCGGAATCAGGGGTGGACGCATGGGAACGCATGCTGTCGCGGTAGCCGCGGGGCGATGCGCTTTGATGTGCACGGTCGCGCTCGGCAGCGCGCTCCACGCCTGGAGCGCACAACTCGCGAAGCACCCCATTGTGACGGCCGTGCACCATCAGAGTTGTGCGGCGGCCGTCAGGCTGATCAGCCCGGAAGTTCGCGACAACGATGCACCGACGGCCTTTCTGGCCGGACGCATGCTCGATGAAGGAATCTGTGTGCAGCGCGACCCGGAACTGGCGGCGCATTTCTTTGCACACGCCGCCGAGCTCGGCGAGCGCGCGGCAGCGCTCGACTACGCCGCGAAGGTCGGCCTGGGCGTAGGCACTGAGCAGGATTACGCGCGGGCCGGCGAATTGTGTCGCGCCGCCGGTGTGGATGACCAGAAGCAGCTGTCGGCGGCCGCACTGGGCTATGCCTGTACGGTAGGCAGCATTACCGGTCGACTGCTGCGGGAAAGGCTCCCCGCCGGAGCGTTTACGCCGGTAGCGGGTGCCGCGGTAAGGATCGGGTTCACTCCTGCGAGCAGCACCCTGCAGATCACCGCCATGCCGCCAGTCGGCCGCAGGCAGCCAGTTACCGGTTCATTCATCGGACAACCTGTGATCGATGCAAATGAGGAGATCGACAAGGCCTGGCGCGAAGCCCTCCAGATGGTGCCCGTGCCCGAGGCAGCGCGTGCCGAAACGCATTCCGCGGCCTTGGCGATCGATGTCGATATGACCCTGGAACAGGGACGCGAAAGGCTGCCCGAGAGCTTGCAGCGACTGCTGCCCGGAGAAGTTCATCCGACCACCATCCAGTCGCACTGATCGCGCGGGCAGCCTGCAGGACGGATCGGCGTTCGAGAAACCCGGCGCACGGTCTGGGTATACAATTATCCGACAGCGGCAAATGACGGAATTGCCACGACGCACAGCGCTAACGCCAGGTGTGTTGGTCGACGCGATTAGTGAGCACACCGCAGGCAACATCTGCGGTGACATGGTTGTTTAGGGGCCGATATCGTGCAGACTGATTCTTTCGCTGGAATGTTCGATCAGAACGCAG
>Ga0209380_10001740_pt1 | contig 14423 bp, 16 predicted proteins | sample HubBroMetageWFT6_FD_188347 | JGI IMG/M metagenome (GOLD analysis project Ga0209380, IMG submission 188347) | Warmed and freeze-thawed soil microbial communities from the Hubbard Brook experimental Forest, New Hampshire - Hubbard Brook CCASE Soil... | ecosystem: Environmental > Terrestrial >...
TCGTGGTCGGACCCGATGGGAAGATCGAGCGGGCTCAGTACGGGGTCAAGGCGACTGGCCACGTCGCCAGGCTGCGCACGGAACTCGGCGTCTGACCGGCGGGACCTGCGCGGGGCCGTAGCCCAATGGCAGAGGCACAGGATTTAGGATCCTGCCAGTGTGGGTTCGAATCCCACCGGCCCCACCAAATTGATCAATGCACGAACCCCCGGCTGGACAAGGCTTTGCGGGATCGGCCGCTGTTCACTGGCCGCCCGGTGACTGACCGCGGCCTTTGAGTACCCTGCCGAAGCCGCCCCTGCCGGCGATCACGTAGAGCAGCCCACCCCAGGGCCAAGTGAGCAGGCAGATGATCGCCCATGTCCCCTTGCCCAGGTAACGGACCGTTGCCGCATCAGCGCGGATGAGATCCCGCAGGCAGAAGCCGTCCCAGCCAACGACCAGCACGACGCCGACGGCGATCACGGTGATCAGTGCCGGGTTCATCGGAGCAGTCCGGTCATTTTCGGCCCTCCGCGACCTTGAGCTATCGCTCACAGTTTTGTGAATAATAACATCATTGCGAACGATGGCTAAGCTTCTCGGTATGGCAAGTGCGGACCTGCTGCTGCACCCGGTGCGGCTGCGCATCATCAAGGCGTTCCTGGGCGACCGGGCGCTGACCACCACTCAGCTCGCCGCCGAACTCGACGATGTTCCCGCCGGGAGCCTGTACCGTCATGTCGCCCTTCTGACCAGGGCCGGGCTGCTCCACGTGGTCGCCGAGCACCGGATCAGGGGCGCCGTCGAGCGCACCTACGCGCTCCGGCTGGCCGCGGCACGTGTCCAGCCGGGCGAAGCGGCCGCGATGACCCCCGAGGAGCACTCCAGGGCCTTCATGGCCTACGTCGCCGGGCTGCTAGCCGACTTCGACCGTTACCTCGCGGCAGGCACACCGGACCTGGCCCGCGACGGCGCTGGGTACACCGTGGCCGGCTTGTACCTGACCGACGCCGAACTCGCCGGGTTCCTCCGCGACTTCGCCGCCATCGTCCAGCCCCTGCTTGCCAACGCACCCGGCAGAGGACGCCGCCGCCGGATGCTCTACTCCATCTTCCTGCCCGAGCCAGACAGGCCCACTTCCTGAGCGCGTTAGTCGCTGCGCTCTGCTCGCTGCCGTTCGAGGGCGGCCAGCCGTAGTTCGAGCTGGTCGATGCGGTGCCGGAGGAGCTCAAGCTGAGCCTCGTCGGAGAGCCGGCGCTCGGCCGTGCGGCGCAGCCGGGGCGAGGCCTCGGCGCGGGCGGCCACCAGTGCGAGCGGCACCAGCCGTTGCGGCCCGTGCGGACCGTCGACGAGCCGCGACGGAACCTGCCCGGTCCGGTACCACGTCCGGAGGGCGGCGCGGGAGGCGCCGGTGTCGGCGGCGGCGCGTTCGAGCGTCACCCAGTCGGAGCCCTCGAGCTGGGCGTTGAGCTCCAGCTCGAGTTCCCAGTCGTCCAGCCGGTCCTCCCACTCCATGAGCCTATTATTAGCATGGTATTGACGGGGTTCGTCAAATGCCGGACGCTGATCCTCATGTTTGAGCGATTCACTAACCGGGCCCGGCACGTCGTCGTCCTGTCCCAAGAAGAGGCCAGGAAACTACAGCACAACTACATCGGCACCGAGCACATCCTGCTCGGGCTGCTCGCCGAGCCGGACGGGATCGCGGGTCGCGCGCTCACCCAGTTCGGCATGTCGCTGGAAGGCGCTCGCGACGAGGTGAAGGCCGTCGTCGGCATTGGCAGCGCGAAGCCGTCCGGGCACATTCCGTTCACGCCGCGGGCGAAGAAGACGCTCGAGCTGGCCCTGCGCGAGGCTCTGGGTCTCTCGCACAACTACATCGGCACCGAGCACATCCTGCTCGGGATCATGCGCGAGGGTGACGGCGTCGGCGCCAAGGTCATCGAGCAGCACGGTGATCCCGCCGCGGTCCGCGCGGCCGTGCTCGAGACCCTGGCGGCGACGTCCGTGGCCGGCGAGACCAGCCGGAGCTGGCTGCGCCGCCAGTCCGGCGAGTCGCGCGCTGCGGTGGAGCAGGTGTTGCTCAGCGCGACGCCCGCCGGCGACAAGGCTCTCAGTGAGGCCGCTCGCCTGGCGGGAGCGCTCCCGGTCGGCTCACATCACCTGCTGCTCGCGGCGCTGGCCGATCCGGACACCGCGGCCGCCCGCGCGCTCGCCGGGCTTGGCGTCGACCTGGACCGGGCGAAGGCGGCACTGCGCACCGCGGACGTGACCGGCACCAGCGACGAGCTGCCCGAAGAGGCGGGCCGGCGCCAGCTGGTCATCCGGGTGACGGACGAGCGAGTCACGCTGGAGGCGACCGATCCCGTCATCATCAAGGCGGGCCTGGGCGCACTGAAGGCACTGGGCGACCAGGCCGACCCGCCCGGCACCATCCGCGGCGACCTGCCGGTGTCGGCAGGCCTCAGTGCCGTCTGGCAGGCACTGCTGACCGGTCTCCTGGCCGTTCAGCGGGCGGCGACGCCCGCCCCGGAGGAGTCAGCCAGCGAGGAGGCCGGCCAGCCCGGCAAGCCCGGCAGCGAGGCGGCCTAAGCGAGCATCCGGGCGTATGCGGTCACGTTGCTCACGTGATGGACAACCTCGCGGATAGTCCACGTGTCCTCATCGGGACGCCCATCGAGCACCCCCGCGTCGAGGCCGCCCAGCCTGGCCTGGTAGCACGCCGCTAGCCGGCGCAGGCGGCTGGTGGCCTCGTCCAGGTCGGCCTCGGTGAACCGGCCGAAGTCGGCGTCGAGCGTGATCATGCGCCCGTGCCACTGGTCGGGCAGGGTCGGCAAGCCCGCCAGCCTGCACTCGATCTCGGTGAGATGGTCGAGCAGGTGGTCGCTGACCCGGCGCAGGGCCTTCAGCGGTGTCCACGCGTTGCCCTCGCGGTAGACCGGGCGGCCGTCCCAGCCGAGCCACGCCTCGGCGGCATCCAGGACCTCGGCCACCGCCGCCGGAACTACCTCGGTGACGTCCCGCTCGTCCACGTCCGGCCGGGAGGCATAGTCATCGTCGTACTCGTCAAGCGTGAGGCGCCTTACCATGCGAGCGACGCTACCGGCCGGATGCTTCGGAGTCGCCCGAATAATGCCCGTGTTAGGTGGACGCGCTGATGGCAGGCCGGCCGGCCAGCCAGGCGGTTTGTATCGTGTGACGGTGCAGCGAATGAGGCGGGCGGGCGCAGTCGGCTTTGATCTGGATCTGACCCTGATCAACTCCCGGCCAGCCATCATGGCGGCCTGGCGCGCGGTGGCCGAGGAAACAGGCGTGCGGATCGACCCGGCTGCCGTCGACAGCCGCATGGGCATCAAGCTCGAGGACGAGGTCGAGTTCTGGTTCCCGGCGGAGCAGGCGGAGGGTGCGGCCGCGTGCTACCGGCGGCACTACATCCAGCTGGCGCCGAAGCTGACCACGCTGCTGCCGGGCGCCGCCGACGCGGTTGCCGCCGTGCGGGCGGCGGGGGAGCGGGCAGTCATCATCACCGCGAAGCACCAGGTGTCGGTCGAGCCGAGCCTGGCCGCCGTGAAGCTTGACGCGGACGAGGTATTCACCCACGTGCACGGCCCGGAGAAGGCAGTCGTGCTGGAGCGACTGGCGGCCGCGGCGTACGTGGGGGATACGCCCGCGGACATGGCGGCCGCGCGCACGGCGCGGGTGACCGGCGTCGGCGTCAGTACCGGATCATTCCCGGCGAGCGATCTGCAGGCCGCCGGCGCTCGGGTTGTCCTGGGCTCGCTGGAAGAGTTTCCCGCGTGGTACGCGGACTTTCGTAAGGAGAGCATGACCGATGGCGAGTGACATTCTGGCCCTGGCCGACCGGCTGTGGCGGGGCGAGGTGGCGACCACCGAGTTCCACCCGGTGACTCACCGGGGCGGGCTGGCGGAGATCTGCGACGGCGTAGCCTTCGTTCCCGCCTTCGCGAATGTCACGGCGGTACGCACGGGCGACGGGCTGGTGCTCATCGACACGGGCAGCTCGTTCGCGGCGAAAGCCATTCACGAGGACCTGCGCCGCTGGGACGATCAGCGACTGCACACCGCGATCTACTCGCACGGCCACATCGATCACGTCTTCGGGGTGCCGGTCTGGGAGGCCGAGTCGCAGGAGCGCGGCTGGCCGGCGCCGGAGGTAATAGCGCACGAGGCGCTGCCGCTTCGGTTCGACCGCTATCTGATGACGCTCGGCTACAACGAGATCATCAACCAGCGCCAGTTCGGCGTTCCCGGCCTGCGCTGGCCCGCGAGTTACCGGTACCCGGACCGTACCTATCGCGCCGAGCTGACGGTCGAGGCTGGCGGCACCGTGCTCGCGCTGCGGCACGAGAAGGGCGAGACCGATGACCACACGGTGACCTGGCTCGCCGACCGGAAGGTGCTCTGCTGCGGCGACCTGTTCATCTGGGCCTCGCCGAACGCGGGGAACCCGCAGAAGGTTCAGCGCTATCCGCTGGAATGGGCGCAGGCGCTGCGGCGCATGCTCGCGCTCGAGCCTGAATACCTGCTGCCCGGCCACGGCGTCCCGGTGATCGGGGCCGACCGCGTCGCGCGCGCCCTGACCGACACGGCCGACCTGCTGGAGTCTCTCGTCAGCCAGACCCTCGCGGTCATGAACGGCGGGGGCCGGCTCGACGAGGCGATCCACTCGGTCCGGGTGCCGGCCACCCTGGCCGACCGGCCGTACCTGCAGCCCGTATACGACGAGCCGGAGTTCATCGTCTCGACGGTCTGGCGCCAGTACGGCGGCTGGTGGGACGGCAACCCGGCCTCGCTCAAGCCCGCCCGCGAGCGGGCCCTGGCCGCCGAGGTGGCCCGGCTGGCCGGCGGTCCCGCGGTGCTCGCCGCGAGGGCGGTCGAGCTCGCCGACCTGGTCCCGGCCGGCGCGGGCGCGGCCGGCGCGGGCGTAGAGGCGGCCGGCGCCGGGTCGCCCGATTCCGCCGGTTACGAGGGGAACCTCCGGCTGGCCGGGCATCTCGCCGAGCTTGCCTGGCTGGCCGCGCCTGGCGATCCCGAGGTGGCGTCCGCGCGTCACCACGTGTTCGGGATACGCGCAGACCGGGCAACGTCCACTATGGCGACCGGCGTCTTCCGCTGGGCGGCGAACGAGGCCCTGGGCGACCCGTTCGGCGTGCGGCCCGCGGAATAACCTGGGTCAGCGGAGAGCTGGTCAGCCAGATACCGACGTCGGCCGAATCGGAGTGAACATGACGGATATTCCGGGGATCGACCCGGTCGTCCCGCCTAGTGGTACCGGCTGCGTGGAGTGCGACGCGGCCGGGGGATGGTGGTTCCACCTGCGGCGGTGCGCGCAGTGCGGGCACATCGGCTGCTGCGACTCCTCACCCTCGCAGCACGCCTCCGCGCATGCCGCCGGCTCCGGGCACGCAATAGTCCGCAGCTTCGAACCGGGGGAGGCGTGGTTCTGGAACTACCAGACGAACGAGATGTACGAGGCGGGCCCTGAGCTGGCCGCGCCGCAACATCATCCGTTCGATCAGCCCGTGCCAGGGCCCGCGGGCCGGGTGCCGCGCGACTGGCAGTCGCACCTGCACTAACTGCAACAGCACCGGGCCGCCCGAGGTCGCTTGCGCGACGGCCGCGGCCCGGTGCTGTTCACGTCGGCGCTAGCCAGCCGCCGGAACGCTGCCCGGATCCGGGCCTGCTGCGCCGGCCATCGCGGGGACCGGCTCGGACCAGTCGTAGCCGCGCTCGCCGTGCTCCCCGACGTCCAGGCCGGTCTCCTCTTCCGCCTCGCTGACCTTGAGCCCGACCAGCTTGTCGGTAACCAGCAGGATGATCCAGGTCATGACGAACGGATAGACGACGCCGACGACGGCGAGCACGGCCTGGCGGCCGAGCTGAGTCCAGCCGCCAGGCTCGCCGGCAGCGTTGACTGCGAGGGAGGAGAACGCCCCGGTCAGGACGACGCCGATCAGGCCGCCGACCATGTGCACGCCGACCACGTCGAGCGAGTCGTCATAGTGCAGCACGTCCTTCAGGTTGACCGCGAAGTAGCACAGCGTGCCCGCGGCCGCGCCGATGACGATCGCGGCCCACGGCGGAACGTACCCGGAGGCGGGCGTAATCGCCGCGAGCCCGGCGACGGCGCCAGCCGCGATGCCGACGCCCGACGGCTTCTTCTTCCGCCACCACTCAAAGCCCATCCACGCGAGCATCGCGGTCGACGCGCCGAGCTGGGTGTTCACCAGGGCATAGGCCGCGACGCCGCCAGCCGAGGTGGCGCTCCCGGCGTTGAATCCGAACCAGCCGAACCACAGGATCCCGGCGCCGAGGAGCACCAGCGGCACGTTATGCGGCCGGTCGAGGCGCTGGGTTCGCTTCAGGTAGAACGCGGTGGCCAGGGCGGCGGCCCCGGCCAGTTCGTGCACGACCGAGCCGCCGGCGAAGTCGATCGCGTGCAGGCCGCCGGTGCCGAGGACGCCGCCGCCCCAGACCGCGTGCGCGAACGGGCAGTAGACGATGAGGGACCACAGGCCGATGAAGACCAGGTAGCCGCGGAAGCGCATTCGCTCGCAGAACGCCCCGGCGATCAGCGCCGGCGTGATGACCGCGAACTTCATCTGGAACGCCATGTACACCAGCGCCGGGATCGTCGGCGCAAAGTGCGTCGGGTTCACCCCGACGCCGCGCAGCATGACGTGCGACAGATCACCGATCACGCCGCCGTGGTCAGCGCCGAAGGTGAGGGAGTAGCCGATGATGACCCACAGCAGGCTGATCAGGCCGATGGCGACAAAGGACTGCACCATGGTCGCGATCACGTTCTTGGCTCCGACGAGCCCGCCGTAGAAGAGCGCGAGCCCCGGCAACATGAACAGCACGAGAGCCGTGGACGTGAGCATCCAGGCGGTATCCCCAGCACTTATATGCATAAAAGCCCCTTGCACGATAGTCGCGGCGGCGCTGCCGAACCCGCTCGCGGGCGAATTGCGAGCGCTAACTATAGGGCTGAAATGAGCAGTTTCGGAAGACCGCGAACTGGCGCAGTTGCGTCTCGGCCGGGCTGGCGCTACCAGGCTTCGATCAGCGGGCGGAGCTCGGCCAGCCGGGCGACGATCGCGTCGGGGACGGCGGCCCCGAACGGCGGCACGTCGCTGTTCGGGATCAGCACCGCCCGCATGCCGGCGCTCTGCGCGCCGTGCACGTCGTCGTAGGGGCGGTCGCCGACGAAGACGCACGCGCCCGGATCCGTGACACCGAGCGCGGTCAGCACCGAGCCGAACGCCTCCGGATGCGGCTTGGTCCAGTCGATCTCGCTGGTATACACGGCGGCGTCGATGAGGTCGAGCACGCCGTCGCGGCGGAACACGTCCTCGTGCCACTGCCGCGGCCACATTGTGTTGGAGAGCACGCCGACCTTGGTGCCGCGCGCACGGAGCCAGGCCATCAGGCCCGGTACGTCCGGGTCGGTGAACGTGTGCGGCTCCCACGCCCGGACGTAAGCGGCCAGGAACGCCTCGGTGGGCTCCACGCCGGCCCGCGCGAACAGCTGGCCCATGGTGGCGCTGCGCTGCTCGGCGGTCGACGCCTGCCAGAGCTCCTGCTCGGCCGCGTGCAGGGCGGCCGCGTGCGCGGCGGCCTGGTCCGTTTCGAAGTGATGGGCGCAGATCGCGAACCAGAGCTGCTCGATGTTGATGGAGTGCCAGGGCGTGAGCGTCCCGCCCCAGTCGAATATCACCGCCTGGATTGCCACAGGCAGATCTTAGGCGCAGGACCGATGTGCCCCGGTTCCCCCCGAGCCGGGCGGGCCGCACATCACTTCAGGTCAGGGGAACGGAGGATTGGCCGGCTAGTCGCGGGATTGTCACGAAGAGTTTGAACTGCCTGCTAACGTCAAACGCGCCTTGTCCATTGTGCCGCCATTGTGCGGAAGAGCGAGGAGGAGCGAAATGCGACCTCAGCAGCGAGGCAGGGAACCGCGCCAGAAGCGGCTCGTCGCGGTCGGCGCCAGCGGGGCGCTAGTTGCCGCACTGTGCGTACTCGGGGCTACCACCGCGGGGGCATCAGCAGCGCCAGGCCACCATCATCACGGTCATCAGAACGCCTGCCAGCTGTCGGATGGCATCAAGCACATCGTCCAGATTGGCTTTGACAACGTCCACTTCTTCCGGGACAACCCGAATGTTCCTTCCGATCTTGAGCTGATGCCGAATCTGCTTAATTTCATTGAGAACAACGGCACCTTGCTCTCCAATAACCACACGCCGCTCATCGCTCACACCGCCGATGACCTGCTGACGACGCAGACGGGCCTCTACGGTGACCGTCAGGGCGAGCCGGTCAGCAACACCTACCAGGCGTACAACACCGACGGCACCACCGACCCGGCCGAGTCCTTCACCTACTGGACCGACCCGATCGATGACACCGCCAGTACGCCCAACCCCGGCCACGACACGAACCCGAACCTGGTCTACTCGCCGGTGCCTCCGGCTACGGCCAGAAACCCGGTCTCGCCGACTACGGTGACTCCGGGTCCGTGGGTGCCGTACACCCGGGCCGGCTGCAACGTGGGCGAGATCGCCACCGTGAACCAGGAGCTGGAGAACGCCAACTACGACATCGGCAAGGTCTTCGGGGCCAACTCGCCCGAAGAGCAGCAGGTCCTGAACGACACGGCGGACTCCTACTACCTCGACCCCGAGGTCGCCGACTACGTGGGCCTCGCCGTGCACTGCGCGCGGCACAGCGAGTTCTGCGCTAACGCCGAGGCGGTCAAGTACGGCCAGACCACGCCGTCGCACACCGCGGCGGCTGACCTGCTGCCGGACGAGCCGGGCGGCTACGACGGCTTCCAGGCGCTGTTCGGCTACAAGTACCTGGCGCCCCAGCTCGGCGGGGGCACGGCGAACGCAACCCACGACGGCTTCCCGGTGACCGACTCGGCCGGGTATCTCACCGACCTGTTCGGCAACGAGATCGACGACCCGTACGGCAACGAGGGCAACGGGCCCGCGCCCGGCTTCCCCGGCTACGACTCGATCAATGCCGCGCAGTCGCTCGGGCTCGCGGCCGACATGCTGGAGAACGGCGTCCAGGTCGTCAACCTCTACATGGCCGACATCCACGGCAACCAGTACCTGCCGAACAGTCCGCAGGTGCCGACGATGGGCACCGACTGCGACAGCGCGCCCGATGCGCTGGCCAGCGGGACCAAGTGCTACCTCGACCAGGCCGCGTACTACAACGATGCGTTCGGCGCGTTCTTCCAGCGCCTGGCGGCGGACGGCATCACGCCGAAGAACACGCTGTTCGTCATCAGCTCGGACGAGGGCGACCACGAGGCGGGCGCCAACGTCGGCCGCGCGATCCAGCCCACGCCGGCCGACTGCAACGGCGTGACGATCCTGTGCACCTACCCCAAGGGCTCGTTCGGCGAGCTGGACGGCAACGTGACCGGACTGCTGGCGCAGGAGGAGCACAACACCACGCCGTTCAGCATGGAAAACGACACGGCGCCGGAGTTCTACCTGACCGGCAACCCTGGCCCGGACGCCCCGTCCGTGCGCGGCTTCGAGCACGCCGTGGCCGGCCTGACCGCCGATGACCCCTATACCGGGAACGCGAATGAGCCGCTCACCGACGAGCTCGCTGATCCGGTGGAGGAGGGCATCTTGCATATGGTGAACGCCGATCCCGCGCGGACTCCGACGCTCGCCATGTTCGCCAACCCGGACTATTACCTGAACTCCGGATCGACGAACTGCACGGCATCCGGCCTCGGCGGCTCGAGCTGCACCTACCAGACGACCGGCTACGCGTGGGATCACGGCGACTACGCTGCCGAGATCGACACCAATTACGTCGGCTTCGTCGGACCCGGCGTGAAGAGCCTCGGCCTGGACGGCCCGGCGGCCAACGCCGGGACGACGTCGTCCGGTCCGGACAGCGGCCTGATCACGGTCGCTGAGGACCACTTCCCCGGACCGTGGGTGGACGAGACCGACATCCGCCCGACGATCATGTACCTGACCGGGCTGCGGGACGACTACGAGCACGACGGCCGGGTCATCACCCAGATCCTGACCGACCCGAACAGCGCGCTGCGCGCGCCTGGCGTCACGGCGCTCGGCGAGTGCTACAAGCAGCTCAACTCCAGCGTCGGCACGTTCGCTGCCGACACGCTGACCGCATCCACCAACGCAATCGAGAGCAACAGCACCGGTGACAGCGTCTACCTGAGCGTCGACAGTCAGCTGAAGGGGCTGGAGTACGCCAGGGACCACGTGGCCGGGCAGATCAAGGGCGACCTGGAGGCCGCCGCCTTCGCCGGCCGGCATGTACACGACGTGTCCGGCCTGCTCGGTGCCTGTCAGGGCCTGATCTACCGGGCGCATCAGCTGGCATCATCAAGCTAGTCCGCATCGGCATGAAACGGGGTGGCCCCGGCGATTCGCCTGGGGCCACCCGTCTTTTGGGCTGATCTATGGCGTAAACGGACATCAATCAGTAGCCGGCCGTGCACGCCGAGCCGCTGCCTGGGAGACTATCCAGCTAGGCCGTGGCGTCAGCGGAAGCCGTGGTGCAGAAGGGATACTTGGGATGGCGGATCCGGGCCAAGCAGTCGAGGTGCACGGCGCTGTAGCCGTCAATGGGGCCGTTGCGAGTCGGGACCCCGACGCCCTCCTGGCACAGATTGAGCACACGCGCGAGGACCTGGCGCGGACGATCGACACCCTGGCCGAGCGCGTCAGCCCGGCCCATAACCTGGGCCTGCTGCGCCAGCGCGCGGCCGAACAGGCGAGGCGCCCCGAGGTCCGCATGGCGGCCGCGGCTGCCGGGGCGGCGGTCGTCGGCATCATCGTCCTGCGCATCTGGAGCCGTCGCCGCAAGTAGGGCAGGGATAGACCCGGCGCACTACAGGAACGTCTGGCCCTCGCCGCGGTAGGTCGGCACCGTGGCGGCCACCGCATCACCCTCGATCAGGTGCAGCTCGCTGAAGCGCTCGCACAGCTCGCCGGCCTTGGCGTGGCGCATCCACACCCGGTCACCGATCTGCAGGCCGTCCGCAGCCGCGCCGAGCAGCGGCGTCTGGACCTCGCCGGCGCCCTCCTCCCGGTCGAGCCGCAGCCCGGCGGGCAGGTAAGGCTGCGGCACGCGCGTGGCATTGCCGGGGCCGGAGGCAAGATAGCCGCCGCCAAGCGCCGTCACCACCCCCGGACCAGGCCGCCGCACCACCGGCAGCGCGAACATCGCCGCGGGCTGGCCGGTGAAGCCGAGATACGCGTCGAACAGCGTGGAGTGGTACAGCCCGGACCCCGCGCCGAGCTCGGTCACGGCGGACTCGGCGGACGTGCCCTCCAGGGAGCCGGTGCCGCCGCCGTTGACGAATTCCAGCGGAGTCAGCTGGCGGACGGCGGCCACGATCGCGGCCCGCCGCTGCGCGAGCTCCGCCGCCGACTTGCGCTTCATGTACCTGACGCCGCGGGCGTAGAGCGGTCGGCCGGGCGGGTTGTCGCCGACGCCCGCGATCTGCGCCTCGTAGGCCATCAGCCCGGCCAGGCGCAGACTGGGCCTGGACATGACCGCGCGGGCGAGGGCGACAGCGTCGGCGGGCGTGCGGACCGGGGAACGGCGCGCCCCCGCGCGCAGCCGCCCGCCCAGGCCGACGTAGCCCGCATCGAGGTCGATGGCAACGCGGACCGGGTGCGGATTCGCCACGCCCGCCGCCACCTTCTCGATGAGGTCGAGATGGTCGGTGTGGTCCACCATGATCGCGATTGCCGCGGCGGCGTTCGCGTCGCCGGCGAGGGTCGCCAGGGCGCCGCGGTCGACCGTCGGGTAGGCGACGACGATGTCATCGCTGGTGCCGGACGCGGCGAGCCAGAGCGCCTCGGGCAGCGTGTAGGCAAGAATGCCGCGGAACCCGTCCAGCCGGAGCACCTGCTCGATGAGGGGCCGGCAGCGGACGGACTTGCTGGCGAGCCGGATGGGCTTGCCGCTCGCGCGCCTGGTCATCGCGGCCGCGTTCGCTCTGAACGCGGCCATGTCGACGATCGCGAATGGCGGGTCAAGCGCGGCGGTGGCCGCCTCAAAGCGGCGCTGATCGGCGGGGCTGCCGCTCCGGCTCACTCCTCTTCCTTGGTCAGCGCCGTGTACTCGGCTGCTGTCAGGAGGCCAGGCGGGAGGTCGTCGTCAGTCTCGTCCAGCCTGACCTTGAACAGCCAGCCGGCGCCGTAGGGGTCGGAGTTCACCAGGCCGGGGTCGTCGTCGATCTCCGCGTTGATCTCGGTGACCTCGCCGTCCACCGGCGAGAACAGGTCGCTGACGGACTTGGTGGACTCGACCTCGCCACAGGGCTCGCCCGCGGTGACCCGGCTCCCGGCCGCAGGGACGGAGACGAACACCACATCGCCCAGGGCCCGCTGCGCGTGGTCGGTGATGCCCACCGACGCAACGGAATCGGTGATGGCCACCCACTCGTGCTCCGGGGTGTAGTGCAGCTCGGCCGGAACTGTCATTTCGCCTTCGCCTTTCTCAACGTGATGGTGACGCCCGGCCGGTCAGGCCGGACGGTGGTAGAACGGCAGGTCCACCAGTGTGGCCGGCTCGGCCCGGCCCCTGATATCGACGGTCAGCCTGCCCGTCGCGCCGTCGCCCGCTTCGCGGGCCGCGGTCACGACGGCCGGGCTGACGTAGGCCATCGCGATCGGGACACCGAGCGTCGGCGACGGCGCGCCGCTGGTCACGTTGCCGCTGGGCGATCCGTCCCAGAGCACCTCGTAGCCATGGCGCGGCACCCGGCGCGACTGCATCGTCAGCCCGGCCAGCTGGTGCTGCGCGGGCGCCTCGGCGCGGGCGGCAAGCGCGGTCCGGCCGACGAAGTCCGACTCCTTCTCCAGCTTCACCACGCGGCCGAGTCCCGCGTCGAAGGGGGTCAGCCGCGCGCTTAGCTCGTTCCCGTAAAGAGGCATGCCGGCCTCCAGCCGCAGCGTGTCGCGTGCCGCCAGCCCGGCGGGAATCAGGCCGTCGGCAGATCCGGCGTCGGCCAGCGCCGCCCACAGGGCCTCGGCGTCATCCGGGCCCGCGAACAGCTCGAAGCCGTCCTCGCCGGTGTAGCCCGTGCGGGCCAGGAGCACCGGCCGGCCGGCCACCGTGGCCGGATAGCTCGCGTAGTACTTCACCGCGGTCAGGTCGGCGTCGGTCAGCGGGGCCAGGATGCCGGCCGCGCGCGGGCCCTGGATCGCGATCAGCGCGTAGTCCTCGGTCCTGTCGGTGACCGTCGCGGTGAACTTGGCCGCCCGCTCGGCCAGCTCGGTGGCGACGACCGCCGCGTTGGCAGCGTTCGCCACGACCAGGAACTCGGTGTCAGCGAGCCGGTAGACGATCAGGTCGTCGAGCACCCCGCCGTCCGGCGCGCAGATCATCGTGTACCGGGCGCGGCCTGGCCGCAGCGCCGAGGGCTCGCCGACGAGCGCGTAGTCCAGGGCGGCGGCGGCATCGGGGCCGGCGACCGCCAGCTCGCCCATATGCGACAGATCGAACAGGCCGGCGGCCCTGCGCACCGCGTTGTGCTCGGCGGTCTCGCTGCCGTACCGAAGCGGCATCAGCCAGCCGGCGAAGTCGGTCAGCGTCGCCCCGAGCTGCTCGTGGAGGCGGGTGAGCGGCGTGCGGCGTGGCTGGTCAGGTCCGGAATCTGTCACGATCAGCGAGCCTACCGGGAACGGCGGGCAGGAGACTGGGTGCAGGGGCAGCCGCGCCCGCCGCGGGCCCCGCGACCAGACTGAGCACATTGGATTGGGGGAGTCATGAGCCTGCTCACTGACGAGGAAATCGAGGCCCGGCTGGCCGGCCTGCCGGACTGGATCCGCGAGGGCGACAGCATCTCGTCGGCTCGCAAGCGCGGCAGCTTCGGTGCCGCCGTGCTCTACGCCGGAGCCATCGCCTACCTCGCCGAGGCGGCGAACCACCATCCGGACATTCTGATCCAGTGGGACACGGTGACGCTGACGCTGTCGACGCATTCGGCCGGCGGGCTGACCGAGTCCGATTTCGCCCTCGCGGCGCAGATCGACGACCTGGGCTAGCCGGGGTCTTCGCCTGCGGGCTGCGCCACGCCCCCGTGTGGCGCGCGCCCGCGGGCGAAGATCCCCTCCGTACTTCGCGACCCTCGTTTGCCGCCATGCCGCCGGCCAGGCCGGACGGCACACAGCCGGGCGATCCCGTCCGGGATCGAAACGGCACCCAGACGAAGGTCCCCCTCCGCGACTTACGGTTCCCCCATAGCCAGCGACGCCTACCCCCGCCCGGCCTTTTCTCCGGGTCCCGTGCGCCGCGTGGGTCCTCCAGTTATACACGTTGTGCAGCGGCGATCACAGCTAGTTACACGATTGTTTCGCCACCTTCTGCGTCGTGCCACCGGGACGCTGGGCGGCCGT
>Ga0209380_10001751_pt1 | contig 14389 bp, 10 predicted proteins | sample HubBroMetageWFT6_FD_188347 | JGI IMG/M metagenome (GOLD analysis project Ga0209380, IMG submission 188347) | Warmed and freeze-thawed soil microbial communities from the Hubbard Brook experimental Forest, New Hampshire - Hubbard Brook CCASE Soil... | ecosystem: Environmental > Terrestrial >...
AAGCCGCAGTGCTCGGCGTGCTTTATCAATTCCGTCGAGGACAACATGGAATCGATCATGGGCCTGACGCGGACCGAAGGGATGCTGTTCAAGTGGGGCTCCGGAACCGGCACGAATTTCTCCTCGCTGCGCGGAAGCAAGGAAACACTTTCAGGGGGCGGCATCGCCTCCGGGCCGGTGAGCTTCATGAAGGGCTTCGATGCGTTCGCGGGGGTGATCAAGAGCGGCGGCAAGACGCGGCGCGCCGCCAAGATGGTCATCCTCAACATCGATCATCCGGACATCGTCGAATTCATCGAATGCAAGAGGAAGGAAGAGCGCAAGGCGCACGTCCTGATCGAACAGGGTTATGATGCCGGAATTGATGGCGATGCTTACGCTTCGATTTTCTTCCAGAACGCGAACCACTCGGTGCGCGTGACGGACGATTTCATGCGTGCGGCGGAACAAGACCGCGACTGGTGGACGCGCAACGTGACGGACGGGCAGCCCGCGGAAAAGAAGCGGGCGCGCGACCTGCTTTACAAAATTGCGGATTCTACGTGGCACTGCGGCGATCCGGGCATGCAGTACGACACGACGATCAACCGGTGGCATACTTCGAAAAACACAGCGCGTATCAATGCCTCAAATCCCTGCTCGGAGTACATGTTCCTGGACGACACGGCGTGCAACCTGGCTTCGCTGAACCTGATGAAGTTTCTCGGATCGAACGGGCAGTTTGATGTGACCGCGTTCAAGCATGCCGTGGACGTGACCATCACGGCGCAGGAAATTCTGGTGGACAACGCGAGTTATCCGACACCGCGAATTGCTGAGAATTCGCACAACTTCCGGCCGCTGGGCTTGGGCTACGCCAATCTCGGCGCTTTGCTGATGTCTCTGGCGCTGCCTTACGACTCCGACGAAGGCCGCGACATGGGCGGAGCGATCACCGCGCTGATGTGCGGCGAGGCCTACGCGCAATCCGCGCGCATCGCGGAAAGAATGGGCGCGTTCCCCGGCTACGAAGTGAACCGCGAGCCGATGCTGGACGTGATGCGCATGCACCGCGACGCGCTGCGCGGAATCAAGCCCGAGCACGTGCAGACGGAATTGTTCCTGGCAGCGCAGGAATCGTGGGACACCGCGGTCGTACACGGCGAAAAGTTCGGCTATAAGAATTCACAGGTAACCGTACTGGCGCCGACGGGCACGATCGGCTTCATGATGGATTGCGACACCACGGGAATCGAGCCGGATCTCGCGCTGGTCAAACACAAAAAACTGGTCGGCGGCGGTGTGATCAAGATCGTGAACAACACCGTGCCGCAAGCGCTGATGAGGCTGAAATATACGCCGGAGCAGACCAGCGAGATCGTTTCCTACATCGACAAGCAGGGAAAGATCGAAGCAGCGCCGTACTTGAAGCCGGAGCATCTGCCGGTTTTCGACTGCTCGCTGGCGCCCTTGGGTGGCGGACGGTCCATCGCGTGGACGGGGCACGTAAGAATGATGGCGGCGGCGCAGCCGTTCCTTTCCGGCGCGATCTCGAAGACCATCAACATGCCCGAGGAATCCTCCATCGAAGACATCGGGGAAGCGTACATTGAATCCTGGAAGTTGGGCTTGAAGTCCGTGGCCATCTACCGTGACAACTCGAAGCGTTCGCAGCCGCTCAACGCGGGCGGATCGAAGGAAGAGAAGAAAACCGAATCTCTACCCGTAGCGGCCGTAGAGCCGATGCAGCGCGAATTGTTCGCACGCGCGGTGCGCGAGAAGATGCCAGTGGAGCGCGCATCGGTGACGCACAAGTTCAGCGTGGGTGTGAACGAAGGCTACATTACCGTGGGCATGTACCCAGACGGCCGGCCCGGCGAAATCTTCATCAAGATGTCGAAAGAAGGCTCGACGCTTTCCGGCGTGATGGACGGCTTGGCGCTGACCGTGTCACTTGGCTTGCAGTATGGCGTGCCGCTCAAGGTATTCGTGGACAAGCTGGTGAATACAAGGTTTGAACCGTCGGGCATCTCCGGGAATCCGAATATCCGTTTCGTTTCTTCCGTGCTAGATTATCTCGCGCGGTGGCTGGGCGGGCGATTCATCTCCTCCGACTATCTGAAGCTGAACACCGATCAGGCCGTGACGGTTGCTCCGGTTCAGCCACTTCAAACAATGATGGACGCCGCGATGGCATCGGTGCCGACGACTGGCACCTCCTTCAAACTGCGCGACGCGCATGAAGGCGCACCCACCTGCTCTGAGTGCGGCATGCTCATGGTGCCGAACGGGGCGTGCTATAAATGCGGGAACTGCGGCAGCACGAGCGGCTGCAGTTGAGGACTGTCTCTAGGCCGAGGAATAGGACACGATGAGCGCTCTCTCCTCCGGTTCAGGGCTGCTCCGAAGACTGGCTCCCGAAAAGCCGACGGCCCGCGGATTTTTACACATCGCGCGGCACGGCGGCGGACCCAGCGCCATTTATGTGGTTACCTATCATCGACTTGCCAGTGGGCTCGACAGAATAGGCGCACACCAGAAGCCAACCCTCGCCGAGGGCGCGCAGGCCTTAATCGAACTGCTCGAGCGCATTGGCGTGGACTTCAGACTCAAAGAAGTCCGGGGGGCTCTGGAAGATATTCTTCGGCTCGGCTCCGCCAATATCCCCGATCTGTGGCTCAGTGACGAGGAGATGCTGGAAACGGGACTCGTCGAGAGCTAAACGGCAAACCAGAAGAACCGACCGAAGCCGGCGTTGAACCGCCGTTCCCGCTCTTGTCGGTTGCTGGACATCACCGTAGCCAAGCTGTTTTTCCTATTTGAGTTAGGGCGATAGCCAACGTGCCGATGCGAGCCAGGGACGAAGCTGGTGCGCAAAGGTCGTTCCCCGTGGGGATTGCGTGAGGATCTATAGAACGGTGATGGCGGCGACCTCGCAGTCCTCGATGCTCGGGATGGTGAAGCGCAGAAGCTCGCCTTCCAGACGGAAAGGCACAGTGCGCTCGGAATGTAGGAGCTCCACGGACTTCACCTTGACTCCTGCGGGTAGCCTCATGCTGACGGCCTGCGGGCCGAGTGGATAGACCGACTCGAGCCAACCATGGTGAGAGTTGGGGTTGGTGTAGTTGAGCAGGTGCACCGAGTAGCCGGGGGCCGTCTCCCAGGCAAATATCTCGATGAAGCCTTCGCCCCCGACGTCAACAATTCTTTCGTCTCGGGTAATCCAACGGATGGTGTTGTGCAGGAGCCGCAGCAGGTCGCCATGGCCGGTGAGCCACCAGGTGCGCTCGATGTCTCCGGGGAAATAGGCGGTGCGACTTTGGCCGATCTCGCGCAGGACGATGGCCGGCTCCGCTGTATGCGAGACAGCAGGGTAAGCTAGCTCCGGCGGATACTGCACGAAGCCCGGGACGACGGTGAGAACGGGGTCCGCTACGGGCCTGAGCGGTACCCGGTTTTGTGCGCCCGGAAGCCAGTTGGTGTTCGCGAAGCCTCGAAGAATCGGGTGTTGGCGCTCGATGCGGCCGTAGTAGGCATTCCCGGTGGTACCCACGACATCGCCGGCTTTGCCGATGCCAAGCAGATCGGAGAGGCCGAAGTCCCCTCGCGGCTCGAGCTTCTCGTCGTAGAGGCTGGTTTCGAAACTGGCCATGATTGATCCGCCGGCGTGCACGTAGTCGCGGATCTGCTGACACTGGGAGTCGCTGAGCACGGCGATGTTGGGCAATAGCAGCGCGCGATACCGGCTGAGACGTTCGGGCGTAAGGCGGTCTTCGTGTACGAAGTCGAAGGCAAAGCGGCCGCTCAACAACATCTCATAGAGGCCATGGGTTGTCTCGCGCATGTACTCGCGCGAATGCGCCGTGGCGGGACCTTTGTAGAGGAGTTGGGTACTCTGACCCATAATGACGCCAATGTTGGCTATGGAGCGGCGAGTCGTGAGATGCGCATCGTGGTTGGCGGCCCAGCGGAAATAATCGGCTCCCACCTTCTGCCAGCGGCGATCTTCTCCGAGGCCATCTTCGGAACCGATGAAGTGGTAATAGAGGGCCATGCCGCCGGCGAGCGCCTCGTTCATCCACATCTTCGCTTCGGCCGGATTCTTAGAGCTGTTGCGCCACCGCACGACGCCCGTCGAGTATGCGGCGGCGACGTTGGCGGAAAACTTGCCGTCGAGCACCGCGTTCGCGGCACGGCTCTGCAGCGTGCATCCCCAGATGGCGGGGTCGTCATAGGTACGGCCCTGGTTATCGGCCTGGAACCAAACCGCCAGTTTGCCAATCCGGTCCAAATTGGGGCCGGCGTGAACGTTGCCGCCAAGGTTCGCGAAATAAAAGCCGTCTGTTTTTTTTTCCTTGGCGATGGCGTCGTATTTGCTCCAGAGTTCGAAGGTGCGATCATTGAAGACGCGCCAGTAGTCTGCGGTGCCGGTATGCGGCAGTCGGCTGCAGATAGCGCAGTAACAGTCCGGCAGGCTGCCAATCGGCGGCCATCCGTTGGTGTAGAAGCAGTCGACATCGTAGAGAGAGTTGACTTCTCGCATGATGGCGGGCACGTAATCGTCCATGTAGGCGGAGAACATGCAGGTCTTGAAAAGTCGCGGTTCTTCGCCGCTCCGCTGCACCGAACCGTCTTTGTAGCGCATGGCCCAGTCCGGATTGGCCTCGATCGCGTCGTCCCAATTGAGGTCGGGGCTCATACGGGCCACCACGCGCATGCCGCGCTTTTTGGCGGCCGCAACACACTCACCGAAGAAGTCTCGCCCATTCAGGAACTTTCCGTGGCGGTGGAACTTCACCTTCGAGGGATAAAACGCGAGGATGCCAGTTACGCTGACGAAGACGATGTCCGCGCGGGCGGAGTGCCAGTAGCTGGCCCACTCCTCGATGTTCATTACGGCGGGGTCGTGCTCAGTCATGTTGCTCTGGCCTACGCGGCGAATCTTCTGTTGCCAGGCCTCGCTGGCCAAGTCAACAGGTGTCAGGCGCTGCGGAAGCGGGATGAGATTCGGCTTGTCCCCGCCCACGGCTGCGGTGGCAACTGTTTCCGCGGAGAGCGCGAAGGCAGGCTCGAGCCTCTCGAACGCGCTGGCCATTGGAAGCGCTGCAGCGGTGGTTTTGAAGAAGGTGCGGCGATTCAACATCGAGATCCCCTTTTTGTTATGGCGGCCGAGGAAGTGTAATCGCCAGAAGCGACCATGCGCCAGCTTCGTTGCTTGCGGCAGAGAAAAAGAAACTGCCGCGATGGATGTCCCAACAGAGAGGTGCGCGCACGGCCGGCCAGCTTCGTTCTACCGGGCGACCGCCGAGTAACGTGCGACTCGGTCATGGTGGACAGAAGTGTGCGCGATACACGCTCCGATACACAACAAATTAGCGGTTGAGCGAAAAGACGACGTCGATCGTGGTGTCGACTTCGACGGGCTGGCCTGAGAGTAACGTGGGCGAGTAACGCCATTTGCTGACCGCATCCATGGAGGACCTGGCGAGGGAGCAGTAGCCTTTGAGAACGATCAAGTGGGTGATGGAGCCGTCCTTGCCGATAATCGCATGGAGGCGGACAGTGCCCTGAAGACGTTCCTCGCGGGCGATCTTCGGGTATGGCGGCTGAACCTTGCTCACTAGCCTTGCTGCGGTCACATTTCCGCCCTGGCGAATGCGGGTGGCTGGTGGATCGGAAGCGCTTGCGCTGTTTTGCGCGCCCGAGCTGCGGTCGGGCGGCGGACGGTACGGAAAGTGGTTCGGTATTTTAGGCGCAAGAATGAAACGGAAACCACCGTCCACATATACAAGCGCGAAGAAGCGAAGGAAATGGTCGCCATTTTGAAAGCGAAGTTCGTAGAGAGGAACGGGCTCGCGGCGCAATTGAAGCGTGCCGAAGGCGGTTTCCCCGGCGTTATCGTCGCACGTTTCAGCGAACCGGGCGGCTGTCACTTCTGTGTTATGACGTTCGAGGGCTCCGAAGAAAAAAGTGAGGATTTCCGTGGGGAGATGCTCTTGATCGGCAACGTATTTTGCACCCTCATCGCTGGCGATATCCGGACCGAAGGTTTGAAGATACCAGGCGGCGGGATCCGGAAGCAGCAGGCTCCGGGCCAGCGCCGAGGCGCGCGCGGAGTCGCCGTCCTTTTGCGCTTTGAAGATTTCTTTGGCGAGGTGTTCGAGGCCGCTGGTGGAGTCCGGAAAGGTGAGTTTCACAGGATCGACTGGACTCACGGGAGTTTCGGCGGGGGCGGGTATCTGGGCATACGAAGACGAGGCAGCCAGATGAAAAAGTGATAGCGACAGTAACAAAACGGAGTGGAGAGGACGATGCACGGCCGCATTTTGTAATGGGATGATGGATTTGGCAAGTATTGGGAGTGGCTAAGAGAGACTCACGCTACTGGCTCCGGCCGTGGCCGATGAACCCGCGGCTAGCGGGGACGCGGGCGGAGGGGCGGGCGGGCAGTTAGGGACCGCGGGCGCATGCGGAAGCGCGGGCTCAGCGGCGGGGGAACGTTGCGGAGGAAATCGCCGCAGCAGGGGCAGCGACCGTCGTCGGCGATGGGGCCGGTGGCGTCGGCGCGGAGCCAGTGGCCGCGTAGGTCGCACAAACGGTTGATGCATTGCACGGTGAAACCGGGCAGATATTGCATGCGGACTCCCTCAGTGGCCAGCCAGCTTCGCGGCGCACCGTGCGGCTCGTGTGGCCGAAGCTCCCATGGGCGGCCCGGACAGAATGGTTAGCGTGAATTTTGCCGTTACACTGCTGTGGTGTCAAGGGAAATGAATACAACAGATTGTGGTGGGGTTGCGGCGAAGAGGACGGGCTTGTGATTGCTGAGTGGCGCGAAAAGAGCACAGAGCCCGGGCTAGGGATAGGCTTTGGAAGAATCCGTTCATGGACAGTAGAGAGGCGAGACGATGCTCAGTCCGAGATGGGTTTAGAGTGTTGCTCCTGGGCAGGCCGGACGTCAGGCCGTGGAAGTCTTACGTCTGCGGCGGAGCTGTTGGCGCTGGCGGAGCCGTGGTCCCTGACGACGCTAGGAGAGCCGCGAGTTGCGTTTTCAGAGCTTCGACCGCCTGCTGTTTGTCGGTGATTTGCGCGAGCATCGCGTCGAGCTTGGCCTTTCCAGCAAGGTCGTGGGAGTGATCGGGATTGGAGATGTACGTGTCTTGCTGCAAGGAGAGTTCGCGCTGGAGAAGGTCGAGATCCTTTTGCGCATCGGCAACCTGCTGCTTCAGCGTGGCCAGTTCGGCGGAATCCTTTGCCTTTTGGTCTGTATCCCCGCCATTTGCGGCGGGCGCGGATTGCCCGGCCGGAGCTGCGGTTGCGTTAACATCGGGTGCGCCGGAAGAATCCGCAGCAGGCTGGGCGGCAGGTGCTCGAGAAGGTGCCGTAGCTGCTTCGGGAGATTGCTCGGGAACGGGCGCGTTGGCGGCCTGGGCGGCAGGAGCGGCTGGCTTTAGAGTGTCATCCGTAATAACCGGAGCTGGCTGCTTGGCAGCGGCTTTCTTTTGCTCGCGAGCGCGACGGGCGGCATCGGCCACGGACTCAGCGGGTGAGTCTTGCGATTGGGCGAGCGTTGTCAAAGGAAGGACGGCAGCGGCGAAGATGGCGGCAATGGCCAAGCGCAAAGAGACGCTTCGTGACATGGTTTATTACCTCTTGGGTTGTGGGCAGGCTCAACCTCAAGCATACCTCCTCGCTTAGCTGCCGACAATTCCCGGCGTTTCAGGTGATGGGAATGTGGCAACTCGCAGTGAGGATCACAAAGCGTTGTGGCACGTATGCTGCACGGTTTCGAGTCAGCGCTTTGTAGCAGTCTCAGTCCACGTCTGGGATCGCGCGAAGCAAGGCGCAGGAGAATGAACCTAGACGGCGTCGATTGCGGCAGCCAGGATGGTGGTCAGCGAGAGAAGCCGACCGGTCATTAACGACTCCTGCCAAGGAAGGGGGCCACGCGATTATACTGGTTTGGGTAATGAACCAAAAACGGCCGCAAAAAGACTGGCGATGGCAAGGAATGTGAGCATGCGCGGGCTTGGAGTGCTGCTACTGGCGGCAAGCGGCTTGATAAACTGTCTACCGATCGCTTCGCATGCCCAGGAGCAGGGCGCGCCGGTTGGCGTTCGGCCGTCCCCTTCAAGAAACCAGGAAAAAGCTCCGGCACGGAAAGCGCATCGATTCTGGGATCGGGAAAACGACTGGCTGTTCGCGGGAGTCGGAGCGTCGCGAACTTTCGATTATTTTTCGACGTTGAACATGCGGCGGCGCGGCCGGCAGGAGATTTTTCTGACGAATGATGCCGTCGATAATCATGCGGCGTTCGCTGCGATCGAAGCGTCGGCGACAGGCGTCTCCATCGGGGCGGCGTATTTGTTTCATCGCTACGGGCATCACAAATTGGAGCGCTGGACGTCGATCGTGCATCTGGGGTTGGCAACGACGGGTTCGGTGCGAAATTATTGTCTGAAGACGGCACACTTTGCCGCAACTCCGAGTTCCCCTTAGAGGCCCTCGACGCCTGGCCAGGCCAGTTCGGGCCTACTTAACCAATCCCAGTCCCAGGACATCCCAGGACATCCAGTCTTGCGCGCAGGCGCTTCGTGCGGCATACTCGCGCCCCGTGCGGCCTTGGTCGGTAGCGCACTGTGGCTCGGTTGGGTGGTTTGCGAGGAGGTCTGGATGGAGCGGTGTGTCTGTTTTCACCGTTTCGGGGTGCTGCTTTGTCTGAGCTTGTCTCTCTCCACGGGGATTAGCGGAGGCACGCGGGCCGCAGTCTCGGCGAACGCGCAGCTTCTCTCCGCGCAGACCCTGCCGGCGCCTTCGGCTCCTACAGAAACGCGATCCGCCCCGCCGGCGGTACCCGAGCCACCAAAAGGCGGGGAATATGTCCTCTCGTCTGACCGCTATGAAAAGGCGGTCACCTATTCGCGCGCAGCCTACACCATGTATTTCGTTTCCGTGGGCCTCAACATCCTGGCGCTCGTGATTCTTTTGCGGCTAGGGATTGCCGCGAAGTTTCGGGATTGCGCCGAGAGCTTCAGCGATAAGAGGTGGATCCAGGCGATGATTTTCGTCCCGCTGCTCGTTTTAACAGTGGATGTCGTTGCCCTGCCGCTTCGACTGTATGGACATCTGCTTTCGCTGCGCTATGAAATGTCGGTAGAAAGATGGGGCTCCTGGCTCTTGGATTGGACCAAGGAGCAGTTGCTGATGGTGGGGTTTGCGTTGATTTTTGCGCTCATGCTCTCGGCGATCATGCGTCGGAGCCCGCGGCGCTGGTGGCTGTATTTATGGTTTGCTGCGCTGCCGGTCGTGGTTTTCTTTGTGTTCATCAGCCCTTGGCTGGTCGATCCGCTTTTCAATACGTTCGAGCCCTTAGAAGCGCAACACCCGGACCTAGTCGCGGCCATCGAAAACTTGACCAGACATGCGGGTGTACCGATTCCGGCGGACCGCATGTTCCTGATGCGGGCCAGCGAAAAAACCAACGAAGTCAATGCCTATGTGACCGGATTGGGGGCTTCGAAGCGCGTGGTGATTTGGGACACCACGATTCAGAAGGCTACGGCCAACGAAACGCTCTTCATTGTCGGGCATGAGCTGGGACACTATGTTCTGGGGCACATTTGGAAAGGATTCTTGTTTGCGGCGGCGCTGATGTTATTTGGGTTTTATGCGTTGTTTCGCGCGTTGCACTGGACTCTGGGCCGTTGGAGCGGGATTTGGAGAATCTACGGCCCCGAAGATTGGGCCTCTTTCGCCGTGTTGTTGCTCCTCCTAGAGATGGGGATGTTTCTTGCGGCACCGGTCGGGAACAGTTTCTCGCGGATCGAGGAGCATGCCGCCGATGTCTATGGCCTGGAGGTTACCCACGGGATTATTCCCGATTCCTCGGAGGTCGCGGCAGAATCGTTCCAGGTACTGGGAGAAGTTGACCTGGCTGATCCAAATCCGCCCGGATTTATTACCTTCTGGCTGTATTCGCATCCACCGCTAACGGAGCGACTGGTTTTCGCGCACAGCTACGATCCGTGGTCGAAGGGCGAAGCGCCCAAATACGTGAAGTAGGCCCGGGAGATTTGTCGCCGACGAGTTGTCCTTCCTACCGGCGGCCTGCGGACTGCCGGCGGGAAAAGGCGCGGACTTTGTGGCGATTGCCGCAACGGGACATGGAGCACCAGCGGCGGCGGCGCGTGCGTGAGGTATCGTAGAAAATGAGCCCACAATCCGGGTTGGAGCAGACGCGCAGGCGGGCACTGGCGCCTTCTGCGACAAGTTCGGCTGCCGAACGGGCCACAGCAGCGAGAAGCCAGTCCAGGCCGCCTTCGCGAGCGACGAATTCCAAGCGCCATTTGCCGTTCTGCTCTAGGATCTCGTCGTGGCCTTCGGTGACGCGCAAGACGTCATTGATGGGCTCGACCCAATCGCGCTGCAAGGTTTCTTTCTGAAGGAGCGCGCCGAAGGTCAAGTGCAGGGAAGCATGTAGCCTTTGCGCTTTACCGAGCAGTGTGCCGGCACTTTGCGGGTCATTTTGCGGGAGCGCCAGCAGTTGCTGACTGCGCTCTGAGGAGATGATTCTGGTAACCAGAAGAAAACGGAGGAGTTCTTCCCAGGAGAAGTCGGAGGAAGGGCCGAGTTCGTTGGCGAAATCGAGGGAAAGCCTACCAGCGATGAGCTGCAAGGAAGTGGAAGAGTGGGCCACGGCGCTTGCCTCCGTAAACCGGTTAAGAGCGGAGTTCGGAAGGACAACGAATTAACCGGTTAAATGTAACAGTACGGTTAAGTTTTGTCACGCCCATTTCTACCGCCGTGAAGATTCCCTTCCGGCTTTCCGGATTTAACTGGTCATTTGGAGTGAGATAGCGGGGTTCCTGGTTTGGGGATTGCGGCAAGTTGTGCGTCGAGGCGCAAACGAGCGGGCTGCACTCTGCCCGACGAATCCTTCCACCACCCTCTCTGGCGTGTATGGATTGCCGTTGTGCAGCTCCTCGGAGAAAATTCGTCATTCGCCTGTGGTTCGGGAATTAAAAGTGATCGGCGTTATGGGGAAGAACGGCGAGGAAGAATTCCAGGCACAACCCGCCGTGAAACGGGAAGCCAAATGGACCCTAGAGAATCTGCGCCGTCGTTTTCGTGCACGAAAAAGAACCGGCACATTCTGGGAGCCGCCGCCTTTAAGGTAGCACAGTAAGATATGGCGTCGCGCTAAAGAATAGAGCAACGAGCAGCAATCTAGACGACCAGAAAGAGAAGCGCGAACCCCCGACGAAGTCTGTGCTATTTTAAATTCACATTCAGGAGGGACGTTTCCTTTCAGAACGCCGCTTGCACTTCGCATCGGCGCGTAGGCCTGCTCACGGCGCGTTCGGCAAGACGTCAGAAGGTGGAGCGACGGGCGCGGGTTTTCTTGGAGCGATGAATGCATGAGGACAACTTTGGCACCCCGTGCCAGGTCCACGGAACCTCGCCTCCGCCCGCGAGCGGATCTCGCAGTCTGTTTTTGAATGAAACAGGCTTGCGCGTGGGCTGGCGGCTCCTGATCTACGTTGCGATTTTCTTTGTATTGCGGACCGTTTCCATTTTCCTTCTCGGGCTATTCTTTCGGCCGACGCGCGGTGTTTTTTCTCCCCGATTTCAATTCTTTGGCGAATTGGCAAGCTTTCTCGCTGCATTTCTCGCGGCTTGGACCATGTCCCAGATCGAACGGCGGCCAACCGGCGTCTACGGGCTGCCCGCGCGCGGCGCGTTCGGGAAACCGTTTTGGCTCGGCTGCCTCTTTGGCTTCTTGGAGATTTTTGCTCTGATGGGACTACTGGCGGCGCTGGGCGGCTATTCCTTCGGAAGCCTGGCGCAACACGGCCTAGCGATCGCCAGGTGGGCCCTGTTCTGGGGCGGTTTTTTTGTGGTGGTTGGCCTGTTCGAGGAATTTTTCTTCCGCGGCTACTCGCTCCACACATTGGCGGAGGGTATCGGCTTTTGGCCGGCAGCCGTCCTCCTCTCCGTTTGCTTTGGCGCTGTCCACCTCCAAAATTCAGGCGAGGGCTGGGTCGGCGTGGTTGGCGTAGTTTTCGTGGGACTGTTCTGGAGTTTCACGCTGAAGCGTACGGGAACCCTGTGGTTTGCGCTCGGGATGCACGCGACGTTCGATTTTGGGGAAACGTTTCTCTTTTCCGTTCCGGACAGTGGGATGATTTTCCCGGGCCATCTTTCGAACGCGACACTGCATGGACCGAACTGGCTGACCGGAGGCACACCCGGACCCGAAGGAAGCGTGTTCGATTTTCTAATCCTCGGTGTTTTCTTCTTCGTTTTTGACCGCTTGTATCCTCGAAGCCAGGCCCAGAGAAAGGCCCCAACCATCCGGGAAAAAAATCAGTGGACGAGGTCCGAAGCGTAAACGAGGTGCACACCGCGCGCCTCTGCCTGTGGCAAAACCTCGCTTAGCGCTTCGAGGGTAGCCTGGTGGGGATGACCGATAGCGATGGCTTCTCCCTTTTCCTTGGCGCCGCGCAGAGCAAGCTCGATCTGCTTGCGCACCGCGGAAACTTCTCGGACATCGTCAAGGAAGGGAACATTGCGGAACGCGGACCGCACTCCCAGGCGCTGGGCGGTGTCGTAGGCGACGGTCGCGGCCGTCGTTCGGCTGTCGACATAGAAGAGATTCCATTTCTGAAGGACGGGCATCAGTTCTTCCATGAGCGCGGGATCGGCAGTCGCTTCTGAGCCTTGATGATTATTGACGCCGGTTGCGTTGGGAACACTCTCCATCAGCTGCTCGAGAAGCACGGGAATGTCGTCCGCGGGCATGCCGGGATGCAGTTCCTGAGCCTCGGGCGTTTCGTTTCCGACCGATTGCATGGGGAGATGCAATAGGACTTCGTAGCCGCGGCGATGCGCTTGTTCCGCGATCTCGACCGAATGCGCGTGATTGGGCAGGACCGAGATGGTCAGGGGATAAGGCAAAGCGAATATGGCATCGGCGGCAGCGCGATCGCTGCCCAGATCATCCAGGATGATGGCCAGGCGCGCTGTTCCGTTCTTCTCGCCCGGGCGCGGAGTGACCGGAGAAGCGGCGCGGACCGCCCTTGAAACGATGATATGGACCGAATTCGTAATCGCGCCGGAGCTGCGATAATCGAGCCGCAGCAGCGCTGGAGAACTTGTCCCTTCATCGCGCGTCAGATGGTTCGACGTGGCGATGCGGTCCAGCGACTGGATGAGGCGGGCTACCGATTCGCGCTGGGTTTGTTCGGAGGCGCCAGCAGGCAGTACGACAAATAGGTGATCCACACGGTCGGCATGTGTGCCATCAAACTGTAGGTGCGAGGCAATGTCTCCGGGTTGTTTGCCGAATCCCGCGGAGGCGCGCATCATTTCGCGAGTGATACTGTGGACCCTGCCAGGTGACAGACGTTTTGGCTGCTCGCTCTTGCAGCCCCAGGCGAGAAGAGCCGCTACAAAGAGCAAAGCGAGTGGAAACGCCATGAGGCGGCGCCCGGGGCGCTCGCTATGGCAGGCAGAGATTTCGGTGGTTGCCTCGCGCCGAACGAACACAGAACGCTAGGCGGCTTTTTTCTGTGGAGCCTTCAAGAGTTCGAGGGCTTTGCGGAAGATGGGATCCTCGGGAGTCAATGGGCGAGGTGCCACTGGTTCTTTCTGCGCATCGGCTGAACCGTTGTCGTCATCGCCGGTGTCCGAATCATCCTCGGCCGAAGCACGCACAACCTCGGAGGGAACAACGCCTTCCTCAAGAATGGACTTTCCGTCTCCGTTGTAATAATTGGCAACGGTCAGAAAGAGCGCGGCTCCGTCATCGAGCGAGATCAGCTTTTGCTCCGAGGCCAGGCCAAAAGTGCGCTCGCCAACTACATCGCCGCGATGGCTGGCAACCATTGCGGACGCTAGCACTTCCGCGGCGCCGGAGGTCGTTGGGTCTATCAGCAGCGAAACGGGCGCCTTCCAGACCACCTTGCCCGGATCGGCGGAGAAGACTTGCGTAGTAACGGTTTGGCCGCGCAACGTCGATAACGTCCCGGAAGAAACAAAAAGTTTTGCGACGGCGATGGCCTCGGAAACCGGTCCGCGGCCGCATTCGCGAACATCCAAAATCACTTTGTGAACGCCCTGCTTTTCTGCGTCCAGGAGCCGCGTGCGAATTTCGTCGGCGCGTCCTGTATCGAGCGAAGGCAGGCGAAGGACGAGAATGTCCGGATCCACTTTTTCGCTCACGATCTTCGCGGCGCCGAGCTTCTCGCGCACCAGGTCCACTTCGTCCGGGTCCGCCTTGCCACGGCGGATGACGCCAACTTTCACTCCGGTGCCAGGCTGGCCATGCAGAAAATTCATGGCTTGGCCAACAGACATGTCGCGTGTCGTGAAGCCCGCGACGGATTCAAAAATGTCGCCGCTGTGGATGCCG
>Ga0209380_10001755_pt1 | contig 14361 bp, 12 predicted proteins | sample HubBroMetageWFT6_FD_188347 | JGI IMG/M metagenome (GOLD analysis project Ga0209380, IMG submission 188347) | Warmed and freeze-thawed soil microbial communities from the Hubbard Brook experimental Forest, New Hampshire - Hubbard Brook CCASE Soil... | ecosystem: Environmental > Terrestrial >...
GATATCGGATCGAATCCCGGTGTTGGTGAGCGTTCGATTCTGAGCGACCGATTGCCTCTGCAAACTCGGCGGCCCGAGATCGGCGAAGGGATCACCGCTCGGGTAGTAGTTGTAATCGTCGCGCCGCACAAACGCGCCCAACGTAAATACCGCGTTGCTGCTGATGAGGCGCGTCCACGAAGGGGCAATATTGAAGGTCCCAATCTTGGAGCGCTGATCGGCCGAGCCGACGGTCACGCCGGGAATGAATCCGGTCGGAGTGCCGATGGGAACAACACCATGATAATTCTCGGCTGCCGGAAGAACTCCGCTCAGCCCGCTCCATGCGGTGGCGTTTTCGGCGTCCAGCGAATTTGGCGTCTGGAACCAGCTGCGGCTGTAACCGAGATTCAGATGAATCGAGTCGCCCTGCGAGAGCTGATAGTCGATGCGGTCGAATAAATTCTGTTCGTTGCCCTTGTCGTGAATCACCGCAAATTCTGGCGCATCCAGAAACCGGCCGCTGTTCAGTCCGGCAACGGAAATAAAGTTTCCCCAGCTCTTGCCGCCGTAGGCAAGATCGGCCGCCAGATTGGCCGATCCAAATGATCCGTAGGAAGTGGAGATGCTGCCGTGGGGTGTGGTCGAGCCCTGGCCGGAGCGTGTGGCGGCTACGATCACGACGCTCGTCTTGCCTCCGTATTCCGCGGGCGGCGCGCCGGCGATCACTTCCATGGATTGAATCGCATCGACAGAAACCTGGTTGGAAAAGGTTTTGCTCGACTGATCGGTCATGGGCTGGCCGTCGATGGAGAATGAATTCTCCGCATGATCGCCGTAGCCGTGGATTTGGCCGTCGGAATCAGAAGCGACGCCGGGCGTTGCCAGTCCTACCAGCGTACTCATCGAAGACGATCCGCTCCCGATTGGCAGTTTGTCGATCAACTCTTTGTCAACGTCGGCGTGGAAGGTCGGATCGTTTTCGACCAGGTCGCCGGCGGCCTCGACCGAAACCGTGGTGGCCGAGGCAACCACCTGAAGATTGACCTGCACAAAGGCGGGCACGACCGAGCGCACCTCCACATCCTGCGCAGTCGGTGCGAAGCCCTCGGCTGTGATCGTCGTGTGGTAATTGTTAAACGGCACGTTCACAAAGGTGAAAGCTCCCTTGGCGTCGGTAGTGGTTTTGCGGTCAAAACCGGTGACCGGGTTATGAATTTCGACGCCGGCATACGGAACTACAGCGCCTGAGGGGTCGAGCACGGTGCCGTTAATCGTTCCCGAGCTTCCGACCGACTGCGCGCCTGCGTTCGTTGGCTCCGCATTCACAGTTCCGCCACTCAACACGACAGCCACCGCCAGAGCCGCCGCAGCCAGACAACTTTTATAAAGCGAACGCATGATTCCTCCAACAAAAGGTTCTGGAGCGAGTTCAATCAAGATCAAAATCTGATCGAGATCGAGACCGCGGCCGTTCTTAGCTGTATCGACGGAAGGAGAGCGCGGGATCAGAACGCAGGTGGAGGACGAATGAACTGGGTAGCGGCGGGACGGAACGTCAGCGATACTTCGGCAACGAAAATCGCCAGCGGGGCAGTAAACAGAACCGGCGCCGACGCGGTCGTCGCGGTGCTGATTCCGGCATGAGCGGTGGCGCAGATCGAACAGGTATGGCGCGCCGTAGCGGAGTTCTCATCACTATCATTGTGCGAGTGGGTGGCTTGGGCCATCCCCATCGCACACACCAGCGCGACCGCGAGCACAGACACAGCTCTGACGAATCCGCCCCGATTGGAAGAAACTCTCAACATCTATGCAATGATTCTATCCTTAGATGGTCGTCCGCAGGAACTCGGCGCAGGAAAAATGAGCCTTCCGTAACCGCTGGGAGGGTTGCATGCCTGGCCGGTAGCCTGCGAAAGCGAGAACCAACAAAAGCACTATTACCGCCGCGGGCCTTCCCCGACAATTAACGCAATTCTTGTGTAATTGTTGTGTCAGGGGCAACACTTCGTCATAGCCGCGCCACCTGCGTCTTAAATCGATCTTTGCCAGTCGGTCTGCGCTCCGTGCGGGCGCTGCGAAGTCAGACTCAGGGAGAAGTATCTATGTCGGGACAAGTCATTTTGTATTTTGAAGATCAGGCGGATGCGCTGCGCTTCGCCTTAGCTGCCGGCTCTGTCATGGCGGGAGACACAAACCGCGCCACCGGCGATCTCGTCCAGGAAACTACGCGAGTGACGCGGATAAAGCTGGATGCGGCCAACAAGGGCGCCCCGGGAAAGAACAAACAATCTCCGAGTCCCCATCCCAACGAACGGGTGGCATAAGCGCGCCGCCCTGCCGATTTTCGCTGGCCCCAAACGCTTAGTTCTGAGCAAAGCAGCGGCCCCGCATTAGAATGTCTGCTATGCCCACTGCCGAACAGACACCGTCTTCTTCGTCTTTATCCTCCGTGCTCGATCTCACATGGGTGCGCGCGCAATTTCCAGCGCTCGCGCAAAAAGTGAATGGGCAGCCCGCCGTTTTCCTCGACGGCCCGGGCGGCACGCAGGTGCCGCAGCGTGTGATTGATGCTATCGCAGATTATCTGGCGCGCAACAACGCCAACACCGGCGGCGCATATCTCACCAGCCGCAACACTGACCGCATGATCGCGGAGGCGCGTTCGGCGATGGGCGGTTTTCTAAATTGCGATGCCGATGAAATCGTCTTCGGCCCCAACATGACGACGCTGACCTATGCCATGAGCCGCGCGCTCGGGCGCGATCTCGGGCCCGGCGACGAAATCGTGCTTACTTTGCTCGACCACGATGCGAATTTTTCTCCGTGGAAAGCGCTCGAAGAAAAAGGGGTGACCATACGAACGGTGAAATTCAATGAAGAGGATTGCACGCTCGACATGCAGGATCTGGCGGCCAAGATCGGCGAGCGCACGAAACTCATGGCGGTTGGTTACGCGTCGAACGCGGTGGGCACGATCAACAATGTCGCCGAAGTGGTGCGACTGGCGCGGCAAGCGGGAGCGCTGAGTTATATCGACGCCGTCCACTACGCTCCGCATGGAGCGATTGATGTGCGTGCCCTCGACTGCGACTTTCTCGTCTGCTCGACTTACAAGTTCTTTGGACCGCACATGGGCGTTCTCTACGGCAAGCGCGAGCATTTGAAACAATTGCGACCGTATAAAGTTAGGCCCAACACCCAAAACATTCCGAACTGCTGGGAGTGGGGCACGCTCAACCACGAGTGCATCGCGGGGATCAAAGCGTGTGTCGATTACTGGGAAGCGTTGGGCCGGCGCGCTAATCCCGAGGTCGCAACCCGCCGCGCCGCGATTCTGGCGGCACACGAAGCGACACATCGGCATGAACGCAAAATGACCGAGAAGATGATCGCCGGCCTGCTGGCGGTTCCGGGATTAAAACTCTACGGCATCAGCGATGCGCAGCGCTTCGAGAATCGCTGCGCAACATTTGCGGTCCGCATCGAAGGCCACACCCCGCTGGAGCTGGCAACGAAGCTCGGCGAGCGCGGCCTCTTCACCTGGGATGGAAATTACTACGCGCTGAACCTCACCGAGCAGTTAGATGTCGAGAGGCTGGGAGGATTTCTGCGCATCGGACTGGTGCACTACAACGCCATGGAGGAAGTGGAACGGCTACTGGCGGCGCTGCGGGAGATTGTGAATGGATAAGTGCCGCAACTTATATCCCCATCAGGAATTGACGGCGAATCATTCATGGGTAATAATTCCCGCCACGTCCCGCCACCTGCGGCACCACCTACTCCGCAAATTACAAGGTGGCCGGCTCTCTGGTGACACCCATGAATACTCTCCCGATTAGAGTTTCAATTTCCTGCATTGTACTTGCGTTAACCATCTCACTCTTCGCTCATGCCAAGCAACCCGCTGCCGCTGCGCCTCAGAATCTATTGCCTGGAATAGGCCCGCTCTTGCAGTCCGCCGGCGCTTCCAATTGGAGCGGCCTTTCGATCCTTGAGAACATTCCGGGCACGTCCCTCTATCCGATTACAAGCCCGACTACCGTGCTGTACATAGGGTTCATCGCCGGCACGAGAGTGGATATCGGCAATATGGTGCTGTACACGACGCCGCGGGAGAACTCTACGATCACTGCGGTTACTCCAGTCACGCTAAAGGGAGTTTCCAATCCAGAGATTCACCTTACGCACCCAAGGACCTGCCCGAACCAGCCGCTCTCGGCTACAAGTCCGTGCATCATACGGCTCGATCCAATCCAGCTTTCGCTATCGACTCTGAATGATTACTACTTAGCGGTGTACTTCACAAAAACTGACGACGACACTCACGTGGCGCGGCCGCGGTCCTTTATTGGAAGTCTCTCTGGCGGCGAAGAGGTTGGCGATGATACTCAGTTACCAGTGGGTGCTTCTGTTCCTAGCCTGCTGGGAAATGGCAACAGCGCCCCGCCTTCTTTTCTACTTGTCGCTGTGATGAACAATTAGAAGCGGGCGACTGCCGCGAGAAAAGGTGGCGGCATTTTCGAGCGAAAGTGGCGAGGGCGGCACGGCCTCGCCTCTTCCTACGTGAGATTTGCCCCCGCTGCGTTCAATTGCTCTAGCGACGTCCCCTTCCCTATTAAGGCAAGCTTTGCAATCCCGATAAACAACCCATGCTCGACGATGCCAGGAGTATCGCTCAGCTCCCGCGCCAGCGCCGCTGGATCCGCGATCCTTCCAAAGCTGCAATCGAGAATCTGATTGCCGTTGTCGGTGATGAACGGGCTGCCGTCGGGTCGCGTACGCAATTTGGGAGTCGCGCCGAGCGACACGATTTTCTTCTCGATCACGGTTCGGGCAAAGGCGATGATCTCGACTGGCAGGGGAAATTTGCCGAGCGTCGCAACAACTTTTCCTGAGTCGACTACGACCACCATTTTTTTCGATGCGGTGGCGATGACCTTCTCGCGGGTCAGCGCGCCGCCCCCGCCTTTGATCAGGTTGAGTTTGGGATCGACCTCATCAGCTCCGTCGATGGTGATGTCAATCTCGGGATGTTCGTCGAGCGTGGTCAGCGGAATGCCGACGGCGCGCGCCAGGTCGGCGGTGTGCACGGAGGTTGGGATTCCGGTGATTTTCAATCCTGCCTTCACGCAGTCGCCTAGAGCCACGACGGCGAAGTAGGCAGTTGAGCCGGTGCCTAATCCGACGATGTCGCCGTCGTGCACCAGTTTTGCAGCGGCACGACCCGCGACTTCTTTTTCTTCTTCATTCGCCATGCTTCACCTGGTCAAGACTCCTGCCTCATTTGCCGTAAATTTCGATGTACGCGAGATAGCCCGCCAAGACTAATCCGAAGAGGCCGAGCACGTAAGACACAACATCGATGACGAAGCCGGCGGGCTCAAAGCTATCGGAATCGAGTTGTAATTTGGTTTTGTGGTAGCGGCCGAGGCCCGCGAGAATCAGCAGCACTCCGCCAACTGTCGAAATGATGCCGAGCCAGGTGGTGAGGCCGGGCGTGGCGGCGGAGCGCCCCTCAAATTTCAGGAACTCGCGCAGTGCGATCGAGAAGCGTCCGATGGCAAAACCGAAGATGATGGTCGCGACGCCGGTTCGCACCCACGCCAGAAAAGTGCGTTCATTAGCGAGATGATCGCGGGCTCGGTTGGGGTTCGGATTCTCGGGCATGAAATGGCGCCGGGAACATCTTAGCGCGGGGAAAGTTCTTCACCACAGGGAGCGCAGAGAAACACCGGGAACGGTCTTCCCTTCTCCGTGTTTCGCTGTGCTCCCTGCGCTAGAGCCCTTGACCCAATTTATTATTCCACAGCCTTCTGAATCAGCGCGCTCACGCCCGCGATATTTTTCAGCAGTTCGACGGGAAAACCGTGCCGCTTTTGCAGATATTCCGAAGAATTATAAGAGAGCCAGACTTGGCCCTTCTCATCTTGCCAGGCGAGCGCCTTCAGCGGCAGGTCGATGGCCAGCCGGGGCGCGGCAACCATCAAAGGCGTGCCACCCTTCGGACTGCCGAAGATCAGCAACTGGGTTGGGCGCAATTTGAGGCCGGCCTTTTCGGCTTCTCCACTATGGTCGACCAGAGCAAACACCATCATGCCCTTTTCTTTGAGGATCGCCTGGAGCCGTGCCAGCGTGTCGGGCACGGAGTAGGGACTGGGCATGTCAATGATTCCGTTGTCCATAGGCAGCCTCCGATTGGTTACCACCACACCTTCGAGCACCCGCGCCAGCGTACTTCGGTTTTCCCAGTTCTTTCAGTTGAATCGACCACATCCGGCGGCTCATCCGTTATTCTAATAGAAGATACTTATGGCAACTTCAACTCGCAATACCATCGGAAGAGGCAATCCCGCGATTTCGTCGACTTCAGCTTCGTCAATTTCAACGGCTGGGATTTCAGAAAATTACGAACGCGAACGCATCTTGAACCTCTTCCGCCTATACGGTTATCTTGAAGCGGAACTGAATCCGCTCGGCCTGCTGCCTCCACAACCGCGTCCCGACCTCGCGATCGATAATGAGTTTGCGCGAGAGGCGCGGCGATTTTATTGCGGTAGCGTGGGCGTGGAGTTCATGCACATCTCTGACCCCGAGCGCCGCCGTTGGATTCAGGAACGCATCGAGGCCGAGGCAGCCGCCGTCGATCAGCAGCGTGCGCTCGACCTATTGGTGCGGGCCGACGTGTTTGAGCAGACGCTGCAACAACGCTATCTCGGCAACAAGCGCTTCTCGCTCGAAGGCGGTACTTCACTGCTGCCTGCGATCGATCAGGTTCTGGACGTGGCTGGTGAGCGCGGTGCGGTCCAACTTGTCATGGGCATGAGCCATCGCGGTCGCCTTAACATGGTGATCCATGTAGCCAATCGCCCGGCCGAAGAGGTGTTTGCCGAGTTTGAAGATGTCGATCCGCGGAGCGTGCTCGGGTCAGGCGACGTGAAATATCACATGGGCGCGACCGGCGAATACGTCACGAAGAGCGGAAAGAAAATTCATATTCACCTGGCCTCGAATCCGAGCCACCTCGAAGCCGTTGACCCCGTAACCGTCGGACGAACGCGCGCCAAGCAAGATCGGGCCGGTGAAGGCGGCCAGGCGAAATATCTGCCGCTGCTGGTGCACGGCGACGCGGCGTTTGCTGGACAGGGCATCACTGCCGAGACGATGAATTTCGCCGACCTGAGCGGCTACACGGTCGGTGGAACCATCCACTTCATCGTTAATAATCTGATCGGCTTCACGACGAACGCTCGCGAAGAACATTCCTCGCGCTTCTCGGCACAACTGGCACGTCGGCAGGCGATTCCCATTTTTCACGTCAATGGCGAAGATGTGGACATGGTGATGCGGATCGCGCGCATCGCCACCGAGTACCGTTATAAATTCGGTACCGACGTGGTTGTCGACCTCATCGGCTACCGGCGCCACGGCCATAGCGAAGTGGACGATCCCACGGTGACTCAACCGCTGATGTATAAGGCAATCAAAGAGCATCCGCCTCTTTATAAGATCTATGCGAAATACGTCGGCTTGGATGATGACAACATCGCCGAGCGTGCGCAGCTGGTGAAGAAAGAGTACGAAGCTGCACAGAAGGCCGCGACGAAATTCACCAAGAAGCCGCTGTTGCGCGATCTGCCAAAATATTGGGACAACTACTTCGGAGGCCGCTATAAAGCGGAATACGAACAACCAACCGGCGTCGCGCGGGAGGAACTCATCGAACTGACGGAACGCTTGACGACGTATCCCGAAGGTTTCCACATCCATCCCAAGGTAAAGAAGTTGCTTGAGCAGCGGCAGGAGATGGGGACGGGCAAGAAGCCCGTCGACTACGGAATGGCCGAGGCGCTGGCTTTTGCCAGCCTGGTGAAGCAGGGCATTCCCGTGCGGCTGAGCGGACAGGACTCGCGGCGGGCGACCTTCAATCAGCGCCATTCGATGCTCCTCGATATTGAGGATGAATCGGAATATGTTCCGTTGCGCCACATTGCGACCGGGCAGGCGGCGTGCGACATTTATAACTCGACGCTTTCAGAAGCCGGCGTGATGGGATTTGAATACGGCTACAGCCGGGATTATCCCGAGGCGTTGGTGCTGTGGGAGGCGCAGTTTGGCGATTTTGCCAACGTGGCGCAGGCGGTCATCGATCAGTTTGTATGTGCGGGCGAAGATAAATGGAATCTTTTGTCAGGCCTCGTGCTGTTGCTTCCGCACGGCTATGAGGGCCAAGGGCCGGAGCATTCGAGCGCGCGCATCGAGCGATTTTTGCAGTTGGCGGCACGCGACAATATTCAGATCTGCCAGCCTTCGAATGCGGGACAATATTTTCACCTCCTGCGCCGGCAGGCTCTGCGCAAGTGGCGGAAGCCGCTGATTGTGTTTACGCCGAAGAGCATGCTGCGGCATCCGGATGCGCTGTCTCCGCTAGAAGATTTGACGCATCAGCAATTTCTGGCGGTGATTCCGGATGGCGAAGTGCAGGACGCCAAGCGGATTCTGCTCTGCACGGGAAAGATCGGCCACGAACTGCGCACCGAGCGCCAGAAGCGCAAGGAAAGAGACAAAGACAAAGATGACGGCAGCACTGCCATTGTTTTCCTCGAGCAGATGTATCCGTTCCCCGAGGCTGAACTCGCCGCCGAACTCGAACGTCACCGCTCGGCGCGAGATATTGTATGGGTGCAGGAGGAGCCAGCCAACATGGGAGCGCTCTCCTACATGCTGCCGCGCTTGAAGCACATCGCAAATGACCGGCCCGTCCATTCGGTGAAGCGCTCTGGGAGCGCCAGCCCGGCCACTGGTTCGGCCAAGGCGCACGAGGTGGAGCAGAAGACGCTGTTGACGCTGGCTTTCACGATGGCGGATTGAGGCGGTCGTCTTGAGAAAAAAAAGAACAGCGTCCCAGAGCAGAACAGGGGCTGAACCACGAAAGGCACGAAGTAACACGAAGGTTTTAGGTTTCCTTCGTAGACCTACGTGCCCTTGGTGGTAAACGCGCTTCCGACATTAAAAAGCCCAAAACTGACTCTTGGGCTTTTTCAATTGCAACGACGGGCGCTACGGGGCAAGCCCGTCCCGCTCGCGACAAATAGGTATGGCCTATGGCCAGCGCTTGGCGGCGTCTTCCCAGCCAGCGACCCGCGCCGGAGCGCTCGTGCCCTGCGCGGCTACGACTGGAGGAATTCTTACGGGTTGCGGCGGTGGAGCGGCGGCCAGACTTGGCTTGGGCGCTTCCATCTGCTGCTCTTTTTCGTCGGACAGCAGCGGAGCGGCAACGCGCAAGGCCTCAACTTCCTTTTCCAGCCGGGTCAACTCCAGTTCCTTCTGCCTCAAAACTTCATACACATTCTTCATGCTTGGGCACCTGTGTGTAGTAACAAACGATTAAGCGCAGAGTATGGCTTCCAACGCCAATTTGTCAAGGAAAACGGCACTTTTGAGTGCATGGGTGGTAATCGAATAGGAGCTATCACCGGCGCTATCGAAAAACGACTACAGCGACCAGAATACCCAGAATCAATACAACGATTGCCAGCAGATTGACGTGGTCGGCCAGCCATGAGTCCTTCGCGGGCTCGGCATTGGCGAGAAAGGCAGGTATGAATTCCGCCTCGGTGCCGGCGGCGGGCGCCAAGTCAGGCGCCTGCTCGGATCGAGCGTTCGCGGCCGTTAGTTGGCCGGTCTGACTCTTATCTTTTTCGGGCCCGCGTTCGGGCTCGCGCTGCTTCTTCTCTAACCCCTTATTCTCGCTGTTCTTCTTCTCGCAATCGAGACAGAGGGTTCTACCATCGGAAACGGGAAATCCGCAGGCAGCGCATTTTTGCACGCGCAGCATCGACTCGGGAACTGCGGCGGGCGCGATGGTGGCAGGCTCCGACTCTGGCGGCGTCTCGACCGGTGGAGTTATGGTCGGCGGCGTTACGACCGGCGGCGTCATCACTGTGGGCGTTGGCGGCGCCGAGGTCGCAGGCTCGGCAGACGAGGGGATTGCGGGCAATTCGGCGGGGACCGGCGACTGGGCAAGATCAGGATTAGCCACAGTGCCAGCTGAGCGGTTAGCGAGTGCAGCGTGGGCATCGATCGAAATCGCAGGAATGTCGGTTGTGACGCCGGTTTCAGCAGGCGCCTCTCTTGGTGGAGCGGGCGCCACGCCCGCCAGAACCGGAGTTGCAGAAGGCTGGACAGTTGGTTCCGGATCTCGCGGAACCACCGCTGGGACAAACTTTTCTCGCTGCTCAGCCAGATCAAGGGCGGTCACAGTGAGCGCGGCCATGCGTTCGAGAGCAATCAGATCGCGCTCTTCGAAGGCGTAAGGATGGTCGGAAAACAGTTCGAACAGCCCGCGCACCTCACCGTTTTTCCGCAGCAACGGCAAAACAACGATGGATGCAATGCCCAGCGCGCGGCAAGCTTCTAGATTCACGCGCGGGTCGGCCTCCGCATTGTCACAGCGCAGCAACTGCTGCCGCGCGATGCTCTCGCCAGTCAGTCCGGAACGCACCTGCAGCCGCGCCCCCACGGCCGGCGCCGACGAACCGGCACTGGCGCGGCACACCATTTCATCACCCTGGGGCAAAGCGAGCGCGGTGCCAGTAGCTCCCGTGATATATTGCGCGCGTTCGACCAGCAACTGCAGAGCCGACTCCAGTTCCGTGTCCGCCAAAAGGCGGCTGCCATTGGAGGAATCGCCAGCTGAGCCTATGGCCCCAGCCGATGCTTCCTCGCTGCTCGATGGCTCTAGTCGATCTTCGGGTTGGGCGGATCCGTGCATGAACAAAGTTGCTGCCAAACCACTCTTCGCCGGACAAGAAGGCGGAGCGATTATTCCGAAGGGGCTGAATCGAGTCTCGCCTTGGAGGCGCGGACTGTCAAGGGCCGGCTGCAACCGTAAGCGGCGGATGGGACGGGCCAGCAGGTACGGCTATTTCTTGGTTCTGGCTTAGCGGGGGCTCGGCTCCAGGCGAGCATGGTAGCCCTTGCGTGCCCGAACCTGTAATCGTTTGCCATCTTTCTGAGCGATGACACTGATCGTGCGATAGCTTCCGTTGGGCTGAAAATCCGCGGGCTTGTAAGCGACGAAGTAGCGGCTACGAATCACATCATGCAGCTTGTCGAAAGACCCGCCCAAGCTGTGCATGTCGCCCGGGAACATGGCCTCGCCTCCGGTGCGCTCCGCCAAAAGCTCTAATACTTTGTCGGCATCCGTCTTATCGCCGCGGTCTTCTCTTGTGCTGACGGTGTAGATCGTGACCCCTGTCTTCTCCGCAGCCTGGATGCTTTGCTTCAGAGTGCTGTGACTCGAATTATCTTCGCCGTCGCTCAGTATTACGAGGACTCTTGCCACCCGCTCGCGATCGGGATACGCTGCCAGCTTCCAACAAGCGAATGACACCGCGTCAAACAGGGCTGTCCCTCCTCCGTTCGACAACTTCTCAATTCCCTTTCCTAGTTCACCCGGATCCGAACTGAAATCCTGGGTAACCGTAGCCCCAGTGGCGAAGCCTGCGATAAACCCGAGATCGGAAGCATTGCTGAGCATTTTCTCGACGAACTTTGCCGCGGCGCGCTTTTCAAATAAGAACCGGTCGTGCACCGAACCGCTCGTGTCCACGAGCAGAGCCAGCCGGAGAGGAAGTTTAGACTGAGGCGCAAATTGCATGACTCTTTCCGGAGGCTTGTTGTCGTCCCGAATCTGAATGTCGGACTGCTGCAAACCGTTCACCATCTGCCCATGGCTGCTGACGGCGAAAAATAGAGTGACTTCGTCCACGTTCTTACGAATTGTCCACATCCCGGTACGGGTCGGGATGCCCTGAGGCACATCCGAAACCTCGCCGCTGCTCGCGCGTTCCGGGGCTGCGCTCGCCTCGGCCAGCGTGTCACAGTCGTCGCAGGTTTCGTTCGTGGATTCATCCCCCAAACTGCTCAGTTGCGCCTTCAACCTATCAGTATTGGGGAAGGTTCGCGTCTGCGGAGAGGCCAGGGTGGTCGTTAGTTGCGCACCGCCGGTGCCCGCTGCCGTCACTACTCGGTTAGCGCCTAAAGCAACCAGATTCTGCCGTGCGACCGGAGCGAATGCATTCGTCGGGTCCTCGCTTATGAATAACTTCAGTTCGTGCTCCATGGCTTCATAATCGTTGAGAGCCATCGCAGCCGACGCAGCCACGTAGTGCACATTCGCGAAACCCTTATGATCGAGCGCATGCACTCGATGCACAGTTTCAAGGGCCTGCCGGTATTCATGAGCTCCATTTTGCGCGTAAGCCAAGCCAGAAAGAATTTTCGAGTCCCGGGGCTGCACGGAAGCAGCCTTCTCAAGCGCGGTTCGCGCCGCCCCAAAATCGTTCTGCGACAAGGCCAGCTGACCGAGATGGGCGAACGATCCGGGAAACTTGTCGTCCAACTTCGCAGCCACCTCGAACTCGCTCTTTGCGCGCACGGTATCTTCCTGATCGAGATAGGCGAGCCCGAGATTAACATGGGCGGAAACGAACCTAGGATACTGATCGATCGCCCTTCGCAGGTATTTCACCGCCTCTTTCGAATGCTGCGCCCTCATTAAACTGGTAGCGTGGTTATATTCCTCCACCGCCTTATTGGGAGCATCCAAGTCGAGCGCCGATAGGATACCGCTATCAACCAGCTTCTTGTCCTGAGCCTTCTGCTCCTCCGTCTTCTTTTTGTCGCGGTTGATCTGGTCAAGATACATCTGAGAGAAGTCAACTTGTTGAAACGCTGCGTCCGGACCTCGACCGAGGTAGGGCATTTGGGCGAGCACAGACATAGATATTCCGGCGCTGACCGACAGGGCGATTAGGGTCGCGGAACGCTTAATCGACCTTAACGAGAGAAATTGGCGAGCAACCGGCATAGACACCGCTTGAGTTCTGATCGATTTTACGTTAGATCTCCAAATTCGCCTTTTCTTCGGCCTCCGCCGAGCTCAGCTTTGCGCTCATCGCCTAGTTACTAGCTGAGTGAACATCAATACACTACCTCTCCGCTGCCCTTTTGAAGAGAATGCAAGGGGCGCGGAAACTCGGCCAAGCCTAGTTCAGTGCGCTTTCGCGACTTCCTGCTGCTGTGCGTAATATCCTGTCCGCGTGCGCGCGGTCAGTCCGGGTCTGTCAATCTTAAGCTGAATATTGTGATACTCATTCGGATGGTCCGCCGCGGCAGAATCAAACGAGAGAGTGTAATAGACCCTTGCGTCCGCGACACAGCCGGCAATCGAGGCGGCAATGTCGTTACTCTTGTTGAGAACCTGGCCGCCGCTTTGCGTTGCGATCACCTGCAGCGCAACATCCCCGCTCTCTACCTTATTCGCATAAGGCACACCCTTGAGGAAGTTCTCGTAATAAAACGTTTGGAAGCTGGCCGCATCATCCATTCCGAGTGGATCGACGCTGTACAGCGTAACGCGGGCCTCCCGCATATGGGTGGACAGTCTCACGATGGTGTGGAAGATCGTGTCTTGGTCTTTCTCGCTCAGCGCGGAGCGAGGTCCAGAGATCAGAGGCCATCCGGGGCTGAGCCAAATCAGCAGTTTTCTGCCGGGCTGCTTTGCTTCATAGGCGGTGAGTTTCTCCAAAGTGCTGAGGGAATTTTGAACGCGCTCGACCGCGCCATAGAATCCCGCCGATCTGCCAAGATCGCGCAGGCCAGACTCGTGAGACTTAAGAGAGTCGGCGAGGCTGTTTCCGTTGCGAGTCGCCGCGCCTTGCACCTGAGTCCCCTTGTCGGTGAAAAAGACGAGGGACATGGGTATAGGAAGCTGGCCCTCGCCCCGCCGCAGAAATTTTTCCAACTGTTGTCGCGCGTTGCTTACCGGACGGTATTCAGCGTTGACTTCATCGATGAGAAAAATCACCTGCTGCGGCAGATCATCCGCTTTGCTGCTTTCGTCGAATGCACGAAAAGAGAGAATGGGCTGCGGCTGTTTGTCGTCGAGAATGGTAAAGTCCTGCTGCTGCAAACCGGGAACTGGATTGCCCGACTTATCGGCCACGACCACGTCGAGTGTAACGCGACGATCGGTGCCAGTACCCGCCGGAGATGCTGGAACTCGCCCCGATGCGCCTAAAACCGTGCCCATGATAAGAATCACCATCACCGGTCGGACGTTTCTCATAACCTGACCTCATGCATCCCGCGGGGGAGTTACTCTTCGGGAAAGACGACAATAAAACGGAGGAATTGTATCGCTCTTCTAATTCGGCGGCGAAGAAAAATACCGTTTTCATTCATCCGCTGCCTTTTGTAGTGTGGATAGTGTGGATACAGACTCGCGGCAGGAACGCAAGCGTAAATGGGCTTTTTGAACCGAGTTATCAGAGCAGATACAATCCCCGCGCAAGAGTAACGTTGCAACAC
>Ga0209380_10001759_pt1 | contig 14339 bp, 11 predicted proteins | sample HubBroMetageWFT6_FD_188347 | JGI IMG/M metagenome (GOLD analysis project Ga0209380, IMG submission 188347) | Warmed and freeze-thawed soil microbial communities from the Hubbard Brook experimental Forest, New Hampshire - Hubbard Brook CCASE Soil... | ecosystem: Environmental > Terrestrial >...
TAGATGCGTCCAAGCATGGATGCGCCCAACAACGTGCGCGATCGGTCGTGCCTATCTTATTGTCGTTGATCCACCTGGCTTTGCAAGCAGTACATTCTTTGAAACTCTTAATGGTTTTGATGCGGTGCGCGGCAAGAACTCAGGTCCTGGCGGTCAATTTCTTGTAAATTTTGGCTCTCGTAAATCTTGGTTCTTCTAATTACTGGTTCTTGCAAAATTTCTGATTTTCGCAATTCCGGTGGGCATCCTCGCCATGTTGCGGACTGCCCTCGCGAACGAAGGACGAAATCTTCATGAGTAACTCGCCCACACAGTATGCCCCCGGCTGGCCCGGCATTTCTCCCCGTTGGACTTCGAGCGCAAAAACCGGAGTCGGCACCGCCCTCAACCAGCACAGCCGCGTGTGGTTCACGCTCAGTCACGGCATTCTCAACGAGATCTATTTCCCCCGCGTCGACCAGGCCTGCACCCGGGACATGGGATTCATGGTCACCGATGGCAGCGCCTTTTTTTCCGAGGAAAAGCGCCACTGCACTTTTGAAAACCGCCCTTTCGAGCCCGGCGTGCCGGCATTCGAGCTCACTAATACGTGCAACGGCGGACGCTACAGGATTCATAAAGAAGTTCTCACCGATCCTTACCGCAACGTCGTGCTTCAAAATGTGCGTTTTGAGCCGCTGCAGGGGCGGCTTTCCGATTATCACCTCTACGTGCTGCTCTCGCCGCATCTGGCCAACGCCGGATACGGGAATACGGGCTGGGTCGGAGACTACAAAGGGGTTCCCATGTTTTTCGCCCAGCACGACGATACCGCACTGGCGATGGCTTGCTCGGTGCCATGGAAGAAAATGTCGGTGGGTTTCGTCGGCTCCTCCGATGGCTGGCAAGACCTGTCGCAGCATTTCGAGATGCAATGGGAATACGAGCGAGCCGAGAACGGAAACATCGCATGCACCGCCGAAATCGACCTCGCGGCGTGCAGCGGAGAATTCGTCCTGGCCCTCGGCTTCGGTGGCATTTGGAGCGAGGCCGGGCAACAGGCGCGTTCCAGCCTGCTCGAGGAGTATGCCAACCTGCGCCAACATTACGTGATCCATTGGAAGAACTGGCAGAACACTCTGCTCAATCTTGACGACCCAAAACGCGAGCACAATCTCTATCGCGCCTCGACTGCCGTTTTGCGCACGCATGAGTCCAAGGACTTTCTCGGCGGCATCATCGCCAGCCTGTCCATCCCCTGGGGATTCAACAAAGGCGACGAGGATCTGGGCGGTTATCACCTGATCTGGCCGCGCGACCTGGTGGAGACCGCTGGCGCTCTGCTGGCTGCCGGCGCGGTGGCAGACGCCGTCAGAGTGCTTCGCTATCTCGAGGTCACACAGGAGGCGGCGGGCAACTGGGCGCAGAACCTGTGGCTCGATGGGCGTCCTTACTGGAGTGGCATCCAGATGGACGAGACCGCGTTCCCCATTCTGCTGCTCGATCTGCTGCGCCGCCAAGCCCCGAAGGATCTGGGCGAGCTGCAACGCTGGTGGCCGATGGTGCGCAACGCTGCTGGCTTTATTTTGCGCAATGGACCAGTCACGCAGCAGGATCGCTGGGAAGAAGATGCGGGGTATTCTCCGTTTACCCTGGCAGCGGAAATCTCGGCGCTGCTGGCCGCCGCCGACATCGCTGAACTCACCGGACACAACGATGCAGCCTCGATCATGCGCGACGCGGCCGATGCCTGGAACGACAACATTGACCGCTGGATCTACGCCACCGGAGGCGATCTGGCGCAACAACTTGGCGTGGAGGGTTACTACGTCCGCATCTCGCCGCCCGATAGCGGGGGCGCGGCTTCTCCGACCCAGGGCTTCGTGCCCATCAAGAATCGCCCGCCGGGACAAGACCACGAAATCGCGTCGCACATCGTCAGTCCAGATGCCCTCGCGCTCGTCCGCTTCGGCCTGCGCGCCCCGGATGATCCGCGCATCCTAAACACGTTGCGCGTGATCGACGCGCTGCTGGCCGTGGAGTTGCCGCAAGGGCCCTGCTGGTACCGCTACAACGGCGACGGCTATGGTGAGCACAAAGACGGATCACCCTTTGATGGCAACGGAATCGGCCGCCCCTGGCCGCTCCTCACCGGTGAGCGCGCTCACTATGCACTGGCCGCTGGACATCCCGACGAAGCGCAGGCTCTGCTTACTGTGATCGAACGTTCCACCATTGGGGAGAGCCGCTCGATCCCCGAGCAAGTTTGGGACGCCGCGGATATCCCCGCGCTCGAACTTTTCCGCGGCAAGCCTTCCGGCTCCGCTTGCCCGCTGGTCTGGGCACATTCCGAGTACATAAAATTGCTGCGCTCGATCCGCGACGGCAAGATTTTCGACCAGCCCCCGCAGACCGTACAGCGTTATCTGGTGGAGAAGCGTCAGCGGACCATCTTCGGCTGGAGGATGAATAACAAAGCCCGCACGATTCCGCGCGGCAAGACGCTGCGCATCGTGCTGATTTCGCCCGCAACCGTGCACTGGAGCATTGACGGATGGAAGACCGCACAGGATACACGTACCCGCGATTCGGGGTTGGGAATTCACACGCTCGATCTCCCCACTGCCTCGCTTCCCGTAGGTGGTCAGGCAGTCTTTACCTTTTTCTGGACGGGAGAGAACCGCTGGGAAGGGAAAGATTACACGGTGATGGTGCAGTAGGGCTTATCGTTGCCATTCAGGCCCAATTCAGGCCGGGCGGTTGCGCTGCGATCAGGCTTAGTGCGAGCCTTGGCCCTGCGCTTCGCACGGAACTTCGTCCATTTTCAGCCTTACAACCTCATAGCCCTTCGGAGGCTGAAATGCAGACGGGTCGGGCTCCTCCCGGCTGAGACGAGTAACTTCCCTCGAATACTTGTTGCCGTCCGGCTTGGCCTCGATCCCGCGGAGGGGAAAGGAGTGGTCGTCGTACCAAGTCTCCGAGACAAATCTTTTTCCGTCAGGAAGAGTGGTCGTCTCCCGGCATCCATGAACCTCCTCGCCTTGGATAACGTCGACCCCAAGATTCTCCGGAATCGGTCCGGGCTGACCGGGGGCGCAGCGCGGAAATCCCATTTTCACCGGCGGCAGCGCTTTGGATCGGCGTCGTGCGTCGCAGGCGTCGCGGCAGTTTGAAGGCTGAGGCCGCCCAGTCGGCGCACAGGAAGCTTGGGGCGCCCCAGTCACCGGCCCATTCGAGACCGCGCTCCGTTCTGACTCCGGAATTTGCCAGCAGGAACGCCGGCCCGCCACCGACATCGGGTGAATAAGTAACTTTGCTTGCGTGCTGGTCGTGTTCCAGTAGATTTCTTCCCCGGCGACAGGGTCGACCACCACGGAGGCGCTGCTGCTGTCAGCGTAGATCACACGCGAGAGATACCGCTCTTGCCAATCGCGCGCCCCTACGAAGCGAGTGATCTCGCGGGCAGGATTCGGCGTGGGGCCTGAGGGAGCGGGTTCATGTGCTTGACGAGATTCCATGGTGAACGGCCATACCAGGTGGAAGGGCTCCTGAGCGTGGCCGGGGTCGCATTGCTGTGCTGGAAGGGCAGGCTGCAGAGCCAAGGCAGCAATACGGCCATGGTGAGATACAGACTCACCCTCATAAATCACCTCGCGAGGTTCGCCGGACAGCAAATGTATGCTCTCTGCGCAAAGCAAGGGCAAGCGGATTGCGGCTTCGGGATGACGCTCTCCAAGAGCATAGGACTTCCGTCGAGTGTTGCTAGTTCGCTTCCGGCGGGGTGGTGTAGAACAACTCCACCACCGTGCAATCGTCGCTGAGAGGGTTGCCCGCGCAGAACGTCGAGACTGCAGAAAAAATTCCTTCTAGGGTCGGAGTCTTAGCCGCGGCCGCTTCCAGCCGGGAATCTTCGAAGAAATCGCCCATGGAATTCTCCGCCTCGGTGACTCCGTCAGTCACCAAGATGAAGCGGTCGCCGGAATTCAGCTGGCAGCGCGCACTCTCAAAGGTCGCGTCGGCCAGCAATCCCACCGGAACATTGCCGTGAGGCGGACGTATCACTTCCCCACCACACACCAGCAGTGGCGGCACGTGCCCGCAGTTCACGTATTCCAGATCGCCATCGCGGCGCAGACGCGCCAGCAGCAACGTCGCATATTTTTCTCCCACCAGCTTTTCCGTAAAGAAACGGTTCACGGCGCTCACAATCTCGAGCAGCGCCCCGCCGGAAATCAGGTGCGAATAAATCATCCCTTGCAGAGTGGACGCTAGAAGCGCGGCCGAGACTCCCTTGCCGCTGACATCGGCCAAAACCACGGCCAGGCCCTCTTTGGTATTCACCGCGTCAAAAAAATCGCCGCCGATCTCTTTGCAAGACAAATTCTTGCCGCGCAGCTTGGCGAACGGAACCTCGGGAATCTTCACCTGCATCAACCGTTGCTGGATGGAAGCCGCAATACTCAATTCCTGCTGATATCGGCGCGACTCTTCCTCAGCCTGCACTAACCGGGCATTCTCGATCAGCGACGCCGCTTCTGTCGCGATCACGTGCAGAATGTCCTGGCCGACACCACTAATATCGCGTGAGGCAAAGCGCGAATCCACGTAGAGAACTCCCATCACCTCGACCGCGGTCTGCGCGGGCACCGGAGTCTGCGCGTCGCGCGTGGACTGCACCTGCATCTTCCTTAGCGGAATGCAAACCACGGTCCGCAGATCGTAAGCCACAATGCTCTGCCGTCCCGCAAGATCGATGGACTGGCTGGTATCGGTGAGCAGGAATTCCGAGTTCGAGCGCATGGACTCTTCGAGGATCGAGTGCGAAATCGTGGTGTCGTCCAGCAACGGATCGCCCTTCAGGTTGCGTCCCGCGGCCAGCCGCAGTTTGCCTTCGTCGTCCTTTAGAAAAACATAGCCGCGCTCCGCCCGCGTCAATCGCAGGGTGACGTCGAGCATGGTCATCAGAATTTCGTCAAGCACCCCCGCGGTGTTGAGCTTGCGGGCTGCCTCGAGAAACAGGCGGAGTTTTTCGAGATCGGTGGCTTCCGCCGAGATCTGTACTCCGGAAAGCTGGCTCAGAAATTCGCGCGCGGTGTTCGAAGTATTTTGCGCCGGATTGAAAAGAATGTAGGCGGAATCGCGCGCCCCAAATTCCAGGCGATCGTTGCGCTCCAGTTTCTGGCGCTGGATTCGCTCCCCGTTGACGAACGTGCCATGCTTGCTGCCCTGGTCGATCAGGTAGAAGTCGTCGCCTTCCAGCACAATCTGCGCGTGGTCCCGGGAGACGCGCGGGTCGGCAATGACCAGATCTTTATCAACCTTGCGCCCCACGCTGAAAGGCGTGCGGTTGAGCACGATACTTTTTTGATCGCTGCCCTGGACAAACACCAGCGCGGGAAATACACCCGAACCAGAACCGTGATGACTGATGGCACTCAGGGTCATGAAATGTCAGATCGCCGGGCGCATCCGGCTTTTCGCGTTCGTGGGGAAGGGCCGCGCTTATCTCGCCTCAACAGACTACCCTGTTGACTGATGCGCTCGCAAGGCACTTCGCGGGTGCCAAGCCGCCAGCATCGCCGTCACGAAGATCAGAACCGGCAATGCGAACGTTGCGTAGAATGGGGCTTTCCAACCATCGAGCGCGGTGTTGCGCGATACGAACCAGAGCGCGCTCAGTCCCAGGCTCGCGATCCACTGCCAGGCCAACGCCAGTCCGGTCGCCCAGGAGAGTGGGCCTCCAGAACGCGATTCGGCTGGCCGGGCGGGGTTTCTCGCAAGAACTTGCTCTCGCGCCAGAAATAGAATTGCCGGCAGCAGCAGAACCTGATTGTAGGGGGCGTACATGGGCACGACGAGCACCGTCAGAGCCAGGACAACGGCGAGTGCGCCGGCGAATCCGGCTGATCCCGGGGCTTCGCGGCGTAACTTCCACAGGAGCAGCGTAGTTGCGAAGCACGCGACCGCCGCGAGAATCTGTCCCCCATGACTGCCCACCGCCCAGTTTACGAGCTGATCGAGGACCGATTCATTTTGTGTGTATTGATGGTATTGGCGGATCGCTTCGAGAAACATCTTGATCCATCCGGGCAGAACCCACTGCGCGGCGATCAGAAGCGCCCCCATGATCGTGGCAAAACCAAACACCAGCCGCTGGCGCGTCTTCCAGTTGCTCACTGTCCAACCGAGCAGCCAAAGCACCATGGGCCACGCCAGTTGCGGCTTGATGGTCGCCAGCGCCAGGATCGCGCCGCCGCAAAACAGGAATCCGCTGGCCACGCAGGCGGCCGAGCCTGCCAGCAGCGCGGCAACCAGCAAGCTCAACTGCTGCAGCTTGATTCCCTGCACCGCCGGAACGCTGCCCAGCGTAAGCGCGATCGCAATTGCGATGGCAATTGGCGACGCACGCCAGCCCAGCGCACGAAACCAGAGCGGCACAGTCGCAGCCGTGAGGGCGATCAACAGCCAATAGAAAAAGAGCTGCACGCCGTGAAAACAGAACCCGATGAGCGGAGCGAGCAGAAAAACTACATAGACCGGATATGCGAACCCTTGCCGGTCTTTGGGATCGCCCGGCCGCGACGGGTCCAGCGCCCGACCGTAGTATCCCTTTTGGATTTCGAGCGCCACTTCGTCACTGTAGGGATTGCGTTGATGTAACAACAACGCGCGCGCGCCCAGCCAGCGCGGGTACAGGTCTGAGAGGTTGCCGCGCGGGCGGTCGTGCGCGGCCGCATCGGCCACCTGATGCCCCACCAGGATCCGGTCCACATAAAACCACATGCTCGTGGCCGCCAGCAGCGCCAGAGCAAGCCACAAAGCGAGTTGCCAACGTTTCTGCAAGGTTCGCGTTTCTGCAAACTTAGTGGAGCGATTTTCCACGCCCGCTCGAATCGACAGAGCTCCGGAAAAAAGCGCACCCTATGTTACAACTGATCGAAACAGGAATGACCGGACAAAAACGACCGGACAAAAACTCTTCCATGCGATGGCGCATCGCAGTCTCGGCGGCGATTGGGCTCGCGAGCGGAGTCTTCTGCTGGTTTCTCATGGTGCATTTCCACCAGGACGCCGCGGATTTCCGCTGGGCGTTGCGGCTCGCGCGTTACATGGTACAGCGCCAGAATCCGTATAACACTCCGCTCGAGCAGTATCCCCTCACCGCGGCTTTTTTTGCCCTGCCTTTCCTGCGATTTACGCCCGAAGTCGCCGCCGGACTTTTCTGGGGCATCAGCTCCGCGCTGCTGGCTTTTGGGCTGACCCGCGAAGGCTACGGCCGCCTGCGCATTTTTCTGGCATATCCCTTCTGGGCGGGAATTCTCACCGTGCAATGGTCGCCCATCCTCGCGGCCAGCGCATTTTTCCCGCTGCTTCTGCCGGTGACCATGGCCAAGCCGCAGATTGGCCTGCCCGTTTTTCTCACGCACCTCAGTCGGCGTGGCCTGGTGGCGTGCGCCGTGCTGGCCGCCGCCAGCCTCGCCGTGATGCCGAACTGGCCGGTGCTCTGGATGCGGCAAGCGGCCAATTACGAATTCTTTGTCCCCATGCTGATTCTTCCGGGGCCACTCTTGCTGCTGGCGTTGTTTCGTTACCGCGACCGCGACGCACTGCTGCTGGTGTTGACCGCGCTCATGCCGCAGCGCTGGTTCTTCGATGCCTTTATTCTGTGGCTGATTCCAAAATCACGCCGCGAAATTGTGTGGACCGCCTTCCTCAGCTGGGGCGCCGGCATCTGGCGCTGGTATCACTATCACTACACTTCTACGCAGGTCGGCCGATGGGTTGTGATTTTTCTCTATCTGCCGATGCTGGTGGTCGTGCTCTTACGGTCACGCGCAGAACTGCGTGCAGAAACTCAGCCTGGCCCGCTCACCCCGCAGCCGAGCGTTCTGGCCTAAGCCCGTCTGGCGCAGCCCCAAGCACACTCCCCGCGCGCGTGGCCTCCTTGCTGATCTGCCACACCGACCACAACAGCGGAATGGCCATGAGATTGATATTGCTGTTCTCCAGCCACAACACGATCCAGAGCGGACTGATGAGAAGCGGCAGACTCGGAATCAGCAACCCCGCTTTCCTGCCGGGAAGCTTATCCAGAGTTGTCCAGCCGTAGTCGGTCAACAACACCAGCGGCAGAAGCAGCAGGCACAGATCATGCGCGTTCGTGTGCCAGCTGGTCAGCACAGCCACCACGACTGCCAGCGAAAATCCAACCTCAAGGTGATCTCGCGATGCGAGCCTGCCCTTGATTGCGGCGAAGCCCAGGAGCAGCGCGGACAACACAAGAACGAGACCTGCCAACACCGTGGACACAGGATTACCAGGCACGGAATTGAAGGACCATCCCTCAATCAGCCCGCGCAGGTTTGGCATCAGTTCCGGCGGCACGCCTCCGAGCGCCGGAGCCCTTGCGATCTGCAGAACATATTTGGGATAGGCCAGCATGCCTTGCCAACCCACCAGCCCTAAGGAGAGCAACGCCCACACGGCGGCGACCACGGCAAATCCCCACGCGGCGCGCTTGCGCTTCCAGAACGCGATCAGCAAAATCATCGGGATGATGAACTGAAACTTGAAAAGAGCCAGGCCAAACCAGCCGCCGGCGAGAAAATCAGATTCCCGCTTGAGCGCGCTGAATCCCAGCGTGCAAAGCAGCAGCAGCAGAATCGAATCCTGCCCCTGCAACAGGCAAAGAAAAACCGGGAAGAATGCCAGAAAGCCCAGAACAAATTCCCAAGGCGGAATCGCTCGCAGCACATGCAAGTGCCGCCGCAGCGTCACCGCCACTCCGAACAGCCCGATGATGTTCAGCAGGTCCCACGTCACAAAAGCCTGCTGGTAAGGCAGCAGAGTGAGGGGCAGGAAAACCACCGCTTCGAGAGGCGGGTGAATGTAAGGCAGCGGCCCGCGCCTCGATTCAGTCAGCCCTCCGGTGAATACCTGCTGCACTTGATACTGAATATGCGGGTCGTAAAGCTGATGACGCATGCCCTCCCGGAGGATGGTGCCGGCCGTGTAGAAAACCGTGAAATCCGGATAGCCGCGTAGAATGCGTTCCCGCAGGTTGACGAAGAACAGGGCATGCAGACACAACATTCCGACGACAAAAATCCGGATCAGGCGCCGGCGTACTTCCGGTTTTCGCGCCGGCGGCTTTCTTCCGGGCACGAATGAAGAGGGAGATTGTATTTGCTCAGGGGGCACAGTGCGACGCGATTGTATCCTGTGCGCCCGTTCCCGGCTATGTATGATGGTGGCCGCATGCAGGAATGGCTAACCTCCAAACGTACTTTCCTGGCCGTTGTTTTCCTGGGGATCCTTGCCCTGTCGGCGCGCAGCGTCAGCGATCCCGATGTGTGGTGGCATCTTAAGACTGGCCAAATGATCGCGCAGACCAGAACCGTTCCGCACACTGATTCTTTTTCCTTTACGCGCGCGGGCTCTCCCTGGGTGGCGCACGAGTGGCTCACCGACTTTTTCATCTACGGCGCTTACCGAATCGGCGGTTGGGGCGGCTTGATCGTTGTGTTTGCGCTGATGGTTAGCGCGGCGTTCTTTCTGGTTTACCTGCGCTCTGCCCCGGATCCCTATTCTTCCGGTCTAATCGTGCTTCTGGGCGCCTGGGCCACGGCGCCGGTCTGGGGCGTGCGCCCGCAGGTGGTTTCGCTGCTTCTTACCAGTCTGTGGTTCTTGATTGTTGAACGGTCGGAGCAGAACTTGCGCCTGCTCTGGTGGACGCTCCCGCTGACCGTTCTCTGGGTCAACTTGCATGCCGGGTTCGCCTTGGGGTTGGCACTCCTCATGCTCTTTCTCGCAGGAGAATTCCTGGAGCAGGTCGCATCCTCTCGACCTTCGAACCACGCGCGTCTACGCGCTCTGGCCATCACTTTCGTATTTGACCTGCTGCTGGTCCCGCTCAATCCGAATGTCACGAGGATGTATTTCTACCCAGTGGACACTCTGCGCTCGAAAGCCATGCAGAACTACATCGCGGAGTGGGCCTCGCCCAATTTTCACCACGCGGAGTACATTCCCTTCCTGCTTCTTCTGTTGACGACGACGGCAATCCTGGCTTGGTCGCGATTCCGCGTAAGGCCACGCGACATTCTGTTGCTGATGGTGAGCACGTTCGCCGCGCTGTCGTCGATTCGTATGATTCCGTTCTACGTGCTGGTCGCCGTGCCCGTCTTGTCCCGGCCTGTAGAGCTATGGGCTCCCTCTCAGCGTTCTCGGAAGCGTCTTCGTGCAGCTTCACGGCTTCCGCTGCCCTACACGGGTGTGGTCAACGCGCTCGTTGTCTTCGCTCTGATTGGATTTGTCGGGTTCCAAATCAACAATGTCGTTCAGCGCCAGCCTGAGGTCGAGGCCCAGCACTTTCCCGCGGGCGCCGTCGCCTATCTCCAGGCGCATGCTCCGTCAGGTCCACTTTTCAATCTCTACGATTGGGGTGGATATCTGATCTGGAGGCTCAACCCGCAGACCCCGGTTTTTATCGATGGCCGCGCCGACTTGTACGGCGAGAGTCTGATGCGGCAATTTGCTGAACTGTACGGTTTGAAGGGCGGGTGGCAAGAAGCCCTGCAAACGTGGCGGATAAGGACCATTCTGGTCGACCCGGACAGCGCGCTGGCGGTAGCCCTTCGAAACGCACCGGGCTGGCAGGTCGCTTACTCGGATTCTCAGGCAATAGTCCTTGAGCGCTTCGCGCCGCAATCGCCATAATGCCGATAACCATATATGGCACAACCTGTTACGAAAGTTTTGCCCAGCCAACGGCTGGCGCGGGGAGGAGTTCCCTTGGTACCCAGGGAGTATGCAAGAAATTACTCTTTCCTTGTATTTTGCGGGGTATGATGGAAGCAGTTAATACGTGAAACTCCTCCCAACTTGAAGAAGCAAAAGCTTTTGGACGACACCGCAGGTTGCGGGCTTTTTTCAAGGCTGGATGTTTTCAACGCCACAAGCTTCGGATCAGATTACGGCGGCCCGTATCTGGTCAAGATCGCGTCTAATCGAGATCGTACGTTTGAGGTCGTGTTGGTTCAGGGTCAAGTCCGTTAAGGAGGGCAGAATCTATGCAGCTTGCACGCAGGCTTTTTTGGGACGAGCAGGGTCAGGACATTGCAGAATATGCGGTGATGCTGGCCGTTATTCTGGTGATCGTGGTGGGGACCGTCCGGCTAATTGGCTCCAATGCCAACAATGTCTTCTCTTCGGTCGCCAGCAGCATTCAGTAGCCAGAGACTACCGAGCCCAAGACGCGAACGCTAACTTCAGATAGCATCGCCTTTGCAGTTTTCTGAGGGAACACCATGAACCGCACACGCTTGTTGATGATTGGAGTCCTGGCTCTGGCGCTTGGCACCGTTGCGGGCCTCATTGCCTACAGGAACTTGCAATCGAGAAGCGGACCGGGGGAATCAGGCGTGCCGGTGGTGGTGGCCGCGGACGATATCCAGGTCGGCGCCCGCATCGAAGAGCATGACGTTCGCATCACCAATCTTCCGCCATCCTCTCTGCCCGCCAATACTTACGACCGGCGGTCGAAGGTTCTGGGGCGCGGCGTAGTCGTCCCGATTGCCAAGGGTGAGTTCATTCTGCCGTCAAAGCTGGCCGGCGAAGAATCCGGCGCCGGGCTGCCTTCGCTGATTCCAAACGGAATGCGGGCCGTTTCGGTGCGGGTCAATGAAATTGTCTCGGTGGTTGGAGTAGTAATACAAAAAAATCGCGTCGATGTGCTGCTCACCGGAACACCGGAGGGCGGGAACGACCAGGAGACCACCACGGTGCTGCAGAACGTGCGGGTCATCGCGACTGGCCACACGCTGGAGCACAGTGCCACCGGCGAGGCCCAGAACACCGCCGTGATCACGTTGCTGGTTTCACCTGACGACGCCCAGCGATTGACGCTGGCCAGTTCTCAGGGCCACATCCAGCTTGCGTTGCGCAGCCCGCTCGACACCAAACAGGACGATGTGGCATCGTCTAGCGCGAGAGGTTTGTATAAGGGGTCTGCGCCGGCCGTTACCCCGGTCAGGCTTCCACATGCGGTTGTGGTCAAGAAGCCGGCTGCGATTGTCACTCCTGCCTCCTCGGTCGTGAGCGTTGAGGTCATTGAGGGCGACAAGAAAAAAGAAGTGAAGTTTGATGAACAGGGTTCTGGCACGAAGGGTTCCGACACGAAATGAACGGCGCACAAGCGGACGTCCGACGGACAAGAAGAATCGACTCAGGCTTTTCTCACTGGGAGAAGAATCCGAAGATGAAAGTTCGTACGGCGCTTCTTGTCGCGGCAGTCGCCCTGGTGCTCCTGCCACGCAACTCGGTTGCAGAATTCTTGCAGCAGCCCGCCTCGCCCACGCTCGATCCCGCTCAGAACTCCGCGGCGCCATCCGGCACGCAGACCACCAACCTTCCGCCACAGTCCGATCAGGCGCCAGCTTCGGCCCCGCTGCGGGTCATGGTTGGAAAGTCACTGCTCATCAATACCACGGAACGGTTGACACGCGTCTCGGTGACTGACTCCGCCATCGCCGAGATCGTCATCGTTTCGACTACCCAGATTCTGGTTCATGGCCGCACGCCGGGCGAAGTTTCTCTGCTCATCTGGGATGAACTGCAACGCTCGCGCAGTTTCGACCTGCGGGTAGACGTTGACGTCAGCGCCTGCGCCGAGGAAGAGCACCGGGTTTTTCCTGAAGAGCAGATCACTGTCACCCCTTCGCGAGCGGCCATTGTTTTATCCGGACATGTTTCGACTGAGGATGTCGCCAAGCGGGCCGGTGAACTGGCATCCGCCTATTCTCCGAAAGTGATCAACGTGCTCACGTTCGGACCAGTCGGCGCGCAGGAAGTTTTGCTGCAAGTGAAGTTTGCGGAAGTGGACCGCTCCGCGCTGACGACGATGGGCGTGAACTTTATTTCTACCGGCGCGGCCAATACGGTGGGCAGCACCACCACTGGACAGTTTGGCGGTGTGGGCACGCAAACCATCAGCCAGACGGTGGGCCAGGGCGGTCCGTTCTCGGCTACGAATTCGCTGAGCAACGTGCTGAATCTGTTCCTGTTCCGGCCCGACATTCACTTTGGAGCCGTCATTGAGGCTTTGGAGACCAAGAACCTGCTGCAAATTCTCTCCGAGCCCAACCTGATCGCAGTGAACGGCAAGGAAGCCAGTTTCCTCGCCGGCGGCCAGTTTCCCTTTCCGATCGTGCAGCCGGGGGCGGGCTTTACGGCGGTCACCATTTCGTTCAAGGAATTCGGCGTCAAGCTGGTATTCACTCCGGTGATCATGCCGAACGGAAATATTCACTTGAAAGTTGCCCCTGAAGTGAGCACTCTCGACTTCACCAACGCATTGACCATCTCTGGCTTTACGGTTCCTGCCCTCAGCACGCGCAAGGCTGAAACCGAATTCGAACTGCAGGATGGTCAGAGCTTTGTGATTGCCGGCCTTATGGACAATCGGGTGACGGATGTCTACAACAAAATTCCCGGTCTCGGCGATATCCCGATCCTGGGGGCTTTCTTTCGCAGCAAGAGTCTGCAGAAAAGCAATTCTGAATTGATGGTGTTATGTACGGTACACCGGGTCTCTCCAAGCACCGCACCTCCCACGCTGCCCAAGGATCCGAAGCCGTTTATTGATAACAACAAGTTCGATAAGCCGCTGGGTAAGTGAGCGGTGGCGGACCAGATCATACGAGCCAGGGTGGGGAGAAGTAACGGGGCATGGCAGAGCTTTCGGTTGTAATTGTAGCTGTCGATAACGAGCAGCGCACCGTGCTGCAGGTGCTGGTGGATGGCACCAGCGTCGCACGGACCGCTCACACGTGTGCCAGCTTTCCCGCGGCCGTTTCCGACCCGGTGGTGCGCCGGGTGCGCGCTGCGACTCCCGATGTAATCCTGGTGGATATTCCCGGCGACAATCCTGCGGTCGCTTTGCGGGCGATTGAGTTATTGCATCAGGAGTTGCCGGAGTCTGCCGTGTTCGCCATTGGAACTCTCAGCCAGCCGCAGGTGATCGTCAACGCCATGCGCGCCGGTGCCCGGGAGTTTATTGAGCGTCCTACCACCACCACTGATTTGCTGGAAGCGTTTGTGCGCCTGACTGCGGCGCAGCGACGCAACCGCCAGGAAGGTCCGCGCGGCAAAGTGTTTGCCGTGGTCAACGCCAAAGGTGGCAGCGGAGCCACCACCGTTGCGGTAAACCTGGCGCTGGCGCTGCAGGCTTCCCACGGTCACACTGCGCTGGTAGACCTTGCTCCTCTCGGACACGCCGCACTTCACTTGAACGTGAAGGCCCAGTTCAACGTGGCCGACGCTACACGAAACCTGCACCGAATGGACGTTGATCTGCTCGA
>Ga0209380_10001760_pt1 | contig 14325 bp, 14 predicted proteins | sample HubBroMetageWFT6_FD_188347 | JGI IMG/M metagenome (GOLD analysis project Ga0209380, IMG submission 188347) | Warmed and freeze-thawed soil microbial communities from the Hubbard Brook experimental Forest, New Hampshire - Hubbard Brook CCASE Soil... | ecosystem: Environmental > Terrestrial >...
TTCGTCGGCCACTACTTCGCCGAGGCCGGGGGGACCGAGGGTTCGAATCTCGCCCCCTCCAGCGGGGAGTCCGCTGCGAACCTGGCGTGTCGCAACGGCGTCATCCAGCTTTGCTGCCCGTAAATGCGCCCTTTTCAGCAGACCAACGCCGCGTCGCCTGAACGACCTGCCAGCACCCGTACCCGACCGCGTCGTCCAGCGGTGCGCCCACCCGCGATCGACGCGCCCGGCGCCTCGATGTCCGCGCCGGCATCGATCAGCGCCCTCGCCACCTCCACGTCATCGCTGCTCGCCGCCCAGTACAGCGCCGTCTCGGCGTGACAGCTTTCCTGAGTAGTTTCCGAGTCTACCACCGCTGATCGCTATTGCGGCGGTCCCCGTAATCTCCTCGATCGCCGCCGTCCCGATTATATTCGCGGGATTCGGACGTCCGGCGATGGCCGCGCCCGTACTGTTCCTGCTCCGACCAACCCTCTCGGCGACGGGCCTGATCCTCGCGACGTTGAGCGTCGCTTGGGTTGATTGTGTTGTTGAGGTTACGAACGATATCGTTGAGGCCTTGCGCGGAAGCGCGATGTGCAACCGGAATTGCGGTCATTAGTACGATGGCTCCAGCGGCGCAAAGTAGCGTGGTACGCATTGAAAACTTCGCCATTTATTGGCCCTCCTGGAAATGGCAGACGATCCGATTAGGTAATAAACAATGTAGGGTGGCAGAAGGAAAAACGATAGGCTCGGAAACTACTCAGCCGAACGTCTTTCCAGCTATGAGGCGTCTTCACCGGGGCAACGATGAGTCTTTCCCTCTGCGGACTCCGGGTGTCGTCTACTACGACGGGGGAGCGGGGTGACTCTGGGGTGACTCTTCCGCGGTCAGCTTTATCCTCCATTACCGTATCGCCATCTGCCGCTGCTAGGGGGCGCCGAATGGAGCTCGAATTTCGCCCACGAGATCAGCGCTCGCAGCATCCTTTGCGGTATTTACAACCTGTTGGACCGCTTGCCGTAGCGAGGTGACGACGCAATCGGCGCGTGTGGCCCCAAGCGCATCCCGCTCCTCAACCTCCTGCGCCGTCAACGTCCAGAACCCGTCGACGATCTTCGCCTGCGGCAGCCGGCGCCGTAGCCGCCGGACGAGGTAACGGGCGTTGTTGAAGCTGCCGGGCTCCAGGTAGGAAAGACATGCCATCTGGACGCCCGTCACATCGAGCCGAAAGAGGTTCGTTACCGAAACGGCCTCGGAAGGTACCACGCGGGCGCCGATCCCGCGCTTTTCCAGAAGCTGTGCCAGCATTGCCGCCGCCGCCTCGTCGAGCGATCCGCGGCCGGCGACGCATAACACCGCCGTCTCCCGCCAACCGGGCGCGAGTTCCTCCGTCGAGAGAACGGACGGCAGAGCTGCCATCTCGGTCAATCCTTCCTCGATCGCGGGCGACGCCGCGTCGTCGTGGTCGGAAAGGTCGTCGATGACCCATTCGACGGCTTCTTTGATCCTTACCCGGTGTGCGTGATCGAGCGCGCCCCGATTGACGTCGAGCTGAGCCAGCGCAAGCCCCTTGATCACGACTTGGTCGTAATAGACCGACAGGGGCTTGTCCTTGAGGAACGCTTCGGCTTGATGCGCGGCTTCGTCGGGGTCGTCCGCCAGCATGCGTTGATAAAAGCTCTCCTCCGGCGCCAGGGCAGGCTGGTCGCCGAGCAACACCTCGAGGAACTGCAAATGCTCGACATGCCGCCCCAGCACAACCAGGCACATGGTCAGCGGCGTCGACAGGAGCAGTCCGACCGGCCCCCAGAGCAATGTCCAGAAAGCGGCGGCGACCAGCACCGCCACGCCGGAAAGCCCCATGCTGTGGCCGTAGAGCCAGGGCTCGATCACATAACCGGTGATGAGCTCGACGACCAGGAACAAGCCAATGGCCCAGAACATCATCGCCCATCCCGGATCGACGGCAACGGCAAGCGCCGCCGGAAATGCGGCGGCAACGACCGGGCCGATGTAAGGGACGAAGCGCAAGAGCATCGTGAGGATGCCCCAAAGAGCCGGATTTGGCACACCGATGAACCACAGCCCGGTGCCCACCAACACGCCGACGGTCGCGTTGATCGCGGTCTGAACCAGGAGATAGCGGCTCAGGCGGCGGGCGGCATCGTCCAGTGCCTGGGTCGTACGCCGAAGATCTCGCGGCCCGGCGAGCCGAATGAAGCGGTCCCGCAGGTCCTGCCGTTGCAGCAGGAAGAAGATCACAAAGACGACGACGATGCCGGCCGTCGCCAGAGGTTGGAGCAGCGGCCCGGCGACCTGCAGGATGAGCTGGACAGCGGTCGGGTCGGAGGGGCGGATCTCGACGGGAACCGGCTTTTGCTGCTGGACACCTGGTGCGAGGACGGCAGGTCGGTTCGCTGCCGTGCTGCCTGCCTTGTCCCGAGGCTTAGTGATCTCGTTGCCGAGATCGCTCAGCATCGTCGCCGTACGCCCGACAACGCCGCTGCTGGTCGTCGTGTCCCGAAGCGAATGAATCTTCTCTGTGATGTTGCTGTGGTATCCGGGCACGTTCTCGGCCAGGTGCGCAAGTTGGGTGCCGATCACTGCGCCGACGCTTAGGATCACCGCGAATGCGACGACGACGACGGAAATGACCGCAAGCACGCGGTTGATGTGCCAACGGCGCAACAGCAGCACCGCCGGCCCGAGCGCAAAACTCAGGAGGAGGGCGAGGGCCATCGGGACAAAGACTTCCCGCCCGAAATAGAGCGCCGCAATGGTAATGACGCCGACGGCCAGGGTCCCCAGACCGGTAAAAGGGGTACCGGGAGGATGGACCTCCACGCGATGAAAGTCGGCGGTCAGGGGGTCAGTGTCTGGCATGACAAAGGGTCTCGCAGCTAGCGCTCAGATGCATTCATAAGATGCATCAAGCCGCCGGGCGGTGTCGGAAGCCGCACGTCACGGCTAGCTGTTTTTGCTGTTATTTGCAGCAAATCATCAGCCATCGAGATCTCGTTTGCGCAGAAATCCTGAGCCGCCGACGGTTCTGCGAACGAAAAAAACAGCTAAGCCCCACTGTTTTGCACTGCCTTTGTGAGAAATGGCCAAGAATGGCCAAGGCGGCACTATCGCCGGAAGCGGTTTCAGCGGGTTGGCCGGTGAGATCTGCATGCGCCGACAATACCATAAATGTAAGTGTTTGACAATTAAGCAATATCCTTAGCATGACCAGAATCACAATTGCTCACCCGACCGTGTGCTGAATTATCTGTTTGAGCCGGCACACTAGCCGCGCCGTACGGATTTTGCATTCAACAAGGAAAATCCTTGAACCGCTGCTGGGAGAGAGCGAATACCCTACCCCTCTGCCCTCTTGGGAAGGACAGAGAGGCGGGCAGCTGAGTCAAAGGCGATCAATAACCGCCGTGGCCGCTGGCCCGGGGACCCGGATAACGCGATGGATTCCAGTACGAGTAGGACCCGTAGGAGTCGGGCTGGGAATATCCATAATACGGCTGGTAACCGTACTGATAGGGGTGGGGTTGGTAGTAGACCTGCGGCGACGCGCAATTCCAGCTATAGCCGTTCCAATAGCAAGCCGCGTTGGCGGAACCCGGAAACGCGACCGCGGCAACGGCGATGGCAGCCGCGGCACCCAATAAAGTCTTCTTCATGTGACTTCTCCTGTTGATAGTTATGTCAAGTAGATTGGGTGTTCCGAATGGAAATGCGAGGAATTTATTTATTTGTTTTTATTAATCATAGAAACACCCAAATATAGAGTCACTCAATCATTTTTGGAAGGCGCTTTGGCGTCCCCTTATGGGTCAGCGGTTCTTACTGATCATCCGGTAGCGTACTTGAACTCTGGCAGCATCTTGAGCCCTTCCTTGGTGCCGCCCGGCAGTATCACCTTGTTGTCGGCGAATTTCAGCGTGTCGTAAGGGACGACAACCAAGCGAGTGCCCATGCCCAGGAAGCCACCGACCGACAGTACGGCATAAGGCTGCTTGCCGTCGGAGCTCACTAGGAGGTCGTCGATTTTGCCGATGGTCTCGTTGGCATCATTGACGACGCTGGTGCCAATGACCTTGGACGCGCGATAGCCTGCCGCCAGCTTGTGAACATCGACTTTGACGAGCTCAACCGTCTGGGGCGTGCCCTGCGCTCCTGCGCCGCCGGAGAGAAGAGCGATGCTGATCATTGCTGCACTCGCGAGAATCATCGCTTTCTTCATAATGTGTTCCCTCGGTTAGTCGTCCTCACCCCGGTTGGCGCATGTCGAGAGGCGCACGGCATTCCTTACTTCTTCAGTGCGTCCTTGAGACCGCCGATAGCGTTCTGGACCTTGCCTTCGACCTTGTCGGCCTTGCCGTCGGACTGCAGCTTGGCATCGCCTACCGCCTTGCCGATGGTCTCCTTGACCGAGCCCTTGATCTCCTTCGCCGTTCCCGCGATCCGATCCTTATCCATGACTACGTACTCCTACGATGGGACATAAGTTCCGTGCATCGACCCTATCGGGGCGGGGCCGGCTGCGGTAGACTCGGAAAGTACTTAGCCTCATTACCGCCCCCGTCTAAATAGTAGTAGGTAGAATCCGAGGCTGGTGAATAGTTATTCTGCACCCACATGCGCAGGTGGGAAAATTTCCCGCCAGACATTTTGGAGGAAGATATGGATCTCATTCTCATTGTCCTCGTGCTCTTTCTGCTCTTCGGAGGGGGCGGCTATTGGGGATATAGGCGGTGGCGATAAAAACGGCTTGTACTTGCTAGCCTCCGTCGCACCGAGCCACCTATCTATCATCATGGAACGGGAGTAGAGCAAATGAACATCTTCACTATCATTGGCGTAGTGGTCGTCGTAATTTTGGTTGCGGGCTATTTCGGGGTCCATAGCTTTAGCTTTTGATCTGGCGAATCCCGTCTTAAAGGGCGGAGCCCAATCCTCGACTGGAAGCGCTAACCGCATTCGGAGCGTAATCGTGTTTTTGTCGCTTTGGGCGATCTGGTTAGCAATGTCCTCGGCGCGGCCGAGCGGTGAACAATAGCGTTTCCGTCGGCCAGTCCGATATGGCAAGCTGGTGGGCGATCCTGGCGGCTACGCGGCGACAGATGGGCAAGGACAATATCTCGGCCCTCGCCGCCGGAGCCGCGTTTCAATCCCTCCTCTCCCTCTTTCCGACGCTCACGGCGGTGGTTTCGCTTTACGGCCTCGTCGCCGACCCTAACATGGTGGAGCGGCAGATCACGGCCATGCAGGGCATGCTACCGCCGGAGGCTGTCAAACTCATCGCCACGTGGCTGCAGGCCCTTGTCCAAGGCCCGACCGCAAAGTTCGGCATCGGCCTCATCGTCAGCGTCCTGCTTGCCTTGTGGAGCATGTGGTCGGCAACGGGGATGCTGATGACCGCCGTCAACATCTGCTACGGCGAGGAAGAGAAGCGCGGATTCGTCTCATTCAACCTTCATGCTTTGGCGCTCGGCGCCGGCCTCGCGCTCTTTGGCATCGCTGCGCTTGCGCTGGTGGCAGTCCTGCCCGCCGCCCTCGCCCTCCTGCCGGTGTCCGATGCTTGGGGCGACCTGCTGGGGCTCGTCCGCTGGCCGCTTCTGGCCGGGATCGTCACCCTTGCGCTCGCCATCGTCTACCGCTACGCGCCCGATCGGGCGGAGCCGAAATGGCAATGGATCAGTTGGGGATCGGGTGCGGCAACAGCGCTATGGATCTTGGGCTCGATCGCCTTCACGACCTACGTCTCGAAGGTCGGCAGCTACGACAAGACCTACGGCTCGCTTGGCGCCGTCATCATTCTGCTGCTCTGGTTCTATCTGACCGCCTATGTCATCCTCGCCGGGGCGGAACTGAACGCGGAGATCAAGCGTCAAACCACGCGGGCGAAGCAAGATCCGGTACGCCGTGCTCGCTCAATCCGGCAGTGACAGCGGCAAGGCCGAGGCGCGCCGCTGAAGGCATCATTGATTGCAGCAGCCTGGGGCCCCGTGTTGGGCCTCCGGCGGCTACATCGGCAGCAAATGGGAATTCTGAGTTCGCTCAAATCCCGGGACGAAGCGTTTGGGCTTCGACGGCGCGCTCGTGATAGCTGCACGGTTCACCGGCTCCGTTGCATGTGTCCGGTCCATCAGTATGCGCAGCGACTCGCGACCGCGTGACAGCCGTGAGCGGATCGTCCCGATCGGCACGTCGAGTATCGTCGCGGCCTCCTTATACGAAATGTCCTCGAGACCGATCAGGAGTATCACCTGGCGCCGCTCCTGGGGAATTCGGGCGAGAGCACGATCGAGATCGCGCAGCGACAGCCCCGCCGCCGGATCGGTTGCCGCTGTGGGGAATGGCCAGGTATCGTCGAACTCGACGGCGCCTTCGCGCGCGCTGCGCCGGACGCCGTTTACATTCTGGTTATGCATAAGGGTGAAGAGCCACGCGCGAAGGTTGGTACCGCACTGCCAGCCACGTTGCTTGGCAATCGCCCGGACGAGGGTGTCCTGGACGAGATCGTCTGCCCGGGACATGTTGCGGGTCAGCGCAAAAGCATACCGTCGCAGCCGCGGGATTTCTTTTTCGAGAAGTCGACCGAATTCGTTCATCTTACTCTCCGATGTTCTCGACAAAGTGCCAGCCGAGTGTGGCGCCTCAGAGAGAATGGCACCGGCGTCATCTCGATTACGGTGAAGCCCAATCCTTCCAGGATCTCCTTTTCTGCCGCTCTCTGCGACTGATCGGGAACGAGCTTCATGCCGGCCTCGCCGGGTCGCCGTGGATTTCGGTACAGGATCTTCAAACCCACTGCGCGACCCCTTCGGCGCCGACACCCATTGAACATGCCAGCGAGGTCCGATCACGGGTAGCTTCGGAAACTACCTATAGCGGGTGGGCCAATGAGAGGACTTCTCGAAAATGAAGCCCCGGCGGAGAGACCGGGGCTCCGTGGTCTAGCGGGGCGCCCTGGCCATGCAGATTGTCGCGGTGCCCGCCCCTCCGCAACCCACGGATCGAGTGGCGCTAGCACGATCCTTCCGGCCTGAGCCGCGAAACCCGCAGCAGGGTCTTGGTCTCACCGAAGAGCGGCACGCCCATATATATCCGCGCGACGAATACATCGGCCGAGCGGAGCTCTGCCGAGACGCGGTATGTCTGCCCGTCCTCCGGGTTGTAGAGCGCGCCCCTGTTCCAGTGGTCGGGTCCAGCGGGCTGCAGCCCCTGAAGAATGGTCAGGCCGCACAGCGGGCGCTGCCGGGATGCCGGATCCGGGTTCTTGTTATCGCGGGCCAGCCGCCCGGCGGTGTCGCGCGCCGTCCGCAGCCAGGCGATCCGGCCGCAGAGCTGGCCGCTGCAATCGAAGATTTGGACGGCCGCCGCGCCGTCGATAAACCACGTCCCCTCGGGAACGATGGCCGAAACAGCGGTGCCGGGAACGGCGAAAGACGATAAGGCGATGACCAGCAAAGCAGCACAAACGGCTCGACGGAGCGAACGCGCGCAAGAGTGGTGGGCTAACGTCTGCATGATCCGCTCCTGCGCGATACGCCATGACCAACGAGGTTCTCTCGAGCTCAGAGATAGAGGCCTCCAATGTGCCCGTGCACCAGCCACCCAATCACGAGGACGACCAGGACCAACCCGAGTATGCCGCCGATCCCAACGGGCCCGCCTTGACGGTAATAGCCGCCGCGGTAGTACCCAAACCCGCCCCCGAAGAGAACCACGAGCAGCAGGATGATCAGAATTAGTTCCATCGGTTTGTCTTTCATCAGTTTTGTCGGCAATCCGTGCCGAGCGGCGGCTGGCAGCTTTCCACTGGGACCGATGGAGCCGGCTGTGGAACGGCGGCCGAGTCAAGAAATCAGTGATTCATAGGTCGGGTCGCAAGCTTCGACTTGCAATGAGGGATAGTACTATGAGTATTTATACTCATAGATCCGGGGACCCATATTGTAGATCCCGCGGCAAAGCGTAAACGTGAGTAATTTCCGAGGCTGGTCGCATCACCACTCTGCCCCTAAAGTCCGTTCCGGCAACGCGGTTCACGAGACACGGAGGGAACTTCCGATGAAAGCTTTAGGAGCGGCCCTCCTGGACAGGAATTTGTCCAGCTCGAGTTAGGTTTTGTTTGACGTGGGGCAACCGTGGGGCGGAAAAGGAACTGGCAATGAAAAAGTTAATTTCATCCTGCGCATTTGCAGTCGGATTGGCGATGGGCCTGTCAGCTTGCACGGATCCGTATGATCCGGGCCAGCGCGCGTTCGGCGGCGGCCTGTTCGGCGCAGGCACCGGAGCTGCAATCGGTGGCATCGCCGGAGGCGGCCGCGGTGCGGCGACCGGCGCACTGATCGGCGGAGCACTGGGCGCGGTGGGCGGCGCAGCCACGACGCCGTCCCCCAGCTACTATGGATACGGCTCCAGCGGATACGGCTCCAGCGGAGCTGGCTACAACCAGTACGGCTCCTACGGAACCCGCTACTACGGATCTGGCTATAACGGGTACGGCTCCTACGGACCCCAATACTACGGATCCGACTACAACGGATCTGGCTACGATGGAGCTGGTTATTACGGATACGGGAGGTAGGGATACTGACCCGATGCGCGGTCGTTCCGAGATATCTTCAAGGGCGAGCGCGCGCGATCTGCCCGTTCCACTCGTATGATTAAGGCTCCCGATCCCTGGCCTGAGTAGATTCCGAGCCTGCCGCCGTCGAAGTCCGGTGTGCTAGGATTATCGTATTCGCCCACGATGCAGCATCGTAAGCTCGGAGGAAACATGACCACAGCGCGTGCAGGTCTGGGAAACCACAGCCCCGCAGTTGATCATCGCGATCAGGTTGCGCGCCATCATCACCGAGCCTCCGGGCTCTTCGAGGACGACCACGCATACGCGGCTCGCCTGGTTCAAACCGCGGCAGCGATCCGCAGCGTAGTGCGGTCGGCCACGACAACAGATCGGGTCCCGTCGGAGATCGAAGGAGACCACAGGGTCACGGCACCCATCGTCAGTCAATCGCGGGTGCAAAGGAGTGGCTCGTAGGCGAGCGCGGGGTCGCGGCGTGGACGCGCGCGCCGGCATAGGCGTCACGGACGAGCAACAGGAGCTCGTAACATCGCCCAAGTCCTTCGTTCCGGAACATCTGGTCTCCGTCCGGCGCTTGCCGATCGGCGCCGAGCCGCAGTTGGGCGGCGGCGTCCATTTCCGTCTCTGGGCGCCTCGCTGCCGGGAGGTTGTCGTCGAGATCGAAGGCCTCAACCCCGCAGCACTTCAACCCGAGATTGGTGGCTACTTCTCACTGTGGAGCCGGCTCGCGCGAGCCGGCATGCGCTATCGTTTTCGTCTTGATCGAGGCGAAAGGGCATTTCCCGACCCGGCGTCGAGATTTCAACTGGAAGGACCTCACGGACCTTCGGAAATTGTCGATCCCGAGGACTTCGCTTGGACCGACGGTGCATGGCGCGGGCGGACGCGCGAGCAGCTCGTCATCTACGAGATGCATGTCGGCACCTTCACGCCGGATGGAAGCTGGGAAGCCGCTTCGCGAGAGCTGCCGGCTCTCGCCGACCTCGGTATCACCTGTCTCGAAATTATGCCCGTGGCGGACTTCCCGGGCCGGTTCGGCTGGGGATACGACGGCGTCAACCTCTTCGCACCAACCAGGCTCTACGGCCGACCGATGGATTTTCGCCGCTTCGTCGACCGCGCCCATGCTCTCGGGATCGCTGTCATCCTCGACGTCGTCTACAACCATTTCGGCCCGGACGGAAACTATCTCAAATTGTTCTCCCCGGCTTATTTCACCGATCGCTACGACAACGAATGGGGTGAGGCCATCAATTTCGACGGTCCCGATTCTGGGCCGACGCGCGAATTCTTCGTCGCCAATGCGGGCTATTGGATCAACGAGTATCATCTCGACGGGCTGCGGCTCGACGCGACGCAGGCAATTTTCGATCGATCGGAAGATCATATTATCGCCGCTGTCGCGCGGCAGGTGCGATCGGCGGGGCGCGGCAGAAGCACCTTTGTCGTCGCTGAGAACGAGCCGCAGCACGCCAAGCTGGCGCGCCCGGCCGAGCACGGCGGTTACGGGCTCGACGCCTTGTGGAACGACGACTTCCATCACAGCGCCATGGTAGCGCTGACCGGGCATCACGAAGCCTACTACTCGGATTACCGCGGTCGGCCGAGTGAGTTCGTTGCCGCCGCCAAGCACGGTTTCCTCTATCAGGGCCAGCGCTACCAGTGGCAGCGGAACGCTCGCGGCACGCCGACGTTCGACCTCCCGGCGGAAAGCTTTGTCGTCTTTCTGCAGAACCACGACCAGATCGCCAATTCCGGCACCGGAGAGCGCTGTCACGCGTTGACGAGCCCTGGCCGGCTTCGCGCGATGACCGCTTATTTCTTGCTGATGCCCGGCATCCCGATGCTGTTCCAGGGGCAGGAATTCGGCGCGTCGAGCCCGTTCTTCTATTTTGCCGATCACGAGAGCGGGCTGTCGCACGATGTCCGCGAGGGGCGCCGCCGCTCCCTCGCGCAATTTCCCAGTCTCGCGACGAGCGAGATGCGGGCCGAGCTCGCTGATCCCGGCGGCATCGACACGTTTCGCCGATCGGTGATCGATCTCGGGGAACGGCAACGGCATGCTTCGATCTATGCGCTGCATCGAGACCTTCTTGAGCTGCGGCGCACGGACCCGGTGCTTGGACAGCGGCCGTGTCGGATCGATGGTGCCGCACTCACGGATGAAGCCTGGATGCTTCGCTTTTTCTCGCGGAGCGGCGCCGACCGTTTGCTGATTGTCAATCTCGGCCGTGACCTCCTGCTCGGTCCCGCACCCGAGCCGCTGCTGGCACCGATCGAGGGCCAGGCTTGGCGGCTCTTATGGTCCAGCGAGGCTCCGGTTTACGGTGGTTCAGGAGGCCCGGCGCAGGATGCCGTAGGGGATTGGCTCATCTCGGGCCAAAGCGCCATCGTCCTCACCCCCGGCTCCTCAGTCACGATACCCGAGGCGAAGAACGTCTTCCATCTCCGAGAAGCGAATGGTTGAGCTGCGCCGCGCCAGCCGCGACGAAAACCCGTTACCGGAGGCTCCGCGTGAATGGCTCGTGGCGAACGGGTTGGGCGGTTACGCCTCGGCGACGATAACGGGAGCGATCACCCGGCGCTACCACGGCTTCCTGATTGCCGCCCAGCCGGCTCCGCTCGGCCGCATGGTGGTCCTCAACGATATCGAGGTCGACATCGAGCTCGAAGACGGCAGCGTCGTGAACCTGCGAGAGAGAGGCCGATTCCTCGATTTCACGTTGAGCATGGGCCTGCCGAGCTGGCGATATGAGCTCGATGGCCTCGTCATCGAGACGTCGATTGTCGTGCCCTCGCGCCAAAACATCGTGCATTCCACGTTTCGCTCGCTCGGCGACGGCAGGCGCGTCCGCCTGCGGGTGAGACCCTTGATCGACTTTCGTCCGCTCGAGGCGCCGGTCGGTGAGGCGCTGTCCTCGGGCTATACGCTGACCATCAGGGGCGACCGATACGAGGTCAGCGCCGGGCCGGATCTGCCGACTTTGCGGCTGGCGGTGGAGGGCGCCGAAGGCCCGACCTTTACCGCCGATGGCGGCGTGCGCCGCGAGCGCTTTTACGACATCGAGGCGCAGCGCGGTTACGATTCTCGGGGCTGGCTGTGGAGCCCCGGCTACTTTGCCGGAGAGATCCGCAAGGATTGCCCGCTGACGCTGATCGCTGCAACCGAGGCTTGGCATACTGTGCTGGCGCTGAGCCCCGACGATGCGCTGACGTTTGAAGGCGAGCGCCGCCGTCGTCTCGTTGGGATGGCGGCGGCGCCGGCACAGATCGGCGTCGCAGCCGAGCTCGTCCTTGCGGCCGACACCTTCGTCATTACCCCGGTTGGACGCATTGCCGACGGGGCCCGGGCGCGGGCCGAGGGTGATGAAGTGCGCACCGTGATCGCCGGCCATCACTGGTTCACCGACTGGGGCCGGGACACAATGATCTCGCTGGAAGGCCTCACCCTGGCGACCGGGCGAGCGATCGAGGCACGCTGGATCCTGCGCACCTTCGCTCACTATGTACGCGACGGCCTGATCCCGAACCTGTTCCCGGAAGGACAAAATCAGGGCCTCTACCACACGGCCGATGCGACGCTGTGGTTCTTTCACGCGCTGCACCGCTATGTCGGGCACTGCCAAGACAAGACTACCCTGGCACTCCTTTTGCCGATCTTGAAGGACATCGTACGGCACCACATCGAGGGCACCCGCTTCGGCATCAAGGTCGACCCGCGTGACGGGCTCCTGAGCCAGGGGGCGGAGGGTTACGCGCTCACCTGGATGGATGCAAAAGTCGGCGATTGGGTCGTGACCCCCCGCCGCGGGAAGGCGGTCGAGATCAACGCGCTCTGGTACAACGCGCTGTGCCTGCTCGCGGATTGGCTACGCGAAGCGCACGACCCGGAAGCAGACGAGTTCGCAGCCCATGCGGACAAGTCGCGCGATTCCTTCAATCGCCGCTTCTGGCACGCGGCGGGCGCCTATCTCTACGACGTTGTAGATGGCGAGGACGGTGACGACGCCGCGTTCCGACCGAACCAGATCTTCGCGATTGCGCTCGAGCACCCGGTCCTCGACCGGGAATATTGGGAGGCGGTCGTTACCGCAGTGCACGCAAAGCTGGTGACACCGGTCGGGCTGCGCTCTCTGGCGCCGGGCGAGCCCGAGTACAAGCCGCGCTACTTCGGCGATGTGCGTGCCCGCGATGCCGCCTATCACCAGGGCACGGTATGGGCCTGGCTGATCGGCCCGTTCATTGATGCGTGGCTCAAGGTCTACCCCAATGATCGCGTGATGGCGCGGCATTTCCTCGACGGCTTCGAGCCGCATCTCGCTGAAGCTGGCATTGGTACGATCAGCGAGGTCTTTGACGCCGAGCCGCCATTCACGCCGCGCGGCTGCATCGCCCAGGCCTGGAGCGTCGCGGAGGTGCTGCGCTGTTTGGAAAAAACTGCCGTCGAGCGGAAATAAAAATTCGTCCCGTTGCAAACCTGCAATCTGGCAAACTGGCCGGCGTGACTACTTACCAAGTGCCGGAATTCGCGATTAGCGTTTGGTTGCGATGAGGGCCGCGACTGGGTTCATGCGATATCGAGGCGGCGAACTCGCAGCAGACCGAATCATACATTCGATCGGCAATTTCGCCGGCGTGGTCGGCTCGGTCATGCTGGTGGGCATCGCCGTGGGTATTGCCGAACGGCCGATTTTCTTGGCAAGCCTCGTCTACTCCATTTGCCTTCTCACGATGCTCGGCTGCTCGGCAGCCTACAACCTCGCCGCCAGTGCATCCCGGCGAGGGTTTCTCCGCCAGCTTGATCATGCCGCGATCTTTCTGATGATCGCCGGTACCTACACCCCATTCACGACATGCCGACTGCACGGGGTTTGGGCGATCGGGATGACCGCCGCGGTTTGGACGGGAGCAATTACCGGAGCCGCCATAAAGCTGATCTGTCCACGTGGTATCAAGCCAGGTTCGATCGTTGCCTACCTGGCGCTGGGCTGGATGATCCTGCTGGGGATGCGACCCATGCTCGCCTCGGTGGACGCTTTGACGGCGATTTTGATCGGAGTTGGGGGCGTGCTCTATTCCATCGGCGTCGCCTTTCACCTCTGGCGGACGCTGCCATTCCACAACGCAATATGGCACAGCTTCGTGCTGGTGGCAGCCAGCTGTCACTACGCAGCTATTCTGCACGGCGTAGTCCTCGCACGAACCTGAGTGCAGGCTGGCAAAAGCTTAACTTGTCGCCCGTGCGCGGGGCGATGCCGCGGTGCGAGCGCGGCTATGCCGGAGTGTGGCGATCATGCCGGCTTTCCCATGAGACCAGCCGCCATTTGCTCCTATTCCGCTGCCTGAAGCGCACCCAAAGCCGGCACGGAAGCGGCAGGGTTTGGGATGTGCAGAAAGAACGCCGAGATGAACGCGGAGATCAGACCGAACAAGGCCAGCCCATACAACCCGCCAGCGTAGCTGCCCGTCAGATCCTGCATTAGCCCGACATACCAGGGACCGAAGAAACCGCCGAGATTGCCGAGCGAGTTGATCCACGCGATGGCGCCGGCGGCCGCCGTGCCGGTCAGGAACATCGGCGGCATCGCCCAGAACGGCCCCTTGGAGCCGTAGAACCCCATCGCGGCGATCGACATGCCGACGAGCGCCCACCAGGTCCCATCGTCATCCCGGCAATGACGAGCCCGATTGTGGAGACTGTGCAAGCCACCAACAGGTGCCACCGCCGCTCGTTCATGCGGTCGGA
>Ga0209380_10001761_pt1 | contig 14323 bp, 10 predicted proteins | sample HubBroMetageWFT6_FD_188347 | JGI IMG/M metagenome (GOLD analysis project Ga0209380, IMG submission 188347) | Warmed and freeze-thawed soil microbial communities from the Hubbard Brook experimental Forest, New Hampshire - Hubbard Brook CCASE Soil... | ecosystem: Environmental > Terrestrial >...
CGACACGAAGGTTGCAAGCAGGCATTTGGCAGACGCACAATGTTGCGCCGCACTTGCACCTTGCATGCGTTAGCTCGGCCTCGCCAATAGGTCCCCGTCACGCGAAGCGCTATCTCGATCGTCGCCTGCATCAGGGGCAGGTTCTCGAGGTGCAAGAAGCTCAGCCCCTGACCAAAAGCCTGTGCCTCGTGCTCGCGCTCTATGCCCAGACGAAGCTGTGCATGCAACGGCCCGAGTCGGGTTTCGAGACGGCGCAGCGCTTCATCGGGATCGAGTAGACGGCGCGTCGTCACGGAGTCGGCTCCCGCGGGTTAAGGTTCACTCTCGCCTTTGTCGTCGACGCCTTTGTACCTGCCGCCCTCTGGCAAGCGACACGAAGGTTGCAAGCAGGCATTGTCACATCTAGCGTTTTTACTGCTCTTTACTTACCTCACGGTCGGACTCGGATTCAATAGATTCAATGACTTAGGAAGTCGGTAGGCGTGGCGATAGAGCCTCTTCTTGCTCGATGTGACAATGCCCTAACGTCGCCTCCCAAGGGGAGATGTGGACCATGTTGATGCAGATGATCGTCACCCGATGCGATCGACCAAACAGAATGCGACGCGTCCAGGGCAATGGGCACGCGCACATTCGTGACGCGCGTGGCCTTCACCAAAGCGGCGACACTCAGCAGGGCGTCGGGTTCAGGATCCGAAGGTTGGAAAACGAGAGCCGGGCAATTCCTCGCGAAATGGACGATATGTCCGCCTGAGCCGCTTGCGATTTCGAGGACGACGCCCCTCATCGACAGGACATCGCGAAGGACTCACAATGTGACAAGGCCTTTCAATGTTAAGCTTGCTCGGGCCGAGATCGGTAGCCTCCGTGCCGAGCATGTCGCTTGGTTGACGATAGTATCCGTCGCCGGGCTCCGGCGCCAAACCCTAGCCGCCGCCGATGACCGCATCGACCACGTTTGGCTAAGATGTCATACGACCTGACAAGCTGGACAGCAGGGCTCACGGGAGGGAGACACCCATGATTGTCGATGTGCGGACCTACACCATGGTGCCCGGACGGCTCGGCGCCTGGCTTGCACTGTATGAGGCCGAGGGCATGCCGATCCACGTCCGGCATCTCGGCCAGCCGATTGGCGTCTTCACCACCGATGTCGGGACAGTCAACCAAGTTGTCTTCTTCTGGGGCTTCGGGAGTCAGGCGGACCGAGAGCGACGACGCGACGCTCTCGAGGCCGATCCCGACTGGGTCTCCTATCGAAAGAAAAGCGCGGAGGCCGGCAACGTCCAGCATCAGGAGTCCAAGATCATCAAGTCCACCAAGTTCTCGCCAATGTGAGGATCGGAATGAGTTTTGCCGGCCGGGGTCGCACCCGCGGCGCTGGGGCAGACTCCGATCGCAGACCGAGACACTCGATCGGGCGCGCGCGAGGCACTTAGCGCAAGACTCAATAACAACGATTCCGGGGAGGCTCCATGTATCAACAGGTCTACGATCCGGTCGCCGACTCGCTTGGGCTCACCTCACTATTCGCCGCCATTCCGCTTACCCTCATGTTTGTCATGTTGGGAGGGTTCAAGCGTTCGCCGCAACTGTCGGCGCTTGTATCCCTAGCGGCGACGGTAGCTGTCGCGACCCTCGTCTATCCCATGCCCTTCTCGGCCGCGCTCAACAGCGGCCTCTTCGGCGTCGCCTTCGCTATCCTGACCATCGCCTGGATTCTCGTCAACGCGATGTGGATCTATAACATGACGGTCGAGACGGGCTACTTCGGCGTTCTTCGGGAAAGCTTCTGTCGCATCAGCGATGATTTGCGTATCCAGGCGATCATCATCGCGTATTGTTTCGGCGCTTTGATCGAGGCCCTGGCGGGTTCCGGCGTGCCCATTGCAATCTGCAGCGCGATGCTGGTGGCGATTGGCTTCAATCCCGTAAAGGCGGCCGTGGTGGCCCTGGTCGCCGACACCGCGCCGGTCGCCTTTGGGGCGCTGGCGGTTCCAATCACGACACTCAACAGGATGACGGATCTCCCTTATAACGTGCTTGGGGCCATGGTCGGCCGACAGTGCCCGATCATCGCTCTCGTGGTGCCGTTCGTCTTGGTGCTGATCGTCGATGGCGTGAGAGGCGTGCGTGCGACTTGGCCTGTAGCGCTGGCGGCGGGTCTTGCGTTTGCCCTCGCTCAATTCGTCGTCTCGAATTTCGTCGCCGTCCCGCTATCGGACATTGTCGCCTCGCTCGTATCGGCGGCGGCCGTCGTGGCGCTGACGCGAGTATGGTCGCCGAAATCGATCATGAGGGGCGTGGGGGACAGTCCAAAGATTGAGCCAAGCATGGGCGCAACCCTTCTCGCTTACGCACCATACATCTTCATTGTCGTGATTTTCTCGCTCGCTCAGGTCCCGACAATCGCGAGTGTGCTCGCCCACGGCGCCTTCGCGTTCCAATGGCCCGGCTTGGACCTCAGTCAGGTCGACGAGGCCGGCAAGGTTCGAAAAATCAACACGATTTTGACAGTGAACTATCTGTCCGTCGCGGGTACGCTGCTCTTCATCTCCGGAATTTTGACGATGATTGCGTTCAGGGTCTCCGCGGCAGCGGCTGTTCGATTGTTTGGCGCGACGCTCGTGCAGGTGCGCTGGGCCCTGGCCACAATCTTCATGATCCTGGCAATCGCGTTCGTCATGAACTGGTCAGGACAAACGACGACTCTTGGCCGCTTCCTCGCGGGCGCCGGCCCCGCATACGCCCTCTTGTCTCCGGTCATCGGTTGGATCGGCGTCGTCGTGACGGGATCGGACAATTCGACCAATGCTCTGTTTGGTCATCTTCAGGTCGTGGCGGCTAAGGAAACAGGAATTTCCCCAGTTCTTCTTGCCGCGTCCAACACCACCGGCGGGGTGCTAGGAAAAATGCTCTCTCCGCAGAGCCTCGCAATTGGCGCCGCTGCGGTTGGCCTCATCGGCCGCGAAGGCGAGATTTTCCGCAGCGTATTCGGTTGGGCTGTGGCTCTCCTCGTGGGACTATGCCTGTTGGTCTATCTTCAGTCGACGCCGGTGCTGGGCTGGATGGTTCCGTGACCCCGCCAAAACGTCGGAGAACGCAGCGCAATGGCTGACTACCGCAAACTTTTCGATTTGACCGGGAAGACAGCGGTCGTGCTTGGCGCAGCTTCCGGCATCGGCAAGTCCTCAGCCGAGGCGCTGGCCGGACTCGGCGCGCGGGTGGTTTGCGCCGACCGCGATCGCGATCGCAACGAGGCGACCGCCGCCGGCGTACGAGCGGCCGGCGGCTGGGCCGAGCCGATAACGACCGATGCTGCGCTGGCTGGTGACATCGCGGCGCTGGCCGCGGCGGCAAAATCCAAATTCCCGCAGGTCGACGTAGCCGTCACCACACCGGGATTAAATATCCGCAAAACGATTCTCGAGTACACCGAGGAGGACCTCGACCGCGTCGTGACCCTGAACCTCAAGGGTACGGTCTATTTCTTCCAGGCGTTCGGCCGCCTCATGATTGAGCAAGGCAAGGGAAGCATCATCGCTTGTTCTTCCGTGCGGGCGGTTACGATCGAGCCGGGCCTCGCGGTCTACGGCAGCACCAAGGCGGCGATCAGCCTCCTGGTCAAGGGCTTTGCCTCGGAGGTTGGCCGCTTTGGCGTCCGCGTCAATGCGATTGCGCCGAGCATCGCCGAAACGGCGCTGACCGAACCGTTCAAGCAGCGGCCTGACATCCATAAGCTCTACGCCGCGCACACCGTGTTCAATCGATGGAGCAACGCCGACGAAGTCGCATGCGCCGTGGCCTTCCTGGCCTCCGATGCGGCGAGCTACGTGAGCGGAAGCACTTTGTTCGTCGACGGCGGCTGGACTGCGATCGATGGGCCCCCGACGGGCCTGACGAAACTCGGCGGGGACGGGAGATCGGCATGATCACGACCGTCCACAACACGCGCTTGGCGCCGCACCGTTTCAACGTACCTCGAGGCGTACGCGCGCGAGGGCTGGGCGATCGAGCGCGCGGTCGGCGGCGAAAGCCGGCGCCGTTTATGCCGGTCAAGAACCGCAACGAGGGTTCGGCGGGACCGAAAACAACCGTTCAAGGCAACGCGCCGAGTCGAAACTGTGCGTCCAGCGATCGTCTTCGCACCGACGCGAATCCGCGCCGACACCGGCCCGCGGTGGCATGGTGAACGATACGGCTTTCCCGCCCCGCGGCGCGCTCACAATCGCCTTCGCGCATGTCGCCTATCGCGCCGCGGAAGAATTCGCAGCGCGCGGGACGGGCATCGCGCATTTTGAGGTGCGGACGCTTGAAGACCTGGAGCGGCGGGCGCGCGAGGCTGATGTGCTGGTGGTGTCGGGTCTTTGGCGAAACACGCTGATGGCGCGCGCGCCGAAGTTGCGGTTCGTGCAATCGTTCAGCGCCGGCACGGATCAATATGACAAGGCGCTGTTCGCCGAGCGCGGCGTAAGGCTGGCCAATGCCCAGGGCGTGAACGAACGCGCGGTGGCGGAACATGCGATCGCTCTCATCCTCGCCCTCACGCGGCAGCTTCATCTGGCGCGCGACAACCAGCGGGAGGCGCTCTGGCGCGGCATGATCGGCGACCGCGCCCTGCGGGAGCAGGAGCTCGGCGGCAAGACTCTGGTTGTCATCGGGCTAGGCCGCATCGGCACGCGTCTCGCCAGGCTTGCCCGCGCCTTCGATATGCGGGTGATCGGGGTGCGCCGCACGGCAAGGCCAGCGCCCGACGTCGCCGATGAGGTCCTTGCCCAAGCCGACCTCGCCCGTGCGCTCGGCGAGGCCGACTTCGTGGCGTTGACCTGCCCGTTGACGCCGGAGACCCAGGGACTCATCGGCGCCGCCGCGCTGGCAACGCTGAAGCCAGGAGCGCTCCTGGTCAATGTCGCGCGGGGAAAGGTAGTCGACGAAGCGGCGCTTCTGGCGGCGCTAGCCGACGGACGCGTCGGCGCTGCGGCGCTCGACTGCTTCCACGAGGAGCCACTGCCGCGCGAATCCCCCTTCTGGGCTCTCCCGAACCTTCTGATCACGCCGCACGCGGCGGGCGAAACCGGGTGTTACGAGAAAAACGTCGTCGACATTCTCAACGAGAATATCGAGCGCCTCCTTCGTGGCGAAACCACGCTGCGAAACCAGGTGGTGTGATGGGGGGCGGCGACACGGTTTGCGCCGCTTGGCCGCGCAGGACGGCGCTCAATTGCAACGAGACAAGTGATTATGGCTTCGGTCGAAGTTTCCAATGTGCGCAAGAGCTTTGGGCAGTTTCGAGGTGATTCACGGCGTCTTGCTCCGGGTTGAGGACGGCGAATTCGTTACTCTTGTTGGGCGTAAGGGCGTTTTTCCAATGGTGCCCATGCCGTTCCCCGTCTACGGCAACATCGACGCGGCCAACGTCGACCGCATGATCGCACGGACGATCAGATCGTCGACTACTACCCGCAGGATGTCGAAGCGATCGGGTCGGACATTCCCTTCGTCATTAAAGACTACCGGTCGGCGCTTGGCGTCGTTATGACGCCGAACGTCATCCGCCGGATCATCACCTACAACGCCTCCTGCGTGATGCTGAAGCACGAGGACTGGCCCGGACTGGAAAAGATTTCGTCTCCCCGGCGATTCGAGCAGGAGGGCAAGCTGCGCCGCGTTCCGATTCTGACCGGCAACGGTGGCCTGTTCCTCGATTTCGAGATGCAGCGCGGATTCGATGGCGCGATGACCGGCTACGCTTTCCCGGAGATGCTGATCGACGTCGTGCGGCTGTCGCGCCAGGGGGCGGCGTGAGGAAACGCACGACCTTTTTGACGCCCATTTGCCCTGGTCCGCTATGAACAGCAACAGGGCGTCGGCCTGGCCACGCGCAAAAACGAGATAGTGAGGCCGCGGCATTCTCGCCTCCGACGCGCAGCGACAGCTCGGGCCCAGTCCTAGCGCGGCCGCCAAGGCGGAAGTCGCTACCTGCCTGCGCGCCTTGCACGCCGTGATGCGCGCGCCGCCGCAATCGCAGATGTGGCGATGCGTAAGCAAGCATGAACGCTCAAAATCCCACAGCCTGCCCGTCGCGACGGCTCTCGGAGGCGGCGGCGTAGCCGCCCCCTTCGAGGCGCCAAATGACTTGACCCGCGCCAAAATCGAGGAGCCCGCCGTCAACAAGCTTGTGGCCGCGAGCGGCGAGCGCCGCGCGAACGGCCCCGCTCCAGGCCGACTCGACCATCAGATCGCCGCCTTCGACGCGCCAACGGGGGGCGTCAATCGCGGCCTGGGGATTTTGTCCCCGGGCGAAAAGCCTGAGCGCGATTTGCACGTGGCCTTGCGGCTGCATCGAGCCGCCCATAACGCCGAAGGCCGCTAGCGGCGCCCCGCCGACAGCCGCGAAGCCGGGAATGATGGTGTTGAACGGGCGCTTACGCGGTCCGACGCAATTCGGATGGCCGGGATCGAGGCTGAAGCAGGCGCCGCGGTTGTTGAGCGCAACGCCGGTTCCCGGCACGACGATTCCCGAGCCGAAGCCGCGATAGTTCGACTGGATGTAAGAGACCATCATACCCTCGGCGTCGGCGGCGGCGAGATAGACCGTGCCGCCCTGGGGCGGTTTGCCGGGATCCGGCGCTTGGGCGCGGTCGCGGCGGATGAGTCCGGCGCGCTCGCAGAGATAGCCGTCGGCGAGCAGCGTTTCGGCCTTGACCCGCATCGCGGCGGGATCGGCGACATGAGCTGCCGCGTCGGCCATTCCGAGCTTTGTCGCCTCGATCGCGAGGTGCTGAAGCTCGGCCCCGTCGGCGTCAAGGCCATCGAGATCGCAACGATCGAGAATGCCAAGCGCGATCAGCGCTGCCAGCCCCTGGCCGTTCGGCGGCAGTTCATGGATTCGGACGCCCCGGAAATCGACCGCGAGCGGCGCGACCCATTCCGGCTCGTGTTCGGCGAGGTCGGCGAGCGTCATTGCGCCGCCCTCACGCTCGGCCGCCGCCGCGATCGCCTCTGCGATGGCGTCGCGGTAGAAGGCGCGCCCCTCGCTGGCGGCGATCGCCTCCAAAGTGTCCGCTTGCTCCGGGCAACGGAAGGTCTCACCCGCCGCAGGCGCCCGGCCTTGAGGCAGGAAGACCCGGGCGAACTCGTGATAACCGCCGAGCGTGGAGACCTGTCGCAGCCAGATCTGCGCGATGAACGGGGAAACAAGAAATCCTCGGCGGGCGTAGCCGATGGCCGGCTCGAACAGCGTCTGAAAAGGCAGGCGGCCGAACCGCTTGTGCAGCGCGACCCAGGCCGAAACCGCGCCGGGCACTGTGACGGAATCCCAGCCTGTCGCGGGCATCGATCGCTGATCGGCGAAGCGCGCCTCAGTCCAGCCGGCCGGCGAACGGCCGGAGGCGTTGAGTCCAACGAGCGCGCCGCCGGAGGCGACAATGGCGAAGGCGTCGCTGCCGATGCCGTTCGTCACCGGCTCGACGACGGTCAGCGCCACGGCGGTCGCGATCGCCGCGTCGACCGCGTTGCCGCCTTTGGCCAGCATGACGAGCCCCGCCTGGGCGGCGAGTGGCTGACTGGTGGCGACGCAATTGGCGGCGAGAATCGGCTGGCGGATCGAAGGGTAGGGAAGTCGCCAGTCCACGCGTAAACTCCGCGTCAGGCTTGGCGCGCTGGCGGGATTTGCACGCCGCCGCCGACCATCAACCGAGATACTCCATGATGTAGAGCCCGGCGCCGCTCCAGTCGGTGCAGTAGCAGAGGCCATTCTTGTCGACGAAGACGTCGGCCGAGTGAAGCACAACCGGCCGGTTGGGGCGGGGATCGACGAGTTTCTTCGGGGCGGGCGGCACGCAGGCGGCGACTTCGACCGGCCTGAAGGGATCGGCGATGTCATAGACCCTGACGCCGGCGTTCTGATAGGTAGCGAAGATCAACCTCGAGCTTTGGAATGAGCCGGGCCGGTTCTCATGAATGTTGTGTGGGCCGAAATGGCCGCCGACGGCGACATAGTCCCGGTCGTTCGGCAACGGGAAAGTCGAGATACTGATCGGGTTCGACTTGACCTGGTTGTCGAACACCCAGATCGGCTTGAAACCGTCCTCCATGTTGTCGAGCACCGCCTCGTCAAGGATGATCAGCAAATTTCGATCCGGCAAGGGGAGGCAATTGTGAGTGCCGCCGCCAAACGGCGGCGACCAAACGCGATGGACGATGAGCTTCGGATTGGCCTTATCGGACACGTCGACGCTCGCCAGGCAGCCGTCGCGCCAGGCGCAATAGGCAACGTCTTCGGCGACTACCGCGTGATGGAGGCCGTAGCGGCCGCGTTCAAGCGGCCAATCGGCCTTTTCTCCCGCCGCGAGCTTCATGCCCGGCAGCCAATAGCGGCCGACGATCTCCGGCTTGGTCGGGTCCTGCATGTCAATAGTGACGAGAATGTAGTCCGAAAAGCCGTCGATCATCGCCGACGCGTAGGCCCAGCGGCCGCCGACATACCAGATGCGATGAAGCCCCGCCCCCTCAACCGGCATGAAGCCGATTTGGCGCGGCGCTGTGGGCTTGGAAATGTCGAACACCGCCATCCCCGCCGACCAGTCACGCGTGCGATCGGACACATGCGCGCCATGCGAGCCCGACTGCGGCTTATAGTAGTTGCGCTCGTCCGCCATCTCGGGTTGAGAGAACATGTCGCGGCCATGGACGAGCAGCAACAGATCGTCGTGGACCTGCAAATGCAGGCTCCATGTGTTGGGAGGATTCTGCACGTAGGCGACGGCCTCGGGCTTGGTGGGATCGCGCACGTCGATCACCGAAAAGCCCTTCGAGCAGACATGGCCGATGTAGGCGTAGCCGTTCCGCACCATGATCTGCTGGCCGTCGGAACGGCCGGCCTGATCGGAATGTCCGATCAGGCGCATGTTTCTCGCATAGGTCGGTTTGAGGTGTTCGGCGGCGGTCATCGCCGCGCTCAGCGCTTATACTCGACGATGTAAAGGCCGGCGTTGAAGTCGGTGACGTAGCAGAGCGCATTCTTGTCGACGAAGACGTCGGCCGAGTGCAGGACAATCGGGCGGTTTGGCCTCGGGTCCACCCAGGTTGCGGGCGTCGGCGGCACGAATGCCGCCACCTCCTTCGGCCGGAACTGGTCCTTGATGTCGTACACGCGCAACCCCGCGTTCTGGTATGTCGAGAAGATCAGCTCCTCGCTGACGAAGCTGCCCGGCCGATTTTCGTGAACGTTGTGCGGTCCGAAATGACCGCCGACCTTGAGATAATCCTTGTCCGACGGCTCAGGGAAGGTCGAGATGCTGATCGGGTTCGACTTGACCTGATTGTCGAAGATCCAGATCGGCTTGAACCCGTCCTCCTGATTGTCGAGCACGGTCTCGTCGACGACGACGAGCAGATTGCGCTTGGGCAGCGGCAGCGCGTTGTGCGTGCCGCCTCCGAACGGCGGCGCCCAAACCTTGTGGACGAGGAGTTTCGGATTGGCCTTGTCCTTGACGTCGACAACGGCGAGGCAGCCGTCGCGCCAGCTGCAATAGGCGATGTCGTCGTGGATGATGGCGTGATGCAAGCCGAAGCGGCCGTTTTTGGTCGGCCAATTCGCCTTCTCGCCGGCCGCCACGTTCATGCCTGGCAACCAATACTTCCCGGCCAAGACCGGCTTCTTCGGGTCCGCCATGTCGATGGTGATGAGGATGTAGTCGGAGAATCCGTCGAGCAGCGCCGAGGCGTAGGCCCAGCGCCCGCCGATATACCACAGGCGATGCAGACCCGTTCCCTCGACCGGCAAGAAACCGATCTGCTTGGGATCCTCCGGCTTTGAGAGGTCATAGACCGCCATGCCGGCCGACCAGTTGCGCGCGGCGGCCTCCGGCTTGGCGTGATGATCGACTGAGCCTTTGTAATAGGCCTTCTCGTCGCTGAGCTCAGGCTGGGCAAACATGTCCTTGTTGTGGATGACCAGCAGAAGATCATCATGCGCCTGGAGATGTAACGTCCAGGTGTTGGGCGGGGCGGCGACGTGCTTCACGTATTTCGGATGGGCGGGATCGCGGACGTCAACCACGGAGAAGCCCTTGGAGAAGATGTGGCCGATATAAGCGTAGCCACGATGGACCATGATCTGAACGCCGTCGGACTTGCCGCCTTGATCGCTATGACCGACGAGGCGCATATTTTTGGTTGCGTAGTCGGGCTTGAGAACTGTTGTGTCGGCCATCGCCGGTCTCCGTGTCGTGCTCGTTGAGGATCTAAGCCGCGTTCCGCCCTATGCGGGGCGCGAAAATCGCGAACCTTTGAGGGGCGACGCACGAAGCGTCGCCCCTCATTGGAGCATGCCGACCTGGCGGCTACTTGACGCCCCAGATCTTCTTGTATTCGTCGCGATAGCCGTTGCCGGGATCGAACCGGTTCTCCGGTCCACCGTCCTTGTCGAGATTCTCGGCGGTGAAGAGGTGCACGTGCGGCACGAAGCCCGAGGGCTTGTCGCCAGCGAGCGCCCGGTTCATCTCGTCGACCATGATCCAGCCTTGCAGGTTGAGCGGTTCTGCGACGGTTGCCAACTGATATTGCTTGTCGCGAATGCGCTTGAACGCCGGCACCGAGCCGTCGCCCGACGAGATCTGCTGTGGATAGCCGTTCGCCGGATCGACGCCGGCGGCCTGCAACGCGGGCGCCGAGAAGTCATAGTAAAGGTCGTTGACGGCGATCGAGAAGGTCCACTTCTTGCCGTACTTCGACAGCAACGACGTCGTCAGCTGGCCCATGCGGTTAGAGAGGTCGCCGATCGGCGTATCGGCGACTTCGAGCACCTTGCACTTCGAATAGCCTTCGACGGCCACCTTCGAGAAGTTCGTCTTGGCGGTGGCGATGGCGTAGATAGAATCCGTGAACAGGATCACGCCGCAGTCGGCGCCCTGCGAGGCCTTCCAGACCGCTTCGAAACCCGCAGAAGCCGCGACTTCCGCGGGATCGGTCGTCACGTTGGTGAACACCGACGGGATGTCCTTGTCTGGCCCGGCTTGGGGACCGGCGTGCCAGCCGACGACCTTGATGCCGGCGGCGGCGGCCTGCTCGAACAGCGGCGCCTGCTCCTTGCTGTCGATGCCGGCGTTGAGAATGCCAGCCGGCTTCATGGCGATCGCCTGTTGCAAAGCCGTGGCGCGACCGGGCACCGAGCCCTGGCCGTCGAGCTGGCGAACCTCCCAGCCGAGCGCCTTGGCGGCTTCCGTGGCGCCGTCGGCGGCGCCCTGCGCGCCGCCGTTGCGCCCGTCGGTGAGGACGATGACGACCAACTTCTTGCCGACGCTCTTCGGCCCCGAAGTCGGGCCGTCCCATTTGGTGACCGGCGCGGCGACGTTGGCGAGATATGCTTTCGCCTTCTCCTGATAGGCCGCGTCGTCCGCGCGCGCCGTGCTTGCGCAGATCGCCAGCGCGCCGATTGAGGCCAGCAAGCCCTTGAGCATCATGTTAGGCGTACCCATGTTTCTCTCCCATCTTTGACTGGCGGCTGTTCGCGCCAGGCCGGCGTCGCCGGCGTTTAAGCAAAGGCCTCACGCAGCCCTGGCTGCGTTCGCGGATTCTCCGGCTCCCTCCGCGGCCGTGGTTTCGCGCGGCGGCTTGACGACGGTGCGCCGGCGCTGCGCGAACGCGGCAAGCGCGATGGCGACGACCAGCGTCGCGCCGTTGAAGAGGGGCTCGACGAAGAAGGCGCCGCCAAACAACTGGATGCCGGAGATGCCGACCGCGAGTATGAGGATGCCGAATATGCTGCCCCAGATATTGACGCGCCCCGGCTTGATCGTCGTCGAGCCGAGAAAGGCGCCGACCAGCGCCGGCAGCAGGAAATCCAGGCCGACGTTCGCTTGGCCGATGCGCAATTTCGCGCCGAGCACGCAGCCGGCGAGGCCGGTAATGACGCCCGAGGCGACGAAAACGCCGATAACATATCTGCGCACCGGAATGCCGTTGAGCGCGGCAGCCTTTTCATTGGCGCCGATGGCGTAAATGAAGCGGCCGAGCGGCAGCCGCTCGCTGACGATCCACAGAACGATCGCGAGCGTCAGCACATAGAAGGCCGGTATGGGGATGCCGAATACCGACGTCGCGTTGATGGCGAGGAAGGCGCGCGGCAGATCGCCGACAATCTGGCGCCCGTCGGTGTGCCAAAGCGCGAGCGCGTAGAGAATCGTGCCAGTCCCCAGCGTCGCGACAAAAGCGTCGACCTGCGCCACCTCGACCAGCACGCCGTTGAGGAAGCCGACGACCCCGGCGCAAGCAATCACCAGCAGGATCGCGATCGGCCATGGGAGGCCGAATTTGACTTGAAGGCTGATGGCGAGAATGTGCCACATCACGATGCCGAAGCCGACGGTCAGATCGATGCGGCCGGCCATCATCGGCAGGGTCGCGGCGAGCGCGAGCAGGGCCACGATCGATTTATCGGCGAGGATCGAGCGCGCGTTGAGCCAGGTCGGGAACGTGTCGGGCAGCAGGATCGAGAATAGGACGATCAAGGCGAGCGTCAGAAGGGGAAGCCCGTAGACCGGCGCCAACCGCAAAATCCTTCGCCCAGGCGAAAGCCCCGCCAGTTCCGGCCGCGTCGGCTCGAGGGCGTTCGATTTAATGGACTGCATGCGCGCCTCCTCCCGGGACACCGGCGGAGGCGGCGGGAGGCGGCGCGGAGCGCCGTATGTTGGCGGAGGCGGCCGCGAGCAGATTCTCCACCGACAGATCGTCCGCGCCGAGCTCGGCGACGACGCGGCCCCGGTCGAAGATCAGCGCGCGATGACAGACCTTGGCGACCTCCTCGAAGTCAGTCGATACGATGAAGATGGCCGCGCCCCGCTGGAGCGCGACATCGAAGAGGCGATAGATTTCCGCCTTGGCGCCGACGTCGACGCCGGCGGTGGGATCCTCGAAGACGTAGATCTTGGCGTCGAGGTGCAGCCAGCGCCCGACCACCACCTTCTGTTGGTTGCCGCCGGACAGGAGCTCGATCGGCAGGGCGGGATCGTTCGGGCGCAATCCGAGCTGCGCGCCGCGCTCCTTCGCAACCTGGCTTTCGCGCCCAGGGGAAATCAGCGAAAACGCGCTCAAGCCCGCTGCGACGGGATTGAGGAACAGGTTCTCCCGCACCGACAGATTCGGCATGATCGATTCGCCGACCCGGTCCGCGCAGATGAGATTGACGCCCTGCGCCATCGCCTCCCGCGGCGTGGCGACTGTCATTTGGCGCCCATCGAGCAGGACCTGTCCGCCGGTCACCGGCCAGACTCCGAACAGCGCGCGCCCGACGCTCTCCTGGCCCGCGCCGCGAAGCCCGACGAGTCCGACGATCTCGCCCGAATCGATCGTGCAGTCGACGGGGCCGACCGCCTCGACCATGACCGATCGTAACGCGAGCCGCGGCGAGCCGTGACGATCGGGCGGGCGACGGAAGACCTGCGACGGTTCGCGCCCGACGATAAGCAGGATCGTCTCATCCGGCGTGGTCTTCGCCACCTCCCGCTCCCCCGCGACGCGCCCGTCGCGCAGCACGACCATGCGATCGGCAATTTCGAACACTTCGTCGAGACGGTGCGAGACGTAGATCATCGCGACGCCGTGAGCGCGCAGCCGGCGCAACGCCGAGAAGAGCCGCGCCACCTCATCCGCGGGCAAGCTTGCGGTCGGCTCGTCGAGGACAAGGATTTCGGGCTCGGCCGCGAGCGCGCGGGCGATCGCCACAAGCGACTTTTCGGTGCGGCCCAGATTCTGGATGCGTGCGTCGGGATCGATGTCGGCGCCGAGGGCCTCCAGCGCGGTCGCGGCGCGGCGGCGCGCCGCGGCTCGATCGATCATGCCGAGGCGACGCGGAAAGCCGAGCGTCATGCAGATGTTTTCGGCCACCGTCATCCAGTCGATGAGGCCGAGGTCCTGGTGGATGAAGGCGATAGGTAAGCGGCGCAGGGCATGAGTGACTTCGACGCCGCGAAAGCTGACACTGCCCGCATCGAGCGTGTAGACGCCGGCTAAAATCTTGATCAGCGTCGATTTGCCGGCGCCGTTCTCGCCCAAGAGAGCAAGAATTTCGCCGGCCTTGAGAGTCATACCGACGTCCGCGAGCGCTTCCGTGCCGCCGAAGCTCTTGAAGACGCCACGGACCTGCAACAGTTCGCCTGCGTACTGCCGCTCGTCCGCGGAACCGTTCACGCCGACGACCCGCTCGCCAGCCTCCATCGACTCGCTCCTCCCGCGAAGCGTTCCGCCCTGGCCGATTGGCGCGCGCGCCAGCCCCCGGGCTTCATCAACGCGGCCGAAGCGATTACGATCTCCGCGAGAGGCC
>Ga0209380_10001762_pt1 | contig 14322 bp, 13 predicted proteins | sample HubBroMetageWFT6_FD_188347 | JGI IMG/M metagenome (GOLD analysis project Ga0209380, IMG submission 188347) | Warmed and freeze-thawed soil microbial communities from the Hubbard Brook experimental Forest, New Hampshire - Hubbard Brook CCASE Soil... | ecosystem: Environmental > Terrestrial >...
GGCGAGCCGCATCAGCTGGGCGGCGCGCCGCGGCGACGGCTCCTCGACATAGTCGAGGATCGCCGATCGCCAGCCGGGGCCATCAAGCGGGTCGAGATATTCGGGCACGCCGCCGCCGGTTTCGCGCAACGCCGCAATGTCGCTGCACAATGCCGGGACGCCGACCGCGAACGCTTCGATCAGCGGGAAGCCGAAGCCTTCGGCAAAGGACGGCAATAGCAAGGCCCGCGCCCCTTTGAGCAGCCGCACCATCTCGCCATCCGGCAGGCTATTGTGCTCGATGACGACGCCGCGCAGCGCCGGACAGCGATCAAGCATATCGACGACGTTTTCGGTCTCCCAGCCGCGCTGTCCGATGAGGAGGAGCCGAGGCGCGGCAGCTCCCAGCTCGGTTGCCATGCGCCGCCAGAGATTGAGCAGCAGCAGGTGATTTTTGCGCGCCTCGATGGTGCTGACGTAAACGAAATAGGATCGATCGGCCGGCAACCCGCCATCGGCGCTCGACGGCGGAAGTTCGGTGCCGAATGGGGCCACCAAGACCGGCGTTGACCGCCCGGCCCGATCGAGATGAGGCTGCAACGCGTTTCCGGTGACGCGGGAATTGACGATCAGCCCGTCGGCGAAGCGAACTGCCGTGTCGATGCGGCGCAGATGGTTTTCTGCCTGGCCCGGTTTCGCATATTCCGGGTATTCGATCGGGATGAGATCGTGGATGAGGCAGGCGAACCGCGCGCCGCCGCGCGATTTGATTCGCTCGATGATCCAGCGCTTTTCCAGGTGGTGATGCGAGACGAGCAGATAGGTCGGCTTCTCGCCGCTCGCGTGCAGCCGCGAGGTCAGCCCACGCTCGCCGGCGGTGAGTAATCCAATACGGATCTTCCGGGCCAGTCGCCGGAGACGATGATCGCCAATTGTCGTATCGGCCCCGCCACGCCAGGCGGCGGCGATCCGGCCGACAAATTCCTGCGCTATATGCCGCGGCAGCCATGACAGCCCGCCGACATCGTTAACCGCGGCAAAGCCGGTGCTAGGGGCGTTGGCAAGAAAATGTTCGGCATAAGCCAGTTCGACGCGGTCGATCCCGGTCGGCGGCCCCCGCCCCGCGCGCGACAAGAGGCGTGACAGGTCGAGGATGATCATCGCGACAAACCGATCCAACCGGGCTTGATCCCGAACGCGGTACGCCCGAGCCGTATGCCGCCCATCCTAGAATGCTTTCGGGCGAGGCCGAACCTTACTCGCGCTAGCCTCAGTGCAGGATCGCGCGAGGCTGAGCATCGCTAACTACGGGCTGGAATTCCTTACCACGATGCCGGTGATGACCGGTCCGGTGAGCGTGTTCAGCAGGGTGAAGAATTTCTGCAGCTCGTTCAACTCGGCATTGGCCACGTAGACGATGTCCTTGTCCTCGATCGGAAATCGCTGCGCCAGGAAATAGGATTTGGCGTCGCTCAGATCGAGCCGAAACACCACCGGCGAAGAGCCCCCCGGCCCGGTGCCGAGTTGCGGGCGCCCGAGCGCACCGACCACGTCCGGCGGCTCGAAGCGGAACAGGAACACCCCAGATGGATCCGAGCGCATGTCCTGCAATCCGCCTGCCTTGGCCAAGGCTTCGACCAGCGTCATCTTCTCGCTAGTGAACGGCACCTGGGAGTTCTGTCCGGTCGCGCCAAACGCGGTGAAGGATTGCGGCAAACGTACCAGGGTCAAGACGTCTCCCGGCTGGGCGTAGATGTTTTCGGCTGGATCGGAGACGAGCGTCTCCATCGGGATCGTCGCGGTGATGCCGTCGCGCGAGAGGCGCACGAAAGTCTCGTAGACCGGCGAGCGGGCGCCTCCGGCGGCGGCGATCAGGTCGAGGAGACGGTCGCCCTTTGCGGAAAGCGGAACGCGCGCGCCGGAGACCACCTCCCCGGTGACGGTAACGCTGTTGGCGAGGCTTTTGGTCACGGTGACGATCGCTTGCGGCTCGATCGCTTTCTCGGCCAGGCGCTCCTCGATCGTTTTCTGGACCTCGACGGGAAGCCGCCCCGCCACCGGGATGCGGCCGGCGAACGGAACCGTGATGGCGCCGTCCTGCTGGATCACCTGTTCGGGGATGGTGACGCTGCGCGAGCCGGAGGAGACGTGTTCGGTGGGCGAGGCGCCGAAGAGGCCACCGCCTGCAGCCTCCCAGATCGACACGACGACGCTGTCGCCGACGCCGATCTTGGGCTGCGGGGGTCGACCGTATTTCTTGAACCGGGCATGGAAGCTTTCAGGCGGCTGAGCGAGAAGCGCCTGAACCACCTTGTCGTTGATATCGACAAGATCGAAGCGCTGTTCGCTGTCCTTGACCTCCTGATGTTCGACATCGCTTGCCGTCGGTCCCGCCGTCGGCAGCGTCGAGCAACCGGCGAGAATGCCTCCCGCCAGCAAAGCAATAACGGCGAGTGCCTTCATCGCCCCCAATTCCCGTTGCGGGATGCTGTTGGTGCGTCAACTGGCGCGCCGCGCCGCGACCGGCTCGTCGGCACGCTCCCGCTCCTGCAGCTGCACCGGATGTGCTCGCCCCGCGAGTTCCCCTACGCCGTTTCCGAGCACTGGTGCGCCGTGGCGCCCCAACCCATCGCGGCGGCGCTACCCTGCCGGTTCACCCTTAGGTAGTCAAACCACTTGTACGGCTGTCGCAATCATTCGCGAGGCGTATACGCCCATCCAACCGGAAGGGTCGAGCCAGCCCTTCTCATTGCGCGGCGGGTGGATCGCCCGGATATGCGCATCGGTGATTTCCGACAATTCGCCGATCAGGCGCGGCGGATCGCCTTCCGTCGACCAGAAAAACCGGGAGCTTCCGCCGACTTCATGCTTGGCGATCAAGCAATTCGGCGCACCGCCAGCGCGGTTGTAGAGACCTACCGCGGAGTAACTGTCTCGGTGGCTGACGATCATGACGCCTTCGGTGCCCGGGAATGCGTACTTCATCGCCGAGAACCATCGACACAACGCCGCCAGCTCCTCCTCGTCGAACTCATATTGCCGGCGGGGCACGTAAGATGCTGTTTCCGCTGCTGATTTCAACGTCCGGATCATCAGCGGAAAGGGTATCACGTTCGTCTTCTCGAAGACTTCGTCCACTTTGCCCCCAATCGTCCAGCCCCGCATCGCGGCGCACGTGGTCCCAGACGGTTCCTCGTGGCAGACGCCCGCCAGGCGTCCCCCCCTTCCCTGCACCGGTACCGACCAATCAAGCGAACCGAAAAGGCGAGTTGTTGCCGACTACTTTCCGAATTCCGATTGATACAGTACGCAGGCAGGGCACGACCCCGAGAATACAATCGAGGGCCGATTCGGAGTCAATTGAACCCATGGGCAGACACGGCTTTTCGCGCCCGTTGTGCCCTTTGGGCAACAGTGGCAAAAAGGCGACAGGCTGTGAAACTGGAGGTTTTGCCGCCGGCGTCGAGATCCGGCCCAACCGGGGCCGTGGGGCGCCACCAGGTGCTAATTCGCCCCGCTAGTAATGCCGCTGGCTAATTGCGGCTTCGGGGCCGCCGGGACCAGCGGCTCGATCCTCACCTGGACGATTCCGGCGCTCTTCATGTCGAGCTCTTCGGCGGCCCTCGGAGAGACGTCTATCAGCAGATTGGAACTCCAGGGTCCGCGATCGGTAACCTTGACGATCACCGAACGTCCGTTCCTCAGATTGGTCACTCGCGCAAGTGAATTGAGCGGCAGAGAGCGATGCGCCGCTGTCGCTCGGCTTGCATCGAGCCGGTCCCCGCTTGCGGTGCGGTGGCCGAGGTGGCGCGGCCCATACCAGGCGGCCGAACCGACCTCCTCTTTTCCAACCACTTGCAGCGGGCCGAGGTATTGATCGGGGGGCTCTGTCCGCTCGGCGCCGCGGTGCGGTGGAGTTTCGCGCCGGGATGCGTGTTTGGTCGTCGCCTTGCGCTCGACCTTGTGTGCTTTGGCGGTGCTGCGGATCGTCGCGGCATCGGCCTTGGCATGCTTCTCTTTACTTGTCTGCTGAGCCGAATGGGCCTGTTTGGCTACCGCCGCGACCATAATCGAGACGATTAGCAGCGTCAGCGACAGACCGATCGTTCGTCGCATCCTCATCCGCAGGCGTCTCCTTCTTGTTCCAACAATGCGCACGCGACGGAGCCGGCGCGCGCCGCCTCTCTTCCGAGGAAGGGCAATTGCGGGTGTCGTCCCGGATCGTTCGAGGGGCTTGTCCGGGTCGGACGGGGGAAACGCAGGGGCAAATCTAGACAATAACTCCCGAAGCTGTCAACCCTTACGCACATTGAATACAAAATAGGACTTGAGCCGGACGAGTATTTAGAAAGATTAAGCAAATTCAAAATCCTGCCTTCTATAGAATAATAATAGATCTGCGCTATTCTTAAAGATGCGAAGATCGGTGAATTTCCTAGTGCACAGGGCAAGTTCTAAACGCGGCGAGACGGAAATTGCGCCGTAGCCTACCAATTGTTGGGTGTTCAATCGGTTGTGAGCGCCAAATCTTGAGATTTGCGACCCTAACGTCAGTCCGCCGGCATAACGAGGCGGGTTTACGCAGAGCCCCCGACGCGTTCGGCGGGCGGATGGCATCAGCGAGGGACTGGGAGCTTGGCCGAAGATGAAACCTGGCGGATGCGGCCCCGGGTCGAGCCCTTCCGATCGAGTGATGCCGGCCAGCCGGTTGACTTCCCCGCCCGGCCTCATTAGTTTCCGTTGCACCATGACCAATGCGCGTAACGAGCTTCGACTTATCATCACGGCGTCCTGAAGACGCCGTTCGGTCGCTCGTTCGTCCCGTCAGGGAATCTGTTTTCGCGCTTGGTGATGTTCATGGACATGATGGTTATGGCTCGTCGCGGCAGTGCGTCCCGATACGCCCGGCGTCGGCGACTTAGCATCGGCAGGCGGGACTGATCCCCGCCGGCCGCACCGCTCGCCCAGACCATCACAGCGCCGCCACCAGTTCGACCTACTGGCGGCCCGATCCCGGAGTTCCGTTATGACCGCGATGCCGATTCACAAATACCGCCCGTTCCCGCCGGTGCATTTGCCCGACCGGCAATGGCCCTCGCGCACCATCGACAAAGCGCCCGGCTGGTGCTCGGTCGATCTGCGCGACGGCAACCAGGCACTGATCGAGCCGATGGGGCCGGAGCGCAAGCGCCGCATGTTCGACCTGTTGCTGAGCCTCGGCTTCAAGGAGATCGAGGTCGGCTTCCCGGCCGCTTCCGAGACCGATCTCGCCTTCGTGCGCGAAATCATCGAGGAAGATTTGATCCCCGAGGATGTCACGATCCAGGTGTTGACCCAGTCGCGCCCCGAGCTGATCGACAAGACCTTTGAGGCGATCCGCGGCGCCCGTCGCGCCATCGTCCATCTCTACAACTCGACCTCTGAATTGCAGCGCCGGGTCGTGTTCGGGCTCGACAAGGCCGGCATCACCGACATCGCCGTAACCGGCGCCAGGCAGATCCGCGAGCTCGCCGCGGCGATGCCGGAGACCGAGATTGTCTACCAATACTCGCCCGAGAGTTTCACCGGGACGGAGCTCGAATTCGCGATCGAGATCAGCGAGGCGGTGATGGATGTCTGGCGCCCGAGCCCGGACAACAAGATGATCCTCAACCTGCCGGGCACGGTCGAGATGGCGACGGCCAATGTCTACGCCGACCAGATCGAGTGGTTCGCTCGCAACGTGCGCGACCGCGACAGCCTGATCCTGTCGCTGCATCCGCATAACGACCGCGGCGCGGCGGTGGCGGCGACCGAGCTCGCGCTGATGGCCGGCGCCGACCGGGTCGAAGGAACGCTGTTCGGCAACGGCGAGCGCACCGGCAATGTCGACATCATGACCCTGGCGCTGAACTTGTTTAGCCAGGGCGTCGATCCCGGCCTCGTCGTTAGCGACATCGATGACGTGGTGCGGATCTCCGAATACTGCACCCAGCTGCCGGTGCACCCGCGCCACCCGTATGCCGGCGAGCTGGTCTACACCGCCTTTTCCGGCTCGCATCAGGACGCGATCAAGAAGGGCTTCGACGCGCTCGCCAAGCGCAACGATGCGTTTTGGGAGGTGCCGTACCTGCCGATCGACCCGAAGGATCTGGGCCGCACCTACGAGGCGGTGATCCGGGTCAACAGCCAATCCGGCAAGGGCGGCGTTGCCTACGTGCTGAAGGCCGATCACGGGCTCGACCTGCCGCGCAGCCTGCAGATCGAGTTCAGCCGGATCGTGCAGGAGGTCGCCGATCGCACCGGCAAGGAGATCACCAGCGAGATGATCTGGTCCTTGTTCCGCGACACCTATCTTCGCGAGGATGGCATCCAGCTCGTCGATTACACGCTTCTCCCGGAGCCCCGCGCCGGCGAGCGCCGCATCGCCGCGACGGTCGAGATCGACGGAGCGGAGCGACGGATCGAGGGGATCGGCAACGGCCCGATCGCCGCCTTTGTCGACGCGCTAAAGCGGGAGTGCGGCGTGGCGCTGACCTTTCTCGACTATCACGAGAATGCGGTCGGCGCCGGCGCCGACGCGCAGGCCGCCGCTTATATCCAGATCAAAAATGGAGGGGACGAGACCCTGCACGGCGTCGGCATGGACAGCGACATCGTCACCGCCTCGTTGAAGGCGGTGGCGAGCGCCGCTACCCGAGCGACGCAGCGGGCGCGTTCTGACTGAGCGGCCGCCCGCAGCCTCTCGGTAGCACCGCAACGGCCGGGTTCAGCCACCCCGCCGGTCAACCCGATGTCAATGTCGGAAGTGGCGGATGCCGGTGAACACCATGGCGATGCCGGCGGCATCGGCGGCGGCGATGATTTCGGCATCGCGGCGCGAGCCGCCGGGCTGGATCGCCGCGGTCGCGCCGGCGGCGATCGCCGCTTCGAGCCCGTCGGCGAACGGATAGAACGCGTCCGACGCCACGACCGAGCCGCGGGTCAGCGACTCACTTAACCCCGCGGCCTTCGCGGCGTCGGCCGCCTTGGCGGCGGCGATCTTGACGCTGTCGACCCGACTCGGCTGCCCGGCGCCGATCCCGACCGTGGCGCCATTTTTGGCGAAGACGATGGCGTTCGATTTGACGTACTTCGCCACCGTGTCGGCGAACAGCAGATCGGCAATCTCCGCCTCGGTTGGCGCGCGCTGGGTGACCACCTTGAGCATGTCGCGCGTGGCGGTCACCCGATCTCGCTCCTGGATCAGCAGCCCGCCCGCGACATCCTTGGTCAACCAGCTTTCCGCCTTCGGGTCGGGCATCGCGCCGGCTTCCAGCACCCGCACCAGCCGCTTCTGGGCCAGCACTTCGGCGGCCGCCGGCTCGATCGCCGGCACGATGACGACCTCGACGAAGATTTCGGCGACTGCCGCTGCGGTCACCGCGTCGAGCGGCCGATTGACCGCGACGATGCCGCCAAAGGCGCTGACCGGGTCGCAGGCGAGCGCCTTCGTCCAGGCGTCGTGCAGGTTCATCCCAACCGCGGCGCCGCACGGGTTGGCGTGCTTGATGATCGCCACCGCCGGCTCGACAAATTCGGCGACCAGCTCAAAGGCGGCGTCGGTGTCGGCGTAGTTGTTGTAGGACAATTCCTTGCCTTGCAGCTGCCGCGCCGTCGCGACCCCGGGGCGCTTGTCCCCGGTGCGGTAGAACGCCGCCTTCTGGTGCGGGTTTTCGCCGTAGCGGGTCTCCTCCACCAGTTCGGCGGCGCCGACCAGCGTCTCGGGAAAGACGACGCCCTCGTCCTTGGCGAACCACAGTGCGATCGCCGCATCGTAAGCAGCGGTCATCGCATAGGCCTTGCGCGCCAGGCGCCGGCGCAGCGTCAGGGAGAGGCCTTCCTGCGCCGCCATCTCGCCGAGCACCACGTCGTAATCGGCCGGGTCGGTCACGACCGCGACGAATTCGTGGTTCTTCGCGGCGGCGCGGATCAGCGCCGGGCCACCGATATCGATGTTTTCGATGCAGTCTTCCCGACCGGCGCCGGAGGCAACCGTTGCGGCGAACGGGTACAGGTTCGAGACCAGCAGGTCGATTTCGGCGATGCCGTGCTCGGCCAGCTTGGCGAGGTGGTCGGGCCGGTCGCGACGCGCCAGCAGCCCGCCATGAATTGCCGGGTGCAATGTCTTGACCCTGCCGTCAAGCATCTCGGGCACGCCGGTGATGTCCGCGACCTCCGTCACCGGCAGCCCGGCCTCTTGCAGCGCTCGAGCCGATCCGCCCGTCGATATCAGCGCAACGCCGCGCGCCGCCAACTCGTGCGCAAATGCCACAAGCCCGGTCTTGTCACTGACGGAGACCAGGGCGCGGCGTACCGGGCGAGGCGCGTCAGTCATCGCAGGCCGATCCTCCGAGGGCCGACGCCGGCGGGTATAAGGTGGCGCTCGAATCGCGACAAGATCCCTCGACGCCTATTGCTTGGCGCTTCCGCTGGTTTCCGCTGTGGTCGATTTGGCGGCGTCGTCCGCCGGCTTCGCCGGATGGGGCTTACGAATTTTCTGGACCCGATCCATCACCTGGTCGAGTTCCGGATCGCGAGAGAGACTGCTGAGGTCGAGGTCTACGCCGGGAAAAGCCACCGCCCCGACGCGGAGCTCGACCGGTGCCGGCGCGGAGATCAGGGTCGGCTTTGAAGCGACCGGAGCGGCCTGCGGCGCCGGTTTCTCCGGCTCGGCTTGTGCCGCGGGCTGGTCCGGCAATAGCGCGGCGATTTCAGGCGGGATTTTGTCGCGGATCGGATTTGCCGTCTGCGCCATTCGCCGCAGTATCTCTTGCTGTTCGTTGCGGAGAGAGGCCGGCGCGGTGCCGGGGAGTGCCCGACGCTGTGCTTCAAGCCGATCATAGGCCTGTTTTAAAAAGACAAGCTCGTGTTGCCGCCAGTCGCCGTGGTCCTTGGCGAGCGTCGACCATACCTGGCCGGTCGCCCACCATGCCGACAACCGGTCCTGCATGACGAGGATCGCACCGCCCGCGACCAACATCGCGGTCAGTCCGATCCAAGTTCGGATCCCAAACAGCTTGAGCATTTGTCCGGCTCGATGCCTATAAATCAGCCTACCCGCGCGGCCAATACTGGCGACAATCCGAGCCGCGGTCGAGCCTGCTGTGCCGCCCCCCGTACGGGCAGGATCCGCGGGGAGCCGCCACCGGCGATTGGCTCTCTCGGCGTTGGAATCGTGGCTCGCCGTGAAGTTTCTCGGCTGCTGCCGGTTTTCTCCCCGCCGAGATCGATGTAAATTTGACTGTTCTCGTAGGTAACGAACCTTTTTATCGCGAACTGAAGCAGCCGCAGATCGGGTCCCTGGCCTGATCGGAGGAGAGCTTGTGCCGGAAAAGCGCATCCTCTTGGTCGAGGACGATGAAGACGTCGGCGAGGTGCTGATGATTGCCTTGCTCGGCGCGGGCTACGCCGTGGATTTTGCCACGACGGCGGCCGAAGCATGGCGCCACCTTGCTGCGCACCGGTATGCGATGGTGCTATCGGATTGGCGGCTCCCGGACGGCGACGGGTCGGTAATTGCCGATGGCGGGGCCGAGCTGGGCGCAAAGACTTTCATTATGAGCGGCTTTCTGCCGGAAATGCCCCTCGATCGCCGCGAAGGGCACCAGTGCATGATGAAGCCGGTACGGATCGACGACCTGCTCGCCATTGTCCAAACCGCGATCGGCGCGCCGGGCGGAAAGTAGAGAGCGGCCCTGTTCAGCTGAACCCGAGGCCGGCTCCTGTGTGAAATCCGGTGGGTAAATCGCGGCGTTCCGAGGGTAACTGCGTTATTCGGTGGATAGGTCCCCGGCGAGCGGAGTTTGGATTGCCTACCGGCTGAATTTCAGTCCGAATTCGATCCGCTTCGTCAGGCGGGATCGTCGGAATGTCAAATCCCTATAACCGCTGCTGTCCACGGCACGCTGGTCGTCCCGCTATCCACCGGGTGGGGCGGTGACCTTCAGCATCAGAGCCGCAACAGCGGCGCGGGCTCTCGGCATCTATTTTCTTGTCCTGGTTTGCAGTCTGGCGGCGGCGGCACTTCTCCTTGTTGAAGCCGCTATCGAGGCGCCATCCGTAAAACCCGACGCAGACGCCCAAATCACCTTTATGGCGGACGTGGACGCGGTATCGCCGAAACTACCTGGCCGAAATCGGCTTTCGGAGGCTTCCAGTTCAGCGGTGGCTCAGGACGGCCGCCAGCTTACCGTCCAGGCAACAGCGGTTTTGCCTCCCAGGGATCAACTCATCGGGAATGGCGAGGCGGCGCCGGAGCGCCTGCTTCCGCAACGCGCCGCCGTATGGAACGCGAACCGTTCTACACTCGACGGCTATCCAATCAGCCGGGATCTCCGCCCGCAAAGCGGGACAGTATCCGACGGATTGATCGCAACTCAGCAGGATACGCTCGATCAAACATCGGCGGCTGCCACCCCGATATTCCAGGGCACCGAAAGAAAAACCCGACGGAATTCAAGCTACGCGTCGCAACCGGCGTCGCGTCGGCGTTTACCTCGAGCGCCGCCGCCGGGCGCTCTCGCCGGGACGGCACCGCCGATATCGCCCGGCCTCGTCGGCGCCGGATGTCCACCAGGATCAGACCCTAGGTGGAGCGGACCCGATGGTGCTGGGGCGCCGGTGCTGATCTGCAATCCCTATTACCGGCGCGTGGCCGTCCAAACCTATTAGAGCTCCGACGGGTCGCTGTGGCGCGACCGCCCATCCGAGGCGGGGGTGCCATGGAGCCGCCCTAACGCAAAACCGGTGGCAGCCAGCTGGGAGCGGGATTAGTCCGCCACCAAAGCTCATTGGCCGGGGCGGTTTTGCGCCCGGCTCTCGGCATTCGCTCGAAATACCTGATCGGCAACCTGCTTTTGTTGCGCCGGCATCGTGTTGTACAGGGACTCGAACGCCGGGATCAGCTTTTGCAGGCGTTGCACATGCGCCTCCGCGAGCTGCTCGTATGACTTCAGATCCTCCACCGCACCCATCGAGGGAACCTGCTGGGCGTGCTCCATGGCGGCCTTATTCATCTCGCGGGCGTTATCGCGCATGACCTCGGCGAATTGATCCCACTGCGCCTGTTCGGCCGGCGTGATGTGCAATTTTGCATGCAGGTCCTTGATGCGGGCCTCGACGCGCGCTTCGACGCCGTTGTTCGCCGTAGTGTCGGCGGTCGTTTCGCGAGGGGCGGCGGGAGACGGTGTCGGGGCCGATTGCGCCCAGACCGCCGCCGGCGTCGACAGCAGCACGATAATCACAGCAAGCGAGCGGGTAGTCCGAATCATCTTCATTGAAGAGCTCCTATCCTGGATGCGGCGCGAAGCCGGTCTATTCAATAGCCGTAATAGACGGCCGGCGGCGGTGCGTAGTAGCCGGGCGGCGGCCCGTAATAGGCGGGCGGCGGCGCCGCGTAGCCGCCACCCGAGGCGATCGCCGCCCCAAGACCAAGCCCAATCAGACCACCGATGATGGCTCCGGTATTGCCGCCGTGGTGACCGTCATCGCGTCCGCGATCGTGCCAATCGCGTCCGTGATCGTGCGAATCCCGTGCCTGCGCGACGGGAGCGATTGTCAGTCCGGCCAGGACTGCCATGGTCAGCAAACGCATACGAAAATTCATCAGCTATTTTCCCTCACTTTGTGACGGTCTAAACGCCATTCAGCGATCCGCGCGGCAGCGCTCATTTTGACCCGTTCCGGTGCGCCGTGCGGGGCGGGACCACCTCCGGCATTTCTACCTTCGGGCCCGCGACGCGGTCCGCCAGCTCAAGGTACTGAAGCGCGAGTTCGTGCAGCCGGCCGCGGCCGCGCGGCTGCGCGTCCTCCTCGGCTAATTGTCGGAAGCGATCCGCTCGTTGGCGATTGCGTTCAAGCCGATCCGTCTTGGACCAAGCCGTCCGCTGGCCATCGCCGAGTGCCGGTCCGCCCGGCGATGCACTCATCCCCCAGACCTAAATACCCCAAGCGCAGAAGGTACGAAGCAAAGGTGCCGATCGGGAAGGTGCTGCGCCGCAGCTTTTCGTTAACCCTGAGCCGGATGTCAATACTCAGCGTCACCCTGCGTCAACTTGAAAGGTTGGTGGGTGCACGGCGAAAGCGTCGCCGTAAACTGAATGCCACCGCCTCTATTGGGACCAGGCCACGATACTTTCTCAGTTGGGGGTTCTGGGTGATCCAGTCGCGGCCACCGCCGTTGGAAGCGCGGCGCAACTTCTGAGATTTCCGCGAGTGCGCGAGAATGTCCGCTAAGGGTCCAGGCCGTGTACTTCGCGGTTCTATTGGGGTCCCACGAACGGCGGGAAGCGGCGCGAACGAGCCACCGGCTTCGCGTACGTGAAATGGCCCGACCTGCCACTTTCCGGCCGTTGGCCGCCGCTGCCCGGATCTGCGCAGGAGGATGGAAATCGGGAAACCGGGCGTTCGCGCTCGGTCTGGCCGTTGAGCCCTTTCAGACTATTCGCCTGGTGCGGGTTCCGGAGGAACTCAGCGAACGGGGCGCATCTCGCCGAGCATGGTCGGGATGAGTTCCGAGACGGTCGGGTGGATCGGCACGGCGCGCTGCAACGCGGTGTAAGGCACGCCGGCATTCATGATGTCGAGAATGCCGTGAATTGCCTCATCGCCACCGGTTCCGAGGATCGCGGCGCCCAGGATCTCATGGGTCTCGGCATCGACGGTAATTTTCATGAAGCCCTGCGTCTCGCCCTTCTCGATCGCGCGTCCGACGCGGCTCATCGGCCGACGCCCGGTGAGTAACGGCCTGCCGCTGGCGCGGGCTTCGGTATCATTCATACCGACGCGGCCTAAAGGCGGATCGATGTAGAGGGCGTAGCCCGCGATGCGTTCGCTGACCTTGCGCTGCTCGCCGTCGAGGAGGTTGGCGGCGACAATCTCAAAATCGTTGTAGGCGGTGTGAGTAAAGGCGCCGCGGCCGTTGCAGTCGCCAAGCGCCCAGATGCCTGGCGCGCTGGTAGCAAGGCCGTCATCAACTTGTATGTAGCCTCGGGCATCGGTGATGACGCCGGCCTTGTTGAGGCCAAGATCGTCGGTGTTGGGACGGCGGCCAACGGCGAGGAGCACATCCGAGCCGACGATTTTGGGATCACCGACCGCGCAATCGACCCCAACGGCGACCCCGTTCGCATGCGGGGCGAGGGTGATGCATTCGGCGCCGGTGCGCACTGTTATCCCCTCGCCCTCGAAAATCTCGCGGACGGCCTGGGACACATCCTCGTCCTCGCGGCCGATAAGACGCGCGCCCATCTCGATGACCGTTACCGAGGCGCCGAACCGCCGGTACATCTGCGCGAATTCGAGCCCGACATAGCTGCCGCCGACGACAACAAGGTGCGCCGGAACCCGATCGAGCGCGAGCATTGTGCTGTTGGTGAGGAACGGAACTTCGTGGACACCCGGCAGATCCGGGACGATCGCTCGACCGCCGACATTGATGAAAATACGCGGTGCGCTCAGCGTCTCGTCACCGACTTGGACCGCATCCGACGCCAAGAAGCGCGCATGACCGTTGATGACCATGCAGCCTTTCATGCCGCGCAGCCAGCGCTCGACATTGGCGCGCGCATTTGCCGATACCGCGTCGGCGCGTGCCTTGACGCGGATCATGTCGATATGCGGCGGCGTATTGAGCATGACGCCGTAATCCGCGCCGCGCCGGGCAAGGTGGGCGGCATAGGCGCTGGCGACAAGGGTCTTGGTCGGCATACAGCCGGTGTTGACGCAGGTGCCGCCGAACAGGTGGCGCTCGATCAACGCCACCGACATCCCGGCACCGGTGAGTCGGCCGGCAAGCGGCGGACCGGCCTGACCGGCGCCGATGATGATCGCGTCGAAGTGCCGGGTCATTGGATCGCCAATACAATGACGATCGCGGCGAGTATCGCAACCGCATCCTCGATAAACGCCGCGGGCATATCGTTGCGAAGGGCAGCGGCGAGCTTCGCTCGAGCGGCATATCCGCCCAGGGTGCCGATTACCGCGCCGACAATCCCTGCAATTCCGCCGACGATCAGCCAGCCGGCAGGTTTCGCGGCGGCGGGATTCTTGAGGTCGGGCGCCATAGAGTGCGAATGGTACCGATCTAACGGGCGATGCGCTTTAGGTTATCTAAACAAGGGGTTAGTTCCGCTAACGCGCAGCGTCAATCAATCGCGTCTTTTAAGCGGCGTAACTAGAATTTCTGTTCCGGCTTCATGGCAAAGGCGAACATAGCGCCTACGAGCATCAGTCCCATTGATCCGATGAAGGGCCAGTCCCAATTCCCCGTGACATCGATAATCCAGCCGCCTATCACCGGGCTTAAAATCGCCGCCAACGCCG
>Ga0209380_10001765_pt1 | contig 14308 bp, 15 predicted proteins | sample HubBroMetageWFT6_FD_188347 | JGI IMG/M metagenome (GOLD analysis project Ga0209380, IMG submission 188347) | Warmed and freeze-thawed soil microbial communities from the Hubbard Brook experimental Forest, New Hampshire - Hubbard Brook CCASE Soil... | ecosystem: Environmental > Terrestrial >...
GGAAACGACCTAAAAGGCTCGGAGCCCCTAGACTGAACCGAACCGGTTCGAATGAAAAGCAACTTGGACTTCCATGCCGACATCGATTACGCGCATGGTCTGCGACGTCCGCATTGGCACCTCCGGCTTTCATTACAAACACTGGAAAGGTTCCTTCTATCCGGAGAGGATGCCGTCGGCCGCAATGCTCGAGTTTCAGGTGCAGAAGTTTGACACCGTCGAACTCAACAACAGCTTCTATCGGCCTGCCGACTGCAGAGGTCTTCCGCGCGAGTTACAGGCCGATGTTCGCGACTCACACCATTCCCTTGCGCAACTCGTCCAGCGGATACTTCGTGCCGCGCCATTCGATCCCATCATTCCACAATGTGAGAATCATCGAGCGCAAAAGCGTATAGATGAACAGTGTCGTGCTTACCGGGTGAAGCAGGAAATAATACGCGGGCACGGCTGACCGCCAGGACATTCCAATGTAGATGGAAAACATCGACGCCAGCGCCACCGAATACGGCACGCGAGCCCATCCATGTGCCAGAAAAACGCCGAGAAATGGACCGAAATTCAGGAAAGCCAACCCGAAGGCCGAAATCAACGTGCGCCACCACTGGAAGGAAAGAACCGCGAAGAAATTTTTGGTCAAGTTGTTAACCACGCCCATCGCTCCGTTGGCCCAGCGGATGGAGATGAGGTCTCCGCCAAATACATTGCGCTGGGCGAAACCGGCCCTTTTCACGACCTTCCCCAGTTTCATGTCGTCGAGAACTTCCATCCGCAAAGCCTCATACGTGCCAACCGCCTCATAAACCCGCCGACGTACGAGGTTGAACGCGCCCACACCCATGTGGTCGTCCGTGCTGGGATCAGCCACCTTCCATGGGCGGTGCCCAAAGACAAACATCGTCTGGAAAAAAGCAATCATCATGTATTCGCCCGGCCGCTTCATGATCATCTGGGGAAACAGAACCACGTGATCAGCGGGGACAGACTCGGCGTAAGCCAGTGCGCGTCGCAAAGAGTCCGGTTTGAACAGCACGTCCGCATCGGTAAACAGTAGCCAGTCGCCGGTCGCATGATTGGCCGCAGTCCACATGGCATGCGTCTTTCCCAGCCAGCCCGCAGGAAGTTCGCGATGATGAACCACGCGAAGCAACGGAGAAGAATTTGGGCGCCCCATTTCTCGCGTTCTTTGCGAGAAGTGGGGGTTTTTCTCGATCTGCTCCATAATCGCGCCGGTCGAATCGGTCGATCGGTCGTTGACCGCAATCACTTCATAGTTGTCATAGTCGAGCGCCAGCAGTGTATTGAGCGCCCGCTCGATGGTCTCTTCCTCGTTGCGGGCCGGCACAATGATGGACACGCTTGGATTGCCGGCCGCAGAGACGGGACTCCGATCCCACTCCGGGCGAGAAACATCGGCCACGCTGGGCATGCCGAGAGCAGCATCCACAATGCGGGAAAACCAGGCCAGCGCCAGAACTGTTCCCGCAATCCAATGAAAGTAAATCACCCTTCAGCGCTTCCCTGCTTCAGCGGAGGCGTTGTCGGCCGCGACTGGCGGTGCGAACTTCATTCCGTAGAACAGTATGGCAGAAGAAAGAGCGGTGGCGACCACGGTGCTGATGAATCCAGATTCCAGTGAAGATTTGTCTGACACTTTTCCGATTAACCAAGGCGAGAAGGCATCCCCCAAGAAATGAATGACGAAAAGATTGACGGCAATCGCAGTTGCGCGGATGTGTGCACCTACCGAATTGATGACAGCGGCGTTCAGAGGAGCCGTATTCAACAAAAGAAGAAATCCGGCAACGGCAATTCCCGGGACCATGGCCGGACCACGGTTGAACAGGGCGATCATCATCACCGGAATTCCGAGCCCCATGCTGGCGGCCGAGACCAGATAGTAAGCGCTTCTGGTCCGGCGCAACAGGCGGTCCCCCAGCCATCCGCCGGCCAGCGAAGCGATGGTTCCATCGATTGCAAGAATTACACCAAACAGATTATTTGCTTGCAAAAGGGTGTAGCCGCGCATGCGAGATAGAAATGTCGGCATCCACACCAGGAGACCGCCTTGCGCGAATGTCATCATCGCCATTCCGAAGGTCGCAGTAAGGAATGCCGGGTTGCGGACCAGCCCGCTCACGCTGCGTCGCTCGGGCGTTTCCTTGAGCGAGTCGAATTGCCCGCGCGGTGGGTCCGGCAACAGGAGCACCAGTGCTCCCAGAACAAAGCCCGGAAAACCGGCGAGAAGAAATGGCACACGCCACCCGTAATGAGTACCAAAATACCCGCCAATCGGATAGCCCAACGCAAAGCCGACTGGAATCGCGAGATAGAAGAAGCCAAGCACTCGGCCGCGCACTGACTCGGGAAACAAGTCTGCAACCACGGTAGGTGAGATGGTGACGAAGCTTGCTTCTCCCACTCCTACCAGCGTGTGCCGAATCAACAACGCATCATAGCTGTGTGTGATCGCTGTTAGGAGCGTAGCGCCGCTCCATGCAAAAGCGCCCAAAGAGATGATTAGTCTTCGCGAATACCGATCGGCCAACGGCCCCATGAAGGGCGCCGCTAGCGTATAGAAAATCAGAAAGACGGTAGTGAGCCGTCCAATCTGAGCGTCGCTGACATGAAACTCACTCTGAATCAGAGGCTGAACCGCATTCAGCACCGAGCGGTCGATATAGTTCAGCAGATTCAGCGCCGTCAATAGAACCAGTGCTGTGCGTGGATAAAGTTTTGTCTGAACCACAGGTCGAGCGAATAACATGGGCTCAACCTTGCCGCCTGTTCGGACGCGGCCACTTCACCACAATCGTGGTGGAAATCCCGCCCCGCGGCCGAAACTCCCCTTTCACTTCCGCCCACACTGGCTTCGCCCACTTCACCACGTCTTGCAGAACTTGGTTTACGACGTTCTCCTGGAAGATTCCAAGATTACGGTAGGATTGCAGATACTCCTTCAGCGACTTCAGCTCCAGACAGCTCTTGTCAGGCATGTAACGGATGGCCAATACGCCAAAGTCGGGAAGCCCGGTCTTCGGGCACACAGACGTGAACTCCGGGTCATCGACCACAATCTCGTACCCAGGAAATTGGTTGGGCCAAGTCTCAATCTCGGGGAACTTCGTGTCGAGACCCGCGGAGGCGTGCTCAGGCGTATAACGAGGCGATTTACCCATGCCACTATTGTAGCGTTTGCCCGCCGGCGCACCCGAAGGCCGGCTCCCCGCATCAAACCAGATACTGTGATTGGAGCGTCGCTGCGTGTTTTGTCGTCTCCGGAATGGTAAATTACTACTTACAGTTATTCCTGCAGCACTCTGAAAGACTACCGGTTGGCATTGACGAACAATTCGAACGCGCCGCCGCGCCGGCGGTGGATTTGGCCCGCGTTCGCAGTGGTCGCCATCTTAGGGTTGTTGTACTCTTACCTGCACCAGACCCCGCTAAAAGTGCGGGCGGCCAGGGTCGAACGCGGTCCAATCCGCAGCCTCGTTTCTACCAACGGAAAGATTGAACCGATTCAGCCCTTCGAAGCGCACGCTCCAATCTCCACGACGGTAAAACGCCTGTCGGTCAAGGAAGGCGATCATGTGCACAAGGGCCAACTTCTTCTCGAACTCGACGATGCCGACATCCGCACGCAAGCCGCGCGCGCCCAAGCTCAGGTCAAGAGAGCCCAAGCCGATCAATCCGCTCTTACGACCGGAGGCACCCAGGAAGAAGTGCTGACATTGAATTCACAACTTGTGAAAGCACGAAATGCTCGCGACGCCGACCAACGCAATCTCGATGCCCTACGACGCTTGCAGCAGGAAAGCGCAGCGTCCCCGGGCGAAGTGCGCCAGGCAGAAGATACTCTGCAGCGCGCTCAAGCCGACGTCACCTTGCTTGAGGAGAAACAGAAGGAGCGCTATTCGAAACCCGAAACCGCTCGATTCGAAGCACAGAGCGCCGAGGCGCAAGCCGCCTACGAGGCCGCCGAAGACGCTCTCCTGAAATCCAGCGTACGCGCACCGTTCGACGGCGTGGTCTATTCAGTTCCCGTTAAGCAAGGAGCTTTCGTGCAGGCGGGTGAGTTGCTTTTGCAGGAAGCTGATCTCTCGCGGGTGCTGGTTCGCGCATTTGTCGACGAACCGGATGTTGGCCGTCTGCTGCCAGGACAAAGAGTTGAAATCATCTGGGACACGGTGCCAGGCCGCACGTGGACGGGGACGGTCAACACCGTGCCCTCGACCGTGAAGTTACGGGGATCCAGAAATGTTGGCGAGATGACCGCCGTTGTTGACAATCACGACCTCCGGTTGTTGCCTAACGGCAACGTTGGCGTCACCATCGTTGTTGCCGAACACAACAATGTGATCACCTTACAGCGCGACGCCCTCCGCATCGATGAGAGCAAGCCCTACGTTTTTAAAATCGTGGACCATCACGTGAAGCACCAGACCGTGGAGTTTTCGTTGCAGAATCTGACACGCGTGGAGATCACCTCGGGCCTCTCCGAAGGTGACACTGTCGCCTTGCCGGCGGAGGAATCTAAACCACTCTCCGATGGGGTTGCCATCAAGGTGGTTCCGTAGCGAATGGCAGGAACGATACAATTCCGTCGTCGCTCTCGATTCAAGCTTCTTTGGCTCTCCGTATCCCTCGCGGCGATTCTGCTGCGAGCCGCGCACGCGGCGACTTCTGCGAAAGAACTGCTTGCCACCGGGCAAGTGGACCTGGCGATGCAGAGCTTGGAACAGCAAGTCAGCCATTCCTCCAACGATGCCGAAGCCTACAACCTTCTCTGCCGCGCCTATTTCATGACGGATCAGTGGGACCCTGGCATTTCCGCTTGTGAGCGCGCAAGAAATCTCGATCCTCAAAAGAGCCTCTACCATTTATGGCTGGGCCGTATTTACGGAGAGAAAGCCAACCGTGCCGGATTTCTTTCAGCAGCCGGCTTGGCAAGAAAAGTTCGCACCTCGTTTGAACGCGCCGTCGAATTGGACCCAAAGAACTGGGAGGCCCGCACCGATCTGGCTGAGTTTTATTTGGAGGCTCCATCCATTGTCGGCGGAGGTGAAGACAAGGCCCGCGTGCAAGCGGATGCCCTGCTTCCCCTCAACCCCGGCATGTCTCACTGGATCTTGGCCCGAATCTCGGGAAAGAATAAAGACACCGCGCGCGCCGAGCGCGAATATCGCGCCGCAATCGCGGCGAGTCATTCCGGGACTCGGGCGTGGCTCGACTTGGCCATCTTTTTCCGCCGCGCCAATCGTCTTGATGAAATGGAACAAGCGCTCCGTACTCTCGAATCCAGCCCGGTGGATCGCCCCGAATCGCTCATGGATGCGTCCAGCCTTCTGTTACGCACCGACCGCGCACACGATCTTGGCATTCGCCTGCTGCGCCGCTATCTTAGCTCCCCCGTAGAAGAGGGACCTGCTTTCAAAGCCCACGATTTGCTGGGTCAGTTGCTGGAAAAACAAGGAGAGGGCCGGGCCGCTGCCGAGCAGTATCGGGCAGCACTCGATCTTTTTCATGCCTACCGGCGCGCTGAGGAGGATTTGAAGCGCGTCGAACATTGAGGCACTTGGTCACGTGGGAGCGAACGCCGAAACGAACGCTATCTTTTTAACGCCACTGCGAGGCCGTCGCGAATGGGCAGAATTGTCGTGTAGAACTCAGCCGAGTCGTAGAGTTTGCGATTGAATTCGAGGATGGCCTTGGTGGTCGCTTCCTGGGGATTCTTTTCGGCGACGCGCCCACTCCACAGCACATTGTCAGTGATGAAAAGGCCGCCCTTGCGCAAGCGCGGCGCGACCAGGCGCAGCACGCGCGGGTAATCTTCCTTATCGACGTCGTTAAAAATGATGTCGAATTCCTGGTTTTGTTCCGAGAGGAATTCCAGCGCGTCTCCAGTGTGCAGCGTGATGCGGTCCGCCACTCCCGCCCGGGTAAAATAGCCTCGAGCGAGTTCCGCGTTCTTCGAATCCCCGTCCGTGTAAATCACGCGTCCCTTGTCGCCAACCACTTGAGCCCACCAAATCGTGGAATATCCGATGGCAGAGCCCAGTTCAAAGACCGTGCGAGCATTAATTAGCATCGCCAGCTGCTGCAGCACCCGAGCCACTGCCGGGCCGACGATTGGAATTCTTTGCCGGCTCGCATAGTCTTCCATCTCCGCCAGCACCGGATCGCGCTTGGGCAGCATGGAATAGAGATAGTCATCCACCGGTCCGGCGGTCGTGAAGTTGTAGTGCCTCCAACTGGCTCTGTCGTCTTTCTTCTTGCTCTGGCTCACGTGCTCTCCTCAGAATGATGATTGGTGCTCAACCGCCGATGGTGACGCCCGGCTGCATTTCGACGACCTCGATGCCGGAGACTAATTGCTTAAATTCGCCGGGAGTTCCAGTTAGCTGCGGGAATGTGCCGAAGTGCATCGGGATCACTGTTTTCGACCTCAGCAGGTTGCAGGCGTATGCGGCTTCCCGCGGCGACATCACAAACCGGTCACCAATCGGGAGCATCGCGATTTCTGGCGCATACAGCTCGCGGATGATTGCCATATCGCCAAACACGGCAGTGTCGCCCGAGTGATAAATCTTCAGCCCACTGGCGAACTCAATGATGTACCCGCAGGCCTCACCGCCGTACACCACCTGATCGCCGTCTGAGATGCCACAAGAATGATCGGCATGAACCATGGTGACTTTGATGTCGCCGACGGTCTGGGTCCCACCTTTGTTCATGGGAGACGTCTGCTTGGCGCCTTTTTTCTCCATCCAAACGCAGAGTTCGAAGATCCCCACGACAACTGGGTTGTGCTGCTTGACGACTTCGATTGCGTCTCCGATGTGGTCGAAGTGACCATGGGTGCAGAGCAGGACGTCGACCTTCTTCACTTTCTTTTCGGCTTCCGGGCACATCGGATTACCCATAATCCAGGGATCAATAATGATGGTTGTACCGCCGGCAGTCTCGATACGGAAAGTCGAATGTCCCAACCACGTGAGTTTAATGCCTTCCAGATTCATTCAGTGCCAAGCTCCCAGCTTCCGTCTGCGTAGCGCTTCGCGAAGCTTTTCCTTTATTCAACCCTCCTAGTTTAATATGAAACGCCATGGCAGATCTCAAGGTGCTGATTTCGCGACAGGACATTGCAAAGCGCGTGAACGAATTGGGCGCGCAGATCACGAAAGACTTCGCCGGACAATCCATCATCCTCGTCGGCGTGCTCAAAGGTGCTGCGATCTTTCTCTCGGATCTGGCGCGCCAAATCGACCTCGATTCCACCTTTGATTTCATTGGGGTTTCAAGTTACGGAAACCGGCCCAGCCCTACGCAGGAGTTGAAGAGCGGCTGGGACTCGACTGGCGAAGTAAGGTTGACCAAGGACGTAGACCAGACCATGAAAGACAAGAACATCGTCCTCGTGGAAGACATCCTCGACACGGGCTTGACGATGACATATTTGAAAAAAATGCTCCTGGCGCGGCAACCCCGCTCCCTGAAAGTCGCGGCACTGCTCGACAAGCCATCCCGACGCAAACTTCCGCTCGAAGGCGACTATGTTGGATTCAAGATTCCCGACGAGTTTGTGGTTGGCTATGGACTGGACTATGCGGAGAAGTATCGCAACCTCGCCGATATATGTGTTGTGCCTCGAGAATAGTTTCGCCCCAGACACGACTCAGGAGTCACAACACGCGTTTCGAGCTGCTGCCTTTAAGCTGAACAGAAACGGCAAACGCGGCTGATATCATACGAGACGATGGGTTCTGTCATTTCCAAACCAGAGCGGTTGCCGGTCGAGTCGCTGCTGCTCGACGTTGCCGACGTGCTAGCGACGTCGCTCGACCTGGATACCACGGTAAGCAGGGTTGCCGAAGTCGTCCGCAAAGTCATCGATTACGAGATTTTCGCCATTCTGTTGCTCCACGAAAAGACTCAGGAACTTCGTTTCCGCTTCCAGGTGGGATATCCACCGGAATTTGCCGAGCGCAGCCGGATCAAAGTCGGTGAGGGAGTCACCGGACAAGCAGCCCAGTTGCGACAAGCGGTTCTGATTGATGATGTTACGCAAGACCCACGCTATATTGAGGCGGTCCCCAACGTGCGGTCGGAACTTGCGATTCCATTGATCACCAAGAACCGCGTCATCGGCGTAATTGATATCGAGGCACGAGAGCCTGCCTATTTCAATGAAGAGCATGTCCGCCTCCTGACACTGGTGGCGTCACGCATGGCGGCCGGCATAGAAAATGCCCAGCTCTACGCACGAACGACAAAGCAGGCTCGCATTCTGCTGCTGCTCAACGAGATTGCGCGCGAACTGACGTCAATTCTGAATCTGGACGAGTTGTTCGGCCGGATCGCGGAATTGGTTCGCCGGTTGATTGATTACCAGATGTTCAGCATTCTTCTCATCGACCCCTCGGGCGAAACACTACAGCACCGTTTCTCGCTCCGCTTCAATGAAAAACTTATTCTGAAACATGAGATCCCATTGGGTCGCGGGCTCGTGGGCTCCGCAGCAGAGAGCAAGCAGGCTGTGCTCGTGCCCGATGTCACCAAAGATGCGCGTTACGTTGAGGCTAATCCTGAAACGCGATCAGAACTGGCGATTCCGCTGGTTTACAAAGACAAAGTGATCGGTGTGCTCGATCTGGAGCACACGCGGCGGGGATTCTTTACCGAAGAGCATCAGCGCACAATGACCACTCTGGCCGCGCAAATTGCGATTGCAGTCGAAAATGCGCGGCTCTACGAAGAAATCGAGCGGCAAGAGCGCCGATTGGAACGCGATCTAGCTTTGGCGCGGGAGCTACAGGGACGCCTGCTGCCGCAAACCAATCCCAAACTCGCATCCCTGGACGTCGCCGCAAAGTTCGTTCCCGCACGCGCCATCGGCGGCGACCTCTATGACTTTATTCCCTATTCGATGTCGCGGCTCGGTATTGTCATTGGCGACGTCAGCGGAAAAGGCGCCCCGGCGGCCATCTACGCCGCACTCGTGAGCGGAATTATTCGGTCGCACGCTCCGATTGAACCAGGGCCGGCGGAAATGCTTTCCGCAGTGAATCTATCTTTGGCCGAACGCCGCATTGAGGCGCAGTTCGTTTCCATCATCTACGCGGTTTGGGACGACGAACATCGTACCCTTACGGTCGCAAATTCCGGCCTTCCTCGACCCATTTATGTTCACGCGAAGGACGAAGTGCTCGAGGCGGTTGAAGCGACTGGCTTGCCTCTCGGCTTGTTTGATGAAGCCGATTACGATGAATTCAAGTTCCGCATGAAGCCCGGAGACATGTTCGTGTTTTTCAGTGATGGCATTCTTGACGCCCGCAACCGAAAAGGCGATCTATTCGGACGCGGTCGTGTCGAAAACATTATTGCGGAGTGCAATGGAAAATCCGCGGAATGCGTCGTCGATTCCCTTTTCAAGGCGGCGGCCGAGCACTCTGCGGGGGTGGAAACCTTCGATGACCAGACAGTTGTCGCCATCCGGGTGCGTGGCGCCTCGCAAACACCGCACAAGAAAAAATAACGCGTGAGAAGCCAGAACCCAGTTGCGCGCCCACCCGGATTTGTCTATCGCGAAACGAAACGCGGCATCTTTCGACGGAGTGGACAATTCGTCCTGCACTGCGAGGATGCGGCTCTGCCTAAGCTGGCGGAGCGGTACGGAACACCTCTCTACGTCTATTCGGCGACCACGATCCGTGACCGCTATGATGCTTTCGACGCCGCGTTCCGCCACCTGCGGCATACCATTTGCTACTCCGTGAAAGCGAATTCGAACCTGTCCATCCTGCGAATGTTGGCCAGGCGGGGATGCGGGTTCGACGTGGTTTCCGGTGGAGAGCTCGAACGGGTACTGACCGCTGACCGCAAGGCCGCGAAAGAAATTGTGTTCTCGGGCGTGGGCAAAACGCGCGAGGAATTGAACGCGGCGTTGAAGGCGGGAATCATGCTATTCAACGTCGAGAGCGAGTCGGAATTGTGGGCCCTGGCGGAGTGTGCTGGCCGATTGCGCAAGACGGCCCCGGTGGCGCTGCGGGTGAATCCGGATGTTGCAGCCGACACTCATCCCTACATTTCTACCGGCCTGCGCAAGCACAAGTTCGGAGTACCGATCCGCGATGCGCGGACCCTTTACGCTAAGGCATCAGGAGCGCGATATCTCGAGGTTTGCGGGGTGAGTGTTCATATTGGATCGCAGATCACCGATGTCACTCCTTTTGGCGAGGCCATGGTGCGGGTGGCTGATCTGGTCCGCGAACTGCGCAGAGATGGCCACCGCATCGATTATATCGACGCGGGTGGAGGGCTGGGCATTGCCTACGAAAAGCCCGACGCTCAGGAGTTTTCAGAAGACGTGGCAGCGTACGCGCGGGCCCTTGCCGCACCCTTACGAGGCTTGCGCGTGCGGCTGCTTCTAGAGCCTGGACGCTCGATCGTCGGCCCAGCAGGGGCGTTGCTCACTTCCGTGGTCTACCGCAAATCGAATGACGGGAAACGGTTTCTTGTGGTCGATGCCGCAATGAACGACTTGATCCGGCCCGCGCTCTATGGCGCATATCACGAGATCGTTGCGGTCACCGGGAGCAAGGATGCAGCGGCAAACTTTGAAGTCACCGATATTGTCGGCCCGGTGTGCGAAACCGGAGATTTCTTCGCGCGTGACCGGGAGCTGGCCGTGATCCATGAAGGTGAACTGCTTGCGATTCTGGATGCGGGCGCTTACGGGATGGTGCTGGCATCGAACTACAACACTCGCCCTCGTCCTGCGGAAGTGCTGGTTTCAGGCAAATCAGCCAAGATCATTCGGCAACGGGAGAAAGTGTCGGATCTGCTGCGCGCAGAATTGTGATCCGCCGCATCGAACCGCTTCAGGGTTTTTGCCGTTCTCCCCACTTCAGCTTGGTGCGCAGCACATGAAAAAAATCAGTTCCGGTGCGAAATAAATTCACCTGATGCTCGGAGCGACGGCAGTGCACGCGGTCGCCGTCGCGCAGGTCGAGGCCTGGCTGACCATCAAGGCTCAGGTACGCGACTTCCTCTTCGCTCCGCAGCATGATTTCAATCTCCACCGAATCCGGCACCACCAGAGGTCGATGGGTCAGAGAATGCGGCGCAACCGGTGTAATCACAAAAGCTTTCACGCTTGGCATGAGCACGGGGCCGCCAGCGGAAAGAGAATACGCCGTCGAACCGGTGGGCGTCGCCACAATCATTCCATCCGCCCGATAACTGGACACGAACGCCTTATCGATGTGGAGGTCGTAAGTATTCAGGCGGGCGAGCGCTGTCTTGTTCACCACGGCATCATTAAAAACAAGGTAGCGGCCGCGAACCTCGTCTTCCCGCAACAGATCCACCTGCATGAGTGATCGATGCTCGACTTCGGCGTGCCCACGCCCGATGGCTTCTAGCATGGAGTAGAGCGATTGCAGCGGCACCTCGGTCAAGAAACCCAGCGACCCCAGATTGACGCCAAGCAGCGGAACGTCGATGGTCGCGGTGACTCTCGCAGCTGACAACAGGGTTCCATCGCCGCCCAACACGACAACGAGATCGAGCAGCTGTGACGCCATTTCAGATCTCGGCACCACCTTTTGACCGCTGATGTATTGCGAGGTTGCCAGATCAACGACGATTTTATAGCCGTGCTCAGCGAGCCAAGTGAGAAGCCCTGGAAGGATCTCCGCAACTTCGGGGCGATCTGGGCGTGAAATGATAGCTGCGGTTTTATCGACCTGTTCTTGCGAGCTGGGCATGATGTTGATGAAAGAAAGATTGTACAGAATTCGTGAGCTTTCACCACAAAGGGCGGCATTTTACAACGAATCAGAACGCACCATACAGAAGGAACTCACGATTTCCTGCGACGCCGAGAATCGGCGATTCGATCGTATCGGTCTTCTGTGCACCCAGACCTTGCATTGCTGTTCTAACTTTCTCGACGGCAGCGAGTTGTGCGGCCTCATCGCGTACAATGCCTCCCTTGCCCACGTGTTCTCGACCCGCTTCGAACTGAGGCTTTACGAGCACAATGACTTGCCGTCCGCGACGGTCGTCCCACGGCTTCGGAAAAGCAGCCGCAATGACAGGTGGAAGAACCAGTGTTGCGGAAATGAAAGAAACATCCATTGCGATAAAATCCACGGCCACGCCGACAGCTTCATGGGCTAGATAGCGAGCGTTGGTTTTTTCCACGAGTCGGACCCGCGCATCCTGGCGCAGGCCGAAGTCCATCTGGCCGTAGCCAGTGTCCACTGCGATGACCCGTGAGGCACCGTGCTGCAGAAGGCAGTCAGTGAACCCTCCCGTGGAAGCCCCAATATCAAGGCAGATATTCCCGGTGACTCCGATATTCCAATGTTCGAGGGCGCGCTCCAACTTTAATCCCCCGCGGCTGACATACCTGAGGTCATCCGCAAGCAATCGAATCACGCACTCCGCAGGAACTTGAGCGCCCGCTTTCTCAAGTTTTTGATCGTTCACCAGAACTTTTCCCGCAAGAATGAGCGCTTGCGCGCGCTCGCGCGAAGCGGCCAGCCCTCGATCCACAAGAAGCTTGTCGATTCTGATTTTCACGAAATATTTCGACTGGGGGCTCCGCGCGAAAGTTGTAGCACGAAAGTGGCAGCACCCGCTTCAGTGCAAAGTGCTGAAGCATCTCTCACTGAATCACTTACGAAGTTACTTCGGCCTTTTTCCACAGCATTTTCCACGAACATGTTGAAAACTTCGGCCTGCAGAATGCCTCAACGCGCAGGCGAGGCGATCAGCAAGAACAAAAGCCGCCCAGAAGCAACGGGCGGCTCTTCGATCTTTGCTCAATGCCCCGCTCAATCGCAAACTATCCGGCGACTTGTTCCAACAGCTTTTGATCAATATCGAAGTTCGAGTGAACGTTCTGCACGTCGTCGTGTTCTTCGAGCGCTTCCATCAAGCGGATCATGGTGTTGGCGGCTGCGCCTTCCACTTTGACGTAGTTCTGAGGAATCATCGCAACACTGGCCGATGCGGGCTCAATTCCAGCTTTCTTTACCGCTTCCAGCACGGCTTCGTAGGCTGAAGTCTCGGTGAGAATCTCCCAGTTGTCGCCATCGTCATTCAAATCTTCCCCCCCAGACTCGAGAACGATGTTCATCAAGTCGTCCTCTTTTGCAGCAGTCTTGGGAACGATGATGTCACCTTTCTTGTGGAACATCCAGGAGACGGCACCTGCATCTGCCATGTTGCCGCCGTTCTTGCCGAAGACGTGACGAATCTCACTCACTGTGCGGTTGCGATTATCGGTATTGATATCGAGCAGCACCGCAACTCCCCCAGGTCCGTAACCTTCGAGCGAGAATTCTTCGTAGGTAGCTCCGGGTAATTCGCCCGTGCCTCGCTGGATGGCCCGCTTGATGTTGTCCGCGGGCATGTTCTCGGCCTTCGCGGCGACGATTGCGCCGCGCAGTCGCGGGTTTGAGTCAGGATCGCCGCCGCCGTTCTTCGCGGCAATACTGATTTCCTTGATCAGACGGGTAAAAATCTTGCCGCGCTTGGCGTCGAGCGCGCCCTTCTTGTGCTTGATGGTGGCCCATTTTGAATGGCCGGACATGGTTCGACCTCGTATTTAAGTATCTTGAATGGCGCAGGATTCGCCTTCAGAGGAGATCACTGGATTGCCTCGAAAAGTATGCAGGCGAACTGAAATTATAGCATGACCCTCCGCAGAGCCCGTCGTGGAATCGTTCTCGAACGGTGCTTCCTAACTGCGCTCCGGAACGCGGATTCTTGATAGCAAACGGGGAGTTCTGCTTCGGATTTACTATAGCCCCCCGTTGAGTCGTTGTACAATCGGTTCCGCATTTTGCGGATCAAGGTGAGACTACCAACCGGGGAGTTCTGGTATGGCTGATTCCGTGGAACAGTTGTGTACTCAAAAGAGAAACGACATTTTGAGCTTTGCTAAGCGCCTGGCCGATGACGGGGCTCACTATCTTTGGGGTGCAAATGGAGAAAAACCGACGGCGAACGGCCCTGTTAGTTACGCGCCTGTGGTGCTTGATGTCGACAAACTCCAGGAGACTTGCTTCTGCGCAGCGAGCATCAACTACGGTGGCGCGCAATATGTTTGCGCTGGCCGTTTCAGGCACGCGGATTTGAGGGTGTGTTGCCTCTGCTGGAAATGGAAAAAGCGTTCTTTCGTTAAAATAATGGGGAGAACGTATGAGAAAAGAGCGCAATCACTACACCGCAGAAGAGAAAGTAACCATCCTGAGGCGACACCTCTTAGACAAGGTCCCAGTTTCCGATTTGT
>Ga0209380_10001773_pt1 | contig 14258 bp, 14 predicted proteins | sample HubBroMetageWFT6_FD_188347 | JGI IMG/M metagenome (GOLD analysis project Ga0209380, IMG submission 188347) | Warmed and freeze-thawed soil microbial communities from the Hubbard Brook experimental Forest, New Hampshire - Hubbard Brook CCASE Soil... | ecosystem: Environmental > Terrestrial >...
TCGTGGTGGAAGCCTCCTACGAGACGACCGACCCGACCATCGATTCGCAGATCGTCGATATGAAGGCCAAGGGCATCGACGTCCTCGTCAACACCGCGATCCCGAAATTCGCCGCTCAGGCGATCCGCAAGGCGGGCGAGATCGAATGGAAGCCGTTGCATATCCTCAGCAGCGTCGGCAACTCGGTTGGTGCGACGCTGAAGCCGGCCGGGTTCGAGAACGCCAAGGACATCGTCTCGGACTTCTATCTGAAGGACCCGACCGACGCGGCCTGGAAGGACGACGCCGGCTTCAAGGATTGGGTCGCCTTCATGGACAAGTACTATCCCGAAGGCGACAAGACCGACGCCGGCAACGTCGTCGGCCCGTCTTTCTGTCAAACCTTGGTGCAGGTTTTGAAGCAGTGCGGCGATAATCTGACCCGCGAGAATATCATGAAAGAGGCCGCCAACCTGCACGACTTCACCGTGCCGATGCTGTTGCCCGGCATCAAGATCAATACCAGCCCAACCGACTTCGCGCCGATCAAGCAGATCCAGATGGCGCGCTTCGACGGCGAGCGGTGGAAGCTGTTCGGCGCGGTGCTCAGCGGCGAGATCAGCGGTTGACGGCGACCGCGATCGAGCGCGCGATCGGCTCTCGATCATGCGCATCGAAAGCGGCCGATGACGCTGCTGCGGGGTGCCTTGCGGACGATCGCGCTGGTCGCCGTCGTGTGTTGCCTGTCATGGCTAGGCGGGCTGCTATGGTTTGCGACTCCACCGGCGGCCGACACGCAGGCGGCGGCTTCCGACGCCATTGTCGTGCTGACCGGCGGCAGCTTGCGCCTGCAGAGCGGCATTGACCTTCTCCGCGAGGGGAAAGGTCGCAAGCTCTTCGTCTCCGGCGTCAATCAGCAAGTCGATTTGGACGATCTGTTAGGCGTCCCGGGGCGTGCTCCCGACTGGGCGCTCTGCTGCATCGTGCTCGGCCATGAGGCCGACGATACCTTCGGCAATGCGCAGGAGACGGCTCAGTGGATCCGCCGTCAAGGTTTCCGCAGCCTGCGTCTGGTCACTGCCTGGTACCACATGCCGCGCAGCCTGCTCGAATTCGACCGCGCGATGCCGGAGATCGACATCGTGGCTCACCCTGTCTTTCCCGATCAGGTCAAGCACGAGCGTTGGTGGGCATGGCGCGGCACGGCTGTGCTGCTGGTCAATGAGTATGTGAAATACCTGGGAGCGCTCGCCCGTCCGCTGATCGAGCGGCGGCCACCGGCGACGATCGGCGGGCCGGACAGGGCGGCTCGCGTCGAGATGCCGCGATGAGCTGGGCGAGGGCGTTCGCCTTCAATTTCGCCTTCTTTGCTTGGACCGCGATCCTCGGCACCGTCGGGTTGCCCTTTCTCTTCACACCGCGTTCCGTAACCATGCGGTTCGGCCGGTTTTGGGCAGCGAGCGTGCTGGTTTTGCTCAAGCTCATCGTCGGGCTCGATCATCAGATCCGCGGACTCGATCGCGTCCCGCGCGGCGGCTGCATCATCGCTATGAAGCATCAATCCACTTGGGACACTCTGGTCCTGCCGGTCGTGCTCGGCGACCCGGCGGTGGTGCTGAAGCGCGAGCTCCTATGGCTGCCGTTTTACGGCTGGTATGCGGCGCGCGCCGGCGCCATCGCGATCGACCGCAAAGCCGGGGCGGGCGCGTTGCGCCGGATGCTTGCACGGGCCCGGCCGGTGGCGGCAGCCGGGCGGCCGATCGTGATCTTTCCGGAAGGAACGCGGGTTGCGCCGGGTGAGCGCCGTTCGTATCAGCCCGGCGTCGCCGCGCTCTATCAGGCATTGGCCCTGCCGTTGGTGCCGGCGGCCGTGAATTCCGGCCTCTATTGGGGCCGGCGCAGCTTCGTCAAGCGCAAGGGCCGCATCGTCCTCGAATTTCTCGAACCTATCCCCCCGGGGCGGACCCGCCCGCGCCTCATGGCCGAGCTCGAAAGGCGAGTCGAGACCGCCACCGCAGCACTGCTGCGCGAGGGCCAAGAAACCCGGCGGCGATGAAAAGTCGAAATCATTAGTGTCGGCACGGCCGGACCGAGAAGGGCGGCGAAGGCGCTCTCCTCGTCTCTCCGATCGGTGCCGCCGCTACACGGCTTCGTAAGGGAAGCGGCGGATTTTCTCGACGTTCCGGCCCTCGATGCGGATCAGCCGCGTCGCGCGTTCGCGGCGCGGCGAGTGCAGGTCGCCCTCGTTATAGAGGTGCGCATCACCAGGTTCCAGCGCATATTCCTTGACGAGGCGCACCTTACCGGGCTTGTCCTCGGAGGCGGGCTCCAGCATCGACCAGTCGCTCATGATCGTCTTGCCGCGCGCCTGCCCATAGATTGCCCAGGTCGGACCGTGGTCGTGAGGCTTGCTCTCGCGCGCGCCGTGATTGACATGGCCGAGAATACAAAACCCGAGTTCCGGATCCTCGTAGAGGATCTTCCGCTCCGGCACTCCGTCGTGGAGATGAGTAGCGACGAAATCCTCGTCCTTCAGCACGTCCTGGACGAGCGCGCACACCTTCTTGCGGCCCTCCACCCCTGGATCCGCCGCAAGGATACGGTGACATTCACTGGAAAACCGTTCGAGAGTATAGCCCATCAAATCACCTCTTCAGGTTTGACCCGGCCGACAACGTATCGCGGCAGATATGCCACGCACAAGAAATCGTTCTGCGCTAAACCCTGTGTGCACCGAGACGGCCGACGCCCTCGATGACCTCGTCCCAGTCGTCGACCTCGCGGTTGACCGGCGCAACCAAGATGTGCTGGACCCCGATCTCTTCGTAAGCGGCAACCCGCTCGCGCAATTCGCCTTCGTCCTTGCCGTTCCAGTGCGTGCGCATCGAAATCCTGAATTCCGGCTCGGGCCGGTCGCTGCGCAGTCGTCTGACGATCGGCGCGGCCTCTTCCGGCGTCAGCTGGCTGCCGTGCCACCCGTCGCCGATCCGCACGGTGCGCTTGTAGGCGGCCTCCGAGCGAGCGCCGAACCAGATCGGGATCGGACGCAAAGGCAATGGCTGCATCGTCATCTCGGTGATTTCGGCGGGGATGTATTTGCTGCGGAAGCTCACTGGGTCCTGCGTCCACACCGCCCGCATCATCGCAATTCCTTCGTCGGTGCGCCGTCCGCGTTCGTGGAACGGCGACCCCAAAGCGGCAAATTCGGCCTCCAGCCAGCCGACCCCGGCGCCGAGAATGAGCCTTCCCTCGGAGAAGTTCTGCAATGTCGCCAATTCCTTGGCCAGCGGCAGTGGATGGCGCATCGGCAAGACCAATACGCTGGTGCCGAGCCGCACTCGTTTCGTCACCGCGGCGGCCCAGGTCAGGCTCAGCACCGGGTCGAAGAACAATGGCGAGCGCGGGAAGCTGGCGCGCGGGACGATGATGTGTTCGCTGACCCAGACGTCGTCGAGGCCGAACTCCTCGGCGCGCATCGCGGCACGGCGGATCTTCTCCGGCGTGGCCTGCTCGCCGGTGTGAGGCAGATGAATCCCGAGTTGCATTGACTGTTCTCCCGTGCTCGTCTCTCCTCAGAGGATGCATCTGCCATAGCAGAGAGGAAAGGGGGGAGCCATGCGGTTCACCGACAAGGTCGCGGTCATCACCGCCTTCGCCAACGGCATCGGCAGGGCGACCGCCGAGATCATGGCGCAGGAAGGTGCCATCGTCGTCGGCGTCGACAACCACCCGGACCGGCTCGAGACAGCCGTCACAGCATTGCGCGGCGCCGGCGGGCGGGCGCACGGGCGGCTGTGCGACGCCCTCGACCAGCAGCAGGTCGAAACAACGGTGGCGTCGGTCGAGAAGGAGTTCGGCGCGGTCGACATCCTGGTCAATGCCGTCGGCGGCAGCACGATCATCGCCAACTCCGGCGCAAATGTCGACGAGCTGACCTTTGCCGAATGGCAGCGGCTGATCGACTTCAATCTCAGCGGGACATTCCTGTTCACCCACGCGGTCGTGCCGATCATGAAGCGGCGGCAGAGCGGCAAAATCGTAAACCTCGCTTCGATCGCCGGCCGCGGTTTGAGCCCAACGAGCAGCAGCGCCTATGCCGCGGCCAAGGGCGGCATTATCGCCTTCACCCGCAAACTGGCCTTCGAGCTGGGGCCATACGGCGTCACGATCAACGCCATTGCGCCGAGCCTGACCCTGACCGAACGCATTCGCCCGCATTGGGACAAGCGCTCGCGGGAGGCGCAGGCGGCCGAAATCGCCCGCACCCCGCTGCGGCGCGTCGCAGAAGCCGCCGATCAGGCAAAGGTCATCTGCTTTCTCGCCTCGAGCGACGCCGATTTCGTGACGGGCGTCACCATCGACGTAACTGGCGGGAATTGACGGCCATCGAAATTTGCCCCGAGGACCCCTCACTTACCCTCTCCCTCGCCGGCCGGGGGGAGAGGGCAGGGTGAGGGGGGCCGACGAGCAAGATGGTGGCGCCGCCCGCCTCACCCTCCCGGCGCTGCCGCGCCGGGCCCCTCCCTCTCCCCCTGTAGGGCGGAGAGGGGCTTTCCCCAGGCATCAAGGCCGGCCATTACGAAATAGAGGGAGACTGCATGATGACGACTTTCGTCCTGATCCACGGCTCGTACCAAGGCGGCTGGATTTGGCAGCCGGTGGCGAACCGGTTGCGGGCCGCCGGGCATGAGGTATATGCGCCCAGCCTCGACGGCTGCGCCGAGCGCAAGCATTCATTGCGCCCCGGCGTTACGACCGAGACACACGCCGCCGAAATTGCCGATCTCTTGTTCTACGGAGATTTGCGCGACGTGGTGATGGTCGGCACGAGTTCGGGAGGCATGGTCGTGTGCCGCGCCGCCCAGATGCGGCGCGAGCGGATCTCGCGCCTGTTTTTTGTCGATGCGCTAGCGTTGCTCGACGGCGAGCGGATTCGCGACATCGTACAGCGCTCGACCGCGGTGCCGAGTGGGCTTGCTGCCGGCCCGACGCGCGAGGACGCGGAAAATCGGCTGTTCGCCGACCTCGACCCGCAAGCGCGCGGCTGGGCGCTGGATCGCTATACCCTGCACCCGATCGGGATTTACGAAAGCCCCGTCAAGCTCGACAGTTTCTGGAGCCAGCAATGGCCGGCTACAGTGATTTGGTGCCGCCGCGCCGCCAATCCGGGCGAAGCGCATCAGCGCCGAACCGCCGAAAAGCTCAACGCGCAATGGCACGAGCTCGATACCGGCCATTACCCGATGCTGAGCATGCCCGACGAGCTTACGGCACTGTTGACCGCCAAAGGCTAGGCCGCGCTTAGAATATTGCTCTTCCCGCCATTAGCCCCAGCACGAGAAAGATCACGCAGATCACGATAAAGATGAAGAACAGGATTTTTGCGATGCCTGCGGCGGCTGCCGCGATGCCGGTGAACCCGAAGATCGCGGCGATGATCGAGATAATGAAGAAAAACAGCTCCCATTTTAGCATATCGGTGGTCCCGGAAAGTCGCTGCTGAAGGGCTAATGTCGCGCTGGCTTTGTCGTTCCAACCGGTAAGCATGGGTCTCTTCCACTCTGCCGGCGGGCTGCCTTATCCTGGCGACAGCAGGAGGGTCCCATGGTCGAGTGGACGGGCGGCACGCTGCCGACATTCGTGACGCATCTGGAATGCAGCCTGACCGGGGAGCGCTACCCGGCGGACACTCTGCAGATGCTCTCAAAGGCCGGCCGGCCGTTGTTGGTGCGCTACGATCTCGATGGTGTCCGCCGCGCGCTGCCTCGCGAGAGACTCGCCGAACGGCCACAAACCCTCTGGCGATATCGCGAGCTGTTGCCGGTGCGCCGGCCGGGCGATGTGGTCTCGCTCGGCGAGGTGGTGACCCCGCTGATTTCGCTGCCGCGAATTGCCGCCCGGCTCGGCGGCGCCGAGATCCTGGTCAAGGATGAAGGCCGCCTGCCGACCGGATCTTTCAAGGCGCGCGGGCTGGCGCTCGCCGTTTCGATGGCCAAGGAACTCGGGATCAGGACGATGGCGATGCCGACCAACGGCAATGCCGGGGCGGCGATGGCCGCCTACTGCTCGCGCGCCGGCATCAAGTCCTATGTCTTTTGTCCCGACGATACCCCGGCGGTCAATGTCCGCGAGATCGCAATGCAGGGCGCCGCAGTGTTTCTCGTAAACGGGCTGATCGACGATTGCGGCAAGCTGGTCAGCGAAGGCGAACGGGAAACCGGCTGGTTCAACTGCTCGACCCTGCGAGAGCCCTATCGCATCGAGGGCAAGAAGACGATGGGCATCGAGCTTGCCGAACAGCTCGACTGGGAATTGCCGGATGTGATCTTCTACCCGACCGGCGGTGGCACCGGGATCATCGGCATGTGGAAGGCCTTCGCCGAGCTCGAAGCGATCGGCTGGATCGGGGCGAAGCGGCCGCGGATGGTCGTGGTCCAGGCGACCGGTTGCGCGCCGATGGTAAAGGCCTGGGAGGAAGGTGCGGAACACGCCCCACGGTGGGAGAACGCGCACACCTTCGCTGCCGGCATCCGCGTGCCGCAAGCGATCGGCGATTTCCTGATCCTGCGGGCGGTTCGCGACAGCGGCGGGTTTGCCAGCGCCGTCAGTGACGATGCGATCGCCGAAGCGTGGCGGGAGGTTGCCGCCGAGGAGGGGCTCTTGTTGTGTCCCGAAGGCGCGGCTACCTATGCCGCCTACAAGCAGGCGCTCGCCGAGGGACGGGTCGGTCCTGGCGAGCGGGTCGTTCTGTTCAACTGCGCGAGCGGTCTCAAATATCCGATGCCGGAAGCAGGCATGCCATTGAAGCTGGGAAGCCCGATCGATTGGCAAAAATTGACCGGAGCCGCTCCGACCTCAACCGGGCCGACCCAGGCGCGGTGACGCGGTCGATGCCGAAATCCGCGCTCCGTGCCGCCGGGATCGCGATTTTACTTTGCCTTGCAGCTTGCAGTGGGCCGCCTTGGACGCTCGACCAATCGCCCGATGGGATAACCCTGCGGTGGTATCCCGACAACACACCCAATGGGGTAGCGGATTCGGTCGCCCAGGCTCATTGCCACTCAATGGGCAAGAATGCCGAATTGATTGCCTACGATCAGGACGGCAGCGCCCAACTCGGCAGATATCGGTGCCGATGACACAGCAGGAGACCACGACATGAGCATCGAGCGACGGCTAAAGGATTTGGGAGTGACACTGCCGCAGGTCGGTGGCCCGCTCGGAAACTATGTACATGCCAAGCGCGTAGGAAATCTGCTCTATCTTTCGGGAAAGGGCCCGCCCGACGGTCCGGACGGCAAAATGCCGAAAGGCAAACTCGGCGCCGACATGTCGATCGATGAGGGATATCGCCACGCGCGCGGCGTCGGGCTGGTGCTGATCGCGGCGATCAAGGATGCGCTCGGCGGCGATCTCGATCGCGTCGAGGACATCGTCAAGGTGCTTGGGATGGTCAATGCCGCCCCCGATTTCGCGGACCATCCGAAGGTCGTCAACGGCTGCTCCGACCTGTTCGTCGAGGTGTTCGGCGAGCGCGGACGGCACGCGCGCTCCGCCGTCGGCATGAGCTCACTTCCCGGCGGGATACCGGTCGAGATCGAGGTCATTGTCGCGGTCAGATAAACGCGCCCAAGGGTCTGTCGCGACGCCCGGTACCTCCGCTCGTCATGACGAGAGCCGCCAGATCAGCCGGCTCATGGTGTTTTTCGCGCTGGTCTATGTCGTCGAAGGCATTGGGCAGACCGGTGGGCTGATCGCCCAGCCGCTCAATTATTTTCTCAAACAGACCTACGGGTGGACGCCGGTCCAGGTCACTGCTTATCTGACGGTCCTCAATCTTCCGTGGATCATCAAGCCGGTCTACGGGGTCGTTTCGGATTTCCTGCCGCTCTTCGGCTATCGCCGAAAATCGTACCTCGTTCTCGCCAATTTGATGGCGGCCGGCGCCTATTGCTGGGTCACGCAGATCACCTCGCCGGGCGAAATCATTGTCGCCCTGCTGCTCTCCGCCTACGGGATGGCGATATCGAGCACGGTGTGCGCCGCTATTCTCGTCGAGAACGGCCAGAAATTCAGCACCATCGATTCGTTCGTCAATCAACAGTGGCTGTGGTTCAATATCGCCGCGATGGCGTGCGGCTTTATCGGCGGTCAGCTGGTCGAAAGGCTGACGCCGGCCGGGGCATTGCGCGGCGCCGCCGCGATCATCGCCGTCGCCCCGCTGATCGTCGTCGGCGCCGGCGGGTTACTGATCCGCGAGCCACCAAGCCGCATCGATCTTCCCGAAATGAAGAGAACTTTTGCCAGCCTGCTGGCCGCCTTCACCCTGCGCGATCTTTGGATAATCGCGCTTTTTCTTTTTGTCTATTATCTCAACCCAGGGCTCGGTACCCCGCTTTATTATCATATGACCGACGACCTCAAATTCTCGCAAGAATACATCGGGATCCTCGGCTCGATCAATTCGGCGGGCTGGATCGTCGGCGCGCTGTTGTACCGCCGGTTTCTGAAAGGCATCACGGCAAAGGCGCTGCTCAATTTGAGCATTGCGCTCGGCATCGTGACGACCGCGGCCTTTCTGCTGCTGTGGAGCGAAGCCCTCGCGGCGGCGATCAACTTCTTCAGCGGGGTCGCAACGATGATTGCGTTTGTCGCGACCCTGAGCTTGGCCGCGGATTATTGCCCGCCTCGCTCGGAGGGCTTCGCCTTTGCGGCTTTGATGTCGGTCACCAACTTTACGGGCGCCCTATCCGATAATCTCGGCTCCCTTCTGTACGAACATCTGTTTCGCCGCCAGCTCGATTCCCTGATCCTGGTGTCGGCCGCATTTACCGCGGTGGCATTCGCTTTTGTGCCGTTGCTGCGTCTCGGCGACAAGCAACCCGGCGAACCCCTCCTTCCGGCAAATAGTTGATATTGCGGACGCCAGATCGGCGTTTCTGGCTCATCTCGGTCAGGCTGGACCCCGTTTTCGGGTGAAAATTTCCTTCCTCATGCGTAGACTGCTGCTTTACAGTACCTTTAGCCTGTCGACTGTGCTCAGCCCAAAAACAAGCATAAGAGGTTCGCATGCAAAAGTTGCTTCCAGTGCTTGTGTTTCTGGCGACGGCATCGGCCTTTTCTCATGGATCAACGGCGGTCGAGGTGCGGTTCGCCGCCGGCGTGTCCGGCGCCGGCAATGCCGTCGTGCTCGTCGGCGGCATGGGCGGCGGGACCGGGGGCGGTATGGGCGGCATGCCAGGGGGCGGCATGGGCGGCATGACCGGCGGAGGCATGAGCGGCGGCATGGGCGGAATGTCAGGCGGCATGAGTGGGTTTGGCGGCACGCCGAGCAACAGTTCCGGCAATACCTATGAGGGAGTGGGTTCGAGCGGCGGAGGCGCGCAGCCTGCGCAATACTATCTCTGCGTCACGCCTTACGACCGCTGCTCGCTGGCTTCCTTCCCCGGCTCCGTCCGCAGCGGTTCATCATGCACGTGTTCCACCGGATATCGCGGCACGATCAAATAGGCGGTAAGATCTCGTTTCGAGCCCGCTCCTCTTGTCGCTTTTGCAACGGTCACCATTCTCTAGATGGAGGCACATTTCCCGCCTCGGCGCGTCGGGTCCCTCTCTCCTGTCGGACCGGAACCGCTCACTTGAATCGGGAAAACGCTTCCGCGTCGATCCGTGTTCACGACTCGGCCTCTCTGCCGCAAAAGCGGTCTGGCCGAGGGTTCGGCTGCCTCCTGCTCGGGCGGTCCTGGTTCGGTGAAGGTCAGAGCGCTAGGTTTCAGTGAGGCATCAAGATGTCCGGTACACAGCGATTGCCAGGCGGCCGGCCACGCAAGGCAAGTCAACGGCGAACTCGGCCCGCGGCACCTTTGCAACCCCGGGTAAGCCACCTTTGGCGTCCTGGGGACCGGGTGCGCTGGCGAGACCGCATCGGTATTTTCCATCGCGATCTTGGGGACGGTGAATATGCCGAGATTGTGATTGTAGATCGCACCTACCGGGTGCGTGTCGGGGACCTTGCCTGACAACGACTGTCGGCTCCGGGCACCCGGGATCTTCGTGCGCTGCGCCAAGTCTGAACCGCTGCCGCGTACACCAAACAGGCCTTCGTGAAACTGATAATCGCCAATTAAGGCGATGCTAGCCCCGGTTATGGGGTCGGCTTCATTTGCGGCCTCGGCTCGCCGAACCTGAAGTTCATTTGCCGGACCGTTTGGCCGGGGTCGCCGCTCATGACCCTATCTGCGCGGAACCGGGCCAGTGGGGTGAGTCCGGTTGGACCCTTGGCCCACCTAGCCTAACTCCGCCAATTCCGGCAACGCGGGCGGTCCGGTACCACTCGTAAGTTTGCCGTATTCCCGTCTCGAGGCTGATGCGCGGGCGCCAGCCGAGCGCGGTCAATTTGGCGACGTCGAGAAGTTTGCGGGGGGTCCCGTCCGGCTTTGAGACATCGTAGACAAACCGTCCCTTAAAGCCGACCACACCCGCGATGAGCTCGGCGAGTTCGCCGATCGTGACATCTGTGCCGGTTCCAATATTGATCGGCTCCTCGTCCGACCAGGATTTCAGCAAAAAAATCACCGCGTCGGCCAAGTCATCGACATGCAGAAACTCGCGGCGGGGCCGGCCGCTGCCCCAGATCTCAACTGCATTCCGGCCTTCCCGGACGGCTGCATCGATCTTGGCGAGCAGGGCCGGCAAGACATGGCCGGAGAGCAGGTCGAAATTGTCGTTGGGGCCATAGAGATTCGTCGGCATGACCGATGCGAAATCGCAGCCATGCTGGCGGCGATAAGCCTGGCACAGTTTGAGCCCGGCGATTTTAGCAATCGCATACCACTCGTTGGTTGGCTCGAGCGAGCCAGTCAGCAAGCAGCTTTCCGGCATCGGCTGCGGCGCGAGGCGCGGATAAATGCAGGAGGAGCCGAGAAACAACAATTTTGCGACGCCGGTGCGCCGAGACGCTTCGATCACATTTATGGCGATTGCCAAGTTGTCGTAGAGGAAATCGCCGGGATGGGTGTTGTTGGCATGAATGCCGCCTACCCGCGCCGCAGCGAGCAGCACCGCTTCCGGGCGATGTTCGTCGAACCAGCGATTAACCGTCGGCTGGTCGCGGAGATCGACCGCATCGCGGCCGACAGTCAAAATCTGGCATTCCTCCTGCCTCAATCGGCGGATCAGCGCCGAACCGACCATGCCGCGATGGCCGGCGACGAATATGCGCCGTCCGCTAAGAGGAAAGAGCGTCGGCGACGTCATGTGTCTAGTCCCTTCCCGCCACCGCGGCGCCTCGGGTGGTGTCGGCAAACCCAGCCTGGTTCACGGCCCGCTCGCGGCGGGCGAGTTCGATATCGTGCTCGACCATCATCTTGACCAGCTCTGGGAAGCTAACCCGCGGCTTCCAGCCGAGAACGTCGCGCGCTTTCGCTGGATCGCCACACAAGGCATCGACCTCGGTCGGCCGGAAATAGCGGCGGTCGACCTCGACATGGCGCTGCCAGTCGAGGCCAGCCGCCGCGAAGGCGAGCTCGACCAGATCGCGCACGCAGTGCGCCTTCCCGGTCGCTATGACGTAGTCGTCGGGGTTTTGCTGCTGCAGCATCAGCCACATCGCCTCGACATAGTCGCCGGTAAAGCCCCAATCGCGCTCCGCTTCGAGATTTCCAAGATAGAGCTTGTCCTGAAGACCCTGAGCTATTCGGCCGACCGCGCGGGTAATCTTTCGCGTGACGAAGGTCTCGCCACGGCGAGGGCTCTCATGATTGAATAGAATACCGTTGCAGATGAAAAGGCCGTATGCTTCGCGGTAGTTGACGGCAAACCAGTGGGCCGCCACCTTGCTCACGCCATAGGGACTCCGCGGGTAAAACGGGGTCCTTTCGCTCTGCGGCGGCGGGGCGCCCCCGAACATCTCAGACGAGCCGGCCTGATAATAACGCACCGGGCGGCCACCATGCAGGATATGGTCGCGCACCGCCTCGACGAGCCGCAGAGTTCCGACGGCGACGACCTCGGCAGTATATTCAGGGATTTCGAAGGACACCTTGACGTGGCTCTGAGCGCCGAGGTTATAGACTTCGTCGGGGTTCACCGTTTCGAGCACGCGTCGCAGGCCCGTGCCGTCGGTGAGGTCGCCGTAATGCAAGGTCAACCTGGGGCCGGCGAGATGCGGATCGTGGTAAAGGTGATCGATCCGATCGGTATTGAAGAGGCTGGCTCGTCGCATCAGGCCGTGCACTTCGTAGCCTTTCGCGAGCAGGAACTCGGTAAGGTACGATCCGTCCTGCCCGGTGATGCCGGTGATCAATGCCCGCCTTGCCATGATGCAGTCTATCGCGCTTCTATCGCTAGGTCATTCTGAAAACCGAGTGAGACTCACAGTCGACGTGACTCTCGTTAGCCGCGGCATTGGTGGCGACGAATACGGGTTGGATTGCGCGCCACACAACTTTCGCCTGGTGTGCTGAAAGGCGATCGCCGCGATCTCGGTGGGGCGACGAGACGCGGCTCGCGATCAGTTGGATGGGACGGTTGAAGATCGCGCCGAACCGAGCCTATTGTCGTGTTGCCACGGGCCATGGCTCGCGGCGAGCGCGGCAGACTTGCTGCAAAACGCTATACGAAGCAGTGAGGGCGGGGTGGCTTGGCGATTTCAGATTCCGTTCAGAGTAGCACAGTTGCGCAGAAGGGCACGCCGCGACATTCCAGGTGCAAGAACCGGATCGAACACGGGGGACGATGTATGCGCATGGATCGGCGCCTGCATGCTCACCCGATCGAGCTCCTTGAGAGATTTTTACGAAGCTTACTTCAGTTCCGGGAAGGAAGCGCGCGTCATTCAGGTCGGAGCAAACGATGGCATAATGTGTGACCCGCTCAGGCGATTTCTTGTCCACGGCACGAATCAAAACATCCGAGCGGTTCTCGTCGAACCAATCCCTTACTATTACACGAAACTGCGGAATCTCTATGCGGACTACCCAAACATAACTGTCCTGAATGTTGCTTGCGGCGTGTCCTGGGGTCGTGCGCCAATATATTTCATCGAGCCGAGTGTCGCGGACCAGATGAATGGAGACGGCCCTCCTAACGATTGGGCCCATGGACAGGGAAGTTTTGATCGGAACGTTGTTAAATATTGGATCGAGCGGAATAGATTCCGCGGGGAAGATTATGAGCGAAACATTGACCACTATATCGAGTCCATTATATCCGTAGATGTCGAAATCATCCCCCTTTCCGATATCGAGATGTCGGGACAAAATGACAACCTTTTCCTTAATATTGACGTCCAGGGTTTCGAACTGGACGTGATCCGTGGGATCGACTGGGGCCATCCCCCGGCCTACATTGTGGTCGAGGATTACCTGAACGAAGCGAGCCCCATTGATAAGTACCTAATCGCGAGGGGCTATTTCTACCTTTGTGGCCGAGTCGACAAAGTGTATGTGCATGCGTCAGGGTGATGATTGCTGCTGAGTCGGCGATGAAGTAACGAAAGCTTGTGGTGCGAGACTCTTCGAATTTCATCGTGCCTATTTTGGCTCTCGTCCGGTGGGCGCCTCGCGCAGTGGTCCAGGCCGTGTTCGATGCCGGACGAGCGTGGATGATTGCCCCCACTGTCTATCGCAGGGCGGTTTACGCTCCGAACGCCAGTGGCGGTTGGTGCCTCCGCCACCGGCGGCCGTTTCGTCGTAAGGAGGTGCTCAAGCTGAAGGTCTCGGCCGCACGCCGGATATTTATTGAAAGCTTAAAATTAGGAGTTGCTCCCTCCTTAGTAATCCCTCGCTACCCGGAAGAAGGGCTTCTCGCTAATCTGCTGCACGTCCTCGAGGTAGCTCATCGCGTGCGACCTGGCGCGAGTGTCCATGTGGACTGGGTGCTTAAGGGCACTGAGATAGGATTTCGGTATGGGGAGCTAGGGGACGACATCTGGGCTCTATTGTTTCGGACCCTGGGGCCCCGTCCTCCTGCAGCCACGCACCGAGCGGTTTCGCGTGTCGACCTTGCGTTCTGGGGCACTGGCAGAGATCACCTGATAGGAAATCGTCTACAGAAGCATCGGCGCGTCTACCATTCCACCGTCCTGAAGTGGCTCGAAATCACCAACAAGCAGGTACTCGAGCAAGTACGCCAGACTTGTGTGCAATTTTTGGATGGACGTTTTTGCATCGGTATTCACCGGCGCGTCGTGGGGCAACAACGCGGTTCGCATCCACCTCAACGAAATGTCGTGGATGGGTCGCGCGGGATGGGACACCAACTATCTCTATTCGCTCGGT
>Ga0209380_10001774_pt1 | contig 14257 bp, 8 predicted proteins | sample HubBroMetageWFT6_FD_188347 | JGI IMG/M metagenome (GOLD analysis project Ga0209380, IMG submission 188347) | Warmed and freeze-thawed soil microbial communities from the Hubbard Brook experimental Forest, New Hampshire - Hubbard Brook CCASE Soil... | ecosystem: Environmental > Terrestrial > Soil...
TCCAATCGCGCCGCCGAGCAGCATGATGAGGAGCGTTTCTGCAAGAAATTGCGCTTTGATGTGCCACTTACGAGCGCCGAGCGCGCGGCGCAAACCGATTTCCTTAATACGCTCATCGACGGAGACGAGCATGATGTTCATCACGCCAACCCCGCCGATTCCGAGCGTCAGGATCCCGATAAATATCAGCAGCACTTGCAGGCCGATGGTGATGCCATTGATAACCGGGCGGAATTCTTCGCGGCCAAACATCTGGATGGCCTTCTTGTCGTTGGGCGAGAATTGCTGGCGCGTGGCGATCGCGGCGAGCACCTGCGCCTCCGCGCGCGCTTCGAACTGTGGCGCTATCGGCTCAAAGACCAGCACGTCGCCGTATTTCGCGTTCCAAAGATCGTTGGCCGCGGAGTAGGGAATCCAAGTCGACTCGTCGTCGCTGGAAAAATAATTGCTGAGTTGAATCTTACGATCCATGGTGCCGATCACGGTGAAACGCACTCCGCCGATGGTGACAGTTTCGCCGACAGCGGGGCGCCCGCCGAATAATTGTTCGCGCACGCGCGCACCCAAAAAAACGACGCGCCGCCGTTCGAGTTCGTCGAGCGAATTGATCCAGCGACCTTCTGACGGTTGTTCGTTGCGCATGTCGCCATACTCCGGGCAAACGCCGCGGACGGGGGCGGTGCCGACCATGCGGTCGCCATAGGCGATGCCGGGGCGGCGCACGGTTTCGAGACACGCATGGCGCACGTAGTTGGCTGTCTCTTTGATCATGTCGATGTCGGCTTGCTCGAGGACAACTTTCTTTCCGGCGCGCTGGCCGCCAGGTTGTTCGCTGGTTTGTTGTGGCCAGCAGATAACCGCTCCCTTGCCGAAGGCATTGAAGCCACCGACCAGAATTTCGCGGAAGCTGCCGCCGTAGGCGATCAGCAGCGTAACCGTAGCGATTCCCCACACGATGCCGAGCATGGTGAGCGCGCTGCGCGTGGGATTACGGCGCAAAGCGATCCAGGCCTCGTTGAGGATTTGATAGATCATTCTAGCCACCGGCCTCGTGACGCAAGGCTTCTATGGGATCGATGGCGGCGGCGCGGCGCGCAGGATAGAGCGCAGACAAGATCGCGATGCTTCCGAGAACGGCGAGCGCTAAGCTCCCTGTTTGCCAGGTGGGCAGCAAACCGGCGAAGAAATCGGGCATCGGCAGCATGTCAACCAGAGCGCATAGACCGAAGGCAATGACCAAACCCGTGCCGCCGCTGACGAGCGCAACGATGAATGCTTCCAAGAAGAATTGCCGCAGGATGCTGCTGGCGGGAGCGCCAATCGCTTTGCGAACTCCGATTTCGCGGGTGCGCTCGCGAACCGCGACCAGCATAACGTTCATGACGCCGAGTCCACCGAGGAACAAGGTCACGATGCCGACGGCGCCCAGAAAATATTTCATGCCATCAGTCATGGTGCGGAAGGCTTGGGCCTCCTGAATCGTGTCCCAGATGGGACAGGCTTCTTTGTCGTGAGGATCGTAGTTATGCAGCCGAGCCAAGACGCGCCGCACCTCTCCCTTGCACGCTTCGTGAGTTTCTAGCGAGCGCGGAACCACCAGCAACTGATCGAAAGTTTCGGGCGTGCCCGGCGGCTTATCGGGAAAATCACGCCGCATCGCAGGGAACGGGATGAAGATTTTATTAACGTCCCAGCCGTCATAACTCGAGTCCTGTTTCTTCGACGACATCACGCCGACGACCGTGAAGGGAATGTCGTTGAGGTAGACAAATTGCCCGACCGCGGGACGGCCAGCGAATAACTGTTTCTTCGCATCGGAGCCGAGGAAAGCGACGCGGCGAGATTCGTTGATGTCATCCTGATCGTAGAAACGTCCTTCGCTGACGCCGAGGCTGCGAATCTCGGCAAACTCTGGCGTCGAGCCGGTGACGGTAAAGGCGGCTGCGTTAAAAGCAGTGTGCGATCGCACCGTACTCTGCTCGAGCTCGGGGATCGCGTACTGGCAATCGGACGCCTCTTCCTGAAGGTGAGGAATATCGGAATCGACCCAATGCACGAGACGGCCGGCGCGTGTGCCGCCAGCTTGCAGACTGGTGCGGCCATGGAAGACGATCATCAGGTCGCGGCCGAGCGTTTCGGCCTGCTTGGCCTGGCCGACGCGAAGGCCCTCGCCTGCAGCGACCATGAGGACGATCGAGACCACTCCCCAGGCGATGCCGAACATCGTGAGCAGGGTGCGGACACGGTGCGCCCAGAGGGTCCGCAGTACATCTTCGATGAGGTCACGAAATGACATCTCAAGGTTCGACGGGCCTCGCCGCCAAATGAAAGCGGAGCGGCCTGTTTAGAGATACGAGGAAAGGAGGGGGTTAGTTCCCGCAGCGCGAGGAAATTTGCCATGTCGACGCGGCTCGCAGCTCGCGCAGAGAATCGACGACTCACGGTGCGACGAAAACTGATTGCACCGCGCTGTGGCCCAGCCATTCATCAAACTCGCGCAGAGCCAGTTCACACTGGAGTCGATGGCGCTCTTTGCGATCGCGAATCTTGCGATCGAGCGCGGGCAGCAAATCAAAGGTGATATTAGCCGGCTGAAAGGTCTTGCTCTCCGCCCGCGTGATGTAGTGGACCAGCGAACCAAACGCAGCGGCACGCGGTGGAGGCGCCGGCGTGCCGCCAGCAGCGAGCGCAACCGCATTCATACCCGCGATGAGACCGGTTGCAATCGATTCGACATAGCCTTCGACCCCACAGATTTGCCCAGCGAAGAGAACATTGGGATGAGCCTTCATCTGCAAAGTCGGATTCAGCAGCGCCGGCGAGTTGATGTAGGTGTTGCGGTGAATCTGCCCATAGCGCAGGAACCGCGCGCTTTCCAGCCCAGGGACGAGACTCAGCACCCGCGCCTGCTCGCCGAATTTCAGATGATTTTGGAATCCGACAAGGTTGTAAGAATCTGCGCGCAGATTTTCTTGGCGTAGTTGCACAACCGCATGCGGCATTTTGCCGGTGCGCGGATCGAGAAGCCCGACTGGTTTCATTGGACCGAAACGCAGCGTGTCGCGTCCGCGCCGCGCAATCTCTTCGATGGGCAGGCAGCTCTCGAAGTAGTTCAGGTTTTCCCAATCTTTTTGTTCCACCGATTGCGCCATGAGAAGCGCATCATAAAACCGGTCGTACTCTTCTTTCGACATCGGACAATTTATGTAGTCGGCCGATCCTTTGTCATACCGCGCCGCCAGATAGACTTTGCTCATATCGATCGAATCAGCCTCGACGATAGGGCTGATCGAATCGTAAAAATAAAGATTGCAGTGTGGCGCGGGCGCCCCCGCCTGCGAAAGGTCGGTGCTGTTTTCTGCTGCCGAGGTGGATGAAGAACTCAAGCGCACAATTTCCCGCGAGAGCGCGTCGGACGTCAGCGGGCCAGTGGCGACGATGGTGAGCTGACCGTCGTCAACAGTCGCGACTTCTTCGCGACGAATCGTGATCAGCGGTTCGCGAGAAATCGCCTCGGTCACTTTCCTGGAGAATTCGGCGCGATCCACGGCCAGAGCGTGGCCCGCGGGAACCGCCGTCTCCCGCGCGATCGTAAGCAGCAGAGAACTGGCTCGCCGCATCTCTTCCTTCAGCAGCCAGGGTGCGGTGTTTCCGCTTTCGGATTTCAGAGAATTCGAGCAGACCAACTCTGCGAAGTCATCTGTCTGGTGAGCGGGAGTCGCGCGCACTGGACGCATCTCGAATAATTCGACGGCCATGCCGCGGCGGGCGCACTGCCACGCTGCTTCCGATCCAGCCAGCCCCGCGCCGATGATGCGTACTTTTTTCAGAAAGTCGGCCTCCTCTTCTCTCAAGAATCTTTCTCCGCCAACTTTCGCAGGTTGTCCCCCGCCAGGAAAACGTCTCGCCATCCGTCCAGAAACTCGCCGCCGAGCAGCGTATACATGCGAATCGCAGGCTGGTTCCAGCCCAACACTGCCCACTTTATAAACCTGCGATTTTCCTGTTCGGCAACCTGGGCAACCCGCGCAAAGAGTGCTGTGCCGATTCCGCGTCCGCGAAATTCGGCGCGAACAAAGAGATCCTCCAGATACAATCCCGCGCCTCGCCATGTCGAGTAATAGCTGAAGAAGAGCGCAAAGCCCGCGGGCTGCCCGTTCCATTCGGCGACTAAAACGCGAAATTGAGGGTTCGCCCCGAAGCCGTCGCGCGCGATGTCGGCCTCGGTTGTCTGCACTGCGTCCGGTTCTTTTTCAAACTCGGCGAGCTCCCAGATTAACTGCCGGATCAGAGCGGCATCGGCGATGGTGGCGGCGCGAATCGTCAGCATGAGGAGAAGAGAAAATTCTGCTTGTTCATTTATCTGCTTATTGATTATAGGGGCGAGGGGAGGTCTGAAGTTACAGGATCACTCGCTCGTCGCCGACTCGGCGAGTTACGTGCTCGCGATCCAGATATTCAAGCAAGGGAATGGCGTACTTGCGGCTGACTCCGGTCATGTCTTTGAAGCGGGCGACGTCGATCTTTGGCGCGGTTGCTTTGAGCGCGGAGATTTTGCGGCGTAGATCGAGAAGAACGCTCTGGTGAAACACCAGATCCTCTGAAATCTTGATCAGAACTTTGTCGCGCAAAAGAAGAGTGACAATTTTCTGGGCGCGGATTTTGTCGACCTTCAAACTGGCTAAGACTTCTTTTAGCGACGGAACTTTCAATCCGGCGGAAGCGAATGCGTGCTCGATAATCTTCTTTGATTCGGCCTCCTCATCTTTCATAACCACGCCGCGGCCTGCTAGATGTAGCAATTCGCCGGCGACTTCGAGTTTCTTCTCCTTCACTAATTGTTCAATCACGCTGTAAAAAATCTCAGGGCCAAGGTTGGCCTGATCGCGCAGCTCCTCTTTGCTCATCCCGGCGACGAGGGGATTCGCGTCTTGAAATTTCTTCAGAGACTGCAGCACATCTGATTGTGCTTCCGCATATGCCGCAGGGGAAATCAGTATCTGATCGAAGCCCACCAAACCGGCCTTAGCAGCCAGTTTCATCGTTTCTCCGCACCAGATGTTCATTTCTCCGGCAACGTCAACCAGGCGCAGACCGATCGCGCCGCGCCTGGCGACGCGCGCCGCCAATATCTGTTCCGCAGAACCATTTCGCATCGTCTCAAGAAATGCGACTGCGTCTTGTGTTCGCTGCTTGCGAGTTAGCGGCGCGGCATCGAGCACGACGCCTCCGCCGATGGTCACCACAGGCGAAAATTGCCGCACAATGAAGCGATCTCCGGGAAGAAGGAGCATGGGCTCGGCGAATCGCAGTTGTGCGTAGTCCTCCTCTCCCGGCTTAAGCTGCTTTATTCCGTATAGCCGCACTTCGGCGATGGTTTCTGTCGTGTAGGCGTGAAAGTGCACGCGGGCGCCGCCTTTCAGCGGCTTCGCCGAGGGGAGAAGCGAGAGGAGTGCATCGACTCGCGACGTGGAATGAAACGTGTTCGCGGTCGCGAGCGTCATACCACGCGCGAGGTCTTCGGTCCGGACACCTGCGAGGTTCAGTGCGGTGCGCTGCCCCGCGACAGCGGCTTCCGTCGCCGAGCCGTGAACTTGCACTCCACGAACTCGCACGCGCTTTCCCGTGGGAAACAGTTCGAGCTCATCCTCGTCCGATTTGCGAACCGTCCCTGCTACCAGCGTCCCAGTCACGACCGTGCCGAAGCCCTTCATGGTGAACACGCGGTCAATGGGAAGGCGAGCGAGCGCGGCCGAATCTCTGACCGCCGCTTCCGACGCGACCTGTGCGAGCGCGGACTTCAATTCATCCAGCCCCGCGCTGGTCAAGGAACTCACCGCGACCATCGGCGATTGTGCCGCGTCGAGAAACGATCCGCGGACATAATCCTCGACTTCGAGCCGCACGACTTCGAGTGTCTCCGCATCCACCGTGTCGGATTTCGTGAGCACGGTGATACCGCGGCGGATGGCCAGCAGACGGCAGATATCGAAATGTTCGCGAGTCTGCGGTTTGATCCCTTCATCGGCGGCGATGACCAGGAGCACCAGGTCAATGCCGCCCACTCCCGCCAGCATGTTGCGAACGAAGCGCTCGTGGCCGGGGACATCGACGAAGCCGAGACGAATTTTGCTGCCGTCGGGAGCGGGAATCTCGAGGTGGGCAAACCCGATGTCAATCGTGATGCCGCGCCGCTTTTCTTCTTCGAGGCGGTCGGCATCGATGCCGGTGAGAGCCTTGACCAGCGCTGTCTTGCCGTGATCGATGTGTCCGGCGGTGCCGACGATGACAGATTTCATCTGCGATAGTATAGACGGACCCTGTGCTGTCCTAAGTTAGCTCTTCACCGCGGAGTCACGGAGGCGCAGACAAAGCCTGAACCCTGCAAAAACCAGCGCGGAGGTTTGCCCAGCGGTTGAATTTCTTCGTGCCTCGGTGACTCCGTGGTGAAAATCGGGACAGCGGCACAGTACGAATCCACATGCGAAAAGTTGGCCGAGATGCGACAATAAAGATTCCCCAATGACCACCTCCGCAATTAGTGCCGCTACTCCGGAGATGATCCGGGAACACGGCCTCACTCGGGAAGAATTCGAAAAAATTAAAGAGCTGCTGGGCGGGCGCGAACCTACGCGCACCGAGCTCGGCATCTTCAGCGTGATGTGGAGCGAGCACTGCTCCTATAAGTCGTCGCGCGTCCACCTGAAGCGGTTGCCGACGCGCAGCAAGCTGGTCGTGCAGGGGCCGGGCGAAAATGCCGGCATCGTTGACATCGGCGATGGGTGGGCGTGCGCGTTCAAAATCGAATCGCATAATCATCCGTCGTTTATTGAGCCGTTTCAGGGCGCGGCTACGGGCGTTGGCGGAATTCTACGCGACATTTTTACCATGGGCGCGCGCCCAGTCGCGGTGATGGACTCGCTGCGCTTCGGGCCAATCCGCACCAGTGTGGTGACGGGACTCCACCCCGTTCAGGCGGGGCAGAGCCCTGCCGGCACACAGACTGAGCCGACCGAAGGGGAGATTCACAAGAACCATTCGGTGATGGAAGGCGTCGTCTCTGGCGTCGCTTCTTATGGCAATTGCTTTGGTGTGCCTAACCTCGGCGGCGAGGTGAAATTCGAGCCTTGTTATTCCGGTAACCCGCTGGTGAATGCATTTGCTCTCGGCCTGGTGCGCCGCGATCAGATTTTTTACGGGCGCGCATCGGGCGAGGGCAATCCCGTCATTTATGTCGGCTCGAAGACCGGGCGCGATGGCATCCACGGTGCCACCATGGCGAGCGAAGAGTTCAGCGAAGGCTCGGAAGCGAAGCGGCCTAACGTGCAGGTCGGTGATCCGTTCCTCGAAAAGCTGCTGCTCGAAGCCTGCCTCGAAGCCATGCAAACCGGCGCGATTGTTGGCATACAAGACATGGGCGCGGCTGGGCTGACCTGCTCGACCTGCGAGATGGGCGCTCGCGGCGGCACAGGAGTCGAGATCGAACTCGACCGCGTCCCGCAGCGCGAAACCGGCATGACTCCGTACGAAATTATGCTGAGCGAGTCGCAGGAACGCATGCTGCTGGTTGCGCAAAAAGGCCGCGAAGAAGAAGTCTTCCGCGTCTTCGAGAAGTGGGGGCTGGATGCGGTCGAAATCGGCCAGGTCACGCGCGACTCGAAGATGCGCGTGCTCGAGCACGGTCAGATCGTTGCCGAAATTCCGAACGCCGCGCTCACCGATGACGCCCCGGTATACAAGCGTCCGCTCGCGCGCTGGGAACCGCCCGTCGATCGCGAAAAGCCCGAGCACATCCACTTCGCCGAAAGCGCAGACTTCACGGCTCAACTGAAGCATTTGCTCGCGAGTCCTAACATTTGTTCGAAGCGTTGGGTGTGGCAGCAGTATGACCACATGGTGCAGACCAACACGGTCGAGGCGCCCGGAGCGGGCGATGCCGGCGTGATTCGCATCAAAGGCTCTCAGCGCGGCCTCGCCATGGCGCTCGATGGCAATGGCCGCTGGTGCTATCTCGATCCGCGGCTGGGAGCGATGCATGCAGTTGCCGAGGCGGCGCGCAAAGTGGCGTGCGCCGGAGCGACTCCGATCGGCGCGACAAATTGCCTCAACTTCGGCAACCCGGAGAAGCCGCACATCATGTGGCAGTTTTCGCAGGTGATCGATGGCATCACCAAAGCCTGCGAAGAACTGGACACCCCGATTACAGGCGGCAATGTGAGTTTTTATAACGAGACTCTGGGCGAAGGAATTTATCCGACTCCGGTGATTGGAGTCGTAGGTCTTCTCGAAGATGTGCACCAAGCGGCGAAGATGCATTTCGCCCACGCGGACAGAAAAATAGTTCTGCTGCGAGCGAATGAAACGGGCGATGCGGTGGATGCCGAGTTGGAGTTCGGCTCGTCCGAGTATGCAAAACAAATTCTGGGGGCGGTGTGGGGTTATCCACCAGAGTTGGATCTCGAGAAAGAGGCTACGTTGCAGCGCGCGCTAGTCGCCATGATTCAGGCGGGATTGATTGAATCCGCCCACGACTGCGCTGACGGTGGGCTGGCGGTTGCCCTGGTGGAATGTGCTCTGCCGGCCGGAATCGGATTGAACGCAAAACTGCCAAAGGGGCAAGCGATGCTCGAATTCCCGCTCTTCGCCGAAGATGCGAGCCGCGTGGTAATAAGCTGTGACGCGGGCCAATTGCCGCGAATCAAACGAGTAGCGGAAGAATATGGAATCTTCGCCGATGGGTTGGGTGGAACGGGTGGCGACAGCGTTGAGATAGCGGTCGATGGCCAGCTCGTGATTTCGGCAAGCATAGGCGACCTGCGAGAAGCGTATGAAGGAGCGCTGGAAAAAGCGTTGCGGACAGAACCGAGCGTCGCCGCAGACTGATCTAGGAGCGATTTTGAATTGGCTAACTGCTAACTGCTAAATGCTGACTTCCGATAAATTTCGCGATGAGTGCGGCGTGGTCGCCATCCACGCGCATCCCGAGGCGGAGAAACTCGCCTATCTCGGACTCCACGCACTGCAACATCGTGGGCAGGAATCGGCGGGCATCGTGACGTCTGACGGCGAGCGTTTGCGCCAGCATAAGGCGATGGGCTTGGTCGCCGATATTTTCGGCCACGACGTGCTGGCATCGCTGCGCGGCGTTCTCGCCATCGGCCACACTCGCTATTCCACCGCGGGCGATTCCGCGCTCCTCAACGCGCAGCCCATCATGGTGCAGTCCAACAAGGGCACCATCGCGATTGCTCACAACGGCAATCTGGTCAACGCTCAGGCAATTCGCGCCAAGCTCGAGGGCCAGGGTTCGATTTTCCAAACGAATAGCGACACAGAAGTTTTGGTTCACCTGATAGCGCTCTCGCGTGAGCAGACTCTCCCCGACGCTATCGCAGACGGGCTGCGGCGCGTGGAAGGCGCATTTTCGCTGGTTATGATCAGTCGCGACCGTATCTTTGCCGCCCGCGATCCACGCGGCTTCCGCCCGCTCGCTATGGGACGCATTCCGGCGCTGACCAGCGATAAAAAAGACACGATCGTCTTCGCCTCGGAAACCTGCGCGTTCGATCTGCTCGGCGCCACTTATCTGCGCGACGTCAAACCTGGCGAACTTGTCATTGTTGGGCCCGAAGGCATCAGCTCGCGTTTTTATTCCCCGTCGCCGGCGCAATCGAGTTGCATCTTTGAGCACGTCTATTTTTCGCGCCCTGACAGTTTGGTGTTTGGCCGTTCGGTCGATCAGAGCCGCGATGCCATGGGGCGGCAACTCGCGCGCGAAGCTCCGGTGGATGCCGACGTCGTCGTTCCCGTCCCTGATTCCGGCAACACCGCGGCCATCGGATACGCCGCCGAAAGCGGCATCCCATTTCGTCTCGGCCTTATCCGCAATCACTACATAGGCCGCACTTTCATCGAGCCGCAGCAGTCGGTACGCGACTTTGGCGTGAAGCTGAAGCTGAATGCTGTTCACGGCCTGCTCGAAGGCAAGCGCGTGATTCTGGTCGACGATTCCATCGTGCGCGGCACCACCAGCAGGAAGATCGTCCGCATGATTCGCAACGCGGGTGCCAAGGAAGTTCACATGCGCATTTCCTGCCCGCCGACCATCTCGCCCTGTTTCTATGGAGTGGATACGCCTTCAAAAAAAGAACTGATCGCCGCCAACAAAACCATCGATGAGATACGCGCTTTTATCGTTGCCGACTCCCTCTCTTACCTCTCGCTTGAAGGCCTGAAGAAAGCGTGCGCGGACGGCCAGCAAACCACGTACTGCTCGGCCTGCTATACGGGAAACTATCCAACCAAGATCGACGTCGAAGAAATCCTGCCCGTAGTTGCTTCGCGCTAGCGCTCTGTCGTGACGGATTGCTCCCGCGACTACGAAGGAACGCGGGGGTGCGCGTGGTATTCTTTTCCCGGCGAACGGCTCCTTTGCCGTCGCACCGCGAATGAGCAAAGCGTTTTCAATCTTCGGATTGAGTTCCCGCCCGCAGCTCGGACCCTTCGAGCAGCAAGTGCTGCAAGAGTTGTGGTCGCAGGGCAGTGCCACGGTTCGCGAGTTGCTCGCGGATGGCAGGATCCACCAGGCCTATACCACTGTGATGACAACCGTGGATCGTCTCTACAAAAAAGGTCTGCTCGATCGTACTCCCGAAGGCAGGGCGTTCCGCTATACTCCGCGTTTCACCTCGAAAGAATTGCAACGGGACACGGCGCTCGAGAGCATCCGGCAGTTGCTCGGCTCGAGCGATGCTTCATCGCTGCCTCTGTCATATCTCGTAGAAGCGCTCAGCAGCCATGACGCGCAACTCCTGGACGAGCTTCAACTCCTGGTCGAACGCAAGCGACGCGAACTTCACAACGGCAAGAAACAGAGCCGGGAAAAGAACGCTAAAGTGGAGGACCGACGCTGATGTTTGCCCTTCGGGGAATCGCGGTTGCGCTTACTTTCTTCGTGCTCCTCTACTGCGGGCTATCGGCGCTCGTCGCAGTGGCATGGCGCGGGTTGAAATTGTTGCGCGCAACACAACGGGGCGCCGCCGCTTTGCTTTTCGGGTCCCGTGTTCTTCCGCTGGCCGCATCCGTGGTCGTGACTTTTGCCTTTGTAGTGCCCTCGTTTCAGTTGCTCGAACCCCGTTCGATCGACGAAGGTATGGGCGTGATCCCGTTCGTACTGGGTGTTTGCGCCTTTGTGTTGATTGTCTGGGGCTGCCTCCGCGTTGTGGCGGCGCAGTCCAAGACTGCTCGCGTCGTGGCGCGCTGGCTCGAAGGCGCGCATCCCTTGCTTGTGGACCCAGCAGCCGGGACAGTTACGTTTTGCTCCGGACGCGAAACTCCGCCGCTCACACTGGTGGGTGTCAGCAAACCACGAGTGCTGGTTTCAGAATCCACGGTCGCGCTTCTGAGTCACGACGAACTTCACATAGCGCTCAAGCATGAATTCGCGCACATCAAGTCTCGCGACAACTTGAAAAAACTTATCTTCTGTTTTTGTCCGTTCCCCGGCATGGCCAAGTTGGAGAGCGCTTGGTCACAAACCGCGGAGCTGGCCGCCGATGACGCTGCGGTCTCGAACCTGGAAGATGCCGTTGACCTAGCCGCCGCCCTGGTCAAACTCTCCCGCCTCGTTCCGGTCGAAGCTGCTCCGGTTTGCACCGTCGGCTTCGTGACCGGATCCATCAGCGCCCGCGTGGCCCGTCTGTTGTCGTGGAATGAAGAGAGCAAATCTCACAGGACACGAAATCGCGCATGGTTTGTAATTCCAACGGTTCTGGTTGCGCTGTTGTGCATCTGTGTCACCTACGGCCCGGCTTTGGCCCTGACCCATGCAGTGACGGAGTGGCTTGTCCGCTGACTCTCCGCCCGCTCGCCGAATAAGTCATTCTTCCGCTCCCGCTTGAATCTCGCTGTTGCGCTCTGACTATCGCTGGTAGTAGCTGGCGCGTCTCGCTAACCTCACAGGCTAGGCTGCTTTGCCGTGCGGGCCGTTGTTTTCGCAGCGGTTTCGCAAGCGCGTAATTCCTGCAGTCGCCGGAAGGTTCATGTTCGACAAGTGCTCGTTGTACGCAATCCGCAGATCGACTTTGCTGAACTGCGTCGTCATCCTCTCGATTTTCCTGCTGTTGATCTCGCCTTCACTGCTGCGCGCGCAGAATCCGAATGGGACGCTTCGAGGAGAGGTGCAAGATGCGAGCGCGGCGCGTGTGGCGGGAGCTCACGTTGTCGTGGAGTCCGTCGCTTCCTCCATAACCCGCGAGTCCATCGTGAATGATCGCGGAGAATTCCGCATAGAGGGCTTGCTTCCTGGACGTTATCGCGTCACCGTGACCGCCAAAGGTTTTGCCCAAGCCACTGCCGATGTCGATGTCGCTGTGAGCGTGGTGCGCGATCTCGCGGTGACGCTCACTCTGGATCGTACACGCGAGACCGTCAACGTTCAGGGCAATCCTTCCTCGATCACGGAAGAGTCGATTGACACAGCCAGCGCAGTGCGCGGAGGCGTGGTCGGCAGCCAGGATCTTGAAACCCTTCCGCTCCCGGCGCGCAGCTTCGCTAACATCGCTTACCTCGTGCCTGGAACCGAGCCGGTCGAGCCTTCCGATCCCACTAAGGCGCGCATCACGGCTGTCTCCACGGGTGGAAGCTCGGGATTGAACAACGAACTTTCCGTCGATGGCGCCGACAATTCCGACGACTGGATCGGCGGCTTCCTGCAAAATTTCTCGCCCGACGGCATTCAGGAATTTGCCGTGCGCACCTCGAACGAAGATGCCGACACCGGCTGGACTACCGCCGGATCGGTGGTGATCACGACCAAGCACGGCACCAACGAATGGCACGGCGACGGCGCTTTCTATCAGCGCGACGCATCGCTGAACGCGCGCTTCCCGATTGAGAATCCGGCGCCCAATCCCAAGCAGCCGTTCTCGCGGCAAAATTATGTGGGCACGTTGGGCGGGCCGATTGTGAAAAACAAAGTATGGGTTTTCACTTCGTTTGAAAATGTTCACGAGAATGCCAGCATCGCCTACAGCCCGGCCAGCACCCAGCAATTCGTTGCCCTAGCGGGCCTGTCGGAGATCTCGCAGCCGCCGTATATTTATCCGATTCCCGGCTATCCCGCGGCCGATGCGATTCCGCAAAACGTTCCCATCCCTTTCCGTGATTACATCGGCACAGTGCGCTTCGACCTCGCGCAATCTTCAAAGTCGAATTGGTTCCTGCGCACATCGATGGATACCTACCTGACGCACAATGCTCTCGTGCAGCAGGCGACCTTGCCCTCCACCGGACTGATTACCCACAACAATTACTGGAATGTCGCGCTCAGCAATACCTATATTTTCAGCCCGACCTGGGTCGGCACGCTGGTGCTCGATGCCAGCCTGCTGCACCTTACGCAGACCCGCAATTCAGATCTCGGATTCGCCATCCAATTCCCGTTCAGCGTCACGGCATTGACGGTCTCCGGCTTCGAGACGTACGGCGACAATCAGTTCGCAACGCCGATTACGCTTTTCCCCGACCTCCGCAATCAGGACAAGTATCAGTTTCGCTATGATCTAAGCCACATTATGGGTAAACACGCCCTCAAGTTCGGAGTCGATTTCATTCACGAACCGGTGCTCGGCGGCGCGTTCGCTGCGACCGCGGAAGAGTTCATCACCTATCCAAACGATCCCGAATACTACGTCGCAAATCCTTCGCAGTTTTATTTCGTTCCTCCAACGGCGCAGTGTGATCCGATGCCCGATCCCAATTTGAATCCGGGGATCAACTGCGCGTTCACGCCTGCCGGCGATGGCAGCTTCTCACAGAACGTCCAGCGTCTCGGACTTTATGCCGAGGACTCTTGGCGTGTATCGCACCACCTCACAGTGAACTACGGCTTGCGGTATCAGAACACCTGGGGACTGATGATTGGCTCAGGACGAAGCGAGGCTGACAACGCCGCGTATCAAACATTGCAGGCACTGCAGATTCCGATTGTGCCGAGTGTGCCCCACGATTTCCACAAACAGATTGCGCCGCGTCTCGGCATCGCTTACTCACCCGGCAGCAGCGAGAAAACCGTGATTCGCGCCGGCTTTGGCCTCTACTTCGACGACCTCGCGCAGAACGGGTGGGCGACGGCATTTCAAGGCGTTAACAATTCGAATGCGATCGCAGGAAACTGCACGTTCTCCGGCTCCCCAGGCACGTACGCGTTCGATGGGACCGGCTGCCTCACGGGCGGCGCTGGCGCGACTGGCGACCT
>Ga0209380_10001775_pt1 | contig 14255 bp, 10 predicted proteins | sample HubBroMetageWFT6_FD_188347 | JGI IMG/M metagenome (GOLD analysis project Ga0209380, IMG submission 188347) | Warmed and freeze-thawed soil microbial communities from the Hubbard Brook experimental Forest, New Hampshire - Hubbard Brook CCASE Soil... | ecosystem: Environmental > Terrestrial >...
GTCGTGCTCCTGGACCTGAACCTGCCCGACAGCCACGGCGCGGATACCTTTCGCCGCGTCATGGAGCACGCGCCCAACGTGCCGGTAGTTGTGCTTTCCGGCCAGGACGACGAAGCGCTGGCCATCAAAGCCGTGCATCAGGGCGTGCAGGACTATCTGATCAAAGGCAACATCTCCAGCAAGCAACTGGAGCGCGCCATCCGCTACGCCGTGGAACGGCAAGGGTTGCTGCGCGCCCTCGATATCGCTCAAAAGCAGCAACTGGAATTCAAGAACCAGTTCTTGTCGCACGTCTCGCACGAATTGCGCACTCCGCTGACCTGCATTCATCAGTACGTCACCTTGATTTTGGACGGTCTGGCCGGCCCAGTGGTTCCCGAACAATCCGACCATTTGAAGACAGTTCTGAGAAGCGTGAATCAGCTGCACGCCATGATCCGCGACCTGCTCGAAGCCACTCGTGCCGAAAGCGGCAAAATGCGAGTCGAACTGCGCTGCATTTCGCTCAAGGAACTGGTTCAACAGGCGGCCGCCATGCTTCGGCCCACCGCCGAGGAGAAAAAGATTGGACTTGAAATCGGGCTGGATCAGAGGCTGCCGCTGGTACACGCCGATCCCGACCGCGTTCTCGAAGTCCTCATCAACCTGGTGGATAACGCCATCAAGTTCACGGCTCCGGAGGGCTCCGTCGTGATCAAGGCCTGTATGGTGGAAGCAGACCCGGGCTCCGTCTACCTTTCAGTGAGCGACACCGGACGCGGCATTGGTCCCGAAGCCAAGGCCCTTATCTTTGAACGCCTCTACCAGGATCCCGACTCGATCGACAACAGCCGCTCCGGGTTAGGACTCGGATTATTCATTTGCCGCGAAATCGTGCGCCTGCATCAGGGACGCATCTGGGTTTCAAGCGAACTGGGACAGGGCAGCACCTTCACCTTCACTCTGCCGGTTTACTCCCTGGCTAAGCTGCTTGCCCCGGTCATCACGCACGAAGACCGCTTACGTCCGGCTTTTGTCCTGGTGCGCGTCGAACTGATCCCGCTGGTATCTCTTCCGCGCGGCAGCTGGAAAGATACCTGGCGCCAGTGTCTCGAAATCCTGCGGCACTGCGTGTATCTCGACAAAGACCTGGTCCTGCCGCCGATGGCAACGTCGGCCACCGGCGAGACTTTGTTCGTCGTGGCTTCGACCGACTTGCAGGGTTCCGGAGCCATGACTATGCGCATTCGCGAGCAAATGGAGCGTCTCGGCAACCTCAAGACCAAATGCACTCTGACCGTCAGCGCGCTTGCGATTGAGCTCGCGCCTCCCAATCTCGGCGCGACCCTGGAGCAGCAGGTTCAAAACGTGGCCGACCGCGCAACCCAAATGATCATGACGAGAACGGAACGAAATCACCCGGGCGCCAAGAAGGGCGCCAAAACTTCCAATTGATGCGCCCACAAAAAAGGAGAACTCCAATGCCAAGACCGAAGATTCTGCTGGTTGACGATGATCCTGATCTATTGCGTGCCCTGCGGCTGCGGCTGCGGGCTAACAACTACGAAGTGACCACTGCATCCGACGGCTATGCCGCCATCGCCGCGGCTCAGAAAGAACGGCCGGCGCTGATTATTCTCGACCTCGGCCTTCCGGTCGGCGATGGCTTCGTCGTCCTTGACCGCTTGCAGAACAGCGACGCCCTCGCCGGTATTCCTGTGATTGTGCTGAGCGCCCGCGATCCCCAGAACAACGAGGAAAAAGCCCTAAAGGCCGGGGCCGCGGCATTTTTCCAGAAGCCCGCCGACAACGACGAATTGCTCAACGTAATCCGCGTCAGCCTGGGGCCGGGGACGGCAGCACCAGCAGCCTGGCCGTCGTAAGGGCTGCCCACACTAATAAGCTGTGAGAGGAGCCATAAGCAGCCATTGTCATCCTGAGGCCCGCGCCCTTCGCGGGTTCCAGGGCTCTATAGGCGGTTCCGATGGAATCCTCGCCCTAACTATCTCTTCCCCATTCAGATACAAGATTCCACACAAACCTCCAGAAAAACATACGTAGTTTCCGAAAACCCATCTATAATCTTGGAAGTTGCTTTAGATAGGGCACTTAGCAGTCCCGGGATGGGAAACGACATGGCAGCGAAGTTGCTCATTGACCCTCAGCCAGGCATTGAGCCGCCGGAGGGTGCTCTGCGGCCCACCAGCCACCTCACCGGGGGGTCGCCGCCGAAAGCCATGAACCGGGAGAGCCAAGTCCGCTCTGTTGCTGTACTGTTATTCCTTCTGACCGTGGCTGCGGTCGTTTTCGCTGGCTTCAATCTCAACTCCGAGTGGAAGTTCCTGGTCCCCGATGACGGCGTCTGGTGGGTCGAGCAAGGGGGTCACCTCACTGCCGACCGGGTCGACCCCAACGGACCGGGGGCAAGAAGCGGCATTAAGCCCGGCGATCAGTTAGTTTCCATCAACGGTCAGGACGTCCAGAATATGTCTGGACTGGAGCGCCAGGTCTACCGCACGGGCATCTGGTCCAAGGCCACGTATTCCCTGCTCCGGCAATCGGTCCCGCTCGATTCCAACGTCATCCTGGTCCCCGCCGAGCGCTCTCTCAACAACTGGCTCCGGTTGATTGCACTCATCTATCTCGGCATCGGACTCTACGTACTGCTGCGCCGATGGACCGCTCCCGGTTCTACCCACTTCTACATTTTCTGCCTAGTCTCCTTCATTGCCTATTCTTTCAAGTACACCGGCAAGCTGAACGATTTTGATTGGACGATTTATTGGGGCAACATTGCCGCCGGAGTGTTGCAGCCCGCCCTGTTTCTGCACTTCGTCCTCACCTTCCCGGAAAAACGCGAGACGGTGCGCAAGCATCCCTGGCTTCTGGCGTTGGTCTACGCGCCGGGAGCACTGCTGCTGGCAGTGCACATCGTCGCGACGCAGTGGCTGCAGGCCAGTGAGCGGCTACGCTGGAATCTCGACCGCATGGAAATGTCCTACGGATCGCTGTTCTTTCTGGCCGCCGCTGTTGTGCTCTGGTACAGCTACCAGCACGCCAGCACCACCATTCTGCGCCAGCAGTTGAAGTGGGTGACCCGCGGCACCGTCCTGGCCATTGTTCCCTACACACTGTTCTATGTCATCCCGTACTTGATGGGTTCGCTGCCCGGCGCGGCCATGAAGGTTTCTGCGCTGTCGCTGGCGCTGTTGCCGCTGACTTTCGGCTATGCCATCTTCCGCTACCGCCTGATGGATGTCGACCTCATCTTCAAGCGCGGCGTGGTCTACACCCTCGCTGCCGCCATCGTTCTGGGATTGTATTTCGGCCTGGTAACGGCGGTAGCCCTGCTCGTGCACAACTGGCGGCCCAACTCCGGACCCGTGGGTCTGATCCTCGCGGTCGTAGTCACCGCCCTGCTGTTCGATCCGGTTCGCAAGTGGATTCAGGACCGCATCGACCAGTTCTTTTACCGCGCCCGCTATGACTATCGCCGCACGCTGCTCGAGTTCGGCCGCGAGCTCAGTTCAGAAACCAACCTGAATACACTGCTGTCGTCGCTGATCGATCGCTTATCCCGCACTCTCGCAGTCGACCGTATGGCGATTTTCCTGGCCAGCGAGACCACGGGAAGTTTTGTGCCGGCCAAGTCTTTCGGTCTCTCGATACCCCCGCACATCGACCTCGCATTCCTCAGCGCGCCCCGGCCGGAACCCGCGGGACACCTTTTCTTCGAAAACACGCACCAGGTTCCCCGCGAGACCCCGGAAGCGCAGCAAGCCATCGCCCGGCTCGATCTGAACTACTACATTCCCTGCCACGCTCAGGAGAAGACCATCGCCGTGCTCGGCCTGGGCAAGACGATGAAGGGCGACTTCCTTTCCAGCGAAGACATGGAGTTGCTTGAAACCCTGGGCGGCTATCTCGGTATCGCCATTCAAAACGGACAGCTCTACGCCTCGTTGCAACAGAAAGTCGCCGAGTACGAGCGCCTGAAAGACTTCAACGAGAACATTGTCGAATCCATCAACGTCGGCGTGATGGCGCTCGACATGCAAGACCGCATCGAGAGCTGGAACGCGCAGATGGAAGTGATGTACGCCGTGCCGCGCTGGCAGACCCTGACCCAGCCGCTGAAGGCCATTTTCCCGCCCGAGTTCGTCGAAGAGTTCGATCGCATGCGGCAGGACGCGGGCATTCGCAACCTCTACAAGTTCCGCCTCAAGACGCCTGCCGGCGAAGTCCGCACCGTTAATGTAGCCATCGCGCCGCTGGTGACCCGCACCTTCCAGGTTATCGGCCGGCTTGTGATCATGGATGACATCACCGAACGCGTCGATCTCGAAACCCAGCTTTCCCAATCCGACAAGCTTTCCTCCATCGGCCTGCTGGCGGCAGGCGTGGCTCACGAAGTCAACACCCCTCTTGCCGTGATCTCCTCCTACACCCAGATGCTGAGCAAACAACTGCAGGGCGATCCGCAAAAAGCCAGCTTGCTCGAGAAAATCACGCGGCAAACCTTCCGCGCGTCTGAGATCGTCAACAACCTGCTGAATTTCTCGCGCACCAGCGGCAGCGAGATCAGCGATGTGGATGTCAACAAAGTAATCGCCGACACGCTCGCTCTGCTCGAACACCAGTTCAAGGTGGCCAAGGTCGAAGTGCATAACACGCCAGAACCTAAGCTGCCAGCCATTCAAGGCAACGCGGGAAGATTGCAGCAAGTGTTCCTGAACTTGTTCCTGAACGCCAAAGACGCCATGCCGGGCGGCGGCACCCTGCGCGTCGCGACGATCAACGGTGAGAGCGTTAGCGTGTGCGTGTCCGACACCGGGAGCGGCATTGCCCCCGAGCACATTCAGCGCATTTACGATCCTTTCTTTACCACTAAAACTGCGCCTCGCGAAGGTCAGGCCCGCGGCACCGGCCTCGGCCTTTCCGTCACCTACGGCATCATCCAGGAACATGCTGGCAAGATTCGTGTGGAGAGCCATCCCGGACAAGGAACCACATTCACCCTCGATTTCCCTCTAAGCCGGAAGGCTGTCCCCTCCAAGGCCGAATATGTCTGACGCCGCCGTGATCTCGCGCACCCTAATAAACGGAACGTCCGGCATCGCCGGCGCCGTCCTCATCATCGACGATGAAGCCGAGATTCGCGAATCCTTGCAGACTCTGCTCGAGATGGAAGGCTTCGCCGTCGAAACCGCAGCCACCGGCGAAGCCGGCCTGCAGCGCATCGGCGAACAGCCTTTCGACCTGATCTTGCTCGATCTCGCTTTGCCCGGCCGCGACGGCATGGACATTCTCGCGGAAATTCACGCCCACGAGCCCCGGCTGCCCGTCATCATGATCACGGCCTACAGCACGGTTGAGAATGCGGTCCGCGCCATGCAGTCCGGCGCCGCCAACTTCATCAAGAAGCCTTGGGACAACGAAAAGCTCCTTGCCGACGTACGTGCAGCCGTGGGCTGGCGCCGCGCCGAAGAAGAAAACGTCCAGCTCAAGCGCGCCCTCAAGCAGCGCTACAACTTCGAGAACATCGTCGGCAAAAGCGAAGTGATGTTGAAGATCTTCGACCTCGTCGCCCAGGTGGCCAACAGCCGTTCCACCGTACTCTTGCAGGGCGAGAGCGGAACCGGCAAGGAAGTCATTGCCAAAGCCCTCCATCTGAACTCGCCGCGCCACGATCGTCCTTTCGTCCCCGTGAATACCGGCTCCATGCCGACAGATTTGCTCGAATCCACACTTTTCGGTCACGTGAAAGGCGCATTCACCAGCGCCATCGCCTCCAAAAAAGGCCTGTTCGAAATGGCCGATCGCGGCACGCTCTTCCTCGACGAAATCGCCACCATGGGCCTCGATACCCAGGCCAAGATTCTCCGCGTCCTGCAAGACCGCCGCTTCATGCACCTCGGCGGAGTGCAGGAGGTTCAGGTCGATGTGCGCATCATCGCCGCCACCAACATCGATCTCCGCCAGTCAGTGCGCGAAGGCCGCTTCCGCGAAGATCTGTTCTACCGCCTCAACGTCATCACAATCGACCTTCCACCTCTGCGCCAGCGCAAAGAAGACATCCCGCTCCTGGTCGATTTCTTCCTGAAGAAGTACGCCGAAGAAAACGATCGCCCGGTCCGCAGCATCACGCCAGAGGCCCTGCGGCCCCTGATGTCCTATTCCTGGCCGGGCAACGTGCGCGAACTGGAAAATGTAATCGAGCGCGCCGTCGTCCTGTCGTCCGGACCCGAAGTCACGCTCGACCTGCTACCCGACAATCTGCTGGGCCGCGGATCAGCTTTCGCCCTCCAAGATCCGCCCATGGATGCGTCGCTGTTTGAAATCGTGGAAGACGTAGAGCGGCGCGTCATCACCGACATGCTGGAAAAATGTAACTGGAACCAGACCGAAGCCGCCGAACACTTCAAAGTCCCGCTCTCCACTCTGAACCAGAAAATCCGCCGCCTGAATATCGAAATCAAGAAAAAGACCAGGGGATAAAGAAAAGCCGCCAGGGGCTAGGGATCAGGGATCAGTAGCCAGCACGGATCCTTCTGACCCCTAGCCCCTGACCCCAAGCCCCTGACCCCTGTTCTGTTATAGTTTCGTGGAAGCGCCGCAACTCGACCGCCGCGCTCCAAGCCGCATGCAACTCACCTCGCCCACCGAACTCGTCAAGGTAAGAATCCTGACGGTTCAGGATTACATTCTGTTCTGCGGTCAGACCGTCGCGAATCTCTTCCGCAAACCGCTGTACTTTTCCGACATGATGCTGCAGGCGGACGCGATCGGCGTAGGCTCCCTGCCCATCGTCGTGCTCACCGGCTTCTTCACCGGAGCGGTGCTGGCCCTGCAAGCCTCCAACACCCTCGAGCGTTTCGGCTCCATCACCCTGGTCGGACAACTGGTTTCCACCTCCATGGTGCGCGAACTCGGCCCCGTGCTCACCAGCCTGATGGTGGCCGGGCGGAATTCCTCCGGCATGGCCAGCGAGTTGGGCTCGATGGTAGTGACCGAACAAATCGACGCCATGCGCGCTCTGGGCACCGACCCCATGAAGAAGCTGGTCACGCCGCGCATGACAGCCACGATTTTCATGATGTTTTTCCTGACCATCATTTCCGACATCGTGGGCCTTACCGGAGGCTTATTCATCGCCAAAGTGCTGCTCCGTCTCGATGCCCGCCAGTACTGGTACAACGCCTGGCAGTCGCTGGTTTTTCAGGATGTGTTCATGGGCTTGATCAAGCCGGTTATGTTCGGCTTCATCATCGCGACCATAGGCTGCTTCTATGGGATGAACGCGCGCGGCGGCACCCAGGGCGTGGGCCGCGCCACTACGCAAGCCGTGGTCGCAGCGTCCGTTCTCATACTCGCGGGAGATTTGTTCCTCACGCGCTTCCTGATGGCCGCATTGTCGTCGCTTAATTAGTCGTTGAACTAGAACTTATGTCCGCACCGACCTTGCCCCTCGATCGCCCCATCGCAGGCACAAAAGACAATACTGCGCCGGCCGTCGTGTTTGAAGACGTGGAGTTGGCTTTTGGAGACAACAAAGTTCTGCGCGGAGTTTCCTTCCGTCTGGCCCGGGGAGAAACCAAAGCTCTGTTCGGCGTAGCCGGCTCAGGCAAGAGTCTGATTCTCAAGCTAGCGCTCGGGCTGATCCGGCCCGACTCCGGCAACATTTTCGTACTGGGGCAGGACGTGACCCAGATGCAGGAAAAACAGCTGTTCGCTCTGCGCGACAAGATTGGGATGGTCTTCCAGGAAAGCGCTCTGTTCGATTCTCTCAGTGTGAAGGAAAATGTCGCGTACCGGCTCACCGAAGAACACGGCGTCTATGACGATGAAATCGATCGCAAAGTGCGCGAGGTCCTACGTTTCGTGGAACTCGAGCGCACCCTCGATCTCGATCCCGCCGAACTCTCTGGAGGCATGCGGCGCCGCGTGGCCATCGCGCGCGCTCTGATCACGCAGCCGGAACTTTTGCTCTACGATTCGCCCACCGGCGGCCTCGATCCTGTGACCTCGAACACCATCATCGAACTGATCGTAAAACAGCGCGACGTGTACAAGACCAGCGCTCTGCTGGTCACACACCGCCTGCAGGACGCTTTTACCATGGCCACGCACGAGTTCGACCAGCAAACCAACCACATCGTCCCCCTGCCGCCGGGCCAGCATTGCAGGGTTCCGTTAACTTTTCTGATCCTGCGCGACGGCAAAGTGATTTTCGACGGCGACCTGCAACAACTCGCGCACACCCAGGACGAGTACATCCGGGAATATATTTCGTAGCAGTGGCCTGTGGTCAGTGATCAGTCGCCTGTAAGAACCTATGTAGTCTGGTTCGCTTATTGGCCACTGGCCACTACCACTGATCACTGCCTTTTCACTTCCCTGCCATCAACTTCTCTACCTCATCAGCCCCTGATGGCAACGCTCCGCTCAGCTTGATCAGCTTGCCGTTCGGGTCGACGTAGTAATCATCTTCAATCCGCACTCCGAGATTTTCTTCGGGAATGTAAATCCCCGGCTCGATGGTGAAAACTTGCCCCGGCCCCAAGGGCGCAGCATGGTCCGTGGCATCGTGTACATTTAGCCCAACAGGATGGCCCAACCCGTGGATAAAATACTTCCCCAGCGGCTCCCCGTGCAGATCCTTGCCATGGGTGTTGATGTAATCGAAGGCAACTTTGAAGAGCGAATCGGGGTCGTCATGCTTCATGTTCGACTTCCCCGAGACGAAAGCCGCAGCCGCCGCGGTTTGCGCTCCGAGAACGATGTCATAGATCTCGCGCTGGCGCGCCGTGAAGTGTCCGCTGATCGGAAGCGTGCGCGTAATGTCGGAGGCATACATCGAATATTCCCCGGCGGCATCGATGACCACCACGTCGCCGGATTTCATCACATTGTCGTCGTCCGAATAATGCAACACCGTCGAATAATAACCAGACCCCACGATGGGCGCATACGCGACTCGCTCGCAGCCACGCTTTCCCCATTCGTATTGCATCAGCGCGGAAATCTCACGCTCGTTTACGTTCGGCCTCACGGCCTTGAACGCCGCAAAGTGCGCCGCCACTGAGGCATCCACGGCTTTGCGAATCAGCGCGACCTCTCCCGCATCCTTGGAAGTGCGCAGTGACCAGATCATCGGCTTCACATCCTGAAACGTCAGATACGCGTTGAACCGCTTCATGAACTGCAGTGGCTTGTACGAAGTGGAAGTCTCGCCATCCGGATCGACATCGGTGTAGAGCACTGGATGGGCGCCGATTGCGTAGCGGGCAACGTCATTGGGAAGTTGCCCCATATCTTCCACATGATCGAAGCCGGTAATGCTCGCCGCTTCCGGGTTCTCCGCGCCGAGCTTAGGGCCGGTCCACTTCTCCTGGGTCAGATTGCGCGGCGGCAGAAAGAGGATCTCGGTGTAAGCGCGCGCCGGCTTATCCCCTTGCGCGTCGGCGGCCGACGCAATCAGCAGCGCCACGCCCGGCTCGATCGATCCCGAGAGATAGAAAAAGTTGTCGTCCTGCCGGAATCCGTACAGATCGTTCGGACCGTCGTTCTCCGTGGCCGAAAACAGAACCACCACGCCTCCCACCTTCCGGGCAAGCGCTTCGCGCCGGGCGCGATAGTCGGAATTCGGCTGGCGGTCGAAAGCTAAGCTCGACGCAGCCGTAGCAAGAAAGAAAATGCCAAGAAAACTCGCCAGGAAAAGAGAAGACCCCAGTTTTCGCATCGTGTAATCCATCCTCGTTTCCACCTCGCCCATCCCAACCTTTACGTCACACTCCCACCGGAAACGGCTTGGTATGCGTCTCAGCGCTGAGCCCCACGCCCGCAAACCGCCCCTGCAGCAGCGACATCAATCCCGTGTACCAATAACCCACAACAAAGAGCAGCAGGAACGGAATCGTAACGTAGTTCTCATTCTCAACCGCATAGTACACCGTGAGCGCGAAGTAGGCGCCGATCAGCAACTCAAGCCACGGCACCCAGCCCAGCCGCTTTCTGTATTTGGTGGCTCCAACTTTGTCCTTCTTCGATTCAACGTGGTACTTGGGAGTGCGCGCAAACGCGCTCTCCTTGCCGATCAGCGCCTCAATCACGGCTTTAGTGTTGGTAATGGTCAATCCAATGCCGAGAGCCATAAGGACCGGCAGATAGATCAGAGCACGCGGCCAGCTCTTGGGAAAGAGTTCACGCTGCGAGACCAGGTAAAAACTCGAAATGGAAAACGTCGACGCCATGAACAGCGGAAAATCAATGAAGAGCATCTGAAACCATCCCTGGTAAAAGCGGATGATCATCGCCGGCAATATCAGCACCGAGAGCACAATCATCAGCGGATAGCTGAGGTTCGCAGTCAGGTGATACCAGGCTTCGATCTTGGTGTGCAACGGCGCATCACTGCGCAGCACGCGCGGAAGAATCTTCTTTCCAGTCTGGATCAGGCCCTTGGCCCAGCGCGCCTGCTGGGTCTTGAATGCAGTCATCTCCACCGGCAACTCCGCCGGGCATTCGACATCCTGCAGGTAGATGAACTTCCATCCCTTGAGCTGGGCGCGGTAAGAAAGATCAGTATCTTCCGTAAGCGTGTCATGTTGCCAGCCCCCAGCTTCGTCGATCGCGGCGCGCCGCCATACTCCGGCCGTGCCGTTGAAGTTGAAAAAGACGCCGCTGCGTGCGCGTCCCGAGTGCTCGAGCACGAAATGCCCATCGAGCAGGATTGCCTCCACCTGCGTCAGAAAAGAATAGTTGCGGTTGATGTGCGTCCAGCGCGTCTGCACCATCCCGATTTTCGGATCAGTAAAGTGATGAATGGTGCGCAAAAGAAAATCTTCCGGCGGAGTAAAGTCGGCGTCGAAGATAGCGACAAATTCGCCTTTCGCGGTCTTCAGTCCCTCGGCCAGCGCACCCGCCTTGAAGCCTTCGCGATTCGTGCGGTGATGGTAGCTGATCGGATTGCCTAGCGCCGCATACCGTTCCACCAGGTTGCGCGCCACTTCAAAGGTTTCATCCGTCGAATCGTCAAGCACCTGAATGTCGAGCTTCTCCCGCGGATAGTTCAGCTTGCAGATCGATTCCAGCAGCCGTTCGACCACATACTGCTCATTAAAGATGGGCAACTGCACCGTAACGCGCGGCAATTCCTCGAAATACGCAGCCGGTTCCGTAGTGCGCTTATCTTTATGCTTGTAATAGAGATAAACCAGAATGTAGCGATGCATCCCGTAAGCCGCGAGCAACACGAGCACAATGAAATACGGCACCAGCAGCATGCGATCGAAGGCGTCGGTGTGGTAAAGCCCCTGAAAAGTCTTGTCCAACAGATGCTGGCGGAGGTAGGGCCCAATGCCCCTGGGGGCAGCCCATGCGGCCAGCATAGAAGACACGATGAGATCAGAGCGCAGCAAAGGGGTTGACTGAAAACCTTTATTCTACCGGATTTGGGGGGTTCGATTCAGGATCTCCACGCTCGATCAGCGAATGACGTGAACCCTCACACCCACTTTGAGCGTCTTCCAAGCATTCTCCGCAGTGTAGACAGGAACCCTGAGCGCCATGCCCAGAGCGAGGCACGCGCGGTCTCCCAACGATAGCCCAAGGTGCCGCGTCTGAGTCACCAGATCGCCGGCAACCCTCGCCTGTGCCTCGTCAAATGCCAGGACTTCTCGAACCGGGCTGGTCGCGTCTTCCCACGCCTGTTCGGAGGACCAACCGCGACTCACCAGTTTGGCTTGCACTTCGGAGAGGTTCACCGCGCTGCCAACCGCTCGTGCCAGTAAATCAGGCGTAAGTTTCTCGGCTCCTGGCTCGCCTCCAATCACCGCGAGGATGGCGGAAGCATCGAGCACAACCCTATTCACGCTTCGCAGCCGCGCGGCGCTCCGCGAGCAACTCATCGACCAGCGAGCCGCTCTTTAAGTACTGCCGGGCGCGCCGTTGCGCCCGCTGGATGCGGCGCTGCTGGGTCGTTATGCGCAGCTCATCGTCCTCGATGCGCAGCACAACTTCATCTCCAACCTCGATGCCAAGAGCCTTACGAAAAGAAGACGGGATCACGACGCGGCCGTTCTCATTCACCCGTGCTCGGGTTTCTTCTGGCATGCATGTCATTCTCCGACTGGAATGACATTATTATATCATAATGTCACAAATCGTCGTTCCTGCCTCGCGCCACTATCTGCGCGTCGCCCAGGCCAGCCCATCGGGATCGTGCCCGGCCTCTATGCGCCCAGCCACTTCCAGCGAATGCAAATCGATGACAGCAACATAACCATCAGGAGAGCAGGCTACGAAGGCCCGCGCTCCGTCGGGCTGCATTTGAATGCCGGCCGCGCCGTGCCCAACCGCAATGCGCTTGACAGTCTTCCGAGTCGCGGTGTCGATGACCGTCACACCCGAGCCGCGCAAAGAAGAAATCAACGCCAGCTTTCCGTCGGGAGTAAACTTCAGCCGGTTCGCACCCCGCACATCAGCCGCCAGAGTCTCGGTCACTCGCTTGCTTGCAACATTAATGATCGAAACAGTTCCGTCGCCAGCATTAGCAACCCAGATTTCTTTGCCGTCCGCGGAAACATCAAATCCTTCTGAGCCGTCGCTCACTCGTACGACCGTCTCATCCCAATCGCCGCCCGGCGCGCCCAGTGCCGACCCTTGCCCGGGAGGGCCTCCAGCGGCCTTCTCCACAATGCTCACCGTTCCTGAACTAACGTTGGTCGTGACAATCGTCTTCATATCCGACGAAACGTAGATCATGTGCGTCCGGTTCTGCCCCGTGCCCAGAATCCAATCAACGGTCTTAGTCGCCGGATCGTAGCTGCCAATCGCTTTCGCCCCTTCGGCGGTGAACCACACCTTCCCGCCCACAAAAGTCAATCCATGCGGCCCGCGCAAAGCTCCAAGGTCGACCGACGGCAACTGCTTTTGTGCCACCAGATCCACAACCGCCAGCGTGTTGTATGCTCCTGATCCATAGTTCGACGCGTAGGCTGTCCTGCCGTCGCTCGACGCGATGACTTCGTGCGGATCCTTGCCAACCGGCACGCGCGCAATCACCTGCAGGGTGGAAGGATCGACAATTAGGAGGATGCCATCTTGCTTAGCCAGTATTAGCAACGCATTCGCGGGAGTCTCCGCAGCGTGAGTAATCGTCGCACCAAGTATGCTGCCAAACAGAATGAGAAGGGTCAGTGAGCGTCTCATAATTACAGAAGGATACGCCATCGCGGCTAGCGTCGGCGAGAAGCCAACGCTACTGCTGGTCTTCAACGGCTGGAATTATCTTGAGCTGCAAGCTCGCGCGATCGCCCTCACTCACGTGCAGCGCCCTGCCGCGGCCTTCATAGCTCGCAAGGAATTGGGGATCGTAGTAAGCATCGCCATCGACACTCTCCCACGCCAAGATCGTGTAATCGCCAGGAGGCAAGCCGCGGAGCGTGAAACGTCCGCTCTGATCGGTGGAGGCTTTGCGATAGCGATCGGGATGCGTGCGAAACCGCGCTTCGGGCACAGCCACAACTACCGCATCGGCGACCGGTTCATCTTTCTGATTCGTAGCCACACCCTCGGCGCGCGCACCATTGGCGCTCGCCAGCACATCGACATTCGTCAGGCCACCGCCCACGCTGAATCCAGAGTCCGCGGCTTCGCGCCCGCCCGCGGCCACCGACTTCAGAAACCAATCCGGCATGTCGCTGGCATCGGAGAGCTGAACGTAATAGCGCCCCGCGGCAACATTCTTCCACTCAAAACTGCCATCGGCATTCACGTGCGCCAGCGTCGGAGAGCCTTCCCCAATCGTGACGCCGCCAAGTGCATCGTCATCGCCGTCGGCCGAGTGCAGCAGAAGAAACATCTGGCTGGCGTCAGGTCTTGATACGCTGCCCGCCTCCATTCGCAAACGCCCGCGAATCGAGCCGCCGGCCTGCGGCGCAAGCTGCAGGCCGTCCAAGTTTGCCGAAGTGATCTGCAGCGATTGCCGCGCCAGCATGGGCGCCGCGGCGTTATCTACGGTCGCGACAATCGTATACGCTCCCGGAGAAACATCGCGAATCTCGAAGCTGCCGTCCCGATGCATCTCCGCGCCATTCAGCACCAGACTGAAATCTTTTGATTGCAGCATGATCGCCGCCGTAGTCCCAGGCGGCAGGTTCACCACCGTTCCGCGGATGGTCAACGTAGGGCTCGGAGTCAGCGCGAAATTCGCCGGAAAGTCGTCCCCCGCATGCAACTGGATCGGCTCGGCCTGTCCGCGATCTCGCGTGCCC
>Ga0209380_10001776_pt1 | contig 14254 bp, 14 predicted proteins | sample HubBroMetageWFT6_FD_188347 | JGI IMG/M metagenome (GOLD analysis project Ga0209380, IMG submission 188347) | Warmed and freeze-thawed soil microbial communities from the Hubbard Brook experimental Forest, New Hampshire - Hubbard Brook CCASE Soil... | ecosystem: Environmental > Terrestrial >...
TTTCTGTCCTCGGAGGTTCCCTTCAATACGAAGGAGAATGGAGAAAAACCAGCCCAACCGCCGAACTCGTTGGTACCGCGACGCAATGTTGCGGATTGTTGTTCTTCGTTGTTGTTAGCTGTTGACGAAGGAGAATCTTGTGCATGCGACAACTGGAGCGGGTTCACCAGGATTGCGAAAAGAAGAGCACAGCCTAGAGCGAATACCGCATTGCGGGAAAAACTCTGCGGGAGCGAGAATGGCTGCACCTAGGCACCTCACGGTCTAACCTGCCTGCCCGTGGATCGTAACTCTCAGCGAGCCTTTACTCTGACCATCTCCGAAACAGCAGTGCGCCGTTGGTTCCGCCGAAGCCGAAGGAATTGGACATGGCGTATTCGAGCTTGGCTTCGCGGGCGTGGTTAGGGACGAAATCCATGCCAGCGGTTTCGGGGTCCTGGTTGAGCAGGTTGATGGTGGGCGGCAGGATCTGGTCGCGCAAGGCGAGGACGGTGATGCCGGCTTCCAGGCCGCCAGCGCCTCCCAGAAGATGGCCGGTCATGGATTTGGTAGAGCTGACGGGAATCCTGCGCTCGCCAAAAAAATTGCGAATGGCGTGCGCTTCCAAAGCGTCGCCGATGGGCGTGGATGTGCCGTGGGCGTTGACGTAATCGACTTTGTCCGGGCTGATACCGGCGTCGCGGGCGGCGTTACGCATGACGCGGAATCCGCCTTCGTGCTCGGGAGCAGGCTGGGTTATATGGTAGGCATCCCCTGACATGCCGTAGCCTGCAACTTCGGCGAGGATGACGGCGCCGCGCTTCCTGGCATGTTCGAGCTCTTCGAGCACCATAATGCCCGCACCTTCGCCAATGACAAACCCGTCGCGATCCTTATCCCAGGGACGGCTGGCGATTTGCGGCTCGTCATTGCGCGTGGAAAGCGCGCGCATGGCCGCGAATCCTCCGACGCCCATCTGAGTAATGGCGGCTTCGGAGCCGCCGGCGATCATTACGTCGGCGTCATTGTGCTGGATGATCCGAAAAGAATCTCCGATGGAGTGAGCGCTGGTGGTGCAGGCCGTGGCCGTGGCCTCATTCGGTCCCTTGGCTCCGAAGCGCATCGAGACCTGCCCGGCGGCGAGATTGATAATCGCCGCCGGAATAAAAAATGGGGAAATCTTTCGCGGACCACCCTCCAGCAGGGCGGCGTGTTCGCGCTCGATGATGTCGAACCCGCCGATTCCCGATCCGATGTGCACACCCACGCGCTCGGCGTTTTCCGGAGTGATCCGCAGGGCTGACATCTTGACCGCTTCATCCGCGGCGGCGATGGCCAGGTGGATGAAGCGCCCCATTTTCTTGACTTCTTTTTTCTCGATGAAGTTCAGGGGATCGAAGTTCTTGACTTCGGCGGCAATCTGGCAGGCGAAATTTGTGGAGTCGAACTGAGTGATGCGGGCCACGCCGCTTTTGCCGGCCTGCAAACTGCGCCACACTTCTCCGGTGGTGTTTCCGACTGCACAGATCAAGCCCAGGCCGGTTACTACGACCCTGCGTGCCAACCTACTTGCCACCTTTCGAGTGCTTGGCGATGTAATCGATGGCGTCCTGCACGGTGCGGATTTTTTCCGCGTCCTCGTCGGGGATTTCGATATCGAAGCCTTCTTCAAAAGCCATGACCAGTTCGACGGTGTCGAGCGAGTCCGCGCCCAGGTCGTCAACGAACGATGCGCTGGAGGTAACCTCGCCTTCGTCCACACCCAACTGCTCTACGATAATTTGCTTCACCTTCTCATCGACAGCTGCCATGATTCTCCTCGCTTAAACTCGATTTGATTTGAAATTCGTTGCCGGGATTCGGGATTGCGGTCGTGCATTCTCCATCTGGCGTTCGCCCGAACCTCCGCCAGTTTTGCGACTCGCGGGTGCAACGCACTGAAAATAGGCGAACGTGTAGTGTAATTGCCCGAGTAAATGGCTGTAAAGGGAAGCGCTAGCGTTTTCTGAGGCCGACGCTGTGGTATACCTTCAGCATCCTAAACGGGGCTGTCGTAACGGTCAAACCTAACGGTCAAACTTAACGGTCGATAATGCGCGCAGTGGTGCAGCGGGTAAGCCGCGCTCAAGTTGCGGTAAATGAGGAAATTGTTGGCAAAATTGGCCCGGGCCTGCTGGTTCTGCTGGGCGTGGGCCGGGACGATGGCGAGGCCGACGCGGTGTATCTGGCCGAAAAGATTGCCGGCCTGCGAGTGTTTGAAGATGCCCAGGGAAAAATGAATCGCAGCGTGCTGGATGCTGGCGGGAGCGTGCTGGTGGTTTCGCAGTTCACACTTTATGGAGATGTGAGGAAAGGCAAGCGTCCGTCGTTCGATGCCGCTGCGGCGCCGGAAAAAGCGCGCCAGCTCTACCAGTTCTTCGTGGAGCAGGTTCGCGCCGCCGGACTGCGCTGCGAGACCGGTCGCTTTCAGGAAACGATGACAGTGGAGCTGGTGAACGAGGGGCCGGTGACCATTCTGCTGGATTCGGAGAAGGCATTTTAGGAGAGGCGTATCTCTTCACTCTTTGGCGCGGGTGGTAACCTTGCAGAATGGCTCGCGATGCTGACCCAGGCGCACTCTCCCCTAAGCGTGCGAGATCCCCGGCCCCGGCTGCGTTGGCCCTTATCCTTGTCCTTGGGCTGCTGCTCGGGGTATTGTGTGCCGGCTCGATAGGATGGTTGCTGTTGTCGCGAAGTTCCGGGCGAGCTCTGTTGGGACATCTGTGGTCGGCGGTGACGGGCAGAACCCTTTCCATCGATGTAAGCCAGCCTACCGTGGTCGATCGCATTCAGCGGCTGCAGCGGCTGGAGACCGTGGTCTACACCATGGATAAGCTGGTAACCGGCGCGAAAGAAAACCCCATCTTCCCGGATTTTCTGGCCGGAGACCGGCTCCTGATGATGGTGCACGGCGAGGTTGTCGCCGGCATCGATTTCTCGAATCTAAAACCGGGCGACGTCCGAGTGGATGGCAAGCAGATTCATTTGCATCTTCCCGCGGCGGAAGTGTTCCGCACCCGGATCGACAGCGCGAAGACTCGGGTGTATTCCCGGCAAACCGGGCTGCTGGTATCGACCGACCCGAATCTGGAAACCCAGGTGCGCCAGGAGGCAGAACGCGAGTTGGAAGCGGCCGCCCTGTCTGACGGCATCTTGCCGACCGCCCAACAGAATGCGACTTCGACTATCAGAAGTCTGCTGCAGGGTTTGGGATTCGAGAAGATTGACTTCGACTAGCGGTAGCGCGGAGCCGTAGCTGCGCGACGCCGTGGTTTGCTACGTTGCGCTGGCTTCCAGCAACGGATCGGCCTGCTCCCGCGCAAAATCTGCCAACTCTAACTGAAGATTGCCGGGATTCGTGGAGTAGGCGAGCCCGGTATCAAGATCGAGGACGCCTTCGCGGATGAGTCTCTCGATCTCTCCGTCGAAGTGCTGCATACCGTCCTGGCCACCAACGCGCATCGCGTCCAGCAAAGTCTTGCCCTCGGCTTCGCCTTTTTCGACGTAGTCGCGGGTGCGCAGCGTGGACTTCAATATTTCAATGGCAGCCACCCGGCCAGTGCCATCCTTACGAGGAATGAGCCTCTGGGAAACGATGTAGCGAAAGCTCTTGGCCAGGCGGTTTCGAAGGGTGTGCTGTTCGGCCATCGGAAAAACTCCCACGATTCTCTCCACTGTTTTCGCGGCGTCGATGGTATGAAGAGTGGAGAGGACCAGGTGACCCGTTTCCGCCGCTTCCATTGCGATCTCGATGGTTTCGCGGTCTCGCATCTCTCCGACAAGTATGACTTTCGGGGCCTGGCGCAGCGCCGCCCTTAAGGCGAGCGCAAAGCTGGGCGTATCGGCATGCAATTCACGCTGATGAACGATACAGTTTTTGTGAGGGTGCAGGAATTCGATGGGATCCTCGATGGTGAGCACGTGATAGGACTGCTCTTTATTGATCCTGTCGATGATGGCGGCGAGGGTCGACGACTTGCCGGAACCGGTCGGTCCGGTGACGAGCACAATTCCGTTGCGCAGGCCGACGATCTTCGCCAGCTCGGCAGGCAGGTTCAGCGACTCGAAGTCTGGGACTTTGCCGGGAATGACCCGCATCACCACAGCGCAAGTGCCGCGCTGCATGAAAACATTCACCCTAAATCGATTGGAACCCGGCAAACTGTAGGACACATCGCAGGATCCTAGTTCCTTCAGATTCTCGGTGGCATGCTGGTTGTTGCCGATTAAATCGGTCGCAATGCGCCGGGTATCCTCAATGGTAAGAGGACGTGCCGAACCCGCGGGCGCCAGTTTCCCATTGATTTCCACCAGCGGCGGTTTCCCCGGCGAAAAAAATAGATCACTCACCTTGGCTGAAGTCTTCAGCATCGCGACTAGCAGTGCTGGAGTCGAGAATGGCGCGGCCGCAGGCGCAGCGGCGGTGGCAGCTCGTCCGGCAGGAGCAGCAGGAGTGGTGCCGGCAGGAGCAGGTGCGGCAGTAGTAGAAGTTGGAGCGGGCGGACGGACTGCTGGACTTGCGGGAGCCGACATTGGGGAGGTTCCTAACTTGGAGTAACTTCACGATCCTATAACAAAGGGTGCTCAGCTTGAGGAGAAGTAGTGTGCGGTTCAATTACGCAGGTAACACTGAGTAACTAACGGTCGAAAACAATTCGACCTGATTCCGGAAGATGTTCTACAAGCGTTTGTCTTACTTCCGCTGCTGTCGAAGTTCTTGTTGCCATTTAGAAGCGAGCAGCACGAGTGGGATCAGGGACGTAAGGAAGGGGAAAGCGTCCGTCGTTCGACGCCGCGCGGACTGAACACCGTTTATTTTTCGGCACCATTTGGTTCACGGACTTCACAACTCACGAAGAACTCAAAGAGGATTGGTGCTACGAGCTTCCGCTCAAGACGGAAGCAGATTTGCATTCACTGGAGCTGTCTCAGTGCGGGACTCTTACATATACCTCGAAATAACCGGCTGTTTCCCCGCCCGTTGAGAGGCAGCCAAGGCGGCAAACTACGGTAACTTTGAAACTTCTGATCTTTGCGGGAGAATTTTCCGAGCGTCACGGGCCCTGGTCTATGAAGTCGGAGGGCGGCGGGCCATCTCAAACTTCATATCTCAAAACTTCCATGAACAATCTGAATGTAGTTGTTGCTCTGATCACGAGAGACAATGATTACCAGGCGGAACAAGCGGCCTCAGCAGTCGAAGCGGCTTCGCGGCTGGGCGTGAAAATCAAAGTCGTTTATGCCGATAGCGACGCCGTCAACCAATCCCAACAGTTGGTGAAGATCATCCAGGACAGAACGCAGCGGCCGGATGCGATCCTGGTTGAGCCGATTGGGACCCCCATGGTGCAGGTTGCGAAAGCGGCCGTGGCGGCGGGTATTGGCTGGGGGATTCTCAATCGCGAGGCCAATTATATTGCCGAACTTCGCCGCAATGCCGGGGTGCCGGTGTTTGCCGTGAGCCCCGACCAGGAAGAAGTCGGGCGAATTCAAGCTAAACAGATGGCGGCTTTCACAAAGGAAGGACACATCCTTTATCTCGAGGGCCCTTCCAGCAGCAGCGCCGCGGAGCTCCGCACCAAAGGCATGCTTTCGGCCAAGCCCGGCGGCGTCGAGCTAAAGATGCTGAGAGGGGACTGGTCGGAGCGCAGCGCGCAACATGCGATCAGGTCCTGGCTGTCGCTGAGCACGTCGAGGCAGCTTCACATTCGCGCTGTCGTTTGCCAGAACGACGCCATGGCCATGGGCGCCAGGAAAGCCCTTACCAGCCTGACTGAAACCGAACGCGAGCAATGGCTGAGCACTCCGTTCACGGGTTGCGATGGGGTCACCAAAACCGGCCAGGAGTGGGTGCGCAGCGGACAGCTCCGCGCCACAGTGGTGATTCCGCCGATGGCAGGACTGGCTCTGGAAATGCTGGCGAAAGCCGTCAGCACCGGGTCCATGCCAGCCGAACGCACGTTATGCCCCTCCCGGTCTTTCCCGCCAATCGCGGAAATTGGCGCAATGAGGGCTGGAGCGTAAGTCTTCATCAGCGCGCCGCGAGGATTGCGTCGGCGACCCGGGCCGCCTCCACTGCAGCCTTCACATCGTGGGTTCGCAAGATGTGCGCACCTTTGAGAATCAGCGCGGTCTGCGCAGCAAGATTTCCGTAGAGCCGGTCCGCCGGGGCGGCATCTTCTCCATCTTTCGTCTGCGCCAGGGTACGTCCGAGGAAGGATTTTCTGGACGTTCCGGCTAACAGAGGAAAGCCGAGCGACTGCAACTCCTGAAAGCGCCCGAGCAGCGGGTAATTCTGTTCGAAGCTTTTTCCGAAACCAAAGCCGGGATCGAGCGCAATTCGTTCCCGGCGCACTCCTGCCAGCACGGCCGCTTCCGACCATTCTCGTAATTCTCGCTTAACGAGCAGAACAATGTCGCCGGGCGGTGGCAAGGTGCGCCAGTCTTCGGGACGGCCGCGCATGTGCATCAGAACGGCTCCACATTTCATTTCGGCGATGGTTGCGGCCATTCGCGAATCCCAGCGAAAGCCACTGACATCGTTGACGATCTCGGCTCCGGCCGCGACGGCAGCGCGCGCGACGCTGGCTTTGTAAGTGTCGACGGAGATCACCGCATTCGGGCGCTGCTTCTTGAGTTCCGTAATCACGGGCAACACGCGGCGCAATTCTTCTTCTGCGCTCACAGTGGGCTTTGCACCGGGGCGCGTGGATTCTCCGCCAACGTCAATCATGTCGGCGCCTTCGTCGAGCAACTGGAGAGCGTGGTCGAGAGCCTGGCTTGGATCGAGATAGAGGCCGCCATCAGAAAAAGAGTCGGGCGTGACATTGACGATGCCCATGATCAGCGTCCGCTTGCCTAACTCGAGCGTGCGCTGGCCGAGGCTCCATTGAAAGACGGCTCTCATCGGCAGATTCTATAGGGAAGCGAGCCAAACACGCGATTATTGGGTCGCAAGAAACGCGACCTTCGCGCGGCTCGCCCAGATCCCTCACTGCGCAAAAAACGCTTGCTCGGGATGACAAATCGAACTTCGGTTACCGGCGGCGGACTGCGGCATCCCGGGAACGTATGACTCGAAGTCCGCCGGGGCCGGTGCCGGTCGGCGGTTTGCGCATTCCATCGAGCAGGTCCTTGAGCACGGTTGCGTTGTTGTGCTTCTCATTTTTCGAGGCATAAAGGAGGGTAAGGCGTTTTCTCCCATGGGCCAGGCGATAGAGCTTTTTCAAATCTGCTTCGGCTTCGGGACGGGACAATTCTTTCAGGTAGCGTTTGCGAAAGACCGTCCAAAAATCCGGTTGAGAGTGAAACCACTTGCGGAGTTCGTCGGAGGGGGCGAGATCGCGAAGCCAGTCATCCATGGCAACATCAGACTTGCGCAGGCCTCGCGGCCAGAGGCGGTCGACCAGAATGCGCGCTCCGTCGGAGCGAGCGGCCGGCTCATATACGCGCTTCACCACGATTGGCATGGGTTTGCAGCTTTCCTCTATCATTGTAAGTCGAGCGCAACTGAGGAGGCTGTGGGAAAGTGCGCACAAATATGCAAGTGATGGAAAAGATAAAACAGCTTTGCCAGAATTCCTTTGCGGATTGCAGGGTTCTCATGGCGGCGGCTCTGGCCGCGCTGGTTGCGATTCTTACGCTCATTCTTGTGCTCACGGGTTGCGATGTGGAGCGGCGCAAGTCGGACGCGGAACTTGGCCTCAATCCGCAGCAGGCCACAGGAAGAAAACTTTACGATAACTACTGCGACCGCTGCCATCGGCCATACTCCACCAAGGGAAAGAAAGGTCCTGGGCTGAAGGGTGTTTTTCAGCGCCAGTATCTTCCGCAGACAGGGCTGCCTGCGAATGATGAGCGCGTGACGGACATCATTCGAAACGGCCGTCCCGATATGCCCGGCTATAGCCAAGTGCTGAGCGCACAAGATATGCAGGATCTGCTGGCCTATCTGCACACGCTCTAGAACGATTCATCCATATCGCGTCAACGTTCTCATGGGATAATCTCGGAGTGAAAACCGCCGTGCGATCTGAGCTGTTTCGCAAGCTGCCTTCCGTGGATGATGTCATGCGTAGCCCTGCGATAGAAGCGTTCGCGACGAACTCCGGACACGACTCGGTTGCGGACGCCGTGCGCGCCGTGCTGGTGCAGTTGCGGCTGGAAATTACATCAGGTTTGCTGGATGATGATGCTCTTGAGCTTGCACTTTCTGGCCTGACGGGCGCGGTGGAAAGGCGCCTTCGCCAGGCCCTGAGTTATTCTCTGCGGCCGGTGATCAACGCCACTGGCGTGATTCTGCATACCAACCTTGGCCGCGCTCCGTTGGGCGATGCCGCGATTGAGCACATTCGCGAGACTGCCGCGAGCTATTCCAACCTGGAGTTCGACATTGGTGCGGGAGAGCGCGGCAAGCGCGACGTACATGTGGACCGATTGTTTCAAAGATTGCTGCATGAAGAGGCAGGCAGCGGAGTGGCGGACCAGAAATCCGTTGCCACCATCGTGGTCAACAACAATGCTGCCGCGGTGCTACTGGCGTTGAATACGCTAGCGGAGGGCGGAGAAGTTATCGTCTCGCGTGGCGAACTGGTGGAGATTGGTGGATCGTTTCGCATTCCCGACGTGATGGCGAAGTCGGGAGCAATCCTGCACGAGGTGGGCACAACCAATCGAACGCGCGCGTCCGATTACGAAGATGCCATCAGCGAACGCACTCGCCTTCTGCTCCGGGTTCACCGCTCGAACTTCGAAATCACCGGCTTTACGGAGCAGGCGTCAACGGCGGAACTAGTGGCGCTCGCGCGCAAGCGCGGCGTTCCGCTCATGGAGGACCTGGGCAGCGGCGCGCTTTTTGATCTGCGTTCGGTCGGGATCGGCGAAGGCGGCGTGCTGGACAGCTTGCGCAGCGGAGTCGATATCGTTACTTATAGTGGAGACAAACTGCTCGGAGGTCCGCAGGCGGGGCTGATCAGTGGCAGGTCGGACTTGATCGCGGGCATGCGATCGAATTCGCTGTTCCGGGCACTGCGCGTGGACAAGCTGATCTATGCCGCGCTGGAAGCGACCCTTCTGGCCTATGTCCAGCGCGATCACGATGCGATCCCCACGCTGCGCATGATGCGGTTTAGCAAGGATGAAATTGGCAGGCGGGCGGAGGCGCTGGCTGCGCGGGTTGATTCGCCTCAGTTGAAGGTTGAAATCGTGGATGGCGAATCGATCCTCGGCGGCGGCGCGGCGCCATCCTCTGTTCTGCCAACGCGATTGCTTGCGCTGAGTTGCGAAGGCCTCAGCGCTAACGAACTGGCCGCGCGCCTGCGCGCTTCTGATCCGCCGATTATTGCTCGAGTCGAAGAAGGCCGGGTGCTGCTGGACTTGCGGACGGTGTTTCCGGAGCAGGATAACGCGGTGATCGCAACTCTTAACCGCACCGTTTCGTGACCTTCTCGCATCGAAGGAGGTTTGGCTCTCCTTTACACTGTCGGACATTCGACTCGCCCCATCGAGGACTTGATCGAGACGCTTCAGGCCCACGCGATTGAAGCGCTGGTCGATATCCGCGCGTTCCCTATGTCGCGACGGCTCCCGCAGTTCGATCGAGAATCTCTGGAAAAGAGTTTGCCTGCGGCCGGAATTCGCTATGTTTGGATGAAAGCGCTGGGAGGCTATCGCAAGAAAAGCCGCGAAGATTCTCCCCACTTCGCACTCCGGAATGCGAGCTTTCGTAACTATGCCGATTACACGCTCACCCTGGAGTTCGAGAAAGCGATGGCCGATCTGATCGCGCTGGCCAATAGTTCTCGCACCGCGTACATGTGCGCAGAGCGCGTATACTTTCGCTGCCATCGCATGCTGGTTTCTGACTGGCTGGTCGCGCACGGACACGAGGTAATGCACATTGACGGGATTGGCCCGTTAAAACCGCACCGCTTGATGGCGGAAGCGCGCATGATCGACGGCCAATTGATCTACCGGGGCGACAGGCTGCTCTGATTCGGGTTTTTCGAAATTGGGGTTTGGGTTGTCGAAATATGATTATCGGCACAGGCATCGACATCGCGGAGGTTCCGCGCATCCGGCAGTCAATCGAGCGCTTTGGTGATAGATTTTTGCGGCGGATTTATACGGCGGGCGAAATCCGTTACTGCGAGTCGAAAGCCAACCGCGTTGAACGCTACGCAGCGCGCTTCGCCGCCAAAGAAGCGGCGATGAAGGCTCTGGGCACGGGCTGGAGCCACGGCGTGCGCTGGCGGGACTGCGAAGTCACACGCCTGCCGGGCGGACGTCCGACAATTACTTTTCATGGCAGAGCGGGTGAGATTGCCGCCAGGCTCGGCGTGAAGAATGCCGCACTCTCGATTTCGCATACCGAGGAGCAGGCGATCGCGCAAGTGATTCTGGAAAACTAGCCGTTCGAAGCTCCGGGTCTTGTCGTGAGATTAGGACAAGGCCAAGCTCCGCGCTTTCCCCCTCACTCTGGTTCCTTCTGCTAGACTGGCGCATTCCATTTCATCATGTCTGCGACCATTCAAGTTGTTGCGCCGGTTTCTTCGTCGAGTGAAACTTCCGAACGCGCGCTTCTCGTAGGTTTGGGGCTCGCCAGTTTTGCGGCACTGCTGCTGGAGCTGGCGCTTACCCGGCTGTTCTCGGTGGTGCTGTTCTATCACTTCGCGTTTCTCGCGATCTCGATTGCGCTGCTGGGACTTGGCGCCGGGGGCGTGTTTGCCTATCTGCTCAAGAAGCCGCTGGCGTATGTGGAGACGCGCACTCTGGCAGCGCGGCTGTGCATGGTCAACTCGGCCGTCGTTCTGCTGGTGTTGGAGATCGTACTGCACGTGCCGGTTGCGCTCACCGTGACGGGGAAGAATTTTCTGCACCTGACCGTTCTGTACCTGGCCGCAGCCGTGCCGTTCTTTCTGACTGGACTGCTGTTCTCTGTGGTCTTTGCCCGCGAGACCTGGCGCGCGCCGCGGCTTTACGGCGCGGATCTGGGTGGTGGGGCGCTGGCGTGCCTGGCTGTGGTCCCGCTGCTGAATTGGATTGGAGGACCGAACACCATTCTCGCAGCCGCTGTGGTGATGGCTGCGGCCGCGGCGGTCTGGGCATCGTCTCTAAGCGCGCGAAAATTTGCAGTTTGCCTGGCGATTTTTTTCGTCGCTCTGATTGCCGCCAATCATTCGGACCGCCTGATTGACGTTGTCTACGCCAAGGGAATCTTTCGCGACCCAGGCTGGGTGGAATTCGCTCGCTGGAATGCGCTGTCGCGAGTGGAAGTGGATACCCAGGGTCAGGCCAAAGCGATCGTCATCGACGCCGACGCCTCGACCTACATCATGAATTGCGATGTGGCGCACTGGCACGACACCGAGTGGGAGCACGATCTGATGTCGGCTCCGCCAGCGCTGGCGAACGTCCTGCGGCCGCGCGGAGAGTTCGCCATCATCGGGCCGGGCGGCGGCGTGGACGTCCTGCGCGCGGTGGCGAACGGCAGCCCCAGCGTGACCGGCATTGAAATTAATCCCATCATCGCGAACACAATCATGCGCGGGCGCTATGCCGACTATGCGCGGCATCTTTACGAGCGCCCGGAAGTGCACATTCACGTGACGGATGGCCGTTCTTACCTGCGCTCTACGGCGCAGAAGTTCGACGTGGTGCAGATGACGCTGGTTGATACCTGGGCTTCAACCGCGGCGGGAGCTTTCGCGCTCAGTGAAAACAATCTCTACACCGTGGAAGCCTTCCGCGAATATTTTGAGCATCTCAAACCGGACGGGATGATCGCCATTACCCGCTGGGAGTTTCAGCAGCCTCGGGAGGCGCTGCGCGTGGTTTCAGTAGCAATGCAGGCCTTGCACGGCCTTGGCGTCGCAAATCCGGCGCGGAATTTTATCGTCGCCTCGCAGGGTGAGCTCGATGAGGACGGCATTCCGGTGGTTGTGCTGGCCAAGAAAACTGCTTTTACAGCGGAGGAAGAGTCCGCGGTGCAGGCACACTTTGCGCGCTACAACGAGATCGCTCCTTTATATCTGCCTTCGCGGCCGGCGGCCTTGCAAGCTGCCGGTAATCCGTTTGCCGATTTGATCGCGAGGAACGACCCTTACCGGTTCGCGCAGACTTATGCCTACAATGTCTCGCCGGTCACGGATAACGCGCCGTTCTTCTTTTTCACGCTGAAGCCCGGACAAATTCTCGGCGAAGAAGGCGTGCAAGGCGCAATCGATTGGAAGGTGAACCTGGGCGTGCTGGTGCTTCTGCTGGTACTGGTCATCTCGCTGGTTGCGGTGCTGGTCTTTCTGATTCTTCCGCTGGCATTGCAGGGCGGGCGCCAGTCGCCGCTTCCGCTGCTCTATTTTGTGGCCGTCGGTCTCGGTTACATCATGGTAGAAATTGCGTTCATCCAGCGTTTCGTACTTTTTCTGGGACATCCGACCTACGCGCTGACGGTGGTAATTTTTCTGCTGATGCTGTCGAGCGGAGCGGGGAGCTTGTTCTCACGCCGCTGGTTGCCGCGCACGGAACTGGCATGGATGCCGCTGGCGCTGGTGATCCTCGGACTTGTGGGCAACCTGTTCCTTCTTCCTCGCGTTCTACCAGCGTGGGTGGGACTGAGTCTCGGCCATCGGTTCGTGGTGAGCGGCGCGCTGCTGGTGCCGCTCGGCTTCGTCATGGGAATGCCGTTCCCGACCGGCCTGCGCGCTCTCGGCGTGCGCTCTGGCTTTGACATCAGCGCGGCTTCCAACCGAACGACAAGCGAAGATAATGCAGTGGAGTGGGCCTGGGCGATGAATGCAGCCGCCAGCGTGCTGGGCTCTGTGCTGGCCATGGTGATCGCCATCCAATTTGGCTTGACCGTGACGTTGGCTTGCGGGGCTGTCGCTTACCTGTTTGCTCTGTTACTGCTGCCTGCGCTTCGCTGGCAACGGGCCTGATTCGAAAACCAAAGCAGGCCGCAGGTTTGTTATGATGCTGCGAGGGCAGCTCGGGGCGTTGAGCTGTTTCCGTGCATCGCTGAGACCGCGGTCTGAGGAAATCATTTGCCGAGCCAGCAGCAGCTCAAATGGTCACAACTTCGCGTAGGCGTCACGGTGATTATCGCCAGCCTGGTGCTTGCGTTCTTGATGTTCCTGATGTCCGGAACCACCGGTCTCTTCACCCACCGCATCATGCTGGTTTCCTACTTCGATAATGCGGAAGGGTTGCGCGTGGGCGCGCCGGTGCGCCTGAACGGCGTGGACATCGGCAATGTGATGAAGATTCTCATTGTCCCGGACAGAGACAAGCAGCTCACTCCCGTAGAAGTGATCATGAAAGTAAGCACGAAGTACAGCTTCAACCTGCGCCGCGATACCCTCGCTTCCCTCGAGACTGCCGGCGTGCTGGGCGAAACCTTCATGGATATGGACAGCTCGCAGGCCATCGGGCCGCCGGCGGAGAATGGCGACACGCTGCCCACTCGCGTGCATCCCGACTTCAATGAAGTGGTGCGTTCCAGCCAGAGCACGCTGCAGAACATGGACGCGCTGCTGAAACGCGCCGACCGCATCCTCGCGTTTGCGGAAAGCGGCAAGGGATCGCTGGGCAAGCTGATTTACGATCCCACGCTGTATGACCGCTTTTCTCAGACGGTTGCGGAGCTCAAGACGGTGGTGGATGAAATTGCCAAAGGACAAGGCAGCCTGGGGCAGTTGATCAATAAGACTGATGCCTACGACAAGTTTGTGGCCACTCTCGATAAAATGAATGCGGTGGCCGACGATCTGCAACAGGGCAAAGGCACGGCCGGAAAATTCCTGAAAGATCCAACGCTTTACAACAATGCGAACGACACTATTGCGAACCTGAAGAAGGTGAGCGAGAACCTGAATTCGGGCAAAGGCACGGCTGGAAGGCTGATCAACGATGAGGAACTGGCGAAGAAGATCGACACCACGATGACCAAGCTGTCGGAGTTGACCACCGAACTCGAGGCGGGACAAGGATCGGCGGGAAGATTCCTCAAAGACGAATCACTCTACAACAATGCCAACCAGACGCTGATCGAAGCCCGCGATTTCGTAAAGCTCTTCCGGGAAAATCCGAAGAAGTATCTCAGCATCAAGCTGCACATTTTCTAGGCGTGCGCGTTCTTGCCGCGGATCTTCACGGGTTACCACGGATCAATCAGAAGGTTTCCAATAGAACTTAAGCCGCGAGAATCTGTGCCAATCCGCGGCCAGGCTCGGCTTTTAATGTT
>Ga0209380_10001780_pt1 | contig 14246 bp, 11 predicted proteins | sample HubBroMetageWFT6_FD_188347 | JGI IMG/M metagenome (GOLD analysis project Ga0209380, IMG submission 188347) | Warmed and freeze-thawed soil microbial communities from the Hubbard Brook experimental Forest, New Hampshire - Hubbard Brook CCASE Soil... | ecosystem: Environmental > Terrestrial >...
CCGGCTCGTCGGGGAGGTCGGCCTCATCATCCGATTCCTTGACGAAGGCTTTGCTCATCAGATCACCTTCTCCTCTCGCAATGCGGCAAGCTCCGATCTGTCATAGCCCAGGTTCGCCAAAAACATCATCCGCCGCGCGCGCAGCCTCCCCGAAGCCCATATCCAGCACCGCTGACTCCTTGCTTTATTTTGCCAATATGGGTGACTGAAGACGCTTCGTCTTCATAAGGTTAGCCCGTTCAACATTGAAGGCCTGGCTAAAAAATGAAGTCGGTCTTCACAACGGGTGTCGTCGCCCCCGCCGAAAGCGGGGGTCCAGAGCCTGCCTCCCCGCGCGTCCGGCGCGTCGGCTGCGCGGTCGATTGCGGTCAGGAGCGGTTGGGCGGGACGACGACGCAGGGCAGTTGGCGGTGGTTGAGACGCGCGCAGGCGCTCGATGCGGCGCTGGCTGACAAATGCGCGAGGCGGGCGCGATAGAGCACCTTGCTGCCGAACGGCGCCGTCGGCTGCAACGCCAGGGCGGCGGAGCGCAGCTGGTCTGGCGCCTGCGCGCGGGCCCCCTCCGCCACCGTGCGCGCCAGGCCCGGACTGGCGAAGGCGCCCACCTGGATCGCCCAATCGCCGCCCGGCTCGGCGGCGGGATGGCTCGCCTGTTGCCGCGGTAACGGCGTCGCTGGTCGGTAATAGGCCGCGGGCGTCGCCGCGCCAACCTGGTGGGCTCTTGCCGGCGCCGGGACGCGGATCGTCCCGATCGCGGCGTGGCCGTCAGCCGACGCCATCTTCGCCCCGGAGGCCACGGGCGGCGGAGCTGACCCGCAACGATCGTAGGAATTATAGGCCGCGTTTCCGTCGCATTCGTTCGCCGCAACCCGCTGCGCCGAAGCCGAGTTCGACACTGCTGCGCTCTGGGCCATGGAGGTGCAGGGGTGGCTGGGATCGTAGGCCGCGTTCACGTCGCAGCCATTCGCGCCCAGCTGGGGGGCCATAGCCGTTTGGATAGGCGCCGGCTGCTCCGCGGCGTGCAGCAGGGTCGAGCAGGGATGGCTCGGGTTATACGCGGCGTTCAGGTCGCATCCCGCCGCGAGGCTGGCCACGGTCGGGGCGAACCGCTTCACGCGGCCGGAGCGGGCGGAAGCGACAAAGAAAGGCCCGGACCGCGGCACGTCGCCGCCGAGATTGGGTGTGATCGCGGCAAGGTAGTTCACCGTCTCGTCGGGCAGGGACCCTTGACCGGCCAAATAGCTGTCGACCCGATCGGGCCCCGCATTATAGGCGGCCAGAAAGCCGGGCGCGCCGTACCGGTCATACATTTCTCGGATGTAGGCGGTACCAGCCAGAATGCTGTTGTGCGGGTCGTACGGGTCGTCGCCGAGCTGGTGGCGCACCCGCAACTCCTCATAGGTGGCGGGCATGACCTGCATCAAGCCCATCGCGCCGACCGGGGAGGTGGCCTGCTGCTCGCCGCCCGATTCCTGTTGCATCACCGCGCGCACCCACCGCTCGGGCACGCGGTATCGCGCAGCAGCCTCGCGGATGTAGGGCCCCCACGGATCTTCTTGCGGGCCCGGCGGGGGATAGTAATGCGTCGGCCTCCTCCACCCGTCCGCGCCGATCTCCATCCGTCCGCCGCCCGGGCCATATCCACCCTGCTGGGCGCAGGCGGCGAGAAGGAGGATCGGCAGCAGCCGCAATATCGTTTGGAGGCGGCGCGCTCCGATCGACCCGAGCCACCGGTCAGACCCGTTGGAGCAACCCATTCGGTGCCTACTCTTGGTTGATCATCGCAAGCACGCGTTAGCGGCATCGACGCCGCGCGACAAGTTTTTCTGTCTTGCTTTTTGGCAGCTCAGCAGAGGAGCGCCGTTTTACGGCCAATCGGAGGGTAGTCCGTTTCGGCTGTTCAAACGGGGTAGCAACGAGGACAGCGAATCGATGCCGCCCGAGAGGCTCTGGCCTACTTTTTGCGCGCCGCTTGAGCCTCTTCCCAATTTCGTCCGTCGAAAAAGCTGGTCGGCTTTAGCGCCGCCGGATCGATTCCCTCCAGGCAGCGGGCGTTGACGCTGATCTTGTCGGGGTCCGAGCGCGGCACATAAAAGGCGTGAATGCCGCAATGCCGGCAGAAGGTGTGCTTCGCGGTGTTGGTATTGAACTGGTAGATCGCGAGGTCCTCCTCTCCTTGCAGCAGCTCGAATTGCTCAGGCGGCACGATCAGGTGCAGGATGCCCTTTTTTGTGCAGATCGAGCAGTTGCACTCGAGCAGCCCCGCCAAATCGGCGCGCACCCGGAAGCGCACCCGGCTGCAATGGCAGCCGCCATTGTAGATCTCGATCATCAGAGCGGCTCCGGGACCACAAGGAACAGATCGGTGTCGCCGGTTTCCTGCCCGGCGGCGGTCAGCATCGCGTGCACCTGCCCGCGGTGATGGGTCTGGTGGTTGAAGAAGTGGCTGATCAAAAAGCCCTTCGGAGCGTGCATCTCGCGCCCGGCGGCGCCGCTGAACCACACCAGGTCTTCGGCCATCCAGGCATCGTCGACCTTCCCGGCCCAGCGCGAGATCTCGGCGTCGGCCGTCTCACGCGCCGCGCTCAGCGTCGCAAAATCCTCGATCAGCGCGGCGCTCTGCTTGATCGCGACATCGGGCTTGGGCCAGTTGTCAAAACGCGACATCCATTGCCGGTCACCCCATAAGAGATGGTTCAGGGTGCCGTGGATCGAGCCCCAGAAGGCGCCGCGCGGCTGCCGCCGCTCGGCATCCGAGAGGCGCGCCGCAGCGCCGTACAGCCGCCGGTTCATCTCGGCATTGTAGGCGGCCATCGTGCGGACATAGGCGGGGGTGATCATCGAACCTCCACGCATCTGGTTCAGGCAGCGGCTTTGCTTGCTACCGTCATCATGAAGATTTATGGGTCAGCCGAGGATCGCTTGTACAGGGAGAACGCCATGAGGAGAAGGCCATGAAAGCGGTGCGGTTCGAGAAGCATGGCGGGCCGGAGGTATTGCATCTGGCCGAGGTGCCCGACCCGGTCGCCGGACCCGGCGAGGTCGTTGTCGACATCCACGCTGCCAGCGTCAATGCGGCGGATTACAAAGTGCGGCTCGGCGGCGGCGCCTACAGCAGCAGCGGCGTCAAGCTCCCGCATATCCTCGGCCGCGACTTCTCGGGGGTGGTCAGCTCGGTCGGCCCGGGTGTCACCGATTTGCGGGTCGGCGACCCGGTATTCGGGGTCTGCGATCAGGGGATCGAGGGCGCCTACGCGGAAAAGATTGCGATCAAGGCGGCGATCATCGCCAAAAAGCCCGCGCGCCTGGGGCATGCCGAGGCAGCGGCGATGGCCCTAACCAGCCTCACCGCGCTGTGGGCGCTCGAAGACACGGCAAAGCTCAAACCCGGCGAAACCATCCTGATCCAGGGCGGCGCCGGCGGGGTCGCGGGCTTCGCGATCCAGCTTGCAAGGCATCTAGGCGCGACGGTGATCACGACGGCGAGCGCCCGCAACCACGATTATGTCCGCGATTTGGGCGCCGACCGGGTCATCGACTATAACAAGGAGGACTTCACCAAAGTCGTTGCCGACTGCGATGTCGTGTTCGACACGGTCGGCGGCGATGTCCAAGTCCGCTCTTATGCGGTGCTGAAGCCGGGCGGCCGTCTGGTGTGGATCGCGCCGGCGCCCGCCGGGTTTCAGCCGACCCGCAAGGATGTGCAAGTGCTGCGCCCGGGTGTGGCGCGTGACCGCGCGCATCTGGAACGGATGCTGGCGCTGCTCGAAGCCGGCGCCGTATCGCCTCCGGCGATCACCCGCTATAAGCTCGCCGACGCGGCGGAGGCTCACCGGGTCAGCGAAAGCCGCCACCTCCACGGCAAGCTGGTTTTCGAAATCCGTTGAAAGGAGAGACAAATGGCAGGCAATGGGCAAATGGTGATCGACCTCGACAAGAAGCGCATGACTGCGATGGCCCAAAAGGACATCGCCACTTTGAACACGCTGCTCTCCGCCGACCTCATCTACACCCACTCCTCGGCGCGGCTTGACACCAAGCAGAGCCTGATCGGCAACATGGAGTCGGGGTCGACAGTCTACACCGCAGTCGAGCCCTCCGACGTCAAGGCCCAGGATCTGGGCGACGCGGTGGTGCTGACCGGCTCCTGCCGCATCAGCGTCACGGTGCAGGGGCGCCCCAACAGCTTCAGCGTCCGCTTCACCGACGTCTACGCCAACAAAGGCGGCCAGTGGCAGATGGTAACCTGGCAATCCACCCGCCTGCCGGAATAAACCGCTATTCGACAGGTCGCACTAATTCGAGGAGCGGGTAAAGCGAGCGGTGGTGCGCGATCGGTTCGGGTGCGTTGCGAGGCGGCGCCATGCCAATGCGGTCGTGCCAATAGGCCGGCAGACCGACTTTGCTCGTGCCGAACAGGTCGTAACCGGAGCCAGCTACGAACAGGCACCGGCCGGGCACTAGACCCAGCTCGTCGAGAGCCATCTCGTACGGTCGTGGGTTGGGCTTGTAGAAACCGGCGCGCTCGGCTGTGACGGCGACATCGAAATCGATGCCGGTACACGCGACTGCTGTGGCCGCGAGCTCCTCGGAGCAGTTCGTGACGACAGCCATCGCCACCCCTTCGCGGCGCAAGGCGCCGAGCACTTCGCGAACCTCCGGCCAGGGCTTTAGCTCGCCGTAGCGAGCGGCGAGCTGCGTCGCCAGGGTCGGTGAAAGCCCGACCTCGGCCGCGGCCTCGGCGACGAGCGTCTCGTAGCGACGGTAGGTGCCAGTCTCGTAGGTGCGGCGCAAATAAGCGACGCGCCACTTGCGGCCGTTTTCCGGGCTGCCGGCGACAATGTTCCACAACGTCCAGGAATCGAGCAGCGCCGTCAGCAGGTCGAAAAGGATCGCATCGAACGTGCGCTCAGGTCTCTGCGACATTGGCCAAACATACCTCAGAGCAAGGAATCCCGGTGTCGAGTATCGACAGGCCAGGCGCGCCTTGCTATAGAGCGCACCCCGCGGCGGGTGCATAGCTCAGTTGGTAGAGCAGCTGACTCTTAATCAGCGGGTCGCAGGTTCGAGTCCTGCTGCACCCACCATAAATCAATGGCTTGGAAGGTAGTGACAGAAGTTTTGCCACCACTTGGCGCCGCCCTTTTGCCACTCCAATTCTCATTTCGTTTCCGGCGGGCCCGCATCTGTGAGACGCACCGCCTGTTCCAGCCGATTAAAATCAATCGCGAAAAACCAAATGGAGCCCGGCACATGGTCAGGCTGGGCCAAAATGCGCCAACCCCGTCGGCGCAAGGTCGACGTCGCTGCGAGGGCGCCGTCAGGTGATCGCAAGTTATCAGACAAACGAAGAGTTTGCTCGATACCGCCGCAACTCGAGGGGCGCCGCTGCGGCACTCCAAGGAGGGTTGTTCGGGCCGCGACGTTCGGGATAGGAAATGGTCATCGCCGGGGCGGCGGCGCATCGGTAGTTGGCGGCATCATTTTGCTCGCCGCCGCCGTGTAGAACCATATCGCGGCGCGCGGGTGCTTTCTGCCCCGCGGCCAGCAAGAACCGACCGCGGTAGAGCGTGAGGAGGAGCTCAGATGACGGCGACGGGAGTTGCGACGGACGCGCTTTCCGAGCTCGAGCACCGGGTGCAATTGCGGCGCGCGGTGATCGCCAGCACGATCGGCACGACGATCGAGTGGTATGATTTCTTTCTGTACAGCACCGTGACCGGTCTGGTCTTTGCCAAGCTGTACTTCCCGGCGTCCGATCCGCTGGTCGGGACTCTGCAGGCCTTCGGCATCTATGCGGTCGGCTTTGTCGCGCGCCCGGTCGGCGCCGCGATCTTCGGCCACTACGGCGACCGCATCGGGCGCAAGGCGGCATTGATCGCGACCCTGCTGTTGATGGGCATCGCGACCTTTCTGGTCGCGTTTGTGCCGACCTATGCGCAGATCGGTGTCTGGGGTGCGATCATCCTGACCATCTTGCGCTTTATCCAGGGTGTCGGGGTCGGCGGCGAGTGGGGCGGCTCGGTGCTACTGTCGATGGAGTGGGCGCGCTCCGACCATCATCGCGGCTTTATTGCCGCCTGGCCGCAATTCGGCGTGCCGGCCGGGCTGTTCCTGGCGAATTTGGCGGCGCTGGCATTCAGCCAAATCGCCGGTGGCGAGTTCCTCGACTGGGGATGGCGCATTCCGTTCTTCTTGAGCATCTTGCTCGTCGGGATCGGCCTTTATATCCGGCTCGGCATTCTCGAGACGCCGACATTTGCGCGATTGGTGGCCGAGAACCGTGTCGAGAAGACGCCGGTCCTCGAGGTGATCAGACGGCAGCCCAAGGAGATCCTGCTCACGGCGCTGGCGCGCATGGGAGAGCAGGCGCCGTTCTACATCTTCACCGCCTTTGTTTTCACCTACGGGACGACGATCCTCGGGGTTTCGCGCAATCTGCTTCTGACAGCCGTGCTGACCGCCTCCGTCGTGTCGTTCTTTTCTATCCCGCTCTCGGGGCATTTGTCGGACAGGATCGGCCGCAAACGAATGTATCTGATCGGCGCGGCGGTAACCGGGGTGTTTGGTTTCATTTATTTTGCCCTGCTCAATACGATGGTGCCGGCGTGGATATTTCTCGCCATCGTGCTGTCTTTGATTCCGCACGACATGATGTATGGTCCGCAAGCGGCATTGATCGCAGAATGCTTCACCGGCCGGCTGCGCTACAGCGGCGCCTCGATCGGCTATCAGCTGGCCTCGGTCTTCGCCGGCGGCCCCGCACCGCTGATCGCAACGGCCTTGTTTGCGGGATTCAAGTCCGGCTACGCGATCGCTCTCTATATCTTCGCTTGTGCCGTCATCAGCTTGGCCGCAGCCGCCCTGCTGCCGGATTACACAAACCGCGACATCTCCGCGGAATACGACAAGAAATAGTAATCGCCCAAAGGAGCGGAGCTGTCCGTTACCGCTTTTTAACCTAAGGCGAATTAACCTCAAGGCGGTTACCGTCGCGCCCGTAAAGTTCGGGTCCGCCGTCATCGTCAGAGCGAACTCTCGTAATGAAGTTTTTCGTGAGCTTGCGGCGGCACCCGCCATCCAATCGCCGCCTCAACTTGATCGGCTTGGCAGTCGTTTTCATGACCCTGATGGTCGCCCTCCTGACGATTTGGGATCTGCGGCGCGAGGCGATGAAGACCTATACGGAGGAAATCGAAAATCTCGGCGTCGCCTTCGCCGAGCAGACTTCGCGCACTCTGCAAGCGGTCGACCTCGTTCTGGATCAGGTCAAGGAGAGGGTACTCGGCTCCGGGGTCGAAACACCCGCGCAATTCGAACAGCTGCTCTCCGGCAGGAAGTGGCACCAGTTTCTGGCCGACCGGCTGAAGAATTTGCCTCAAGCGGATGCCCTCGCCCTGATCGATGCCGATGGCAAGCGCATAAATGCGTCACGCCGTCGGGCGGTTTCGGCCGCCGATTTCTCGGATCACGACTTCATCGCCTATTTTCGGCTGCACGACGAGCCGACCAGTTTCTTGGGGATGCCGGTAAAGAACCGCACCAACAGCGGGTGGACGATCGTTGTCGCGCGCCGTATCAGCGGACCGGGCGGCGAGTTTCTCGGGACCATCGTCGCAACGATCCGGACCGATTATCTCGAAGAATTTTACAAGGCGATCACTCTGCCGGAGCTGGGACCGGTCACGGTTCTGCGGCAGGACGGCACCATCTTCGCGCGTTATCCTCGTCTCGAAGAAAACATCATCGGTCAGAAAATGGCGGCCGGATCACCATGGCACCGACTGGCCGAAAGCGGTGGCGTTTTTCGTTCCGAGGAGGATGCCACCGGGATCACCTGGGTCGAATCGGTGCATCCGCTGGCGGATTATCCGCTGGTTGTCGATGTGACGATCTCCGAGGCTGCCGCTCTCGCGAATTGGCGCCGGCAATCGACATTCATTGCAATCGGCGCGGTGTGCGCAGGCCTCGGCTTCATTGTCCTGTTTCGAGAACTTGGCACTCAATTTCGCGAACTCGAGCAGAATCGGGCGAGCCTCGAACTCAACACGATCGAATTGCAGCAGACCGCCGATGCGCTGCGCAAAAGCGAGCGCCGCCTAACCGAAAAATCGCAGCTTCTCGAAACGACCCTCGAACACATGGACCAGGGCATCCTGGTGGTCGACGCTGAACGCATGGTGCCGGTCTGCAACCGCCGCGCCATCGAAATTATGGATCTGCCGCCGGCGCTGATGGCGGTTCAACCGCATTTCGACGATGTCCTCGCCTGGCAGTGGCGAAAGCAGGAATATGGGCGCGACGAGACGCTGAAGGAGATCGTCAGAAGGGGCGGAGCTCTCGAAGAGCCACGGGTCCGCGAGCGGCGGCGGCCGAATGGGCGGATGATCGAATTCCGCAACGTTCCGCTTCCTGGCGGCGGGGCTGTCAGGACGTTCACCGACATTACCGCGCGCAAGGCCGCCGAGGAACAGATTGCGGGAGCGCGCCAGCAGGCCGAGCAGGCGCGGGAGGCCGCCGAAAAGGCGAACCGCGCGAAATCGGATTTCCTCGCCAATATGTCCCACGAGATCCGTACCCCGATGAACGGCGTCATCGGGATGAACGGACTGCTGCTGCAGACCGACCTGACACCGGAGCAGCGCGAATGCGCGATCGCAGTGCGCGACAGCGCCGAGTCGCTGCTCGACCTGATCAACGACATCCTGGATATTTCGAAGCTAGAGGCCGGCAAGGTCGACCTCGAAGTCATGGATTTCGAGCTCTTCGACACGGTCGAAGCCGCCGTCGGCCTGTTGGCGCCGAAAGCCCACGAGAAGGGGATCGACCTCGGTGTTTTCGTCGATCCGACGGCCAGGGGCGGCTTTCGCGGAGATGAGACGCGGCTTCGTCAGATCCTGCTGAACCTGATCGGCAACGCCATCAAGTTCACCGAGCATGGCGGCGTTTCGGTCGAGGTGGCGGTGTGCCCCGGTCCCGCCCGAGATCTGCACCGCCTGCGCTTTGAAATTGTCGATACCGGCATCGGAATGTCGGAAGCGGTCCGCGGCAGGCTATTTGAAAAATTCAGTCAGGCCGATACCTCGATTACCCGCCGCTTTGGCGGAAGCGGTCTCGGATTGGCAATCTGCAAACAGCTGATCGAGCTGATGGGCGGCGAGATCGGCGCCGACAGCACGGTCGGCTTCGGCAGTCGCTTCTGGTTTGAGCTGCCGCTGCGGGAGGCGATCAACCCGACCGTCGAACGCCGGGCATTGCCCGGCAAACTGGCGGGTCTCGATGTCCTGATCGTCGACGATGTCCAGATGAACCGGCGCATTCTAGCGCGGCAGCTGGCCGGCTTTGGCATCGAGGCAATGTCGGTCGAGGACGGTTTCGCCGCGATGGCCGAATTGGAGCGCGCCTTTCATCAAGGCAAACCGTTTGACCTCGTGATCATCGACCAGATGATGCCGGGCCTTTCGGGTGAAGCACTGGCCCAGCGGATCCGCGCGACGGCGGGCCTCGCCGAGACGAAGATCGTGATCGCCTCGTCGGCCGGTCGGCACGGCCTCGCGGAAGGCACCTCCGGCATCATCGATGCGGTGTTGACGAAACCCGTCCGCGAGCAGTCGCTGCTCGACGCCTTTGCACAGCTCTTCGGCTTTGCGAGAATGCGGCGCACCGAACCGCCCCGCGCGCCGCTGCCGCCTCCGCGATCGGCAGTCCGGTCTCTGCGAATCCTCCTCGCTGAAGACAACAAGATCAACCAGCAGCTGGTCACAATGCTGCTTCGCAAGGCGGAGCACCAGGTCGATGTCGTCGAGAATGGGGAATTGGCGTTAGAGGCCGTGCGCAATTCGAATTACGATGTCGTACTGATGGACATCCAAATGCCGCTGCTGGACGGAGTCCAGGCGACAAAGCGCATTCGCGCCTTGCCGCCGCCCAAGAACGCGGTGCCGATCATCGCGTTGACCGCTCACGCAATGACGGGGGTCAAGGAAGAATATCTCGCGGCCGAAATGGACGACTATTTGTCGAAGCCGATCGACAATGGAGAGCTCTTCTCGCGGCTCAACGACGTGGCCGCGGGGCTTGTCGGAAGAAGTAGAGGGCCGGCTCTGGTTAATGCCGATTGCCTGCCGCCCGTCACAATCGATGCTGCGCGCCTCGAGATGATCGCGGAGGTCATGGCGGGAGGCGAGCCATTGGGCGAGTTTGTCGACGTATTTCTCGCCAATACTGCAGAGCGTATCAACCAGATACGCCGCCTCCTGGATTCCCATGACCTCGATGGAACCGGCCGGGAAGCGCATACCCTGCTCGGGACGGCCGGCAATTTCGGGGCAATGCGGCTCAGCCGTCTTGCCGAAGATCTACGGGCGGCCTGTGATACCGGAATCGCCAGTCGCGCCCGGGATGTCGCCGATGGGTTGACCGAGGCCTGGGATGCGACGTCGGGAGCGATGCATGCCTGGCTGAACGACAAAGCAGCGCCGCGCGCTGCCTGACTGGGTTTCGCGACCGCTTCAGCGGTGCGGGATCAGACAGGTCACGTGGCCCATCTTGCGGCCGGGCTGGATCTCGGTCTTGCCGTAGAGATGCAGTTTGGCCAGAGGATCATTCAACGCATCTCGCCACTTGGCAACGTCGCTGCCCAACAGGTTCTTCATGACAGCATCGGAGTGGCGCTCGACCGAGCCGAGTGGGAGCCCGCAAATCGCCCGCACGAGCTGCTCGAATTGGCTGGTGAAGCAGGCGTCGATCGTCCAATGGCCCGAATTGTGCGGGCGCGGCGCGATCTCGTTGACGAGGATAGCACCGCTCTCCGTCACGAACATCTCGACCGCGAGAGCCCCGACGAGATCGAGCTCTTCGGCGACGTGACGCGCAATCGCCTCGGCGCGCATAGCGGTCTCTGCCGGAATTCGCGCGGGCGCGATCGTCGTATCGAGGACATGATTGACGTGCTTATTTTCAACCGGTGGATAGGTCGCCCAGGCGCCGTTCGCGCCACGCGCCACGATGACCGAGATCTCGCAGGCAAAATCGACAAAACTTTCGAGGATGCCGCTCTCCCCGCCCATTCGTCGCCAGGCTTCCTCGGCCTTGACCTCCGGGGTCAAAGTCACCTGACCCTTGCCGTCATAGCCAAGCCGCACCGTCTTCAGCACAGCGGGGTACCCGAAATCCCGCATAGCGCGGAGCAACACGGCCGGGTCGCAAATTTCACGGTAGGCGGCAGTCTCGACGCCGACCGAGCGAAGAAAGTCCTTCTCACGCAGGCGGTCCTGCGCGATTTCGAGAATTTCGGGCCGCGGCAGCACGGGCTTGATGGCCGCCACTCGGCGAACTGCCTCCGCCGGAATATTTTCGAATTCGAAGGTTGCGATGTCGACGGCGCCGGCGAATCGTTCGAGCGCCTCTCGGTCGCCGAATTCGGCAACGGTCGCCGCGCCGCAAACTTGCGCGGTCGGGCTGTCGGGCTCGTCGGCAAAAACATGGCAGCGATAGCCGAGCCGCGCGGCGGCCAGCGCCGTCATCCGGCCAAGCTGGCCGCCGCCTAAAATGCCGATCGTAGCGCCGGGAGCTAACATTCCCGACCGGCGGGGCGGTCGGCCACCCCCTCGGTCTGCGCCTGCCGCCAGCCGTCGAGAGCCTGCGCAACGGCATCATCCCCCAGGGCGAGCATCGCCGCGGCAAAGAGCGCCGCGTTGACCGCGCCGGCCTGACCGATCGCGAAGGTCGCAACCGGAATGCCCGCCGGCATCTGGACGATCGACAGCAGGCTGTCGACGCCCTTCAAAGCTCTGCTTTCAATCGGCACGCCGAGCACCGGGAGCGGCGTCAATGCCGCCGCCATGCCTGGCAGATGCGCGGCTCCCCCGGCGCCGGCGATGATCAGGCGCAGCCCGCGCGACTTTGCGGTGCGGGCGTATTCAAAGAGGCGGTCGGGTGTGCGATGCGCGGAGACGATTCGGGTCTCGTAGCCGATCCCCAACCGTTCGAGGGTGCTCGCCGCGTGCTGCATCGTTTCCCAGTCGGACTGGCTCCCCATGATGATACCCACTCTCCGACTGGCCTCGTCCATTCAACTCCCTTTGGAACCATTCTCGACAGCCAAGATTATAGGAGCGGAACACGGCGGCACAAGCGGCCACGGCCACAATCCGCTGTCGGCGCCGCGGCGCACCTTCGGGTGATTTTGCCCCTCAGGCGATGATGTCGGGCAACAGCTCGCTCTCGATCTTGGTGATCTGGTCTTTGAGCAACAGCTTTCGCTTCTTCAGCCGCTGCAATTCGAGCTGGTCGACCGGAACGCGCGCGGCGAGACGCGCGATCACCTCGTCGAGGTCGCGATGTTCGGTTTTCAGCGCGGCGAGCTTTGCTTTCAGAGCTTCGATGTCGAGATCCATGGCCATGCCAGGAGAGTTCGGCGTTATAATAACACCACCGACGCGCCGGGCACCATCAGACCCGAACGTTGCCGCAACACCGCGGTATCATGCAGCTCTCCAAGAGGATCGGCACTCTTTTTGCCCATCGGAACCGGCCGACGGCCCCGATTTGGCATTAGAGCGACGAATGCGGTCTCCTTGCCGGCTTTCCGGCGTATTGAAAGCGGCTCGCCCAGCGCTGCCGCTTCATCGAACCGATGTCCTGCGTTATTGATGGCGCGGAAAAAGCGCGGGAAGGTCATGGCAGCAAACCAGCGGATCGAAGATTATGCGCTGATCAGCAACTGCGCTACGGCGGCGCTGGTCGGGCGCAATGGATCGATCGACTGGCTGTGTCTGCCGCGGTTCGATTCCGCAGCCTGTTTTGCAGCCCTTCTCGGCGAACCCGAGCATGGGCGGTGGATAATTGCGCCGGCCGATCCCTCCCACCGAGTCGAGCGCCATTATCTGAACAGCTCGTTGATCCTCGCGACAATGTTCGAGACCGCCGGGGGTGCGGTCGAGCTCGTCGATTTCATCGGATTGCGGCATGGCTCCTCCGACATCGTGCGGCTGGTCCGGGGCTTGCGCGGCCGTGTCTCGATGCAGACCGAATTCATTCTGCGTTTCGACTACGGGGCCGTGGTGCCTTGGGTCGAGCGGCTGCCGGATGGCGGGATATCGGCCGTCGGCGGTCCCGAAAGAGTGGTCTTGCGCACGCCGGTGCCGCTCCGCGGCGAGGATCTGAAGACCGTCGGTGAATTCGACGTCAGCGCCGGTGAGACGATCCCTTTCGTGATGAGCTATGGGCCCTCCCATCTTCCGCGGCCACAGCCCGTCGATGCAGAGCAGGCCTTCCGCAGGGTCGAGACTTTTTGGCGCCGCTGGTCGTTACGCTGCTCTCCCGCCGGTCCTTGGACCGATGCCGTGAAAGGCTCTCTGGTCGCGCTAAAGGGCCTGACCTTTAGCGCGACCGGCGGAATTGTCGCGGCGCCGACCACCTCGCTACCCGAGCAGATCGGCGGCTCGCGAAATTGGGACTACCGCTACTGCTGGTTGCGCGATACCACCTTCACTCTGCTGGCCTTGATGCATGGGGGGTTTTATGACGAGGCCCGCGCATGGCGGGATTGGTTACTGCGGGCCGTCGCGGGCAGCCCTGACCAGTTGCAGATCATGTACGGGCTGGGCGGCGAGCGCCGGCTGACCGAGTGGGAGGTGCCATGGCTGTCCGGGTACGAAGGCTCGCGGCCGGTCCGGATCGGCAATGCCGCGGTGCAGCAGACACAGCTCGATGTGTATGGTGAGGTCCTCGATGCTCTATACGTGGCCCACTGCCATGGTCTGCCGACGGTCGACCGCGTGATTGCGATCGGCCAGAGCATTCTCGGTCACTTGGCGCGAATCTGGCGTCAACCTGACGAGGGCATTTGGGAAGTACGCGGGCCGCCGCAGCACTTCACACACTCCAAGGTAATGGCATGGGTCGCCTTCGACCGGGCCGTCAAAATTCGGGAACAACTCGGAGAGCAGGTGGGCGACGCGGGTGAGGACGAGGGCTTGCGGCGGATACGTGACGAGATTCACCAGGATGTCTGCCAGCGTGGATTCGATCCGGATCTCGGCAGTTTCGTCCAGGCTTACGGGTCAAAATCGCTCGACGCGAGCCTCTTGCTGCTGCCGCTCGTCGGCTTTCTGCCCCCGAGCGACCCGCGCATCGTCGGGACAGTCAAGGCAATCGAGCGGCGGCTCGTCGTCGATGGTTTCGTCATGCGGTACGATACCGGAGAGCTGGTGGACGGCTTGCCTCCCGGAGAGGGGGCGTTT
>Ga0209380_10001782_pt1 | contig 14243 bp, 20 predicted proteins | sample HubBroMetageWFT6_FD_188347 | JGI IMG/M metagenome (GOLD analysis project Ga0209380, IMG submission 188347) | Warmed and freeze-thawed soil microbial communities from the Hubbard Brook experimental Forest, New Hampshire - Hubbard Brook CCASE Soil... | ecosystem: Environmental > Terrestrial >...
GTCAATTCGCCGACATCCGGGCATTCGACTAGGACATCGAAGACGTTGCCGAGACCTCGGCCATCGCCCCGGCACGGGGTCGCGGTCAAACCAACCACCACCGCGCGCGGGTATTCCTGCAGGATACGCCGATAGGTCCGGGCGCGGGCGTGTGAGCCTCATCTACAACCACGATGTCGGCGATCGGCATGTCGATAGACGAGGAACTGATTGCCCGCGCACGTAACGAGGCGATGCTCGCCACCTGCACCGGCTCGGTCAGCCGCATCGGGTGGCCGGGCAGGATGATTCCGGCATCGACACCAGCCGCATGAAGCTTCCGCGAGGCTTGATTGATCAACTCGCGGCGATGCGCCAGGAATAGAACCCGCCGCGAACGCCGCACCGCATCGGCAATGAATGCGGCGGCAATGACGGTCTTCCCGGAACCGGTCGGCGCGACTAGAAGGATATGTCGGCGGCCGGCGACAATCTCGGCGTTGACGCGCTCGATTACGTCGCGCTGATAAGGGCGAAACTCGGGAGCAGCGCTCATTGCCGGTTCTCCAATCCGGCAACAAAGCCGCGGAGGAGCGCGCGCGCGCTCTCCTCTGCGGCCTTTAACGCATTGAATTGATGCTTCGGAAGGTGATCCTCGATCGCGAGCCGCACTAACGTCCGGAGCGTGTCGGGCTCGATGGCGTCGAGTTCGACGGAGATTTCGCCGAAGCCTCTGGCGCGGGTGTCGCGAGCTTTGGTCGGGCGCGTCGGAAGATCCCAAGCCTCAATCTGTCCCGGCGTGACGGCGAGGCGCTCGAAATGGATATCGGCATCGGGCTGACGGCGAAGGCGCAGAAACGCTTGCGATTGCGCGGCAGACGTGCCAGATAAGCGGTGTTCCAGGCCGCTATTGACATCTGCCGCACTGCCGGGTCGCAACCCCGGCAGTTGCGGCGCTGCGGTCACGCCGCGTCGCCGAGGGCTTTGATTGATTCGACGCTGACGAGGCGCATGCCGCCAACCTTGGCGGTCTTCAGCTTCCCGTCGTTGATCAGCTCGTAGCAACGGGTTAAGCCGAACCCGCCGATTTTAGCGGCCCTTTTAGGTCTGACCCAGATCGGCTCGGGCGTGTCGTTTGTTCGGTCCACAGAAGGCTCTCCGGTATATTTCGCTGCCGTTCGACAGCAACCGGCGCCCTATATGAAGCAACTACCTGACGCGCCCTAAATGTTTAAAATTGCGTGATTAGAAATCTTTTCTGGATTTAGCTCGTCATTGATTTTGTGGCCGTTCGCTGAACCGCTTTTTGTATGGTTCCCTCAGCGGCCAACCCGTAAGCGGTGGTCTACCGCGATCTGTTTGGTAGACCCGTTGGTACGCGGTCGTGAAATCCTCCATTTTGAATTTGCCCAGCGAACTTGCGAGCGCGAGCGTGAGATCCAGAAGCCCTTTTTTCTGTTTTGGCGGCCCCTGGTCTGGATGCTGCTCAAAGATCCATTCGGCCAAGCGATCCGTTACATTAAGCTCGGCCTCCGTGCGTTCCGGCGTGATCTGTTCCGGGCACGCCATGTTGTCGGGCACTTTGATGCGGTCTCTTGCCCACTCCTCCATAGAGGGTTCTGGTACTAGATATTTCCGGCGGTTCCCCCAAGCCGCTCGGTCCACTCGCAGATTTGTTGCGCGGACCAGCTTCGATTCACCGTCGATGACCAACCTAAACACAACCGCGTTGTGCGGGTATTTGATTGCGCCAGCCGCCCACCATGACGGTTCAATTTCCGTCGCAATCCCGTCAATCGTGGCCCGAACCGGCGGTAATTGCCCGGTCGCCAGCAAGTCACTCATTTGACTAATGGCCGATTGCAAGTCCACGTCGCAGATCACGCGCAAATCGTGGATGGCCTCTATTACTGTTGTAGTTTCAAGGTCAGGCATCGCGCCCCCGTGGGCGTCCGCAAGAATGGTCGCGGCGGCAGTCTGGTGCGGGTGTCCGGACGTTCGGGAGCTACCCTAGCCGTCGCGATGGGAGTGCTATCGACTAGCGCGTAATGGCAACACCTCGGCGGGAGTAGGCGGGTTGGTGCAGTATTTTGCCCATGCGTCGGCTAACTGCCGTCGTTTCTGGAATAGATCGCCGCGGCGGTAGGCTGCCTCGACGGCGTTTGGGATCTTATGCGCCAGCGCCGCTTCCGCGACCTCGCGGGCGAAGTTCGTCTGCTCGGCCGCCCAATCCCGGAAGCTCGACCGGAAACCATGGATTGTCACGGTGGCGCGGCCCATCCGACGCAACAATTCCCACATCGCTTCGGTGGTGATCGGGCGACCCGTCTTCCCGCCGGGAAAGACAAAATCGCTCTGCCGGATTTCTGCCATCGTCTTGATGACCTCGATCGCTGGAGCCGACAACGGCACCCGATGTTCGCGGTCACCCTTCATGCGCTCTGCCGGGATAATCCACACCCGGTCGGCTATGTTGATTTCATCCCACCGAGCACCCGCCACTTCGCTGGCGCGCGCGGCGGTCAGGACCACCAATTGCAGCGCCATCGCACCGATGCCCGGCTCGTCCTGCAGCTCGACCAGGAACTCCCCGACCTTGGGGTAAGGCATGGCTGCGAAATGCTTCACCCGGCGCACCTTGCCGCGTGACGGGAGTAGCTTTTCGAGATGCCCACGCCAGCGCGCCGGATTTTCACGGCTGGCGGTTTCGGGCTTCTCGGTCCAGATTGGCTCGATCGCCTTCATCACTAATCCGGTGTCGATCGCCTGGATCGGAAGGTCGCCGAGAACCGGGTGAGCATACGCGGTCAATGACCCGGTCCACGCCTTCGGGTGCTTCGCGCTCTTCCAGCCTGCCCGGTGCGCGGCAATGTAGCGGTCAGCACATTCTCGAAACGTGACGGTGGCGGCTACTGCAAGCTTGGCCTGTGTGCGTCCAGCCCTGCGGGCCTCAATCGGATCAATCTCGTCAAGACGCAGCTTTCGACACTCCTGCGCCTTCTCCCGCGCTTCGGCGAGCGAGATGGTATGCAGCGGGCCGAGGCCCATGTCGTGTAACTTGCCATCGCGCCGATATCTGAAGATCCAGCTCTTTGAGCCGGTCGGGCCAATCCTCAGATAGAGGCCCCCGCCATCGGCGAGAAAACCCGGCTTCGTCGCCTTCGCGGCGGTGACGGCTTTGAGCCGATTAATTGCCCTTGCCATGATGGGACCTGCACCGCTTTGTCCATACGATGTACCATACTCTAGCGCCGATTTCGGCCGAACGCAATCGAACGATTGTGAAAGACCGACCGCCGTAATCTATTGTGATCGTGAGCTTTATGCGGATGACAGCGGTTGATATCGAAAGGCCGGCGAGAAGATAGGCGAGGATCTGCATCTGCGGCTCCTTTCGAGGCAGCAAAAAAGCCGCCCGAAGGCGGCCTGGGATGGGGGAATTGCCCTCTCCGCCCCCGAGGGCGGAGAGGGAGTTAGATGCGGGCCAGCTTCAACAGGGCTATTTGCGGTCCTGCTTGTGGACGAGGTCGGTCTTCAGATCGGCGATCGCCTGCATGACCCGCTGCAGCTGCGTGCGCATCTCGGCCTGAAATTCGCGGTCCTCGGTGCGGCGCTCGTCGAGGAGACGCTCGGCGACGGTGAGGCGCGCCTCGTGCCCGGCCAGCGCCACACGGAACTCGGCGCGCTGCTGGTCGAGATCGGCGCGCAAGCTCAGATAGCCGCCGAGAATGCCGCCGCCGACCGTGGCGATGACGACGATCGCCTGCACCAGATGACCAAGGTTGATGTCGGGGGTGAAATGCGGGTGCAGCATCGAGAGCCAGGCGGAATCGCCGCCGTGGAGCGGCGGCAAGGGATGGTCGGCATCGTTGGTCATGGCATGCCCGTCATAATGTGCCCGCCAAGGTCCAGGCGAGGTTGGCGAGGGTCGCGTCGGCCGGCGTGGGCCCGGCGATGGTGAGGACGTCGCCGGCGGCGAAACCGGTCGCCGCGCTCATCGTGAAGCTCGCGGAAGCGGCGCCCGCGGCGAATGCCATCGTGCCGATTGCCGTGCCGTTCTTGGCGATCGTGAAGGTGGCGCTGGCGGTCGCCGCGGTGCCGGCGGTGCCATAGCTGCCGCCGAGCCCGGCCGGAAAGGTGACCGGGGTCGCGAAGATGTAGCGCTCGACCACCTCGCCGGCGGCGGGGCTCCCGGCCCAGGAGCCGGAGACATAGGCCGGCCCCTGCACCGCGCCGTCGCCCGTTAAGGTGTAGCCGGTCGGGGTCAGCCCGGCCAAGGACTGCATCGCCTGGCCGAAGATGTTGAAGGCCGGCAATTTGACGTGGATGGTCTGGCCGACAAAGTTCGCGGGATAGACGTATTTGAACAGGGACGGGTCGTTCGGCCCGAAGCGGGCGAAACTGGCGCCATTGGAATGCGCGCCGATCGGGGTGCCGTAAACCCCGCGGCGCAGATAGGTCAGGTTGTATTTGTAGGGCGCGGTCAGGGTGGCGGTGGCGAAGGCGACAAGTTCGGTCTTGTCGTCGACGCCGGCCGCCGTGTAGCTCGCCGTGGCCGGGAACTGCCACTGCGCCCAGCTGCCGGTGCCGACGATCTGGATGCCGACCGATTGCGGTCCGCGGTTGACGACATTGCCGGCGTAGGTCGGGTTGATCAGGACATTACGCGTGCTTGCGGTCGCGCTGATCGCGGTGGTGCAATTGAAATAGGGCGAGACAAAGCTGTTCTGGCCGTCATGGTTGAAGCTGATGCCGAGACAGGTGGGCGAAGCTTCCATGTCGAAGGCGAAGACCGTATTGGCGAAGTTGAAGCCGTTTTCGAGCAGCAGCGCGATGCCGCCGGTGCCGTTCGCCGAGCCGGCGCCGGAGATGCGCGAGAATTGCGTCTGCTCGAGCGCGAGGCCGGCCGCGCCGCCGGCGCTGTCGGCGACGGCAAAGATGTCGGCGTCGAGGACGTAATTGAGCTGCAACCCGCCGGCCGCGGTGGCGGTGGAAGCGTTGTTGACGACGAGATGGTCGGTCTTGATCGAATTGTGCGCGTCGGAAAAATCGCTCTTGCCGATGACGACCGCGTAGGCGGGGGTATCGGCGTCGACGAAGAGCGTGCCTTCTTCCTTGAAGTAGAAGCAATTGGCCGGGCTCGCCGTCGTGCCGCCCGAGCATTGCACCTGCAATACCGGCCCGGAGGCAATCGTGCGCCCGTCGATCGTGGCGCCCTCGGAAATCAGCCGAAAGCCGCTGCCGGACTGGCCGGCGTAGTCGATCGTCAGCTCCGCGGTGACCTTGTATTTGCCCGCGGGAATGTGCACCGGCCAGTCGTTGGCGATTGCGGCGTTTATCGTGGTTTGGATCGCGCTGGTATCGTCGTGGCTGTCGTCGCCGACGGCGCCGTTACAGCGCACGTCGAGCCACGGCCGGCCCGAACACATCAGCACGTCGCCGTTGAGGGTCGCGGTGGCGGTGGTCGACAATGTCGAGAAACTGCCGGGCGACTGCGCCTTGGCGGGCGTCGGCAGCCAGACGCCAGGGATCAGGATGCCGATCAGGCTGACGGTCAATGTGAACAGACGAGTGAGCCGCATTCCTGTTTGCTCCCGATCCCTGGCGCCTAGTTCCTGCGTCAACGGCCGCAAATAGCCCGTGCCCGGCCTTGTGCCGGGTACCCACGTCTTTTCGAGCTTGCCCCCACTTCAAGACGTGGATGGCCAGGACAAGCCCGGCCACGGGGATGATTTTTGAGAATTGATTCCGATTTCCGGCTGCTGAATCACCAGCGGCGGGCGGCGAAGGCCTGGCCGGTCGTGCCGCCGTAAAGGCTGACCGGGCCGGCCGGCTTGTAACCCGAGGGCGTGAAAAACAGGCCGCCATTGGCGGCGATCTGGATGCTCGCCCCGCCGTTGGAAGCGGCGCCGATGTCGGACACCCACAAAGCCGCCGCGGAATTGTTCTGCACCAGATAGCCGTTCACCGGCGCCACGCCGCCAAACAAGGTCTGGGCGCTGCCGCCGGTCGCGACCGCGCCGCTGCCGTCACTGGCGGCGACGCCGGCGGTATTCACCACCGGCAGCGGGTTTTGCGGTCCGACCGGACTGGCGACGCCCTGCGCGTTAGTCGAGGCCGGCGCGTGCACCGGCACGAGGTTGCCGTTGCAATCGAGCTCGGTCGACAGCGGCTGGATCGTGGTGTTGGCGTCTTTGACCAAGAGCGTCATGAAGCCTCCAATGTCAGCCTCGTAGGGCGCGCTGATGATAGAATTCAGCGATTCCAGCCGCAGGCATCGGCGCCAGCAGCAGATCGGTCAGTGCCCAGACCAGCGCGTCGACCCGGTCGGGCGAATAGCCGACAGCATCGCGATCGAAGTCGCTCGAAAACGCGCACATCTGGTCTTCGAGCAATGGCAGGGCGCCCAAATGGTGCACCCTGCCCTGCTCGTACAGCGCGGCCACCGGCTCCGCCCGGGCGACCTTGCCGCGCGAGGCGTGCACCGCGGCGAACGGCACATTCGGATCGACAACGCGCAGCGTCGCCTCGACCATGTCGCCGCCATTGTTCACTTCGGCGACGATGCGGTCGGCCCGATGCGCCGCATAGGCGGCGATCGCTACCTTGGCCCATTCCGCCGGTGCGTAATGCCCGGAGGCGTCGGCCAGCACATAGCCGTGCCCGTCGACGTCGCGGCCGGCAATGATGATGCCGGTTTCGTCGGCATTCTCGTGCGAGCTGACCGCCGGATCGATCGCGACGACGATCCGCGTCAGCGCCGGCGCGGCGGTCAGGCGCGCGGCGTCGATGATGCCGTGCGTCCACAGCGCGCCCGGCATGTCGTCGAGGATCTCGCCGTCGAGCTCCTGCCGGCCAAGCCGCGTGCCCTGATAGCGCCGCACGATCTGCTCCAGGAAAGCGGGCGCCAGATGCTTCCTGTTGTCTTCGGTGCGGCCACGGGTCACGACCACTTTCGGGTCGGCCAGCAGCTCGCGGATAAGCTTGATCGGCCGCGGCGTCGTGGTGACGATCGCGCGCGGGTCCTGCCCAAGACGCAGACCGAACATCAGCATGTCCCAGGCGGCCGGGTAGCGCCAGGCAGCCAGCTCGTCGCACCAGGCGAGATCGTGCTGCGGTCCGCGCAGCCGGTTCGGCTCGTCGGCCGAAAACACCGTCGCGACGGCGCCGTTCGGCCAGGTCAGGCGATGCAGCGACGGTTCGTAATCGGGCCGCTCGCCGGGCGGGCCGATCGACAACAGGCCGCTTTCCCCCTCGACCATGACGGCGCGGGCGTCGAGTGCGGTCGGCGCCACCAGCGCGACATGACGGGCGAGGCCGGCAGTAACCGTCGCCCGGACAAACTCGGCGCCGGCGCGGGTCTTGCCGAAGCCGCGCCCGGCGAGCAGCAGCCACACCCGCCAATCGCCGGGCGGCGCTATTTGCGAAGGCCTGGCTGGACCCGGAGGAGCCCAGGCGTACTTCCGTTCCAGAGCCTGATTGAGCGCTCGCCTATTCTGAAGCTTCCGGATCGCCTTCCTCGCCAGCGACTTCGGCAGCCAGACGATCGAGCTCCTCGATAAGAAACTCGCGCGCCTCCTCGCCGTCATCGTCGGATTGCCCGTCCTTCAGCTTCTCCAATAGGCCGAGATGCCGCGCCATCGCGTCGAGCACCGGCTTCTTGTCGTGCATCTTGATCCGATAAATCTTGCCGCTGCTGGCGCTGGCGACGATCTCGGCGATCGCCGCCACCTGGTCGCGCGTCAGATCGCATGAGGGCTTGACCTGCAAACCGTCCTTGCCCGGGCCCCAGTCGGCGATGTCGCGCAAGCTGGCAAACGCGATGCGGGCATATTCTTCCAACACCCGCTCGGGGGTGATGCCGAGCCGCGCCGCACGCTCCGCAACCTCCTCGATCGAAGGCGGGGCGACACGCGCCGTCCCGCCGCGGCCACGTTCATCCCGCTCCGTCATCGCCATGCCCAATTTTTCCAGTGTGCCTATCTTGTATCACATCAATCCGGATTTGTCAAGAGAAAAATGCGCCTCCCGCAACAATCGTCCACCGCCGAAATGCGATTCGAGCGCGTCGAGTGCGGCGATCAGGATGCCGGCCGCCGATTCCTGGCTGACCCGGCGCCCGCTCCAGCCTTGCTCCAACGCCCATTCCTTGACGCTGCGCTCCCAGCCGAGCACATGCCACAAGCAGGAGCCCGCCGGCGAGCCGAGGCCGCCGACCGCCTGGATCGCCCGCCACACCGCCGCGCGCGCCGCCTCGATGCGCAGCCCGGGGCCGGCGATGTCCGGCCGCACGCCGCGCTCGCCGAGCCGCAGATGCGACAGGTCGATCGCGCGCAGCGGGTCGAGCTGCGCCACCGCGAAGCGGGCGCGGAAATCCTCGCCAGCCTGGCGCATGCCCGAAGTGATCGAGCCGCGCCGCTCCATGACCGCCAGCGTGTCGACGGCGCGATAGGGCCGCCCCGGCTGGCCGGAGAGGTCGGCGATCGGCCGCTCCAACCGCTCGACCGGCCCGTGCTGCTGCCGCTCCAAGGTCGGCGCGGTGGCGTTGTCGCGTTGCGGCGCCGGCTTTCGCGAGGATTGCGCGGTCATCTTTCCCTCAGCCATTCTGTCCTCCTTGTGAACAATACGTGAACGAATTGGGCGCAGAACCGCCCGGCTCGCCCGCTCGATGCGAGAGAGCCAGGCCTCCGACGGCGGCCCCGCCGGCTTGGCCTGCCGGCCGCCGACCGCGCCGGCCAGCGCCTCGATCTGCCGCAGGCGGGTGCGCTCGCGGCCGCCGCGGGGGCGGAGATGGCAGAGCGCATGATGGGTTGGGCAATAATCCGAGCCGGGCCGGCGCTGCGCGGCGCAATATACCGGCCCGCCCGGGCCGGCCGGCCAGGTATCGAGAATATAGGCGCAGCCGAAATTGTCACCGTAGCCGGCAGTGTGACCGTTTTCGGTCATGCGCCACCCCCACTTGCAAAAGCCGCACGAGTGATATATTATCCATAGTTGTAATGTCAACACGGCAATTACGGATCTGCGAACATGGATGCGACCTGGTTTCAACAGGCCCTCGACCGGGCCGGTGCCAGCCAAGCCGATCTCGCCCGTCATCTGCGCCTCGCGCCATCGGCGATCTCGCGCATGCTGAAGGGCGAGCGGCAGATGAAGCTCTTGGAGGCGGTGCAGGTCGCCGCCTTTCTCGGGGTCTCGCAGGAGGAAGTGCTGCGCCATGCCGGGGACGGCGCCCCGCCGGCGCCGCGCACCGAGCCGCCGCGTCGCGGCCGCCCGCCCCGCGCCGGCATCGTGCCGGCCGCCCCACCCAGGGCCGAGCCGATCCCGATCCGGAGCGCCGCGCGCGGCGGCGGCGAGCAGGAGATGTTTCTGGAGGACGGGCCGATCGGCTACACCGCGCGGCCCAACAATCTGGTCGGGGTACGCGGCGCCTATGCGATCTATATGGTCGGCGACTCGATGGAGCCGCGCTATCAGCAGGGCTGGCTCTTGCACGTCAACCCGTTCAAGCCGCCGACCCGCGGCCGCGACGTCGTCGTCTACAAGAGCGACAAGGCGGTGCTGATCAAGCAGTTCCTGCGCTGGGACAATGACGCGCTCGTATTGCGCCAGCTCAACCCGGAGCAGGAATTGCGCATCCCGCGCAGCGAGGTCAGCGAATGCCACCTCGTCGTCGGCGTCGACCAGGAGGGGTGACGGCAAGCAGCGCCGCGATGACTATATATATCTGCCCGGCGGAGTGGAGATGGACAAGACGGTTGACGTGACCATACCGGTGGACCCGGAAGCGGCGGCAGCGCTCGGAGATGCGCGCAATCGGGAGGCCGTCGGCCGCCTGATCAGCCGCGTGCTACGTCCGGCCGCCGGCCCGACTCCTCTTACGCAAGCCATCGCCGAGATGAAGGCCGAGGCGAGGGCGACTGGCCTGACCGATGCCGATATCGACGCCGAGCTCGCGGCCTATAACGCCGAGCGGCGCGGCCGCAGCCACAAAAGTTGATCGTTTTCGACGCATCAACTGTCGTAAGCGCGGCGCTCAAGGCGGACAGCATCCCGGAACGCGCGCTGCTGCGCGCGGAAGAGGTTGATGTGTTCGCCCTCTCTGCCGCGGTCGATGCCGAAATCGCCAGCGTTCTGAACCGTCCGAAATTCGCTCGCAGCATCCCGCTCCAGCGCAGGAACCAATTTCTGAGAATTCTTCGCGACGCCGCTATCTGGTTCGACCCGGCTACGCCCGTAACCGACTGCCGCGATCCAAAGGACGATAAGTACCTGGAACTCGCACTCGCGGCCGGGGCAGAGACTATCGTCACCAGCGACGATGATCTGCTCATATTGCATCCCTGGCGCGGCGTCCGCCTCCTGATGCCGGCCGACTATCTGGCTCTTCTTTAGCAGGGGCCGGATTTCGCCGCGCGCGGCGGCGGCGAGCAGGAGGGGTGAGCCGCACCGCTCTCTGTGGCCGGACCAATCCTGCCGGTTTTGCATTAAATGTTTGATAACTGCCATCGGTGCCCGCAGGAGTTTGTGCTTAAGCCCGATGTTGGCGAGTCGCGCAACTGCGAGGTGGTTTGGCGCAAGGGCGCTAAATTAGCTGTTCGGTTTGTGTGAGAGAACCGCCCCCGCGACAAAGGGCCGAGAAGTGCGCATTTCAGGCGATCCCAAATTGGTCACATTGGTCCGCTCGCTTGCGGCGTTAGCGTACTTTCGGTTGAGGTCGCGGCCGGCCGCAGCACCCGTACTCCAATTTCGCAGCTTACGGCCGCGCTCGTCGCCAGTCTGGGCAGTAACGGTCCAATGGCCCAGAAGACAGGAGGTATGCCGGCCACCGACCCATCGCGCTTGGCTTGGTACAAGCAGGCGAGCGCGAACCTGCGCGCGTGTCTGGTCAAATTGGAGGCCGATCTCGCCGATCTGCATTCACGCGGCGTCGATGCGCGTGCTACCGAGCAACTGATCGCCGAAGTCAAACGCCGTTTGGCCGAACTAGAGCGACTGTTGGCCGCGACCGACCCGGATACCTAGTGCTTGGTCCATCGTAACGCGCCGTGGCGGGTCGCCGCCGGCTTTGTCGAAGATCATCGTGCGGCCGGCGCGCATGACCTGAAACGCCTTGTGGTACTCGTTGCCGCAAACATCGCCGGCCGCCGCTCCGGCGAGGTTCAGCGATGCGCCCGCCGCGTTTGTCTTGGGGCGGGCGGCGGGCTACGATCACGGCATCGATCCGTCACCTGCCGGGAGGAGCCGAGATGCGCACCAGCTTTGCCGTCAACGACATGACGATCCACCGCATCGTCGAGCAGGAATACGGCTTTACCCCGCTGTTCGATTTCCTGCCGACCCTGAGCAAGGAAGTCTTCGAGGAAAACCGCTCCTGGCTGGAGCCGGCCGGCTACGACCCGGCAAGCGGCAATGTCGTCTTGTGCTTCCAGTCCTACGTCGTCAAGACGCCGCACCACAACATCCTGGTCGATGCCTGCATCGGCAACGACAAGACCTTCGGCCATCGGCCGTCCTGGAACAAGAAAAAGGACGACAACTGGATGCGGGCGCTAAAGGCCGCCGGGCTCGGCGTCGAGGACATCGATTTCGTCATGTGCACGCATCTGCACGGCGACCATGTCGGCTGGAACACCAGGCTGGAAAACGGCCGGTGGGTCCCGACCTTTCCGAAGGCGCGCTACCTGTTCTCGAAAAAGGAATACGAATACTGGACGAGCGGGAAAGAGACCGGGATGCCTGCCGACCCGATCAACGAAAGCGTGCTGCCGGTCATCGAGGCCAACAAGGCCGATCTCGTCACCAGCGACCATGAGCTGAACGACCACGTCCGGCTGATGCCGACCCCGGGCCACACGCCGGATCACTTCGCGGTCTGCGCCGGGAAGGGCGGCGACCAGGCGGTGTTCACCGGCGATCTGATCCACTCGCCGATCCAAGCGCGCTACCCCGAATTGGTGATGCGGGTCGACACCGACCGCGACCAGGCGGTGGCGACCCGGCGCCAGTTTTTCGAGCGCTACTGCGACACCGACACCTTGTGCTGCACGATGCACTTCCCCTCGCCCTCGGTCGGGCATGTGAAGCGTTGGGCGAGCGGTTTCCGGTTAGAATATGTGACGGACTAACCGGCCTCGACCGCCGACGCTCTACGCGGTCGCATTCCAGAGTCTCAGGGCGAAGTGCCCGGCGATGTTGCGGAAGTCTCGGTCGGCCGTGAGCATCGTCAGGTCGTGGCGGATGCAGAGCTGGGCCAGCAGCGCGTCGATCGTGCCGATCTGAATGCCGGCGCGCCGACATCTGTTGCGCAGCTCGGCGGCATCGATGTGGTCGCGCCGGTCGGGAACCAGCAGCGGCAGCGCCGAGAAACGATCCAATATGTGGTCACGAGCTCTTGGTCCAGCAAAGCCTTGCAGAAGCTCCTGCAGGACGAGGCCGGTGGTGAGCAACGTCTCCCCGGCCTCGATCGCACGCACCAATTCGCGCACTTCGGATGCAGGAGACGGGGAATCGCGGCGAAACGCCAACGACCAGACGCTGGTATCGACAAACAGGGTCAATTGCGCGAGCGCTCGGCCTTGTAGTTGAAACCCTCATCCCATTCGAGCTTGCCCATCAGCTCGAGCAGCCGCTTCTGCCGCCGGCGGGCGATGAACTCCTCGAGCGCCTTGGTGACCGCGGCCTTCTTGGTGCGCTCTCCGCTAACCTCCAGGGCCTGTTCGAGCAAGTCGGGGTCGATCGACAGGTTTGTCGGCATGTGTGAATCTCCACACATCAAATGACACATCACGCCTCGTCATTCAATGCGGCTTCCTGGCCGGCTACAGCACCGCTTCGGCGATGACGCGCATCGAGGCGGAATCGGCGCCGGCCAGCATCAGGGAACCGACCCAGTTCTTCCGGGCGATGTCCTGCCAGGCCTGCAGCCGGTCGCGGATCATGTCAGGCGGGCCGACCAGCGAGATTTCGTCAATGAGGGCGTCGGGCACCGCCGCGGCGGCCTCCTGGCGCTTGCCGTCGAGAAACAGATCCTGGATCTTCGCCGCCGCCGCCTCATAGCCGATGCGCCGCGCCAGATCGTTGTAGAAATTGCGGCTCCTCGCACCCATGCCGCCGATATAGAGCGCTAGGCCGGGGCGGATCGCGTCGCGGCATTTGTCGAGATCCTCGCCCATGCTGACCCGGACATAGGGCGCGTTGTCGAAATCGGCGAGGTCGGACGACTTCGCTGCCTTGGCGCGGCCTTCCAGCATCGGGCCGACGATCGCCTCGGCCTTCTCCGGCGACATGAAGAACGGCAGGTTTCCGTCCGCCACCTCGCCGGCCATCTTGAGGCTCGCCGGCGACACCGAGGCGGTGTAGATCCGCAGGCCCGGGTCGCCGTGGATGATGCTGCGCAACGGCTTGCCGAGCCCGGTCGCGCCCTGCCCCCGATAGGGGATGTCGTAATGCTCGCCATGGTGTTCGAGCGGCGCCTTGCGCTCCAGGATCTGGCGGATGATCGCGATGTATTCGCGAGTGCGGGCCAAGGGCTTGCCGAACGGCACGCCGTGCCAACCCTCGATCACCTGCGGCCCGGACGGACCGATGCCGCAGAGGAAACGGCCACCGGAGAGTGCCTGCAAGGTCATCGCGGTCATCGCCGCCAACGCCGGGGTGCGCGCCGGCATCTGCATGATGCCAGTGCCGGCCTTGATGCGCGTGGTGCGCGCCAGGACCCAGGCCACCGGGCTCACCGCGTCGGTACCCCAGGCCTCGCCGGCCCACACCGCATCGAAGCCGAGCCGCTCGGCTTCCAGGACGTGGTCCATGTCGATCCCGGCATGCCCAGGCAGGAACTTGATCGCGGTCGCGAGCTTCATGGCGGTGGTCCCTGCCGGAGCGATGTTGTGCGTCCTTCGAGGCTTCGCTACGCGAAGCACCTCAGGATGACGGATGTCTTTGATGCCATCGATAACACAACGTCATCCTGAGGAGCGTCACGGCGTGGCCGGGGCGCGTCTCGAAGGACGCACGATGCTGGTGCAGACTTTATTTGTCACCCGAGCACCCCTTCGCCAGCGCGGGCGATTCTGTCGACCGCACGCAGCCAGTCCTCGACCTCGCGCTCGTACGGCTCGACCAGCACATGCCCGATCCCGACCGCTTCGTAGCCTTGTAGTCGCTCCTTCAGCGCGCCGTCGTCGCGGCCGTCCCAGGCGCTGCGCAGCGAGATCGCGAATTCCGGCTCGGGGCGCTCGGCGCGCAGCCGCGCGACGATCGGC
>Ga0209380_10001787_pt1 | contig 14205 bp, 9 predicted proteins | sample HubBroMetageWFT6_FD_188347 | JGI IMG/M metagenome (GOLD analysis project Ga0209380, IMG submission 188347) | Warmed and freeze-thawed soil microbial communities from the Hubbard Brook experimental Forest, New Hampshire - Hubbard Brook CCASE Soil... | ecosystem: Environmental > Terrestrial > Soil...
CTATTGTTGGGGGCGCGCGAGGATTTTAGCGCGAGCGAGGATTTGGCGTGAGCGAGTGGGGCATGCGAGAATGGCGGTGCGAACGCTACGGGTGAACAAAATTATGGATGAGAGACAGTTCTACGACGAGAAGGAAGAGACGAAGCAGATTCCGCTCGTGTGCCCGCATTGCCGGCAGGAGGGTACATTTCCGGTGCGCTGGATGGTTCGCACGAAAAAAGCGCAGCCGCCGCGCGGAGGAAACGAAGAGGATCGCGCGAAGTTTGCGAAAGCGCGCTCGTATATGGTGCGCATAGACAACTTGGTGGCGTGCCGGAACATCAAGTGCCGCAAGCGGTTCGATTTGACGGGACAGACGGTTTTCTTGATTTAGAAATTTGGAGTTTCAGATTTCCGGATACATTTCGAAGAAGGCGTCGAGAGACTGACGAAGCGTTTTTTCGATTTCTTCTTTGCTGCCTTCAATTAGGTGCATCGTGACGCGGCCCGCGCGACCGTTCTTCAGTTTCACGTTGGCCTCGCTTACTTCATCCAATTCTTCCGCAGGAAATAAGCGCATTCCGTAAACGAGTGCGAGCTTGGCCATTATTGGTGCTCCTCAAAGGTGATTCCGAGTCCGTGCATATTTGAGCCTACTTCGTTCGATGCTTTGTGGCAATTGGCGAAAGGGAGATTGGTGCGTGCGCTGGCTAACTGTTGCGTGAAAGGCTCGGGGCTTCGGTGGCGGCAGGTTCTCCGTCGAGGACTTGGCGGATTTTCTGCGCGAGGTCTTTCAGGTTGAAAGGCTTTTGCAGGAAGGCGACGCCGCCTTCCAGAACGCCGTGGCGGAAGATGCTGTCGTCGGTATAGCCGGAGATATAGAGGACTTTTATTTCGGGCCGCGCGGCGGTGATTCGAGTGGCGAGTTCGCGACCGCTGAGCCTCGGCATCACCACGTCGGTAACGAGAATGTGAATCGGCCCTCTGTGGGCGGCGGCGATTTCGAGCGCCTGTACACCATCGGGTGCTTCGAGAACACGGTAGCCGGATTTTCCGAGGTAATCGCGGACCAGCTCGCGCACGCTTTCCTCGTCCTCCACAAACAGGATGGTTTCGGTGCCGGGATGTGAGCCGCGCGATGTTTTCTCCGGAACGCCGCGTTCGAGATCCGCTTTTACCTGAGGCAGATAAATCTTGAATGTGCTGCCATGATCCACTTCGCTGTAGACCCAGATGAACCCGCCGCTCTGTTTCACTACACCGTACACGGTGGCGAGACCCAGACCGGTTCCTTTTCCTTGCCCCTTGGTGGTGAAGAACGGCTCGAAGATTCGCGCTTGAGTGCCGGCGTCCATACCGCAACCGGTATCCGTGACGATCAGCATCACGTAGCTACCCGCTTCCATCACAGGATGCTGTGAGGCGGAGACGCTGTCCAGTTCCACATTGCAGGTTTCAATCGTGAGCCGGCCGCCATCGGGCATCGCATCGCGCGCGTTTACAACCAGGTTGAGCAAGACTTGCTCCACCTGGCCAGGGTCGGCCTTTACGGGTGCGAGCTTCGACCCAGGCAGGAATGCAAGGTCGATGTTTTCGCCGATCACACGGGCGAACATCTTGATCATGCCGGCCACAACGTCGTTGAGGTCCAGCACCTTGGGCTGTAGCACTTGCTTGCGGCTGAAAGCGAGTAGCTGGCGAGTGAGCGTTGCGGCCCGCTCCGTAGCGCCCTGGATTTGCTCGAGATTGTGACGCGCCGAAGAAGAGTCGATTCGGTCGAGCAACAGCTCGGCATGTCCCTTCACGATCATCAGAAGGTTATTGAAGTCATGCGCGACGCCCCCGGCTAGTTCGCCCACTGCCTGCATTTTCTGCGAAACGCGGAGTTGATCGGCCAGGTGTTTGCGATCCGTGATGTCCAGCGCGACGCCGATTACTCCGAGCAACTGTCCGTCGCTGCCTTTGAGGGGTTGCACGTGGGAATCGAAAACATGCTTTTGCCAGTCGATTTCGTAAGTAACGCTCTGCCCGGCAAGCGCTTTGCGATGCGCCGCGATGGCGATGAACTCCGGATCGTCGGTATGGAAATATTCGAACAGGGACTTTCCTTCCATTTCCTGTGCGCGTAAGCCCAGCGCCTCAAGCCCCGCGCCCATTCCCGATGTGAAGCGAAGCTCCGTGTCGGTTGTCCAGAGTACGGCGGGCATCTTGTCCATCATCACCGAAAGACGGGTGCGGCCCTCATGGCGATCAAGTTGAGTCCTTTCCAGATCCTCGAGCATGGCGTTGATGGCGTCGCCGAGATAGGTAATTTCGTCCCGGCCAGTGACGGCGAGTCTCGCGGAAAGGTCGCCGCTGGCGCCGATATGGGTGATATTTTCCGTGAGGTTGGCAATGCGCGAGACCACCGCGCGTTGAAGCAAGTATAGAGTGACGGCGCCAAAGACAAGCGCTGCCGCCAGGAGCAACAAGAGGAATTGCAGCAAGCTGGCTCGGCCCTGCTGATAAATTTTTCGCGGCATCAAGATACGAAGGATCAGGGCGGGCTTTCCGTAAATATCATTCAGCGTGGTGTAGGCGGCAAGCGATTCTTTGTCGAACGTCCGCGTAACGATACGGTGCTCCCGTGAGATTGCTGAGGCGGTGTGGCGAACATCAGGTGACAACTGACCGTTGTCAAGCCGCTCGATATCGATGGGCATATACACCATTTTGCTCAGGCGGCTAATCTCGTTGCTATCTAGCAGGCGGGCCATGATGATCGTTCCGGCTATCGGACCTTTGGAATCACTGGTGAGGACGGGGCGGGAATCGATGAGCACTGGTCCTGACGGAAGCATAAGAATTCCGGCCGCTCTGCCGGATTCGTCCTTGTGTGAAGTGAGGAGTGAGCCGGACGGGAGATGGGCCTCGAGGCCGCCTGGAATTCGCGCTTGTTCCGAGCTAACGAGGTCGAAGCCTTTGTAGAAGAGCTGTTGCCCAGAGTTGTTAAGGATGACGACGAAGTTCACGCGGAGCTGTACAAATGTCGAGGTTGGGAATTCGGTTTTGACATAGCTTGGATTCTTGCCCTGCAAATAGGCATAGGTCTGATCCCAGGACGCATATTCGCTGGTCGTTCGGTCCAGAATCTCAAGTTCGTTGTAAAGCGCGCTTGAGGCTCGTCCCAGATTCTGGCTCGCGAAATCTTCTTCGATGTTCGTGAAACCTCTCATTAAAACGAACCAGGAAACCGCAAAAAGGCCGCCCACCAGCCCAATCATGGCGAGCAGGACAATGGCCAGGGTCTTCCCACGGAGTGAGGATAGAAATCGCTGTCGCGAAGCTCGAAGTGGTCCCAAGGACAGTCTCTAGTTGGTGCAATTCGAGTATATCGGCTGACACCTCTAACCAGACATTGGAGTGTCCTGTCGTACACTCCATTCCAATTTGAAAGGAACTTGGCTGCAGGCGAGACAAGGCTTATGCTCAGAAGCATCTCTCGTCCTGTTAAGGGCATCCCTTGGGAAGCTACATTCGGAGGCAGCGTATGAGGAACCTTCGCTTCTCGTTGCGGGACGTCATGCTTGCGGTGATGGTTCTGGCGTTCTCGATTCCCGCGTTAGCGCAACAGCAAGGGCCCATGCAGCCCATCGAGAGACAGCAGCCTGCGCCGCCACCAAATGTTTCGACACCGCCTGCCCCCACTGCACCACCCCCTGCGGCTGGCACGCCTTCAACTTCGAGCGCGGGTGCTTCCGCTGCCGCTGCGCCTGCCAACGCAGCTCCTGCAACCCCGAAACCGGGTAGCACTGTGGAAGTTCCAATTGGGACGAGCCTTCCGTTGGTGTTGCACAACGGAATTTCGACGCATAGTGCCAGGGTGGGCGATCCGGTTTATTTCGAGACACTTTTTCCGATCATGATTGATGGTCGCGTGGCAATTCCGGCCGGATCGTATGTGAGTGGCGAAGTGACGGAAACGAAGCGGGCGGGCCGGGTAAAAGGCCGCGCGGAGTTGATGATCAAGCTGAACACCCTGATTCTAACCAACGGCTATATGGTGAATCTGAACGCCGTGCCGCGTAGCGCCGGCACTGGCGGGGGCGAGAAGGTGGACAACGAAGGCAAGGTGGTCGGCGATTCCAACAAGGCAGGCGATGTCGGCACAGTTGCGAAGACCACGGCCGCCGGTGCGGGAATCGGAGGACTCGCGACCCGGGGTGCCCAGGGCGTGGGAATCGGCGCAGGCGTCGGAGCGGCTGCGGGATTAATGGCAGTGCTGCTCACTCGTGGCCCGGATGCAGAATTGCCGCGCGGCACCACTGTTGATGTGACGTTGAATCGCCCGATTCTCTTGGATGCAGAGAAGGACCAGTTTACCGGTCCGGGCCAGGCTTCCACTTTAGCGGGGCCACAAAACCGCGAATCACACGGTAAGATCCCTTTTTAAGCGAGTAGATTTGCATCCGGCGTTAGGAAATTGCAGTCGCGGCTTTCGTCGCGCTAGATTTCGCATCGGTGAAACGTAGTGGCGAGAACCAGTTGGTTTCGAAATCCGGTGTTCCATTCAGAACCCAGCGACTCAAAAGCTTCGCAGTTACTGGCGCAAGAAGAATTCCATTCCGATAGTGTCCGGTCGCCATGTAGAGCCCGCGGATGTCGGTCGGGCCCAGAATTGGAAGATGATCCGGAGTTCCAGGACGCAAACCCGCCCAGGCATCAACTAGTTGCGCGCTGGCGAGAGCGGGCGCAAGCTCAAGCACTCCGTCGAGAATCGTTCGAATGCCAGCCGGCGTCACGTGCTTTTCGAAACCAGCATCTTCCAAAGTGCTCCCCGCGATAATTCGCCCATTGGAGCGCGGCACAAGATACGCTTTGCTGGAGCGAAGCGTTCTTGCCAGGGCTACGCTCTTCGATTCGAGCGCAAGTAGTTGTCCCCGGATCGGACGAGTGGGCGCATAGCGACCGAGCCCATCGATTCCCGCTGAGAAGCATCCCGCCGCTACGACGACGCACTTTGCGGAGATATTTGTTGCGCGCGTGACGACGCCGGTGCAGTGATTTCCGGTGAGCGTCATGCTTTCCACGGGCGAATCGGTGCAGATTTCAACGCCGCGGTTGCCTGCTGCAGTGAGCAAAGCATCCATCAACATTCTGGGATCAAGCGTTGCTTCTTGCGGAAGCCACGCCGCTGCGCGAACTGCCGGTCCAAGAGCGGCCTCCGCTTTCCGCGCCACCTCGGTGGTGATCGCTTCGATGGCGAGTTCCAAAGCCTGGTACTGAGCGACCATCTTGTCACGTTCTGATTCGCCGTGTGGCGCATTGAAGACTTCGATTACGCCGTTGCGGGCGAAGCCAGTGGTTTTTCCCGATAGTTCCTCGACGGAAGCAATAAATTCGGGATATAGCCGCATGGATTCTTTAGCGAGCGGAACCAGCGGAAGGGCATCCGGCGAGTCTGGCCCAGGCGACAGCATTCCAGCCGCGGCCCATGACGCTTCACACCCGGGCTGCTGGCGATCGAGCAAGACGACGTGAAGTTTTTCTCGTGCAAGATCGAGCGCAATCGAGGCGCCGATCACGCCACCGCCAACGATAATCACGTCTGCTACCTTCACGCGATTATCTTAGCAAAACGCGCGGCGCGATGCCTTGAAGGAGAAAGAAGCAACCTGAGAATGCTAGAGAGAATTGACCAGCTCGACCGAAAGAAGCCGGGCCTTTTGGGCTAGATTCTTCGCGCGAGCGAGGTCGCCTTCTTTGGCCGCATTGCCGGATTGGTCGAGGAAGCTGCGAATCTTGTCAGCCAGATCCGCTTGTTGGGCGTTAAGCCGCTTTCCTTTTGCCTGATTGAGGTTTCCCTTCGCGACCTCAATATCTTCGGCGGTGCCACGCTGGTAATTCGCCTTATCGCTTTCGGAGAGTTGCGGCGAAATTTGTGGAGCAGGTGGACGCGCGTGGTCTTCCGCGGCAGACGATGGTTCCGGCTCGGGCGTGGGCTTTTGTGGTTTTGGCGCCGGCTTCGTTACAGGCGCAATCATCGGCGGCGGCGCGGTAGACGAAGCTGGAATGTCGGGCGCGGGTGTCTGAACTGCAACCGGCGGAATAGCTGTCGTATCCGGAGCAGTCGTCGAAGGCGGTGGAGTTTCAATCGCGGTTTTTGCCGGTGGGGCACTGACGGGGGCGGCGGCCTGGACTTTCTTTTCGCCACACCCAATGCAGAGGAGCGAGATTCCGCTCGCAAGCAACGCAAGGAGGGCTCGAGCGTTGGAATTACGGCTGGGCATTTATCTTTTTATCTTCTGCAAAGGGCGTGCTGAAATCGCGAACCTTTCCCGGGATCATGTCGACAGCGTGCGCCAGGGGCAGTTCGACCCGGAAGGTGGTTCCGCGCCCTAACTCCGACTCAAATTCTATCTGACCGTTGTGTAGTTGCACAAATCGAAAGGTGTTGGCCAGTCCGATACCGGAACCCCCGGGCCGCGTGGTAAAAAACAACTGGAATATCTTCTTCTGATCCTCCGAGGAGATTCCTCTCCCCGAATCCGCCACGGAAATAATTGCACTCTCGCCACTGCGCCGCAAAGCGAGCGTGATGCGTCCGCCTCGTGGTGTAAACTCCGACGCATTCAGCAGTAAATTGAGCACCGCCTGGTGAATCAGCTGCTGGTCGACTAGCAGGCTAGGAAATTCCGACGGTAAGTCGACGCGCAGCTCCACACCCGCCCGCAAGATCGAAGGACGCGCCGCATCGATCACATCCTGGAGCAAAGGACGGATGTCCGCCTCCTCGAGCTTCATTTCCACGGGCTTGGTGAAATTCAAGAAAGTTTTCACCGCGCGATCGAGCCGATCAATCTCGCTATCCAGCATTTTCACGGCCTGCTGCGGCTCAGGGTCAGTAGGCATGTTCGCCTTCAGCACTTCCAGCCAAAGCCTCATCGAGTTGAGCGGATTTTTCACCTCGTGTGCCACGCCGGCGGTCACGCGCCCCAACGCAGCCAGCCGCTCGGAAACTTGCAGTTGATTGCCGATGCGCTCGATCGATTCCACGTCCCGCAAAGTAATCAGCGTACCCATGCGCGCGCCGTGTTCGCGAATCACCTGCGCACTCAAGCCGATACGCGTCGGCCCAGGCCCGGCTTCGTACATAAGCTCCGCGCCTTCGACTGGTTCGATCTCATCTTCTTTGATGCGCAGAACGTTTCGAATGGCGTGTCCTTCCGGAAAAATTTCGCTCACGCGACGTCCTCGAAGTTCCGCGGCGCGCCCTCGCAGAAATTTCTCCACCGAAGGGCTTACCAGCACGGCCCGCCCCTCGGCGTTAAAAAGTAACAAGCCATCCTCGAGTCCACCCATCACCTGATCGAGATTTTCCCGCAGCGTGCTGAAAATTTCGCGCACATCGCGCAGTTGCTTTCCGATGCCGACGATTTTCGCGCTGACCTTGCCCAGTTCATCAGTCCGCTCCATCGGCTCGACATCGAACTCGCCCGCCGAAATGCGGTCCAATTGAGCCGAGATGCGGTCGATCGGAGCCAGCGAAACGCGAGTCACAAGAAACGCAAGGAATGTGGAAAGAAGCACGGACCCCAGCGCGTAGTATCCGGCCTTCTTGAGAATCGGCGAAATTTCATCGCGTATCAAAGCAGAGGACATGCCGATCCGGATATCGCCAAATTTTGATTGATTCAGCTCGAATGGGTAGCGGTATTCGTAAACCTGTGGCGGTCCATAGAGCGTGCGCAATTGTTGAAAGAATCCCTGCCCGTGGACCAGAGAAGAAGAAATGTCGGGGCGAGTAGCCAGCTTTTGACCGCGCAGGCCGGCGTCACTCGAGATCAGTACGATTCCGTCCTGGTCGGTAATTGTGACTTCATAAATCGTTGTCGTATAGCCCAGCGCTGATTCCAACAGGGAATTCAATGCGCTACTGTCATCGAGCGCTCGCTGGACGTATCGGCGCAAATCAGCGGCGCTGGGCGAAGCCGGTGTCTCACCATGTTCGGCGGCATCCAAAAGCGCGCTGCGACAGGCGAAATACACTTGTTTCGCGACGAGCGCGGCGCGGTCCTCCGACTGCCGCAAAACTTGCTTGGTGAGTTGGCCAAGGTAAAGGCCCGAGACCACTGCAACGACCGCCAAAACCAGCAGCGAGATCGCCAGCGTGAACTTCGTTTTAAGGCTGAGCCGCATCTTTCCGCCCTGCCTCGTATTCCTTCAACTTATTGTGGAGGGTCTTCAAGCTGATGCCGAGCAAGTCCGCCGCGCGCGTCTTGTTCTGATTAGTGGCAGCGAGCGTCTGAAGTATCAATTCGCGCTCCACCGCGTCAACCGTCGTGCCGATTGGAAATCGAAGCCCGCCGAGACCGGAAGCCATCGTTGCGGCCGTTCGCCCGAAATCAGAGGGCAGATGCTGGCGCGTAATGGTGCCTCGGTCGGACGCAATAGCGGAGCGTTCCAGCACGTTCCGCAGTTCGCGCACATTGCCGGGCCAGGGATACGACTTGAACATTTCCATCACGTCGGCGCCGACATTCGAAACTGTTTTTCCGTGTTTCTCAGAGATTTCAGCAAGCAACCGCTCGACCAAAGGCTGCAAGTCTTCCTTATGTTCTCGCAGCGGCGGCAGATGAATGTGAAACACGTTCAACCGGAAGTAGAGATCGCGGCGCAGCTGTCCGTCAGCCACGGCCTGCTCGGGGTTCTTATTCGTGGCAGCAAGGACGCGCACATCCACAGGCGTTTCCACTTTGCTGCCGAGCCGCCGCACTTTGTGGTCTTCGAGAACGCGCAGAAGCTTCGCTTGTGTTGGTGCGGGCATTTCGCCGATTTCGTCGAGCAGCAGGGTTCCACCCTCAGCCAGTTCGAAGCATCCGATGCGGCGCTCTGCGGCGCCGGTGAATGCCCCTTTTTCGTGGCCGAAAATTTCGCTTTCCATCAGCGACTCGGGAATCGCGGAACAGTTGATTGCCACGAACGGCCTGTCTACCCGCGGCGACAGCATGTGAATCGAGCGCGCTACCATTTCCTTGCCGGAGCCGGTCTCTCCGGTGATGAGCACGGAAGCCGTGGAAGGGGCCGCAATTTCCACCTGATGCATCACGTCGCGCATTTCGCGCGACGCGCCGATCAGAACGCCGAGTCTCCCCGCGTCCCGCAGCTCTTTTGTGAGAGACGCCACCTGCTTCTGGCTGCGGACGCGCTCGAATGCGCGGTCGAGCAAGGCGCGCAGCACCGGGAAAATCAGAGGCTTTTCGATATACCAGTAGGCGCCGGCTTCGATGGCTTCTACCACGCGTTCGTTGGTACCGCGGCCGGTGATGATGATGGCCGGGATGTGCTGAATTTCATCGTTCAGTTGACGCAGCAACTCGAGCCCGTTCATCCCGGGGAGCTCGACATCAACAAGAATCACATTGGGAGCGAATTCCGGGAACTTGGCGAGAGCTTCTTCGCCGCTGGCAACGCCGAGAACCTCGAAGTTCAATTTGCGGAGGTTGGCTTCGTAACCCTTCCTGGCGTTGTCTTCGTCCTCGACAATCAGTATGCGCTGCGATTGATTCTCTGGTGGCATCGTTCAATCGAGCCTACCAGCAGTTTCGCGGAAATCCAAGCGGACGGCGCGAATGCAGAGTGACCATTACAGCGTAGCGAGCGGACCAAGTGTTCCGACCGTCAGTGATTGCCGCCCTGCGAAGCCAAGCGCCCGAAAATGTCTTGTTTGCGCCGTTAAACGGTACTACGTCCGGCCAGCATGAAGAGGCCGCTCGAGAACAATCTCTAGCTTCGTGCCTTTCTCAAGCGTGAATTCTTGGCCGAGTCCGTAAGCGATCATGAAGGCTTGCGCGGCGGCCGTAGCGGCGGCCATCGCGGCCTCCTTCTCTTTACCGGTTGACATGCCCGTAGCGGCGCCGGCGAATGCGCCTGCCATCGCCGCCTTCATTGCCTGATCCTTGTTTACCGACGCGGCTTGAATTTCACCTTCACGGTCATACAGCACGTGAATCGAGTGAACTCCCGGAGCATCGATCAACTGTGCTACAAAGGGCCGCCAGCCGCGCGGCGTCTGGATATCGTCAAACGTTAGCCACATGCGCGCGCGTCCCGTGTCTCCGGCGGCGTGCACCTTGTCGATATGCCCGCGGATGCGAACTCCCCGCGGAATCACATCTCCCTCTGCCGTTGTAACCGGTTCGAGCGTGGTCGCGATGAACCGCCGGCCGGCCTTGTCGTGCTTGGTGTCGAGCGTATCTTCCAAGCCAATGAGCAAGCGCGGGCCTTCGGGAATCGGCGGCCGCTCGATCACGCGATTTTGCGAATGGTTGTGAGGATTTCGCGCGGGCCTTACCGGCGGAGGAGCTTGATCATTCACGGCTCCGCTGGCCTGCGAATCGACGGACTGGTCAGGCGGTTGCTCGGTTTGTTGGGTGCCTTGCTGATCATACTGCTGACTGCTGGCGAGTGCGGGACATCCGGCTGCGGCGAAAAAAGCCACGGCAGCCAGAAGCATTTTTGCGAACTTCATATGCTTCTCCTTAATTATTTGGCTTGCCGCCTTCGCCGGGAAGGGAAGACGTTCGAATGCATTATACACGAGATGGCTGCAACCGAATAACGGTCAATCCAAACATCGCGACGCCCGTCACCGGCCTGAAGGTGAGAAATATTTGTTCTTGTATTAGGAAGCCGTGAACTATAATCCGCCCCGATACGGCGGCTTGTTCTGGTCGGTTCCCAGGTCTAAATAATTTGGTCTTACAGGTTGTGACGTTTGGTGCGGACGCATCTACGCCTCACCGCTTGCCGCCCTCATTTCGCTGCCGAAGACTCAACTACATAAGGCTGGCAATCTTAGGAGGAGTTGATGAGAATTCTGAGGGACATGGGGCTGACGTTCTTTCTGGCGCTCTTCCTAATTTCGAGCTCCTTTGCCGATGATGCCAAGAAGGCAGGAACTGACAAGAAGGATCAGCCCGCCACCGATAGCAGCTCGACCCCCGGCTCGAAATCTGACGCTGCGACCGCATCGGCTTCGCCTGCTGAGCCTAAACCTGCCGCGAAACCGGCAAAGCCTGCTGCGCCGCCGCAGCGGTCCCGACCTGAGGACAGGTCCGAGCAAGTTCCCAAGTACGTTCCAATGCCGGCTCTCGATGGCAATCCCGGCCTGTTCACTCTTGAAACCGGCGACACGCTTCCGGCGGGCGCTGTGGATCTCTCGATCGGCGTAAATAAATTCTCGCGCATGCCGGGCAATATCACCGTGTTGCAGACCGTGCCTGCGTTCGGCATGGGCTTCAACCGTTGGTTCTCCGTCTTCTTCCAGATCGCCGCTGATGAGCATATTCATGTGGATCAGCCGTCGCAGTTGAGCTTGAGTAATGCGACGCTCGGCTTCCCGCAATATCGAAATACGATTTACCGGTCAATTCTTCCGGGAACAGGCATCGCGCCGGCCTATGTGGAGGACTTTCCGTTTGCGTCGCACAATGGTGGTGGTGTGGGCGAGCTGGACCTGGGCTTCAAGATCGGTTTGCTCTCGGAGAAGCGCGGCAAGCCTTTCAGCCTGTCTCTTCGCAACGACTTCTTTATTCCTACCTCATCAGGACTGAGCGATTTGCTTCGTAATGAGGTTCAGTACGGGAAATTCAATTATGGGATTGGCCTCGAAGCCAGCAAAACGATCTTGCACAACAGCATGCTTCTTACCTTCAACTGGTCGTATCGCTTCCGCCCGGGCGAAAAATTCTCGACAATCGACCTTTTGAATTTGCCCGGTCCGCCCACGGCTCCGACGCCAATTTCACCTGCGGTGCTGAATCTTTCCGACGAAATGGGCGTAGGTGCCGGCATGCTCGTTTTCCCCGGAAAACGTTTTCAGATCATCACGGAATATACCGGGCTGATTTATGTGCGCAGCGGCATTCAAAATACAACTTTTGGCGGGCGCGACCCCGTCGACACCACCACCGGCATCCGCTTCTATCCCATCAGAAGAATTGCTCTGGACGTTGGCTATCGCTATTCGCTCAGCTTGCTGAATCATCAGGACCGCAACGGCTTCATCGTCAAGCTCGCGGGAGCGTACTGGCCTGAAAAACCACGCGAACCGGATCAATTGACGTCGTCGTGCTCGGCGGACAAATCGTCGGTCGTCGAAGGCTCGAATGCAGCTGTGCAGACCAGCGCCACTGCCACCGATTCTTGGGGCCATCCGCTCACGTATACATGGACCGCCAACGGCGGTAAAATCACAAATGGCACGAGTCCCTATGCGCGATGGGATTCCGAGGGAGTCGCGCCAGGAAACTACACACTTTCGCTGCGCGTCGATGACGGGGCGGGCAAGACGTCCAGCTGCTCGACTAATGTTCGCGTTGATCCCAAGCCGAAACCTCCTGCGCCCACGATGTCTTGCTCAGCGGACCACTCATCGGTTGCAGCGGGCGAGCGCGCGCAAATCACGGCAACGGTGAACGATCAATCCAACACGGCGTTGCGCTACAGCTGGCAAGCAAATGGCGGTCAAGTTGTAGGTGCCACGGAATCGAGCTCGAGCGTGCAATTCGATACGTCGGGGCTTGCTCCTGGAACTTATACGGTAACGGGCCGCGTTGAGAACGGCGCGGGCGGCGCAGCCGATTGTTCCACGTCGGTGACGGTGCAGGAGCCGCCGGCTCCGCCGCAGGCCAGCAAGATCAGCGACTGCTCGTTTGGTCTGGGAAGCGCGCGTGTGGACAACGTTTGCAAACGCGTGCTTGACGATGCTGCGGTGCGATTGCAAAGCGACCCGAAGGCAAAAATCGTCCTCGTCGGATTTGCTGATCCGAAAGAGCCTGGTTCCGCGAAGCTGGCTTCGCGCCGCGCGGACGAAACCAAGAAATATCTAGCCGCCAAGCAGGGAATCGACGGTTCGCGCTTGGATGTGCGCTCGTCAACGGGCACGGCAGGGGCTGGAAAAGAGAATCGGCGCGTCGATGTGGTGTTGGTGCCAGACGGCGCGACTTACTGATTGGGGCGCTGAGGGAGAAGGAAGGCGCTGGACGTTGGGGGACTTGGGAAAAACGCGGCGATTGCCGCTCCGGATCTTTTCCGGGTTGATTTACTACCCGCATTCGTCTCAGCAATAACTGCCATGGCGGCACGTTTTCACCCTTTCCATTATCCGCGGCGTAGCCTGTCCATTCTCCCCGTATGTTTGCTCTTTCTCGCTGCTACGGTTACAGCTCCCAGCGCGAAATCTCAAACCTGGAAACCTCTCGGACCTGATGGCGGCGACGTGCGCACGCTGGCGAGCGATCCTTCACGGCCCAACTTCGTCTACCTCGGGACAACCGACGGCCACATCTTCGGCTCCGAGGATGGAGGCCGGCACTGGCAGCTTCTCGGACTGGCAGGTGCCGCTCACAACGCGATCGTCACAGCGATCATCGTCGACCCACGAGACTCCGATCTTCTCCTTGCTTCTATTTGGACCCCCGAAAGCCAGGGCGAAGGAGGCGGAATCTATCGCAGCACCGATCGGGGACGATCGTGGCACCCGGCCGGTCTGGTCGGACATGCCGTGCGCGCCTTTGTGGCAGCGCCGTCTGATCCGGATACTCTTGTCGCCGGTGCGCTCGATGGAGTGTTCCGCTCGCGCGATGCGGGCATGAATTGGGAAATGATCACACCCGCGAACGATCCCGAACTCCGGAACTTTGATTCACTCGCCGTCGACCCGCGCGATCCGGAGATCATCTACGCTGGGACGTTTCATCTTCCGTGGAAAACCGTTGACGGTGGCCGCGACTGGGCCGCCATTCACGAAGGCATGATCGACGATTCCGACGTGCTCAGCCTTGCGGTGAACCCATCGGATCCGGAGCAGGTGTTCGCCAGCGCTTGCTCGGGGATCTATCGCAGCGACGATGCCGGTGCGCATTGGAAGCGGATTCAAGGCATCCCCGATTCATCGAAGCGAACGCTCGTGATTCGATTCGATCCGGGCGGCACGAACACGCTTTATGCCGGCACCACCGACGGGCTCTGGAAATCAACGGAAGGCGGCGCGCGATGGCGACGCGTATCGCCGAGCAACTGGGTCGTCAACGCGCTCGCAATTCTCCCAGCGGCCAATGCACCGAAGCCCGATGAACGCACGACTCCTGGACAAAGCTACGCTCACGTCTTGATTGGCACCGAGCAGCAGGGCGTTATGGTGAGCGACAGCTCGATGGATAACTTCGAGCCGGCGAATGAAGG
>Ga0209380_10001790_pt1 | contig 14188 bp, 21 predicted proteins | sample HubBroMetageWFT6_FD_188347 | JGI IMG/M metagenome (GOLD analysis project Ga0209380, IMG submission 188347) | Warmed and freeze-thawed soil microbial communities from the Hubbard Brook experimental Forest, New Hampshire - Hubbard Brook CCASE Soil... | ecosystem: Environmental > Terrestrial >...
TGTGATGTGTCAACCGTCAGACTGGTGCTGGCGGCTCTCGGTGCCGACTTATATGCCGGGAGCCAATACGGTGTTAGCACAAACAATTTGTCACAACTTGCGCCCCGGCTGCGGAACGATGTCCTCGGGACGCGAGCAACGGTTGTTACCGGAGACGCGCTGGGCCAGCGATTCCGTACCAACATCCAGGCAAACCATTTCCTGCACAGACCACTGCCATCATGGGAGTGGCCAAACGCTGGCAGCAGGTGCGAACCGCAGGGTCGCGCCCCCAGCGCCCAGTTCGTGACAAAGATTTGACATAATTTCAGTTGACGCTAACGAAAGCAGCCGCTAACGTATTGCGCGAGATGATTTTTGCGCCGCAACGACAGAACGATCATGCATGAGAACTTCCTTCAGCGCTTTGTGCCGGTCGGTCGTTGTCCCTCCCCCGTCCCAGGCAACGAGCACGGTCGCGGTTCCCAACGCGGGTGTTGCTCGCTGTCTGCTCTAAGAGAGTCTTTAAGGCGAGACCCTCACATTATCCCGGCTATTCCGAAGCGCTGTTGATCTATTGGGTCAGCGTTTGTGGCCAACGCAGTGAGCCAACGCGGTGTCACCGCATAGGAAAGGACAGTCTTGTGCAAAAAGAACGGAACAAGCAAGTCCTGCTTCTACCGGAGTCAGTCACATGAGGGATGCTATTCGTGTCGTAGGTTTGCTTACGGTTGCCGGCATGGCCTCGGCCGTGTACGCGCAAGAAAATGCCGCGAACGGCTCCAACATCAAACTCAAACCGTTGCCCAGGCCACTGGAGATTCACCTTGCTTTAAGTGCCGCACCTCCGCATTTGTGCGCCAAAGCGACGGTCTTCGTCCTCGATCCGGCCAAAGGCTACGTGCTGGAGCGGCAGGGCCCGAACGGATTTACCTGCTATGTGCAAAGAACCGACTATACGCGAGAGGAATACGGTGACAGCTATTTCGCTCCGGAATGCCAGGATGCCGAGGGCACAAGGTCCATTGTTCCCGTTGAGTTTGATATTGAGCGCATTCGCGCCGAAGGCAAGTTGGGCCTCGCGGCACTGAAGCAGGAGATTTCCCGGCGATTCAAAGACGGCGTCTACCACTCACCGGCTCGTCCGGGAATCGCTTACATGCTCAGTCCGTCGCCAGACTTTACGTTGGTCCAGGATCGATGGAAACCATGGCGATGAATATGCCTCACTGCATGTTCTTTGTGCCGAACCTCACCGCTCAGGTCATTGGCGCCGGGCCAGTTATGGGGCCTTATCCCTACTTCATCAATCCGGGGCCCATGGCTTATCTGATTCTGCACGTGGGGGAAACGGAAAAGGCACAGATCGACCGAGATTCGGAAGATTTATTGAAAGAAGCCTGCGCTTACAGTTCCGGGTTCTGCATCAAGGGCGTAACGCCCGGTCACTTAGCGCGAGAACTCTAAATCGCCCGCGATCGGCGGGCAATCTCACAGCGGCCTGGAGCCGCAAACCGAGGGGAAACTATGCGATTGGCTGGAAGAGTGGCAGTGATAACCGGTGGCAACAGCGGAATAGGCCTGGCGACTGCGCATGAATTCAAGGCCAACGGCGCAAAGCTGGCAATCTTCGGGCGAAACAGACAGACGCTGGACCAAGCCGCAACTGCCTTGGGCGATAACACTCTAGTGGTGCAGGGGGACGTGCGCGTGCTCGGAGATCTTCAGCGCCTTTTCGAACAGGTCAGCGGGCGATTCGGGAAGATCGACGTGCTGTTGGCCAACGCTGGCATCGCCAAGTTTGCGTCAATTGAGAGCATGCCCGAAGAGCTTTTCGACGAGCTCTGCGACATCCACTTCAAGGGAACCTTCTTTACCGTCCAAAAAGCACTGCCCTACATGCGGGACGGATCCTCGATCGTGCTGGTGAGCGCCTCCGACGCGGACAAGCAGGGGCGCGTGGGAACCTCGATCTATACGGCGGCGAAGGCAGCGGTACGTGCGCTGGCGCGCTCCATGTCTGTGGAACTGCTCGCCCGGCGCATCCGCGTGAACGTCCTGAGTCCAGGCATGACCGACACGCCCATTATTTCGCGTGAAGGTGGCCCGCCCGGGATGACGCCGGACCAGCTGGCCGCGGTCATCACCAACACCATTCCCATGAGGCGCCGCGGCACACCGCAGGAGATGGCCAAGGCGGCGCTGTTTTTTGCCTCGGACGATTCCAGCTATTGCCTCGGGTCGGAACTGATGGTGGATGGCGGAATGACTCAGCTCGTAAATCCATATCTGAAGTAAGACGAAAGGGTCTCTATGGCTGACTTAAAGCACCAAATACCCATCAGTTCGACACCCGAGAAGGTCTACGGCGCGCTCACCACTCAAACTGCACTACGCGCCTGGTGGACTGCCGACGCCAAGATTGACGAGAAGGTCGGCGGCAATGCGGAGTTCGGGTTTGACCGGCGCGCCACAGTCTTTCGCATGAAGATCGAAAAACTGGAACCGGGGAAGCGCGTGGTTTGGAGTTGCCATGGCGACAATCCGGAGTGGACGGGAACCACACTTACCTGGGACATCGCCCCCCAGGGCAAAATGACTATGCTGCGCTTCACTCACAGCAACTGGAAAGCCGTCACCGAACTCTATGCCATCTGCAATTCGAGCTGGGGCGAGTTGATGCACCGCCTCAGGGACCATGTGGAAGACAAAAACCCGGGACCGCACTGGAAGGAATAACGTCAGTCGCACCAACCAGATCGTAACGCGCATCGTCCCCGACAACGTACGCAAAAATACGAAATGAGAGGATCCAATGCCAGATATCCGGGAATCAATTCAGATCGATGCTCCAGCCGCCAGAGTCTCCCCACTCGTCAGCTCGGGTGAGGGGTTTTCGAAATGGTGGGCGGAAGATGTTGTCCTGCATCCAGAGGCTGTGGACTTGGGCTTTTTCAACCGCGCCACTGTGTACTGCGTGCAATTAGTCAGATCCGCGCCTTCGGAGACCGAATGGTTCTGCAAGAGCGGCGAGGAATGGGAAGGCACAAGGCTGCGGTTTATATTGAACGAAACCAAAGGGCAAACCCTGCTGCGGTTCACGCACGCCGGTTGGAAAGCCGACACCGATTACTTTGTCTCGTGCAATACAACCTGGGGAGCGCTCATGTTTCGGCTCAAAGCAGTTGCGGAGGGCAAGCCAACCGTCCCGCTTTTCTCTAAGATCGGCTGGGCGTTGTGAAATAAGAAGCCCGTCGAGAAGAGAGCAACGGGCGCCCTGATGAACGCCGGTAAAGAGATGGGATAAAAGTACAACCGAACCTGGAGCCCGCGATGGCAACTACACCTGAAGCATCGCGATATGAGCTTTTGGGAGGAGCGCTTGTCGCGATTGAAGCGGGAGGTAGAAAGAGAAACCTGGAGAGAGCGTGGTCACTGATCCAATAGTCAAGGAACTCTACATCGAAGCCGCCCCAGAGAAGGTCTTTGAGTTTTTGACGGACCCGGCAAAAATGGTGCGCTGGATGGGACTCGAGGCAGAACTTGAACCCAAGCCAGGCGGTAAGTATCGGCTGGATCCTAACGGGCGCGACGTGATTCAGGGCACCTATCTGGAGGTGGTACCGAACTCCAAGATTGTTTTTACATGGGGGTGGGATCAGCCTGGCCATCGGGTTCCTGCAGGTTCTACAACTGTTGAAATCCACTTAGAAGCCAAGGGCACTGGAACTTGGCTGCGCTTGACCCATCGAGAATTACCACACGAGGCTCGCGATACTCACGAGATGGGCTGGGGCCACTATCTGTCGCGGTTGAAGATCACTGCAGAGGGGGGCGATGCTGGGCGCGATCCCTTCGCGGACCCCAGCGTTCGTCATGGCTAGAATTGCGGCGCTCATGCTATGTCTGGCTTGCGAGAAATTAGGACACAAAACAGTTGCGCCTTGTCTAGTTGTGAATCAAGGAAAATTGCTCTCCCTAAGTTGAATAACGGAGCTAATCGATGACACTGAAAAACGCGGAGGTCGTAGTATTAGCCACAGCCACGGCGAAGCCTTGGAAGGAAGCCGAACTTGAACGAGCATTGCGCGCGACCTAGCTGGTCCTACTCGGGCGCAGGGCGGCTGCCTGCAGTTCGAGCTTTATCGGTCCGCACAAGATCCTGCGACGATCACCGCCTTCGAGCGCTGGTCCTCAGAAGAGGACCATGCGCGCCATATCCATGGCGAGCACGTAAAGACGCTCATCACGCGATTCGATGGATTCTTGCCGCACCGCCCGAGGTAGTACCCATGAAACCGCTCTCGAAGGAGTGATGGCAAGAAGTCCTAGGTCGGCGGGCAGCCAGAGAACACGCCATAGAATAGGGCCGCCTGAAGCAACGAGGAAGAGCGGTGTTGGGGTACAAGATGTTTACTACATGGCCATCCTGAAGTGACTTCTTGAACTGGAGAATCAAATGTTCGATATATTGCATCGCGTTGGAGTCAAATCAACACCCTACAAGGTTTTTGGGGTACTGACGGAGGAGAAGGGTCTCGCGGGCTGGTGGTCAAGGAGCGTCACGGCCTTGCCCGTGGTCGGGACCGTTGATAAATTCCGGTTCGGTGATCGTGGTTTTAACGATATGAAGGTTCTGGAACTGGTCCCCGGCAAGCGCGTCAAATGGCAATGCGTGGACGGCGCCGCGGAATGGATTGGCACCGAGCTGACCTTCGACTTGAAGCAGGAAGCCGGCGCCACGGTCGTGCTGTTCGCGCAACGCGGTTGGAAAGAACAAGTAGAGTTCATGCACTATTGCAGCACCAAATGGGCCACGTACCTGCTCAGCCTCAAATCCCTTTGTGAAACTGGCCAAGGTACTCCGTACCCGGATGATGTGGACATAGGCTAGTCTGAGGCACGCCAGTTCGGCTTGGCTGTTCCAGTGACAAATGCTTACGGACCCGAGGAGACGAGTTGACCGATCACGACCCTCTTTTCAAAGAAATTTACATCAAAGCGCGTCCAGAGCAGGTGTTCAGTTTTCTGAGCGAGCATGACAAATTTCTGCGCTGGATGGGGCGGGCCCTGGACATCGATGCCCGGCCAGGTGGAATATTTCGTCTCGACCCGAATGGCAAGGAGATCATCCGTGGCGAATTCCTCGAAGTCGATCCGCCTCACAGGATCGTGTTTAGCTGGGGGTTTGAGGTCGGAGACATGGACGTGCCCTCAGGTTCCACCGTCGTGGAGATTACCCTGACGCCCGACGGCGACGGAACGATCCTCCGCCTGACGCACCGCGATCTTCCGCGCGAAGGGGATGTCCAACCGCGGCATGAAGCCGGCTGGATTCATCACCTGGGCCGTCTGCAGATAGTCGCCGAGGGTGGCGATCCAGGCGTTGACCCCTGCCAGGCGCAGGGGGCTAATGTTGCGCAGAAGAATTAGGATGGCCGCTCGTGCGACGGGCCGTGAACAGCAAGTTTCTTAATTCTATCGGAGGCAAGAAAAAATGAAGGCAGTGGTAAACAAGCACAAAGTTGTTTCTGAAGCTGAATGGCTGAAGGCGCGCGGGAAACTTCTCCTCAAGGAAAAGGAGTTCACTCGCCTGCAGGATGAGCTCAATTTAGAGCGACGCAGCCTCCCCTGGGTCAAAGTCGCCAAGGAGTACTTGTTCGAAGGGCCCAAGGGCAAACAGAAGCTTGCCGACTTATTTGAAGGACGCAGTCAACTCATTATCTATCACTTCATGTTCGGGCCGAACGACAAGGCAGGATGCCCACACTGCTCGCTAAGGGCCGACGGCTTCAACGGCATTAATGTGCATCTAAAGTATCACGACGTGACCATGATCTGCGTTTCACGCGCGCCCTACGAGAAACTGGCTGCCTATAAAAAACGGATGGGCTGGGGTTTCCCGTGGGTTTCCTCCGGTGGCACAGATTTCAACTTCGACTATCATGTGTCTTTTACGCCGCAAGAAACGTCTGCGAAAAAAGCCTTTTTCAACTACGCCATGCAAGATCCAGGGCATTCTGAACGAGAAGGCCACAGCGTGTTCTATAAAGATGAAGGCGGTAACGTTTTTCACAGCTATTCGTGTTACACGCGCGGCAACGAAATATTCAACATCCATTATCACTATCTGGATCTGACTCCAAAAGGCCGGGACGAGAATGGCCGCGGGCCATTCTGGGTACGACGGCACGATGAATACGATCAATAGCTATCGCGTTGGGCTGAAGCGTGACTGGGCATTTCGCATTGCCAGCGCGGCGACGACGATCTACGGCGACAGGTGCATGTCCGGCGGCATGGCCATGTCGGGTGGCTGGACGATGTCGATGGCCTGGATGAGGATGCAAGATCAGAGCTGGCTCGCAGCGATCTTCTCATTCATGGGAATGTGGGTTGTGATGATGGCCGCTATGATGCTGCCCGCGCTCGTACCGGCGCGGTTGCGCTACCGAGCTTCACTTCGCGTGCCCGGGACGGTTCACCTGAATGCCCCAACAGCGCTGGCGGGCGCAGGGTACTTTTTCGTATGGGCCCTTTTGGGGGCGGTGGTCTACCCGGTGGGTGTTATCGTAACGAACGCCGAGATGCACTGGTCCACGCTTGCCCGCTCCGTCCCGGTCATAACCGGCGCCGTCCTTTTGTTCGCCGGAGGTCTTCAGCTCACGGCATGGAAGGCGCGCCAGCTATGCCGCTGCCGGGACGAAGCAAATTGCGTAAGCATGCTGTCTGCAGACGCTCGCACCGCATGGCGCCACGGTCTCCGGCTTGGCATGCACTGCCTTTTGTGCTGCCTCGGATCAATGATGGCCCTGCTGGTAACCGGCGTGATGAATTTGAGCGCCATGGCCCTCATCACCATTGCCATCACCGTGGAGCGGCTGGCTCCGTCGCCAACGCTTGTCGCCCGCGCGGCAGGTGTTGTCATGATCGTGGCCGGAGTTTTGGTGATTGCCCAGGGCGCTTCGCATGCCTGGAGCTTGTAGCTGGGAGAATGACTGATTGAGATACAGACTGTTGGGCAATAGTGGGCTTCGCGTATCCGAGATGTGCCTGGGCACAATGACCTTCGGTGAAGACTGGGGTTGGGGCACGGCGAAGGCCGATAGCCGAAGGATCTATGGGGCGTTCCGTGAGGCGGGCGGCAATTTTTTCGATACCGCCAACTTTTACACCAACGGGACCAGCGAGACCTTGCTCGGTGAATTCATCGCTGGCCACCGCGAAAGCGTAGTACTGGCGACCAAGTACAGTAACGCGCCGCCAGGCAAGGACCCGAACGCGGCCGGGAACCATCGAAAGAGCATGATGCAGGCGGTGGAGGGGAGCCTCAGGCGTCTGAAGACCGACTACATCGACCTCTATTGGCTTCACATCTGGGACGCCATCACGCCGGTCGATGAGGTCATGCGCAGCTTCGACGATCTGACGCGGCAGGGGAAGATTCTCTATGCCGGCGTTTCAAATGCGCCGGCATGGTGGATCGCCCGGGCCAATACGCTGGCTGAGATGCGGGGATGGAACCGGTTTGCGGGATTACAGGTGGAATACAGCCTGATTGAACGGACGGTGGAGCGCGAACTCCTGCCGATGTCCAAGACATTGGGTCTGGGCGTTACCGCATGGTCGCCACTGGCGGGCGGCTGGCTTAGCGGCAAATATTCTGAAGACCGCAAAACCGGCGGCCGCCTTGACGAGCAACAGTGGCGCGACAACGCTCTGGAGGTCAACGAAAGATCCAAGTCTATCGTCGCTGAGGTGGCTACAGTTGCGCGCGAGACATGCTGTTCGTCAGCGCAGGTGGCGCTCGCGTGGTTACGCCATCGCGATGTGCCCGTGACTCCCATTATTGGCGCGCGAGAGATCGAGCAGTTAAAAGACAATTTAGCGAGCCTCGATTTGAAACTCACGGCCGATCAGCGCAAGCGGCTGGACATGGTCAGCCGCATACAGATGGGATTTCCGCATGACTTTCTGAACAAGGAACTGGTGCAGGCATTCTCGTTCGGCGGCCTGAAAAATTCTATCGATGCGCCATGAACTTGCGGAGCGCGGCAGACAGGCGCCCGCGCGGAACGGTTCAGGTCTCAGATTGACCGAGGGATGAGGTAAGCAGCAATTTGCGTCCAAAGCCAGTGTGCTAGTCTGGCGGGCGAAAGGAATGCAGGAACTGCCCCTCTTTCATGTTGCTTATGAAAAGTTCGCGACAGATGCACGTAATCCTGAAGGCCTTGGCTGAGCCGCGTCGAATTGCCATCCTCACCCTGGTCCGCTCGCAGCACGAATTGCGCGCCGGTGAAATCGCCCGGCACTTCCGCTCGACCCGTCCAGGGATCTCGCAGCACTTGCGGGTCCTGGCCAATGCTGGCCTGCTGTCGGAGAGACGCCAGGGAACGAGCAGGCTTTATAGCCTGCGCCGGGAGGGCTTCGGCGAGTTGCGGGCTTTTCTGGACAGCTTTTGGGAGGAGAGCTTATCGCGATTGAAGCGGGAAGTGGAAAACGAAGCTCGGAGAGAACGTGGCCTCTGATCGAGTGGTTTAGTTTTGAACCGCAGAATGTCGGCCCGTCACTGTCGGTCGAAGATGTCATTGATGTCATTGTTGAATGGTTGAGAAAGTTTCATAATTTGGCTGTGACCTTAAATTGGTGCGCAATTTTGGTGAGGTGACACATGCCACGGGTGATTGTTGCGATCGGTGGCGGGGAGATAAGAACTAGGGGAACTGCTCCAATTGATCGAGAGACTATCCGCTTAGCCAAGAAGGAGATCCCCAATTTTCTCTTTATTCCAACCGCGAGTTCGGACTCCGACAGGTACTGTGAGGGGGGGACTGCATTAATGCTTTAGGTATGGCCGGGACTTCAGTATTCGTTGCGATTGATTCGTTCGGCGAAAGCGAAGAAGCAAATGGCGCCAAGGCAATCAAACAGCTGAAAGAAGCACCGGCAGTAGTGAACTTTCTACGAAATGAGTTACTGGCACAAGCCAAAGATCCAGCACTTCGGGACGCAATCGATAACCTCTTTCGCGCGGATGCAAGACTCGGCGACGGTAGTAGCATGGCCGCATTGCGAGAAGAGGTTCAAACTGGCGCAGAGAGAAGACACTGGCAAAAGCTGATTGATCGACGCAAGCAGCTATTGAGGATCTACCGAAGCGGAAGGTTGGGCTCGTCAGACCGTTTGATTACTTCGAAGCTTGCTTATAGCGATACAAGACGCCCTATCGACGAGGCCTCCGATATAGTTTTGAAAGGAGTTGTCGATTTCGCATGAGTTCAGACAAGGATAAGGCAGTTGATTTTCTTCTGGTGCTGACCATGACGCCGCGTCAGGTGGTTACCCTGCTGCTGAGCAGGTACCCCACGATGCGTGACCTCGTCTGTCCGGATGAACACTGTTTTGAGGAGCCGACCCGAGTCTATGACTCCTTCGCCAGGGTAGTGATTGAGAGATCATACGATCTTGACCTCATTCAGTCCGTCGTGCGGTTTATCGACGAACTTGCGGAAAGCAACGACCCGTTAATTAAGGATGTCCTGATTTCCAGTCTCTTAGCAGGCATCGCTGAGAACGAGCAACTCGCTCGAATGATCTCAAGCAGTATTAGCCCGCGGTCGAAGAGGCTCATTCAAGAGGTGGAGAGCAAGATTTACGGTCGCGCACCATCGGCTGAGGAAACCTAGGAACCGCGAAAAAGTAAGGGTCGTGTTGGGACTGTCCCACATTTTCCTAGCTTAGCTTAGCTAAGCTAGCTAAAGCTAAAGGCTGTTGCGAAATCCCCGAATTTAGGAAATTGGTGGTTTGAGCCAGTATTCTCGCGGCGAATGGTGCCCGAGGGTGTTGATTTTGGAGTTGCCGGCGTTACCGCCGGACCGGCAACTTGCCAAGACCGCGATCACAGCTGGAGCGTAGTATCTGGCCCGATAATGTTGCGGACCAGCTTCCGAATCAGATTAAGGGAGGGCAAAGGCCGCGCAACAAACCGGTGCGGCCTCAAAAAAATCAATTAATACCCGCAGCCGGCATCTTTAGTTTTAGTCCCACACTGGATGCCTTCGTGAGACAGAAGCTTTTTTTCCCAAGGAATGGTTCTGATCTTTCCGTAACTGTCTCCGTTCCACCGAAACACTTTGGTGGTCCCATGAACAGATGTCCATTTGCCGTGGTCGATTCGTGGCTCGGTGATTAGGATTGATTCGCGCCCTTGGTCGTCATACAAAACCTCGGGAGAGAGTTTGGAGCTTTCGTCCAAAACCTGTTTCACCCGCCCATCCGTATAAAGCGAAATCCCGAAAGTAATACGCGCTGCCGCCGCTCTACGTTACAAGGAGCCTGCCGTTATAGCTACTGAGAGGGGCCATGCTCACAATAAGATCACCCTCTTTTGAGAACACTGAAACGAGTTGGTCTTTCTCTTCGCGATATACATCAAACATTTGCGTGCCTTCCGGTTCCCTTGCTGAAACGACGCACAATAGGTGGGCGCCTTTAACGCTCCAGTGAGTTAGCGAGAGCGCTTTACGCCCATTGAGTTCACTTCTCTGTATCTCGTATCACATCTTCCTTGAATAACCACAACAGATTTCACTAATTCAATATTAGTCACAACAGAGGATGCCATGAGACTGCGTCGCAATGAATATTGTCCCGTGCATAGGTCGCGGTACTGCTGTGGCCGGGAAGCCGTCAAGAAGGAAAAGAGACAGATAAGGTTGGGAGTGCAGCGCATTGAGGATTCGCACCATCCCAGGGGATATCGGGAACTCCGATCACCGGCGGAAATGCGGAGACTGCTGAATCCGAAAATAGTCGAGCAGAACCGAAAATGCGCCATCTGCCACGTTGAGTTCACTGAATATAACGACATCGTCCCGGACCACATTGATCCCAAAGGGATGGGCGGGTCGTGGAGAGATGACCATCCGGAGAACATTCAGGCAGCCCATTGGTGGTGCAACTCGGAAAAAGGATCAAAACGAGGAAAGATCGATGTTTGTAGCTCTGTGCAAGCGCTGTGCTACAATAGCGCATATAATGTGCTACAGAACAACATGGCACAAAACCGTTTCTGGGGGGTGAGTCGTGAAGCGTGTCGTCCAATCCGGTTCCTCGCGAAGAAGAAAACGTGCAGTCGTCGGTACAGCTGGGCTGGTGCGTTCCAGCAAACTGCGCGACGTGATGGTCATCGCCGAAAGGGAAGGCCTGCTGCATGGCGAACGTACCCAGGTGGTCCGGGGAAGAATGCCAGAGGCCCTCGTGGCCAGGGCAAAAAAGCGCACTGGAATCGATTCCGATACGGACCTGATCGAGGTGGCGCTGGCCAACATTGCGGTCGCGGACGACTACGCTGATTGGCTTCTTTCACGCCGTGGCGCCGTTGACCGCGAGGCTGAGCTTGAGTTCTAACTTTCAAGCCACACTCAGGCGGCTTAAGCGCGAAAAGCATCGCGTGCAGCTCAAACCGCGGGCCGAATCCGCCCTGGAGTTCATCGGAACCACAACACGGCGGCCTGCCAAACTGCTTTACGATACGACGGTCTATATCGACATTCTTCAAGGCCGCTTTCCGCAACAGGGAGAAGCGATGTTCCGGGCGACCGAAGCATGGCATTCCCCGGTCACGGAGGGCGAACTGGCAGCGACCTGTGGTCTGCTCGATCCTGCTCACGCCCGGACTCGAGAAATCGTCGAACAAGTTGCTGCCGTCATCGACCGGCGCCCCAGCTACCGGACCATCACACCGGACGCAGAGATATGGCGGGAGGCAGGAGTACTGTCGGGCGTGCTAGCCCGGACCCAGGGATATGGAAAAGAGCAACGCCGTCGCGTGTTAAATGATGCTCTGCTCTTTGAAACGGCTCGAAAGCACGGATGTGCGGTGCTGACCCGCAACGTGGTTGACTTTGATTTGCTGCAGCAACTGGACCCATTGGGGCAGGTCATATTCTACGCAATCAGCGTACCGTAAGCCCCTTGGCACCAATTCGAATTCCTATCGGCAATAAACTCCTCAACGATTCGTCCTCGGATTCTAAGCATCTCCCTGTGTTCTCCTGTGCGCTCCTCTAGACGCGAGCTGCAAAGCTCCGCTGAGGCCGAAACCAATTTATGGTGCTACTAAACACGGCGGCCCGCCTCCGATTGATCAAGGGCCTGCTCGGCCTGCTGCAGATCTGACAGCCGCTTTTCCAGTTCCGAACCATAGATCTCAGCGGTGGAGTAAAGGCGTGCGTTTTGGATCGCCACGGCAGCAGGTATCGCGAGTAGCTCGGCACGCCGGAGGTGCTCTTGGGTAAAGTGGTTTGGCTCCATGTGGCCGACGGAAAGAAATCCCAAGAACTCCTCGGAGGCAACCAGGGGGACGCTAAGCCAGGAGCGGAATTGCTCGTGTCCCGCGAATGTTTGCCATCCTTCTTGCTTTTTTGTGTCGGGAATCAGAATGCGCTTTCGCTCTGTCCAGATGCGCTGAAAGAACGGAGACTCATCGGCGACGAATGTTAACGGACAGCGAAAAGATTTTTTTGCAGGCTCGAGAAAAGATTTTTCGCCCAGGGCCAACCAATGCGGACCGCCCTCTGGAACCAGCACGCGAGCGCAGGTATATGGAACTAACTCGGCCAGAGAGCAGAGTAATGCATCCAGAACGGAATCCATGTGCAAGTCTTCGGTAAGCGCAAGCGTCGCCTTGCGCAGAGCTTCCGCTTCCGCGTGCAGGAGCTTCGGTTTGAGCTGGCCATTCAAAAAATCCGACCCGCTGGTCGCGAAGCTACTCGGCAACTACAACATCAACTTCTTGTCTCCGCCGCCGTAGGCGATCTTTGCATGACATCCAAGAGTATGACCGAAGGCATCTCCACGGACGGGGCCTTTCCCACCGGCAACCTAATCTTCGATGCCTCTGGCAATCTGTACGGCACGACCTTCGCAGGGGCCGACCGCGCACTGTTACGCCAATTGAGATTGTCGATCATTTGGGCGGCTCGGATCACTTCCGGTTTAAGCCGACAAATCGTTCAGAATCGCAACAACCTCAGATTAGGTTTGGCAAGACCCAGGAAATAGCAATCGGATGTGAAAGGGAAGCCGTTAGCCAGGCTTGCCTGAAAGATTTCGGCGTTTGCGCGTTTCGGCAACAAGCTCGTCCACTTGGCGCAAGACGTGCTGTGCCGCCATCAAGCCAAAGTGGTCCGGGCTGCCTGATACAGTAATCATGTCTTCCGGGAACTCCTCTCCGAGGATGCCATTGTCGAGGTTTTGTAATTTCAAATGCGCCAACGCAGCCTGATAGCTGGAATCGTTCGAGATAACCAGTCGCAGCGTCGGCACGCGCTCGCGAGCGCCTTTGAACCATCGCGCAAACACTTCGAATCCCGGGTTTTCACTGAATGGACGGACAATATCGGTGGCAGCTCGCTGCAACACGCCAATATCGCCCTGGAACTTCCGCAGCACTTTCACCAAATAGTCCTGCATGTTGAGCCAGTCTTCCAAAGAGGCGGCTGAGTCGCCCAGCCGTTTCAGATCGGCAATTGATACTTGCGGACGGTCGGGGGAAATCCCTGCCAGAACCCGCGAAGCAAAGCAGGTATCGAGGGACAAATTGCACTCCAGCGACAGGAAAGCGTCAATGCGCGGCGCCGGCTCGTCAGCTGGCCCCAAAAGCAGCTCGAAACCCATGTCCGCGCCCAGCGAAAAGCCGACCATCACGATTATTTCGGGTTGGAATTGTTCAGAGACTTCCCACAACCACTCGCGCAAGATCACCACATGATCCGCAAGTGACAGGGAGATGCGTCTGCGACGATCCGGTTCGCACCCGTAGAGCGTGGGACTTAGGCCGCGATACGCCAAACGCTTGAGGATCGGCTCAAAGTCTCCGTGATCAAGACCGAGTCCATGAAGAAAGAAAACCAGGACATCCGAGCCAACCTGGTTGTCTACATAGTGCAAACGATCGCCGATAATTCGAGGATCGAGAGTGGCGCGGTCGAGTTTGCGGCAAACGCGTTCCGTAAGCATGAACTGGTGCTCGATCAACTGGTTCGTGATCTCCGCGCCCAGGGAAGCACTGGATCCTTCTTGGTCATCGCCTAGCGAAATCCTGTCCGACTCCAAATCCCGCCGGAGGCGCTGCAGATCGGTGCGCATTTCAGCCGCGCTCTGGTAGCGGAGATTGCGGTCCTTCTCCAGCGCCTTGTTGATGATC
>Ga0209380_10001794_pt1 | contig 14171 bp, 14 predicted proteins | sample HubBroMetageWFT6_FD_188347 | JGI IMG/M metagenome (GOLD analysis project Ga0209380, IMG submission 188347) | Warmed and freeze-thawed soil microbial communities from the Hubbard Brook experimental Forest, New Hampshire - Hubbard Brook CCASE Soil... | ecosystem: Environmental > Terrestrial >...
CCCGATCTCTCCACTAGGTCTTGGAAGGAATCATTCAGGGAAAGCAAAATACCTTCAAGTTGGCTCTGAAATCTCTCCTGGTAACCCTTGAACTGCGCTAACAGTTGAGGAAACGGTTCTATTCCAGACAAACCTATTCGCAGCGCGCCGTCATAGATGCACGACATTTTCGCGTCACGCTCTTGCATTCCATTCGCAAACTCCCGTAGTTCTGCATCGCTACATGTATCCAGCGCGCCACTGTTTAATAATCTGTACCCCTCCTCAAGTAGTGGCAGTAGCGCCTCAAAATCGTGTCGCAACTTCGCAGCGGCTTCTGGAGAGGGCGTTCCACACACCAATGCCTTCGCTGACTCAATACGATGAATGTGCCGCTTCGTCGAGCGCATTCGCCGTTGCGTCAGGTCAAAGTTATCGATCTCGGCTACATGTTGACACGCCACTGGGGTAACCTCCTTTACTCCGTCGGCAAATCGGTCGTTTTTCTTGACCAACGAACTCGACTCGCTTGCTTGGCAATTTCCCTTCGACGTGCAGGACTAATTGACTTAGCACGCGACGGGCCACCTACTAAGCCGCCTTTACGAGCTGCCACCTTGCGCGCGTCCGGCTCGGTTTTTTCCGACAGCGCCGCCTGTACCACTCTGAATGCTCTGACGTTTACATCCACGCAGCCTCCGCAGGGAAGGAGCAGATTTAGACGCAATTCGGGAGAGCGGAGTTTTCTGTGGCCCAAATATACATTACGTGTCAACCCATACCCAGATGACGATCGACACACGGTTTTAGATGACCTCATAGCACGCCAAGGTGCATGGGATCGATCCCATGCACTAAAGTAACATCGAGCTAAAACTAAACGCAAGCAAACTGAACGAAATGCTTGACTATTTTGATTCCACTCAAGCATAATGCTCATTATGAACACGCTGGCAAATGGAGACCGAGTTCGAGTCATAGCGGCTCTTGTCGAAGGGAATAGCATCCGTTCCACTTCGCGAATGACTGGTATAGCCCGGAACACGGTCACGAAACTCTTGGTCGATCTCGGTCGGGCTTGCATGGCGTATCACGATCAACATGTACGCAACGTCCGAGTGCGTCGGCTTCAGTGTGACGAGATTTGGGCATATGTCGGCGCAAAGGCTAAAAACGTTAGCGTTGAGAAAAAGGAAATCGGCTGGGGTGACGTTTGGACGTGGGTCGGAATCGATGCAAATACTAGGCTGGTGGTCTCGTATCTCGTCGGCGGACGCGGAGCGGATTGGGCAATGGATTTCATGAAGGACGCTGCCAATCGAATTCAGGGTCGCGTACAGATCACGACGGACGGCCACAAAGCCTATCTCGCAGCCGTGGAAGAGGCCTTCGGCGCTGATGTGGACTATGCACAACTGCAAAAGATTTACGGAGCCTCTCTTGAAAACGAAACCCGGTATTCTCCCGCTACGTGCATTGGCTGCGAGATGAAAGAAGTTAGCGGGCGGCCCGATCCGAAGCATGTAAGCACCAGTTACGTTGAGCGGCAGAATCTGACTATGAGAATGCATATGCGCCGATTCACGCGTCTTACTAACGGATTCTCCAAGAAGATCGACAATCACGCCTATGCCGTGGCCCTTCATTTCATGTACTGCAATTTTGTGCGAATTCATCAGACCTTGCGCGTAACCCCGGCGATGGAAGCCAACCTTTGCGATCATGCTTGGACAATCGAAGAATTGGTTGCGATGGGCGAGTGCGGCGATGCCGAAACCCGCAAAGCGTGGCCCCTACAAAAAAGCGGCTGAACATTCAAACTGAGCCACTACCTGTGCCTCTTCTCCCTTTACACCTTCCACCCGAATTTGAGAAACTCATCCGTGGAAACCCAATCCTCGAAGCTACAGTCTTCTCTCGACCAAAGCATCGTTATCCTTGACTTTGGCGCGCAGTATACGCAACTCATCGCGCGCCGAATCCGCGAACAGAATGTCTTTTCCGTGGTGTTGCCATGTACGGCCAAGCTCGACGAGGTCAGCAGCTACGCGCCGGTTGGCATTGTGCTCTCGGGAGCGCCCTGGTCGGTCTACGACAAGGACGCTCCGCCCGCCGATGCGCGCGTATTCGAGATGGGAGTGCCTGTGCTCGGCATCTGCTACGGGTTGCAGTTCATGGTGCACACCCTTGGCGGCAAGGTGCGCCCCGCCGACAAGCGCGAGTACGGCCACGCCGAAATCGATGTGGTTTCAGAGTCAGTTCTCTTTCAGGGAATGGCGAAAAAGCTGGCGGTCTGGATGTCGCACGGCGACGAGGCACTCGAACTGCCGCCGGGCTTTGAGTTGATGGCCAAGACTCATTACGCGGTGGCCGGCATTCAGAACACTGCGAGGAAATGGTACGCCGTCCAGTTCCATCCCGAGGTTCATCACACTCCCCAAGGCACGCAGATGCTGCGGAACTTTGTTTTTGAGATTTGCCGCGCCCAGCCTACATGGACGCCGCAACGCTTCATCGATTCGACCGTAGAGCAGGTCAAGCAGCAAGTCGGCAGCGGACGCGCCATCTGCGCGCTCTCCGGCGGCGTGGATTCGTCGGTCGCGGCAGTGCTGGTGGACCGCGCCCTGCTCGACGCCAAGGGCAGATCGCGGCTGACGTGTGTCTTCGTCAACAACGGCGTGCTGCGCAAGAACGAATTCGAGAAAGTGCAGAAAGCGCTGCGTGACAACCTCAACCTGAACCTTGACGCCGTTGATGCGACCGACCGATTTCTCGGCAAACTCGCTGGCGTAAGCGATCCCGAGAAGAAACGCAAGATCATCGGCAATGAATTCATCAAGGTGTTCGAGAAAGAAGCTCGCCGCATCGAGAAGCATGAAGGCAAAGTGAAGTGGCTGGTGCAGGGGACGCTCTATCCCGATGTGATCGAGTCGCGCTCGGTGCGCGGGCCGTCGCAAGTCATCAAGTCACATCACAACGTGGGTGGCTTGCCGGAAAAAATGAAGCTCAAGCTGATTGAACCGTTGAAAGACTTGTTCAAGGACGAGGTCCGTAAGATTGGCCGCGACCTTGGCATGCCGGAAGAAATCTTGCAGCGCCAGCCCTTCCCCGGCCCCGGGCTGGCCGTGCGCGTGCTTGGAGAAGTCACGCCTGAGCGCCTGGCTCTGCTTCGCGAGTGCGACGACATCGTGGTCAGCGAAATCAAGGATGCCGGGCTTTACAACAAAATCTGGCAGTCGTTCGCCGTGCTGCTCCCCGTGATGTCGGTCGGCGTGATGGGCGACATGCGCACCTATGCTTACACTTGCGCCATTCGCGCCGTCAGCTCTGAAGATGGCATGACGGCCGATTGGGTTCCGCTCCCTCATGAAGTGCTGAAGATCATCTCTACGCGCATCGTGAATGAGGTGAAGGGCGTCAATCGAGTGGTGTACGACGTTACTTCGAAGCCGCCGGGTACCATCGAGTGGGAGTGATTCGCGGCGGGAGCGAGCCTTGTGTGCGTGCGCCGTGGATTGGATCGGTTGAGGTGAGGCCGCCGAGACTTCGATGCGAGCGATGTTCAGGGCGGCATCGGGTTTCGCGCGGCGAGGGCCGTGAAGCTTTCGCACGCAATCGGCATCGATCGCCCTCAAGCAACAGTTTTTGTCGGTGGACCTGACGGTAAAAATGACGCGATGACCCAAGAAGTCACATCTATTCAGTAACTTATACCTGCTGGAGACACTTGAGTGGGAGTGAGTGGAAGCTTTTAGCTCCTAGCCTTTGCGACCGAAATCGATTCGCGAGCCTGAAGCGATTGGTCGCAACCGCGAAAGTTCACGCCAGTCACAATTCTCGCCATATGTCCTTAAAGTCGTGGAAGCCCTTCTTGCCCGCTAGCCACTCGGCGGCGCGGACTGCGCCTGCGGCGAAACCGAGGCGGGATTTGGCGTCGTGGCAGAGATAGATCCGGTCAGCTTCTGATTCGAGAACGACCTCGTGTAGTCCTATGACTTCGCCTTCACGGAACGATGTGATCTCCAGGTCTTCTTTCTTGCCGCTGGCTTCTCGCATGACCCGCCGGAGCGCGATCGCCGTACCCGACGGGGCGTCGGTTTTGTGCACGTGGTGGCGCTCAAAAATCTGGCCGGAGTAATCGTGGCGCAGCGCCGCAGCCGCAGTGCGGGCGACGTCAAAAAAAAGATTCACGCCAACCGAGAAATTGGCGCCGTAGATGAAACCTGTTCCGCGACGGTTGACCAGGTCGCGGATGCGATCCAGGTCTTCGTACCAGCCCGTTGTACCCACGACCATGTTCTTGCCCGCTGTTACGCAGGCTTCTATGTTCGCGATGACGCCGTGCGGGGCGGTGAAATCGATGACAGCGTCGATATCGTCGAGCCTGTCGGCCGCGAGAGCGGCACAGGCGGCGTTTTCTTTGGCGCCGGCAATGCGGACACGATGCCTGCGTTCGGCGGCGACTTCTGCAACGAGCGATCCGGTTTTACCCCGGCCCAGGATTACCAGGTTCATAGCCCTCCACCGCGAGGATCGCAAAGAATGACCCGCTAAGTGTGCCAAGAAACGGTCGTTCTTTGTGGCGCTCGCCCTATATTAGCGTTGTTGTGTGGTTAACGTCTCTTGGCAGGGTTCGGGCTGGTTCTGGCTAGGCGAAGACTTCCGGGTCCAGTTCGGAGAAGAACGTTTTGTGCAGGCGCTGGATTACGTCCGGGACTTCGTCTTCTTCAATCACGAACGTCAGGTTGATTTCGGAAGCGCCTTGCGAAATCATGCGAATTTTTTTGTCGGCGAGTTCGCGAAATACCAGAGCTGCGATGCCGGGAGTCTCCCGCAAGTTCTCGCCTACCAGGCACACGATGGCTTTGCGCCCTTCGTATTTTACGTCGGCCAGCTTGGCGAGATCGGCGGCCAGAGCGGGGATGGCCTGATTCGAGTCGACGGTAAGGGATACGCTGACTTCAGAAGTCGAGACGACATCGATAGAGACCTTGTGGCGGTCGAAGGCCTCGAAGATCGAACGTAGAAATCCGTGGGCCAGAAGCATGCGCGGAGCTGCCACGTCGACGATGGTGATCCGTTTCTTGGCGGCGATGGCTTTGAAAATGTTCTTGCCGTGCGGCGCGCGCGTGGTGATGCGCGTCCCTTCACAGGAAGGATTGCGCGAGTTCAGAACGTACACCGGGATATTCTTCTGGATGGCCGGGAGCACGGTTGCGGGATGCAGGACCTTCGCGCCGAAATACGCTAGTTCGGCAGCTTCGTCGAAGCTGATGACTTTGATCCGCCGTGCTTCGGGACAAATTCTGGGATCGGTAGTGAGAATGCCGTCGACGTCGGTCCAGATCTCGATGCGGTCGGCGCCTAATCCGGCGCCGAAGATTGCGGCGGAAAAATCTGAGCCTCCCCGGCCGATGGTGGTTGTGATGCCGGCGTGATTCGCCGCGATGAATCCTCCCATGACCGGCACCTGGCTGGCTCGCAATAAAGGCGCAACTTTTTGCTGGAGTTTGGTGTTGGTCTCGTCGTACTGCGGAACGGCCTGCATGTAGGTGTTGTCGGTGACCAGAACCTCACGGGAGTCGACGTGGACTCCGTTGAGGCCGCGTGCGGCAAGTGCGGCGGCGACGATCTTGCTGGAAAGCATTTCGCCAAAGGCGGCGACGTGGTCGGTGGTGCGCGGGGTAATTTCGCCGACGGCGGAAATGCCGCGGAGGAGTTCGTCGAGCGACTCGAAGTCCGTGCCTAGTTCGGAGTGGAACTCGGTGAACCGCGCGGTTCCCAGCAACTCACTGGCAGTGTTGTAATGACGTTCCTGAAGCGACCGACAGAGTTTGAGGGCGGCCTTGCGCTCGCCGGCGCCGGCGGCCTTTGCCATCGTCAGCAGGGTATCGGTGACTTTGGCCATGGCACTGACCACAACGACGGGTGTCTGCGGCAGGCGCCCCTCAACGATGGAAGCGACCCGGTCGATGGCTTTCGCGTCTTCGACGGAAGTGCCGCCGAATTTCATCACGATCATGGGCGAGACTTCCTGCGGAAACTGGCTCGAGGAGGCCGAGCGGGATCAGAACATAGCCGGGCGTGGGTGGTGGGACGCGCGCACGACAGCCGCCCGGACGGCGGCGCTACATGCAAGGCGCCACTCGAGTTCATCCCAGGTAGCCCTTGGCTTTGAGCAATTCGGCATTGAGGACTGCGGCGCCGGCGGCTCCGCGAATCGTGTTGTGCGAAAGCACGGTGAATTTCCAGTCGAGCACGCCGCATGGACGAAGACGTCCGACTGCGGTCGTCATGCCGGCGCCCAAGTCGACGTCGAAGCGGGGCTGGGGACGATCGACGGCTTCCAGATAGACGACCGGGCGTTCGGGAGCGCTGGGTAGTTTTAACTGCTGCGGCTCGCTGCGGTAGTCGTTCCACGCGGCGATGATTTCCTCAGGCTTGGCTTTGGTCTTCAGGCGGATGGAAACCGATTCGGTATGACCGTCTTCGACGGCTACGCGATTGCATTGAGCGCTCATGGCGAATGCGCCCGGAATGACCTTGGAGCCTTTAAGCTGTCCCAGCAGTTTGCGCGTCTCCTCCTCCATTTTTTCTTCTTCGTTGCGGATGAAGGGAATCACATTGCCGAGGATGTCGAGCGAGGGCACGCCGGGATATCCTGCGCCGCTGACCGCTTGCATAGTGACAGCCATCACAGTTTCCAAGCCAAACTTCTGGTCGAGAGGCGCCAGCGCCAACACGAGACCAATCGCTGAACAATTGGGATTCGTGACCACGAAGCCGCCGGATTTCTTGCGCCAGGATTGCACGTCGATCAGTTTGATATGTCCGCCGTTTACTTCCGGAATCACCAGCGGCACGTCCTCCTGCATGCGGAGCGCGCTCGAGTTTGAGACCACGGCGCAGCCCGCGTCGGCGAAGCGGGGTTCGAGTTCTGCAGCGATGGCAGAGTCAAGAGCGGCGAAAATTATTTTGGGCGCGCCTTCCGGAGTGGCTGGCGAGACGGTCATGGCGGCGACCGCGGACGGAATGGGCGTTTTGAGGCGCCAGCGCGCGGCTTCGGCGTAGGCCTTGCCCTCGGAACGGTCGGAAGCGGCCAGCCATGCCACTTCGAACCACGGGTGGTGCTCCAGCATTTGAATAAATCGTTGACCGACGACACCGGTGGCGCCGAGAATGCCGATAGGAATTTTTCGGTTCATAGATTACCTGGAATTCTATAACAGTCGAGGAGAAACCGACTTCTCCGTCGCTGGCGGTCGCTTGGGATGCGCCCTCAAAGCTTCTGTTCAGCCTCGGATATTCGCAAGTATCGAAGGGCGGACGACCTTCGTCCGCCGTCCATGCGGCAATCGGAAGGGCTGCCGGGGCGCTCGGACGAGGTCTTCGGAGCTCGGGCGCCTTTTAAGGGCGATGCGTCTCTTGCGGCCTGAATGGGTATTCTGAGAGCGGGCCGAATTTCTTCTTTTCGGCATAGAGGCGCCAGCGGCGCAAAACGATGCGCAGACTTGCCATGACGGGAATGGAAAGGTAAATGCCCAAGATACCGGCGACTTCGCCGCCGGCCATCACACCGAAGATCGCGGCCAAAGGATGAAGTTCCATGCTCTCACCCATGATGCGCGGCGAAGAAACATAATCCTGAATCAATCGCCAGCTGCCGAGAAAAACGACCAGGATCAGCCAGTGTTTGTAACTCAGCAGCAACGCCACGCTGACAATCACCAGGGCAGCGGCGAGAGGACCGACCACGGGGATGAATTCCAGGACTCCGCCGAGCGTTCCCAAGACCAGCGCGTAGGGAACGCGCATGATGGCGAGAAAAACGGAATACATGACCAAAGTCAACGCCGCCAATGTCAGTTGGGCGCGGATGAAATGGGCGAGCATCTGGTTGAGATCATTGAGTACGTTCTCCAGAAACTCCCGCTGGGGACGTGACTGGATGGCTGCTAGCAGGAAATCGCTGAAAGCGCGACCATCTTTCAGGAAGAAAATGGACAGCAGGGGCACCACGAAGAACAGCCAGGCTTGCTTGGCGACATCGGCCACACGCAATCCAACTCGCTGCGCCAGTTGGGTGATGTCGTCGCCGTGATTGTTGAGGAACGACTGCACAAAAACCGATGTGGCGCTGCTCCAGCCATGCTCTTTGCCGAGTTTCTCTGTGAGGTCGCCGGACCTGAGTCGAGTGAGAAGGTCGGGCAGGGACTGTCCCAGCCGGGCGCCTTCTCGGGTGACCTTAGGTCCGACCACGACAAAGAAGACCACGACCAGGACAAGCAGCAGACTGTAGATGACGGCGATGGCTAGGACGCGCCCGTGCAACAGTTTTTCGAGGCGATTCACCAGCGGGCTCATCAGGTAGGCAAAGAAGATGGCGAATAGAAACGCAATCAGAGTGGCGCGAGCCACGAAGAGAAAACCCAGCGCGAGCGCAAACAGGAGCACCGTGACCAGAACCCGCGCCGTGCGTGCGTCAGCGAGCAGCAATAAGTTTTCCAGTGCGATCGGTATTCTGCCGCCAGGCAGGCACAGCTTTAGTCCCGGACCACTTCTGTATCATCGGCAGGAATCGCCACCCGTATGAGCTTGAACTGGTCTTGATCGTCCACCCAAAGGGCCCACTCAAAACTTTCCCCGGCCAGGTTGAGACGCAGCAGCTCGCGCTCGGCACCGCGGACCTTGATTTTTTCTTTCCCCAGAAGTTCCAGTCGAACGCTGATCGAATTATGGTCCTGGGGCACGAGCGCGCCGAACTGCGCCGGTCCCTGCTGGCATTTCAAAGCTCCACCCTCACGCTTGCAGTCGGCGGCCAGGTAGCGCCAGGCGAGCACTTCGCGGTGCACGAAAAAATTGTTATCGAGAATCGCGGTTGTGCTGGGCATGAGGAAGGGCTGTTCGGCGGGCTTGCCGGTGCCGCTCGCGGTCATTCGCTCCATCAGGAAATCGTTGCTCGGAGCTACGCTCAGGGAACCGCCGGAGGCTTGGCTCCATTCGTAGCGTAGCAGTTCGCCATTGGAAGTCATTTCCAGTTCCGATTTTTGCACGGCGGAATTGGGCGCGGCGGTTTCCTTCAGTTGCGACTTGATGATGCTGGTGCCGTTTTGCTGATCGATCCTGAAGGTCTCAGTGGCAACTCGCTGGCCCTTGACGAAGATTCCGAATGCACCGGAGTCCACAGTTTGCGGTGGCGGGGTGTTGGCTTTGTCTTTGTCTTTTTTGTCGGCGGCCTGGGAAACGGAGCAGGGGAAAAGGGCAGTGAATAGGATCAGAACCGCGGCGCCGTGATTTTGTATTGTAAACTTCACTCGACTTCTCCTTGTTCCGTGCGCACCGCGATTTTTTTCAAGTCCAGCTTTTCGGCAATCTCGTCCGCGATCGTTTCCACCCGGCGGCCGCCAGTTTGAATCTGCAAAGACGCCTTCGAGTAGCCGTGGCGCCGAACCTCATACAACTTGCGAAACTCATCCAGGCTGCGGAGCAATGGACGTTCGGTCCCGGCTTCCCTTGCCTCGGTCGAGCAGCGCTGCCACAAATCGTCGACAGGGGCGTCCAGAAAGACTGTCGGAAAGCTCGACGCCTCGAGCACGGCTGCGTTTTGTTTCTGTACAAAAGCGCCACCGCCCAAAGCCACGATTCTGGCGCTTCCGCCGCGCAACTCTTCGAGCACTTGTGCGAGGGCAGCGTGTTCCGCCCGCCGAAATTCGGATTCGCCGGAATCGCGGAAAATCTGCGCCACCGAGCGACCTTCACGCGCCTCTATGCGGTCGTCGAGATCTTCAAAGACCCAATTCAGGAGCTGGCCGAGGACGCGGCCCACGCTGCTTTTCCCAGCGCCCATAAAGCCGACCAGAAACACAGCATGTTCTGAAAGGCCGCGCGCCACGGTGGCCGGTTTAGGCAGTACGCGAGGGCCTACCGTCGTCTTCACCGGTTTTCCAGAGGCCTTCGTCAAACGGGTCCGGATTTTCGCTGCTATTTGGCGGTGCGTTTGCTGAGATGGATTTTACCACTGAAGCTGCGCAGTACCACGGTCGATGAGACTGCCGCTCGACCCATGGTACCCCAGAAGGCACTTCCTTCTTTGACCACGAACCAGGTGTGAGTCTTCGGTTGGAGGGGAATATCGTCGTGAACTTCACCGCGCACGGAGCGGGCACTGACATCGGCAGAAGTCGACTCCGGCACCATAGCCTCGATATTGCCACTATGGCTCGTAAGGCGGTACTCGCCGCGGTCGCCGAAGTCACCTATGTAGTTGATGCCGCCACTGGTGGAAATCACCTGGACGAGGGGCCCGGTGACGCCGTTGAGCGTAACCTCGCCGCTCAGGGAGTCCACTTCCACATGGCCATCCTGCACGTTGGTGAGGGTGACAGGACCGTTCAGGGTTTTTATGTGAACGTGGGCGCCGGTAATATCGCGGATCTCGACGGTGGCAGCGGCGCCTTCCAGGGTTACATCTCCATGAAGTCTTTCGGCGCGCAGAGGGCCGGTGCTGGAATGCAGTGTGATGCTGGCGTCGGTAGGCACAAGGATTTCGTAATCCACGCGTCCGGATTGTGCATCGGCGCCGGGCATCAGGTGAGACTGAATCTCAACCCGATTGCCAACCAGCCGATTATCGACTTCGACTTTGTCGGAATACAGCAAGGCGTTGATGACGACGACGTTGCCACTGGAGGGTTTGACGGAGATTGAGCCGTAAGGATTGTTGACGGAAACTCCGGCCTTGGATGCGACGTTAAACCGGTATTCCTTGTGGCTTTCGCCTACCATCGTCCCGGCAAGCATTGCGCCGATCACGACAAGTTGGATTGTGCGCCCGCTCATTAAGACTCCCCCGAATACCCGATCAGCCGCGCAGCGCAAGCTGGCGGTCGAGAATTGCCTGCATTATGGCAAAGAACGATCCATCGCGAGCTCGAAAAGCATGGCTTTTTGCTGATAGGCTTCCATCAGCGAGCGGTGAGCTTCCTCGTCGTCCGGATTGGCGGCGACCACGCTTTTCGCGTCCAGAATGTACTCGTTGACGCGCCGAAGATTGTCTGTGTATTGGGCCTTCACGGCGGGCGATTGCTGGGCTAGTTCGAGCAACAAGTCGTCGTCGTTCAGGCCCGCAATCGATGGATCCGGGACAACAATGTGCTCCGCGGTGTCGCGGGCCAGCTGGTGCGACAGCGAATGCTGGCGAACGTATAAGCCCACCGTGATCAGCAAAGCAGCCGCTGCGGGGACCAGCCATCGCGCCCAGGCCCAGCGGCTGCTAAGCGAAGGCAGAAGCGAGCGGCCGCGCTGGGGGCGAATGACGCCCTCCGCCCGCAGCGCGCTCTCAATGGATTTCCATACCTGAGGACTGGGTTCATCGACCCCGCGAAGTTCGACCGCGGTTGAGGCGATCAGGATCAATTCAGTGACCAGAGCTGAGCACTCGGGACAACTTTTCAGATGATCTCGTTGTGCTGAGTTTCGAGCGTCTTCGATCTCCACCAGGCTCTGTTGTAACTCAAGGCAATTCATGCTGCTCTCCCCAAGCCTCTGTCGAATCAATGCGCCTACTGCTTAAAAAGCTTAGGGTTGTGCCTAAGCCAAAAATACTGTCGTGTCCAGTCTTCGCCGGCTCACGTAAATCGTCCAAAGCTTACGCCTTATGACTCTCGTTCCTCAAGATTTTTCGGCCTTTTCGGCGCGTTTGATCTTGAGCAGATCGCGCAGCTTCATGCGTGCCTTGTGCAACTGCGACTTGCTGTTACCAATAGAGCAACCGACGATGGTTGCGATCTCATTATGTTCGTAACCTTCGACATCGTGCAGGACAAAAATCGTGCGGTAGCCCGGAGGGAGGTCATCGACCGCTTTCTGCAACTGCAGCCGGTCGATCGATCCGGCCAACGCCAAATCTTCTGCCCCGAAATCTTTCTTCGGCGTATCGTCTTCGCCGCCTTGCGTAGTTTCTTCGAGCGAAACCACCGGAAGGCTTTTCTTTCGCAGGTGCATCAACACTACGTTCACCGATAGCCGATGCAGCCAGGTCGAAAATGCCGATTCGCCGCGAAACGTTCCAATCTTGCGGTAGAGCTGCAGAAACGCTTCCTGCGTCAGATCTTCGGCTTCAGCCGTGTTCGCCGTCATGCGAAGGCAGAGCGAATACACCCGCCGCTTATGCTTATCGTAGAGAGCTTGGAACGCCTGAGCGTCCCCGTGCTTAGCTTTCTCGATAAGGTCGGCTTCGTTTGAGTCGTTGCCTTGTCGCTGTCCTGGGTCGGTCAAGTCACCTTTTCCGGCCGCACCTCCTGAGATGCGGCTAACTATCTTTCCGTTGTATGGCTTGCAGGCCGTTTGCAGTTGACCTAAGGTAATACCTGTATTCAGAATATCAGAGCCATTCTACCGATCTTGGGATTCTGTGGTCTGATTCTGCGCCTCCGGAAATCCTTTGCTTCCTCAGGGTTGACGGAGATGGCTATGGCAGGTATAAACACGATCCCATATTTAGAGTCGCGATCTTCGGAAATTGGTAAATCTTTCGGCGCTCGAAAGTCACTTTTTGCCGGTGGTGATCGTCTCCAACCCGTGTCCGCGGGGGCCCAATTCCCGTTGCCGGAGCAGGAAGGCGAACAAGACCCCCAGCAATCCGAGGACCGAGAACATCCACATGCCAAGATTGTAGCCTGCGGGATTTGCGGCATCGGCATGAGCATACTGGTTGGCCCATCCGATCAGTATGTTCAGTCCGAACAAGCCGATGTTCTGGATCATAGTCATCAGGCCATACGCCGTTCCCAGTTTCGACTGCTCGACGATGTAGGCGACCGACGGCCACATCACCGCCGGAATCAAGGAGAATGCCACCCCCATCATGGCCATCGGCACATACAGGTTCACGTGAGTGTAAGCCATCATCAGGTAGACCGGGATCAGGAGCATCGATCCGAGCATCATCAATAAAGCGCGCTGGCCTACGCGGTCGACCCACAAGCCAAACAGGGGAGTTGCGATCATGGCAAACAGCGTCAACATGCTCGATAAGAACCCGCCAAATTCGCGCGAAGTGCCGTGCGCCTCCATGAAGAACTTCACTGCAAAGGTCTGGAAGGGGAAGATGGCCGAGTAAAACACAATGCACAGAGCGACGATCAGCCAGTAGCTTACGCCGAACTTCCAGAGATCGGCGAAAACCACTTTGTCGGTGGAAACATCTCCCAGTCGATAGTTTTTCTCTGCCCATACCTCCATGACCCAGTAAACGGCGGCTCCCACCAAGCACAAGGTCGAAAAAGCCAACGAGATCAGGAATGCTGGGCGCCAATTGGCATACGCCCATCGAGCCCAGGTGGGAGAGTTCAGTGCAGCAAAGGTACCCAGGCGCGAGGCGGTCAAGTTCAATCCAAAGGCAAAGCTCAACTCTTTGCCTCGAAACCAACGGGCCAACGCGGTAGTGACGGCGACGTTGAGCGATTCCGCGCCCATCCCGAAAATCAGGCGCCCAGTGGCCATGACGGGTAGCCGTCCGGACGCGGCGGTGATCGCCGGACCGATAAAACAAAGCACGGCGAAGATCATCAGCGCTTTCCGCAATCCGATGCGATCAATGATGAAGCCGCCGATGAGCACGGTGAAGATATTAGGGAAGCTGTAGATCGCTTGAAGAAAGCCAATGTCCAAATCAGAAAACCCGAGCTGTTGTTTCAGGACATCGGCGATAGGGCTGAGAGCGTCATAGGCGTAATAGCTCCCAAACATCGCCAGGCTGACAAAAATCAGGACTAGCCAGCGGTACAAGCGGCTGGGCTCAGGACGCGGGTTTTCCGGCATCAACGCTCTTTCCTGGACAGATTGGACGCAGAGAAATTGCGAGCAGAGAAGGGTAGCAGATTGCGATCGGTATGGCACTCGCGGGTATGGGCACGCATTTGTGAGTTCCTCGATTGGGCTCCGTGATCCAGAACCGAGGGCCGACTGACTGCTTTCCAATTTAAGGTTATCCCGTCTAAGGTCCTTCCTGGTAGCCCGGAGTCTCAACTCAGGAGTTCAACTGATGATTCCTAGAACTCGATCCCAGAATTTATCAGCGAAGCCCCCACACTTGCTTGCCTTGATCGCTGGCTTGGGACTCGCGCTGGCGCTTGGTCTCAGCTCGCCTGATGCTCGAGCGTCGTGTGCGTCGTCGTCCAACGTTGAGGGCG
>Ga0209380_10001795_pt1 | contig 14163 bp, 8 predicted proteins | sample HubBroMetageWFT6_FD_188347 | JGI IMG/M metagenome (GOLD analysis project Ga0209380, IMG submission 188347) | Warmed and freeze-thawed soil microbial communities from the Hubbard Brook experimental Forest, New Hampshire - Hubbard Brook CCASE Soil... | ecosystem: Environmental > Terrestrial > Soil...
AAACACAGCTCCGTCCGCCGTAACTGCGATGATCCCGTTGCGGTTTTCAACAATGCGCCGGAAGGGGCTTCCCGCCTCCGCGCGTGTCCCGAAGATCAGCCGCTCGAACAACAGGCCATAGACTCCTCTGGAAGCGGGGACAGCAACGAACGCTGCCGCAATCAGCGCCAGAGCCCACCCGGGAGGCCAGCCGGCTCGTTGCCTGCCGAAGACAAGAAGGGCAGTTCCCGCCAACACCGCGGCGAAGGCAAGCCCCATGGCAAGGGGAAAGAACCTGACGTGCTGCATCAACACGAAGCCGATTCCCAAGCTGCCCGTCGCCGAACCCAGGATGTTCGAAACATAGACCAAACTCACTCGACGTCCCGCTCGCTGGTCGGGCGAAATGGCCACGCTGCACAGAAGCGGCAGAACCGCTCCCGCCAGCGCCGCCACCACAAAGAAAGCTGGCGCGCTCATCAAAAAAGAAATGCCGTGCGCCATCAAAACCGCCACCAGCGGAGGCAGATACGCCGACAATGCCCCCGCAAGAACCAGGAAGATTCCTATCAGCCGAACGATCCGCGCCCTGCCGCACCGGGCCGTCAGCTTCTCTGACAGGAAGCTCCCGGCTGCAATGCCCGCAAGATAGGTGGAAAGCAACAGCGCGAAGGCCGGAGCCCGATCCGAGGAAGCCAGTGCAAACACTCGGAACCACGCAACCTCAAACCCCAAGGCGATGAGCCCGGAAAACCCTGCGAGAACCATGGCCGTCGCCAGGGACATTTCCGTCGAGCCCGTGTCCGGCTGCTTCGTGTTCCGCGTGACTGGAGCAGAGGGAGGCCCTTTTCGCCTCCCATAGACGTAGGCGAACGCGCCTACCACCGCGTTCAAACAAGCGGCCAGCGTCACGGCGCCTGACTGCCCAAAGTCGCGCAACAGAAATGTTGCCGCGAGATAGCAAGCGACCGCGGACCCGAAAGTATTCACGAAATACAGGGTAGAAACGGAAAAGCCCACGCGGTTTGTCCGCAAGACCAGATGCTCGACCAGAAGCGGCAGCGTGGCGCCCATCAGCACAGTGGGAATCAGCAAGAGCACTACACTGAACAAAATGACAGCGAATAAATTCGCTCCCGCGGTATAGGTTGCAACCCAGTGAAAAATGCGCAAGGAAGCCAGGCCAAATGCCGCAACGCCAAGTTCGGCCAGTCCAAAAATCAGAATCCCGCTTCTCGGGAACCGCCCCGAAAGACGCCCGCCAACCAGGCTCCCGATTCCCAGACCCAGCATGAAGGCCGTGACCACAACCGCCACGGACTGCGCATTCACGCCATAGATGGCAAACAGCGCGCGCTGCCACACCACTTGATAAATCAGCGCCGGCATCCCCGAACAGAAAAACAATACGTTGAGTAAGACAGAATCCCCCGGGCTTTTTTCCCGGTCGCTGAACGCACTGGAGGCTAGGAGGAGAGTGGCGTCGAACACCAGCAACACCAGAACCGGCGCAGAATTCATAGCCCTCCACGGAGAATTCCAAAGGGGTCGGGTCGGCCGCGCAATCGCCACGGGTGCTGCCATTTTCGGAAATTAGAAGAGTGCTTTGTGGGATTCCCGCTGTGAGTGTCTCTTTGTCGTTACTACGCGACTAGAATCAGGGGGGGATATTTTCGTCTATCGCACGGCGAGCCGGTTCAAGTCCTCAAAAAACGTGGGGTAGGATACCCCTGCGCACTCCGCATCGCGAATCACCGTCTCACCTTCGGCTGCCAGCGCCGTCACCGCAAATGCCATAGCAATCCGATGATCCCCGTGCGGCTCAATCTCTGCCCCATGCAGCTTTCCCGCGCTCCGCCCCTCGACTTTCAATCCATCCGGCCGCTCGTCGACCGTCGCCCCCATCCGCCGCAAATTCTCCGCGAGCGCAGCGATGCGATCGCTCTCTTTCACGCGCAGTTCCCCGGCATTGCGAATCTCAATCCCTTCTTCCGTGTACGGCCCCAGGGCCGCGAGCATCGGCAGCTCATCGATGACCAACGGAATCTGCTCGCCCTCGATCACTCCGCCTCTTAAAACCGCTCCTTTCACAGCCAGGTCCCCAATAATCTCCCCATGCGAACTCTGCAACGAAAGCATCTGGATCGAAGCTCCCATCCCCAGAAACAAATCCAATATCGCCGTCCGCGTCGGATTCAGCCCCACGTTATGAATCGCGATGTTCGAATCCTCCAGCAACGATGCCGCCGCCACAAAAAATACCGCGGAGGAGATATCGCCCGGCACATGCAAAGATTTCGCCACCAACTTCCCCGCCCCATTCTCCCCGAAAAGCCCGTGAATCCGGGTAGTCCGCCCATGTCGTTCGACAGCCGCTCCGAACTCCTCCAGCGCAAGTTCGGTGTGGTCGCGCGTCCGCGCCGGCTCAGTTACGCTAGTGACACCTTCAGCAAACATCCCGGCAAGCAAAATCGCCGATTTCACCTGCGCGCTGGCCATCGGCATCTGATAGTCAATGGCGTGCAACCGCGCGCCCTTTATCTCCAGTGGCGCAAAATTATCATCCTTCGCGCGAATATCCGCGCCCATCTCCCGCAGCGGCCCGACAACTCTCTTCATTGGCCTCTTCTGCAAGGACCCGTCACCGGTCAGTTTTGTAGTGAATTCCTGCCCCGCCAAAATCCCCGCGAGCAAGCGCATGGTCGTCCCGGAATTTCCCGCATCCAGCGCCCGCCAGCTGCTCTTCAACCCGCGCGGCCCGCGCCCGGTAACCCGCACCAACTCTTTCTCGACCTTCACCTCCGCGCCCAGCGCGCTCATACACCCAAGCGTGCTATGGCAATCCGCCGCCGCAGAAAAATTCCGCAGCGCGCTGGTCCCTTCCGCCAAACCCGCCAGCATGGCGTAGCGATGCGAAATCGATTTGTCGCCCGGCGGCTCGACGCCGCCCGCTAAATGTCTTGCAGGTTCGACCGTTTGCTTTTTCACTTGAGCAGTTTATCACGCCGGCCAAGGCCGCTCGGCCAGCCCAAAACTGTTCTCCGGGCGTGTTCCGATTCCCCCTCCCGGCACACGATTTTCGCCTGTCCCACCGTACAGCCTTTCCGCAGGAACCCAGCAACGCCTTCTCTGAAATGTTCATCCAATTCCCTGCGTATTATTAAGTGAGGAGAATCGTAATGTCAGCGCACAGAACGCTGCTGCATCTCGCCGCCAAAACCGCCATGGTTTTCGCCGCCATCTTTGTACTCACGGTTTTGCTGGCCGCCATGCCCGGCCACCACGCCCCGGTCGCCGAAAGCCCCGCTGCGCAGGAAACCCCCACGCCGCCATCCAAATCCATGCCCGGAATGGACATGGGCGACGAAAAAATCAACGAACGCGCCGCCGTGTCAGACATGACACCCGGCCACAATGACGCCCACGCCCACCACATGTTCATGACCAGCATGCGCACGGAAACTCCCGAAGATCTCGAGCGCGCCAACGAAATCGTCACGCAACTTCGCGCTGGCATCGAAAAATACAAGGACTACCACACTGCGCTAGACGACGGCTTCAGAATCTTCTTGCCCAATATCCCGCAACCCGAATATCACTTCACCAGCTATCGCAACGGTTTTCTCGAAGCTCTCACGTTCGATCCCGCGCGTCCCACTTCCCTCCTCTATAAGAAAACCGCGACTGGCTACGAACTTGTCGGCGCTATGTACACCATGCCCAAGCACGCTACCGATGACCAGCTAAACGCTCGCGTCCCTCTCAGCGTGGCCATGTGGCACCTACACACTAATCTCTGCATGCCCCCGCGCGGCCAAATCCGCAGCGCGGACTGGACGAAGTTCGGCCTCCACGGCTCCATCATCACCGCCGATGCCTGCTCCGAAGCTGGCGGCCGCTTCCACCCCATCATTTTCGGCTGGATGGTCCACGTCTACCCCTATGAGCAAGGCCTCGACAACATCTTCGCCATGCATCACATGGACTAACCCGCGCTTTCGATTCGCGCTCAACTCCTTTGTAGTCGAAGGGAGCGAAGGAGCGCTCGTCGAGCAACAACAATCCTACTCCCCAAAAGTTTGGCTCACTCTCCCTTCTGCCTACTCCGCCGTCTTCAATTTCAGCTTGCTCTTGTTCTCTTCGAGAAACGCCCGCAGTCCGTCGGCGACATCCAATAAACGTATCCACTGCTCGTAATAAAGCGTGACGGGAAAGCGTCCAAGTCCATACACGCTCACGCCCCCTTTTTCCCCCACTCGGAATTCCAAACTCCCTTTCTTCTTCGACCCCGCCTGCTTTTCCAATTCCGCGATCCGCGCCAGCAATTCTTCCTTGCTCGGTTCTGACATTATCCTCTCTCCCTTTTCGTGACTCGACCGACACCGCAGTCCCTGGACATCTCGACAGATCCTACCAGTTTTAGCGCTCCCAAGTCTTTCGTCCGGCTCGCTCCTCGCCGCACTCCCTCCCCCCGGGAGCCTCACCCCCCGTTCCCCTACCGACACTTCCGACACACCACCGTTGCCTCTCCCGTCCCCACGGTGTAGGATACGCCCCTAAGCGGGTCTCTCGACTCTGTGCGACTCCCGGTCTTCGGTCGCGAAGAGGTTTTGGTCACAATGAAACGGTTTGCATCTTTCGCTCACAAATTCCTTGGGTGTGAGGAGCACTTTCTTATGTCACGATTCGCACGTCTGTTTTGTATTTCATTCTTAGCCACTGCGCCTTGCGCAGCACAGCAGCCGGCCACTCCAGCGGCCGCGCCGGCAGCGGCGCCAGCCGCCGCTGCGCAACCGCAAGGACCCAAAAGACTCGTTGCCGTTATGAATTTCGACTACGGCACGGTCAAGACCACCGTGGCTGCCATCTTTGGCACCGACCAGGACGTCGGCAAAGGCATCACCGACCTCATGGTTCAGAAGCTGGTTACCGACGGCAAGTACCGCGTCATCGAGCGCGCCGCCCTCGACAAAATCATCGCCGAACAAAACTTCAATAATAGCGACCGCGCCGATCCTACCAGCGCCTCGAAAATCGGTCGCATTCTGGGCGTGGACACAATCATTCTTGGCTCCATCACCAAATTCGGCCGCGACGATAAGCAAGTTGGCGGCGTTGGCGGCGGCCACAGCGGATGGACCGGTGCAATTGCCGGCATGGGCAAGAAAGAATCCAAGGCCGTAGTGGCTATTACCGCGCGCTTGGTCAATACCACCACCGGCGAAATCCTCGCTTCCGTAACCGGCAACGGCGAATCTTCTCGCTCCGGTTTGATGCTTGGCGGAGGCGGCGGCACAGGCTACAGCGGTGGTGGCGGCGGCTTCAGCATGACCAGTAGCAATTTTGGCCAAACCATCCTCGGCGAAGCCGTAAACAAAGCTGTCGCCGATTGCGCCACGCAACTCGACAACGCCGCCGGAACGCTGCCCATCATTAAAGCCACCTATTCCGGCGTAGTTGCCGACGTCAGCGGAAACACCATCATCATCAACATTGGAAACAGGGTCGGCGTGCGCGTCGGCGACACCATCGACGTCAGCCGCGCTATTCGCACCGTCAAAGATCCCACCACCGGCAAGGTGCTCAAGACCGTCACCAACAAACTCGGCAGTGCCACGGTGACCGACGTCGACGCGGACTCCGCCACCGCCACCTATTCTGGAGCAACCCCGCCCAAAGTCGGTGACGTGGCAGCTAGCGCGGCCAGCACTCCCTAACTCGATCGGCCGCGGTATTGGCGGCGCATACATGCTCTTTTTTGACACACTCGGTGCTTGATTGGGATGGGCGAACGAGCCTCTCGAGACTCCCTCGCCTCTTTTCTTATTGGAAGGGAGCTACGCCATGAGCCAGGACTACACAGTCGGACAGCGTCTCGGTGATTACGAAATCCTCGGCATCCTCGGTGCCGGAGGCATGGGCAAAGTCTACAAGGTCCGCAACACCATCTCTGACCGCATCGAGGCCATGAAAATTCTCCTCCCCGACCTCGCCGGCCAAAAAGATCTCGCCGACCGCTTTCTCCGCGAAATCAAAGTCCTTGCCAGCCTTAATCATCCCAATATCGCCGCGTTGCGCACCGCTCTCACCCTCGACAATCAACTCGTCATGATCATGGAGTTCGTCGACGGCGTCACTATCTCCTCTCGCCTTCGCCAAGGTGCCATTCCGCCAGCCTTGGCTGTCAAATATATCGACCAGGTTCTCGACGCCCTGAGCTACGCCCACAAACAAAACATCATCCACCGCGACATCAAGCCCGCCAACATGATGCTCACACCCGATGGCTCCGTAAAACTCATGGATTTCGGCATCGCCCGCTCCGCCACAGATCGCAGCCTCACCCTGACCGGAACCACGCTGGGCTCCCTCAACTACATGCCGCCCGAACAGGTCAAAGGCGATCCCGCCGACAATCGCTCCGATCTGTACTCCCTCGGTGTCTCCCTCTACGAAATGGTCACCGGCCAGCTCCCCTTCCAGGCCGACAGCAACTACGCAATGATGGCCGCACATCTCCAGGAGGTCCCCAAACCTCCCATCGTTCTCCGTCCCGGTATCCCCCAGGCGCTCAATCAAATTATCGTCATGGCTCTCGCCAAGGACCCCGGCCAGCGTTTTCAATCCGCCGACGCCTTCCGTGGCGCTCTCAAAAGCGTCTCCCCGCAAGGTGGACCGGCTGAAACCGTAGTCGATCCGCGCACCTACGCTCCCTCTCCCTCCGCTAACGCAGGCAGCGCAACCGCCCTCTTCCAGGAAACTCCTGCGTCGCAATCTCCCACAACCGTCGTGGACACGCCTGCTTACCAACGTACCGAACGTGTAGCAGCGCCAACTCCGCCCTCGGCCGCCGCAGCCGCAGGCCCTTCCGCCTCGCCGCAAGCGCCGCCTCCACCCGCCGTCGTCGGCGGCGGGCATCGCGGCCTGTATATCGCCCTGGGCGCTTTCATCGTCGTTGCCGTCCTGTTCGCTGCCGGCCTGTATCTCCCTAGCCGCATAAAGACTCTCGCTGGCGCTGGCAAGACAGCCGTCCCGACCAAGCCATCGCAACAGGCCGATTCGTCAACCACCGCTCCAGCGACCTCCGGCGACGCCACGACCCCGCCGTCGTCAGCTGCAGGCGATCCCACGGCACCAACCGCTGGCGGCACCACCGGTTCGCCCTCCGGTTCCACAGCCGCGCAATCCCCGCAGTCCGGCCAATCCTCGCCGGATAGTTCAAACTCCTCTTCAACCCCATCCAGTGACGCTTCCTCCTCGAATTCCAGTGCGGCCAACTCCAGCGGCAACCCTCCCCAGCCTCCGAAGAAGCCTTCCGCCGGCAAATCCAGGAAGGACACCCAAGCCGCCGATGCAGCCGCCCAAGCCAAGGCCGAAGAAGCCGCGCAAATCGAAGAGAACGAACACCGATACGACGACATCGACAGCCGCTCCAGCGCCGTCTCGCAATCTCTCGATAATCTCCAGAAACAACAAGCCGCCTCCGGTTACGGCCTGCGCGGCGACATGGTCTCCGCCCAACAGCGCATGAAGACAGACATCTCCAAAGCGCAATTGGCCATGCAAAAGCAAGACACCAAAAACGCGAAAAAGTACCTAGACATGGCCGAAGCCGAACTCCAGACACTCGAAAAGTTCCTGGGCCGCTAACTCCCAGCTCCTCTCGAACCCAAGGTAGCGGGCGCTCAGTACAATTTTGGCGAAACGCAAGTTCTTCAGAAGGAATACGGCAAAAGCCTATCAACGCAAACGAATTTACGTTCTCTTAGAATCATCTTAGGAAAAAGTCCGCGCCCGAGGTGGCTATGCTCGGGCAGTTCTCCAAGCCACGGATTTAGCCATTCGATTACATGCGTTTACCGCTGTTTTTTTCTTCCCACATTTTCCCCTTGCTTACCGAGCGGAGTCCGTGTATTTTGATCTCGGTAACCGAGGAGACCCTAAAGGAAACCAATGAGCAGACCTTCCGACCTAGTTCAAGGCACTCTCGACCTTCTTCTCTTGAAGATTCTGGCCCTCGAACCCCTCAACGGGTACGCCGTCAGCCTCCGCCTTAGACAAGTATCGGGCGACGTCCTCCAAGTGAGTGACGGCTCCCTCTACCCCGCGCTGCACAAACTCGAGCAAGAGGGGTGGATTACCGCGGAGTGGAAGCCCACGGAAAATAACCGCCGCGCCAAGTTTTACTCGCTCACCGAGCTTGGCCGCAAGCAGCTCGAAAAAGAATCCGCCGACTGGAGCCGTCTCTCGGTCGCGATCTCCAATGTAGTGAAACTCAAAGAGGCCTGAACGATTCTCTTGGCGACAAGGAGCCATCCGTGCGTCCCAAACATTGGTTCTACACTTTGCCGCTTCGGTTGCGCTCCCTCCTGAAGCGCAACCAAGTCGAGCAGGACCTCAGTGAAGAATTGCGCTACCACCTCGAACAGAAAACGCGGGAGTACTCGACCGCTGACCTCACCCTGGAAGAAGCTCACCGCAAAGCCCTTCGCGAATTCGGCGGCGTCGAACTTTCCAAAGAAAATTGCCGGGACTCTCGTAGGGTAAACTTTCTCGAAACTCTGGCGCAGGACATACGCTTTGCCTTCCGCCTGCTGCCGAAAAGCCCCGGCTTCGCCGCCATCGCCATCCTCACGCTCGCTCTCGGCATCGGTGCGAGCACCACCGTGTTCAGTCTCGTCGAAGGGATTCTTCTGAAGCCGCTTCCCTACCCCAATCCCGACAGAATCGTTCTCCCCGAGCTGGTTTCCCCCGCCGGGGGTGAATCTCGGGTCCGAGTATTTTCCCTGGGCCCAAATTCAATTCCGCCTATTGACTCGGGAATCCCACCCGTTCGAGTTCGTGGGCGCGTTCCAGAACGATTCTTTCAATCTCACCGGCTCCGGCGAGCCTTCGTTTCTGGACGGCTTTCGAGCCTCAGCCGAGTTCTTTCCTGCTCTCGGCGTGGTCCCCGCCCTCGGACGCGCCTTTACTGCCGAGGAGGATCAACCGGGCCACGAGTACGAAGTTATCCTCAGCGACCGCCTGTGGCGCGAACGCTTCAGCTCGCGCGGCGACATTTTAGGCCGCGCGGTGTACCTCAACGGCTACGCCTACACGGTTGTCGGCGTCATGGCCCCTGGTTTCGAATTTCCCCGCGCCGAAGAAATGCCCAGCAGTTTTAACTTTCCGAGCGAACCTCAGCTCTGGGTTCCTCTTGCTGTCGCCGCACAGCCAAAAGGCGGCCCGTCCGAGCTCGCCGTGATCGGCCGCCTCAAACCTGGTGTTTCTCTCGAACAGGCCCAAGCGGCTATGGACCTCGTCACCAAACGCGCCGAGGAAAGAGATCCCCAGTGGAAGGGCTGGTTCAACACGCGCCTCGTGCCGCTAACGCGCCAAGTAGTGGGCGACACGCAACGTCCTTTCGAACTTATGCTCGGCGCTGTCGGAATCGTGTTGCTCATAGCCTGTTCAAACGTCGCCAATCTCGTGCTCGCACGCTCCCTTGGCCGAAATAGAGAATTCACTCTTCGCGCCGCTCTCGGCGCCAGCCGCTCTCGCCTGGTCCGTCAGCTTCTGACAGAAAGCCTCCTGATAGCCATAGCCGCGGGAGCCTTTGGCACGCTCATCGCGCTCGTAGGCATTGATTTTGTAAAGGCTTATGGCCCCTCGAACATTCCTCGCCTGCGCGAAGTAAGGCTTGACCCCCTGGTCTTCGCGTTCGCTCTGTGCGTTTCTCTGGCCACGGGAATCCTTTTCGGCCTGGCTCCAGCGTTTGGTGCCACGCGCAAGGACCTCGCTAGCTCGCTCAAAGAAGGCGGCCGCAGCTTCGCGGGCACTCCCGCGAGCACGAGGCTGCGCAATGCGCTTCTCGTCTCGCAGGTGGCCCTCGCTCTGGTGCTGGTCGTCTCTGCCGGACTGTTGACACGCACTTTTTTCCGCCTTCTCGGCGCCAACGGCGGCTTCAACCCTCTTAGGGTTCTCACATTCCAGTTGCCGCTTCCGGCTTCGAAGTACGTAGACCAAAACCACATCGTAGTGTTCTACCAAAGTGCGCTTTCCCGCCTGCGATCCATCCCCGGAGTCGAATCCGCCGGAATTGGCGAAACCGTTCCGATGGGCGGCGAAGGCGAGAGCACGGTCATTCGCATGCCCGACCATCCGGTCGGCAGCCAAAAAGAAATGCCTTTCGCCAATTACACAATTATTTCTCCGGGCTACCTCTCTTCCATTGGAACTCCCGTCTTGGGAGGTCGCGATTTCTTGGAATCCGACATCGCTGATTCGACACCGGTAGCCCTGGTCAACGTGGCCATGGAGAAGAAATTCTGGCCGAGCCAGGGCGCTCTCGGCAAACAAGTAGGCCCGGGAAGTTCGCGCTACCCCCTCATGACCATCGTGGGCGTGGTTCCCGATGTAAAGCACATCTCCCTGCGAGAAGAAACCATCCCCGAAATATTCGTGATCTACACGCAAAAACAGTGGCCCTCGATGTTGAACATGCGCGTTGCCGTGCGTACGAAAGTCGACCCCGCTTCCATGACCGAAAGCGTGCGCGTGGCCATCCATTCCGGCGATCCGGACCTCCCGTTGGCAAAGATCACCACCCTCACGACTCTGGTCAACGATTCGCTCAGCCAGCCCCGATTCGCCATGCTCCTTCTGGCCGCCTTCAGTCTGCTGGCTCTCCTGCTCGCTTCCATCGGAATGTATGGAGTGATTTCTTACGCTGTAGCGCAGCGTCTCCAGGAGATCGGCATCCGCATGGCGCTCGGAGCGGAACGCCGCAACGTAGTCGGAATGGTGCTTGGCCAGGGCGCGCGCCTTGCTGGCCTCGGAATAGCTATCGGCCTGCTAGTGGCTCTTGGCGTCACCCGGCTGATGTCGAGTTTTTTGTACGGCATCGAATCCACCGACCCGTTTACCTTTGCCGCCGTTTCTTTGCTCTTGCTCGCGACCGCGCTCCTCGCCTGTTACTTGCCGGCGCGGCGCGCCACCCGCGTCGATCCGATGGTCGCTCTTAGGCACGAGTAGAAGCGCATTCGTCGAGGGTTAGTGTCGAGGAGGCTCTCTTGAATCTATCGCACTGGATCGTGACTCTGCGTCTTCGCCTGCGCTCTCTCTTTCGACGCCAGCAAGTCGAGCAGGACTTAAGCGAGGAGCTGCAGTACCACCTTGAGAAAAAAATTCAGGAGCATTTCGCCGCCGGCCTGACTCAGGAAGAAGCTCGCCGCAAAGCGCTTCGCGAATTCGGCGGCGTCGAACTTTCCAAAGAAAAATGCCGCGACTCTCGCCGCGTGCGCATCATCGAAACTGCGTTTCAGGACGTGCGCTTCGGTCTACGCATGCTGCACAAGAACCTGGGGCTCACGGCGATCGCCGTACTGACTCTGGGTCTGGGCATCGGCGCCAACACCGCCATCTTTAGCATGGTTAATTCGTTCCTGCTCCGCCCGCTCCCCATAAGAGATCCCGATCAGCTCACCGTGCTCGCCATGCAGCTCAAAAAAGGCGAACTTCAAACCGGCTTCTCTTATCCGGAATTCGAGGATCTTCAAAAGCAATCCTCCTCGGTTTTTTCGGATGTGATCGCCTTAAGCCTCAACGTTGGTGGGCTCATGCTGAATGGAAAAGCCGAACCCATCGTCATCTACGACGTCAGCGGCAACTTCTTTGCCGCGCTCGGCGTACGGCCGCTACTTGGACGCTTCATTCTTCCTGAGGAAGGCTCCGTCACCGCGGTGAATCCAGTCATCGTTCTCGGCTATTCTTTCTGGCAAACTCGCTTCGGAGGCGATCCCGGCATCGTCGGCAAAACCGTCCTCTATAACGGTCGCCCCGTCACCGTCATTGGCATCACGCCAAGGGAGTTTCACGGCGTAAGCGCCCTTGTCGACGTCCAAGGTTACTTGCCCCTTGGCATGCAGCAAATAGATAGCTCCTACGAACAGGACATCCCCACCAATCGTGGCTACCGCAACCTGGTTGTGTACGCGCGCTTGGCCAAAGGAGTCGCTCTGCCCGCGGCGCAATCTGCTCTCGACGTCATCGGCGACCGCCTCGCAAAAGAAAATCCAAAAACCGAAGAGGGCATGACGATCAGCGTCTTCCCAGAGCGCTTCTCCCGTCCGGGGCCCGACCCCGACCGACCCGTCCTGAAGGTCTCCGTGTTGTTTCTCGTCCTCGCCGCTCTTGTCTTGGTCCTCGCCTGCGTCAACATCGCCAACTTTCTGCTCGTGCGCGCCACGGCGCGCCAGCGCGAGATGGCCATTCGCACCGCCCTCGGCGGCACGCGCCTCCGCCTCATCCGTCAGTTGCTTACCGAAAGTGTGCTGCTCGCACTTTGCGGTGGAATCGCAGGCATCCTTTTCGGTCTGGCCGGCAGCAATGCTCTGAGTTCCATCGGCCATCTCGGAACCACCCTGCCTGTGCTTCTGGACTTTCATCTTGACTGGCGCGTCTTCGGTTACGCATTCGGCGCCGCACTCGTTACGGGGTTGGTCGTTGGGATCGTTCCTGCGCTGCGTGGTTCACGCCGCGGCGTCATCGAAGCCATCCGCGACGGCGGCCGCACCATAACCGGCAGCCGTAGCCATCTTCGCTCCGCCCTGGTCGTCGCCCAGGTCGGAGGCTCGCTCATGCTTCTTATCGTCGCGGGACTCATGATCCGTAGCCTGAATCACGCGCAGCGCTCCGATCTCGGTTTCGATCCTCGCAATGTCCTCAACTTCACGCTCGATCCAAACGAAATCGGTTACAGCAGGCAACAGGGCTTGCAGTTTTATACCCAGCTCCTCGAGCGGATCGAGTCCATGCCCGGCGTCGAAGCCGCCGGTGTCGCTTATTCGGTGCCCATGGGCTATTACAATGATAACGACTGGGTGGAAGTCCCTGGTTATGAGGTTCCGCACGGCGAGGCACGGCCCATCGCCGCATATAACGTCGTCACGCCAGGGTATCTCCGCACCATGAGCATCCCGCTTCTTGAAGGCCGCGATTTCACAAAAGCTGATGTTGAGAGCTCTGCGTGGGTCGCGATTGTGAACGAAACCATGGCCCGCAAATTCTGGCCCAACCAAAGTGCAATCGGCCATGAATTTCGTGTCGCCAGCGACCATGTCCATTCGCTTCGTGTCGTAGGTGTGGCGAAGAACAGCCGTACTCTCGGGATTGTAGGTCCGATTCGCGAGTACTTCTATCAACCTTTCGCTCAGGGATACACTTCGCTCGCCGTGCTCCAGGTGCGCACCACCTTTGCACCCGAAACGATGATCGCATCCATTCGTCAGCAGGTCGCCTCGCTCGCTCCATCCATGCCGGTGTTTGACGTCCATACCATGCTGCAAGCTCTCTACACGATCAACGGCTTTCTCTTGTTCCAGTTGGCCGCCGCTCTCGCGGGCATTTTGGGCGCTCTCGGGCTGATCCTCGCGCTCGTCGGCGTCTTCGGCGTCATCTCCTTCAGCGTCAGCCAGCGCACCGACGAAATCGGCATCCGCATGGCCATGGGGGCTGCGCAGAGTTCCATCTTGCGCATGATTCTTCGCCAGGGGGTGTGGATTATTTCTGGCGGAGTTGCCGCGGGGGTTTTTCTGACGCTGGCTATCGCGCGCCTCGTGGGGAATTTCATTTCCGGCGTGAGCCCCTACGACCCGCTCACGTACTTGTCCGTTTCGGCGTTGCTTATGCTGGTCGGGCTCTTCGCATGCTATATCCCAGCGCACCGCGCCACGCGTGTCGATCCCATGGTGGCGCTGCGCTATGAGTAAATCATGGTCCCTCGGGGGACCACAACGAAGGAGGAAAGCAGCCCGAGCGTCAGCCCTGCAGAATCAATGGCTTACGGGCTTCTTTCGTAGGAGTAATTCATCGCCTCTTAGGGAAACCCAACGAAGGAGGAACGCAGCCCCGGCCTCAGCCTTAGGGAATCAAACGGCTTACAGGCTCCTTTCGCAGGAGTGCATGAGCGAGTGACGGGCCGGGACTATTGCCCTTTCGTCATTATGCTCTTCCAACGATCCCAGGCCTCGGTCCGAGCCTTCTTGTCGGCGTCTTTCGCATCCGGGGCTTCCCCGGCGCGCATAAAGCCATGTCCCGCGCCGTCGTACGTTACGGGCTCAAATGTTTTGCCAGCCCCCTTCATGTTGGTGATGGCATCGGGAATCATCGCGCCGATTCGCGCATCATTTCCCGCAAAAAATCCGT
>Ga0209380_10001797_pt1 | contig 14149 bp, 10 predicted proteins | sample HubBroMetageWFT6_FD_188347 | JGI IMG/M metagenome (GOLD analysis project Ga0209380, IMG submission 188347) | Warmed and freeze-thawed soil microbial communities from the Hubbard Brook experimental Forest, New Hampshire - Hubbard Brook CCASE Soil... | ecosystem: Environmental > Terrestrial >...
TCGGTGGCCAACGGCAATCTGCGCGACTTCAACACTGTGCGCGCTCTCGAAGTGGTCACCATGGAAGCGGAACCGCGCATCGTAAAGCGCGAAGGCCAGGCCGTTCACGAAATACTGCACGCATGGGGAACGAACGGAGTGATCACACGGATTTGGCTTGCCCTTGCGCCTGCCGTCGAGTGGAGGCAATACGCGATTGCCTTTGACACCTTCGACGCGGCATTCGATTTCAGCGAAAGCATCGCCGTCGATACGAAGTGGACAAAACGTTTGGTGACTACGTTCGAGTGGCCGATTTCTTCGTTCTTCGGACCCATTAAGTCTTTCGCACCGGATGGCAAAGCGCTCATTTTTCTTCTCATGGCGAGCGCCGAAGCAGCGAAGCTGGAGGCCGCAGCTTGCGATGCGGGTGGCGTCGTCAGTTTTTCCGGCGCGTATCAAGGATTGCGCACCAGGCCGCTGCTTTCCGACTACACCTGGAATCACACGACGCTCTGGGCCATGAACACGGACGAAGCCTACACCTATCTTCAATGCGGGTTCGATCCTCTCGGAGCCCGCGAGCAGTTGCGTTTGCTAAGAGAACGGTTTCGGAAAGAAATTCTATTCCACATGGAATTCATGAAAAATGGAGACGGGCAGGTCATTCCGGGCGCGATTCCATTGGTGTACTACACGACGGAAGCGCGATTGAACGAAATGATCAGCTACTGCCGGGAAATTGGCGTTTTTGTGGCCAATCCTCACGTAAATAATGTGGAAGGCGGAGGACGGTATCGCGCCGATAACGTGCAGCTCATCGCCAAGCGGCGGTATGACCCCAAGGGACTTATGAATCCCGGAAAAATGATCACGTTTCGGCCGCAAACCGCGAAGACGGGAGTCCCCGTTCCATGAAAACGTGGATACCGGACCAACGCAGCTTCGCGTATCTCAACTGGAAGCAAGTCGACGCGCTCCCGCGGGATACAACCCTGCTCGTGCTTCCCACGGCAGCCATCGAGCAGCACGGTCATCATCTCCCGCTGGCTACGGATACGCTAATCAACAATCTCTTGTTGGGGCGCGCGATCGAAAAGCTGCCCGCGGATCTGCCCGTTTATGCCTTGCCGCCCGTACACTACGGCAAGAGCAACGAACATCTTGGATTTCCCGGCACACTCTCCGTCTCGGCATCAACATTTATGGCCGTGCTGCGCGATTTGGGGGCCAGCGTCGCGCGATCCGGGTTTCGAAAATTGGTCCTTTACAATACGCACGGCGGAAACGCTTCCTTAATTGACGTGATGGCGCGCGATCTGCGCGCCGAATTCCATCTAAGAACCTTTGCGCTCCACGGTTCAGGCGGAATTTCTTTCGAGGGTCTCTCCGCCCAGGAGCGCGCTTACGGATTTCATGCGGGAGAAGTGGAAACCTCTTTTCTGCTTGCCGCTGTTCCGGAGATGGTAGACAGCTCTTCGTACAGCGTCAATTACATCGCTGACGTTTCCGCTCCCGAGTTGCTTGTTCCCGAGAATGCGCCTGCGACATTTGCCTGGTTGACTCACGACATTGCCCCGAGCGGCGTTCTCGGCGATCCGCGTCCAGCCACCGCAGAAAAGGGTGAGCGCTGGCTGGAACAAGCCGCAACGCGATTGGCTGCGGCGCTCGAAGCCATGGCAAATTATTCGCACCCACAGAAAGCATGAGTCGAAGCAATTTGATTGATTGTGGCAGCGGCGTACGCCTTGAATCCGGTGTCCGCTGCCGCATGTCCGATGGCGTCGAGCTTGTTTCAGACCACTACTACCCTGCCGATTCCGGGCCTCATCCCACCCTTCTGATGCGCCAGCCTTACGGGCGCGATATCGCTTCGACCGTTGTCTATGCGCATCCCGTCTGGTTTGCGCGGCATGGTTACAACGTCGTTATACAAGACGTGAGAGGCCGTGGCGATTCCCACGGCGAGTTTTACCCGTTTCGCCATGAAGCGCGCGATGGGAAAGAAACCATTGCGTGGTTAGGCACTCGGCCCGAGTCGAACGGCCGCGTCGGCATGTACGGATTTTCCTATCAGGGTGCGACGCAATTGCTGGCGGCCGCGGAACAGCCGGAGGGATTGCTTTGCATCGCGCCAGGCATGACGGCTGGCGATCTCTATCACGGCTGGTTTTACAACAACGGCGCCTTGCGCCTGGCCTCCACTCTGGGCTGGGGCTTGCAGATGCTCAAAGGAGATGCCCGGCGCTTGCGGCTGCGCGAAGAGAGCGATCGCCTGGAGGAGGCTTGGGCGAATCTCCCGGCTCAGACGAGCGTAGTCCCTGTTCGCGAACATCGCGCATTGCACGGCGAGGCTTTGCCTAAGTACGTTCTGGATTGGTTGGATCACGATCAGCCTGGAGATTACTGGACGGGTCTCGATGTAGGCCATCGGATCCATAAAATCAACGTGCCGGGGCTGCACATTTCGGGTTGGTACGACATTTTTCTCCAGGGCAGCGTCGCCGGCTTTCTTTTTCTAGAAAGAAGTGCGGGTAGCGAGTTCGCGCGCGAACATCAATATTTGATCGCCGGGCCGTGGCAGCATATTCCCTGGGGAGACCGAGTGGGAACTGCCGATCTTGGTCCGGAAGCTTTACTTGACACGGACTCGATTCTGCTGCGTTGGTTCAACCATTGGCTGAAAGATTCTGGTGAGTTTCTCGGTGAACCGCGCGTACGCCACTTCGTGCTCGGAGAAAACCGCTGGCGAGAGGCGAATACCTTTCCCGTCGATCCCAACTATATCCTTTATTTACATAGCGCCGGCCGGGCCAATTCTCGCAAGGGCGACGGCGTACTTTCCCTCGCAAAGCCGGGTGAAGCGGAGCCTTCGGACATTTTCGTCTATGACCCGGAAGTGCCGGTCCTCGCGCCGGGAGGTCCAGCGGCACTCGGCGGACAGTTTGATCAAGCGACACTGGAACTCGGTAACAATGTGCTCGTCTACACGACAGAAACACTGTCCGAACCATTGCGCGTGTTCGGTTCTCCACTCGTTTCACTTTTTTGTGCTAGTTCGTCTGCGCACACAGATTTCACTGCCAAGCTCGTGCGCGTGCGGCCCAACGGTATGGCAGAATTCCTTTCCATGGGCATCGCACGTTCCAGCCGGTTGTTTCACGATCAAGGTTACACGGCAAACAAAATCCATCTGTGGAAATTCTTTCTGGAACCGACGTCGTGCCGTTTTGAATCGGGCGACCGGATTCGCCTGGAGATTGCGAGCAGTGCGTACCCGCTGTATGACCGCAATCCAGGAAGCGATGTGCCTTCTTGCCGGGCCACTTCTTGGGATTGGCGACGCTCGACGCAGACGGTCTATCACCATCCAGCCTGTTCCTCAGAGCTCGGCTTGCCAGTGTGCGAGGGCGCTCGATGAGCGCCGCTGAAGTCGCGGTCCCGATGGTCGAGTTGTTCGGCGTCAGCAAGCAGTTTGGCAAGGGACCAGCGGTCTTGAGTCCACTCGATCTAGAAATCCAGAAGGGCGAGTTTGTCACGCTGCTTGGGCCATCCGGTTGCGGCAAATCCACGCTGCTGAAATTGATCGCTGGGTTGACGACGCCGACTTCAGGCACGATTCGCGTGGATGGATTGACTCCCAAGAATGCACGAGAAGTGCTCGCGTTTATTTTTCAGGATCCCACGCTTTTGCCGTGGCGCAACGTTTTGGAGAATGTCTGCCTCGGTCTTGAACTCGAACACGTGACGCGTGAGCGCCGCGTAAGAAGGGCTGGCGAGCTGCTGGAACTCGTGCGGCTGGAGCAAGTCGCGAGAGTCTATCCGCGCGAACTCTCCGGCGGCATGAAGATGCGTGTGTCGATCGCGCGCGCTTTGGCAACGAATCCGCGGCTGCTCCTGATGGACGAGCCATTTGCCGCGCTCGATGAGATGGCGCGTGACCGGTTTAACGAGGAAATCCTGCGATTGCGGGAGGAACAAAAGTGGACGGCCGTTTTTGTAACGCACTCGGTCGCCGAGGCTGTTTTCCTCTCGACGAGAATTATTGTTCTGGCGCCGAACCCCGGGCGCGTCCATGCGATTTTTCCCGTGGAGCTCGGAATTCCACGAACTGCAGCTCTCCGGAGCACGCCGGAGTTCGACTTGATGGCGGCGAGAGTGTCTCGTGCGCTGCGTGGAGCGATTGCGGCATGAGGCGCTGGGTGCTAGTTGCGGCCAATGCGGCCGCCGTGTTCGTGGCCCTATTGGTCGTGTGGCAAGCCATCATCTGGATTTTTCGCGTCGCGCCGTACATGTTGCCGCCCCCCTTGGCGGTTGCGAAAGCAGCGGAATCGCGTCTGCCTCTACTTCTAAACGCGCTGAGCCTTACCGCTGCGGAAGCGGCCGGCGGACTTGTGGCAAGCGTTGTCGTTGGAATTGCGATTGCTCTGTTCTTCGCGCGATCACGCTGGGTGCGCCGGATGCTTTACCCCTACACGCTGCTCCTGCAGACGGTTCCCATCATTGCGATTGCGCCGTTGATTTTGATGTGGGTAGGAGCCGGGATGCCTGCGGTGACGCTGATCGCCTTCATTATTTCGCTGGCGCCGATCATCGCGAATGTTACCGAAGGGTTGATCAGCGTCGATCGGAATCTGGTTCATCTCTTCTTGATGCACAATGCTTCGCCGGCGCAGTTGTTGTTCAAATTGCGTCTTCCGCATGCGGTGCCGGCCTTGTTTGTCGGGGTGCGCATCGCTAGCGGGCTCGCTGTTATTGGCGCGATTACCGGTGAACTTTATGCGGGATCAAGCCGCGTCGGGGAAGGCGGCTTGGGCTACTCGATTCTTTATGCCTCGACGCAGCTTCAGACCGATTATCTGTTTGCGCTTGTGGCGGCTGCCACGGTGCTGGGATTTGCTTTTGTTTTTCTGGTGATGATTCTGGAATGGTATTTTCTTCGTCGCTGGCATGAATCGGCACGTACTTTGGAAACGGATTAGGCCGCCTAAGCAGACGGAAAGACAGAGATGCTGCGCCTCGAGACGAAAACAGGTTGGTGGCTGGTGACTCATCCGGATCATGCCGTCTTGGCGGGTGCGTTCGCCGAGCGTTGGGGCAACGAACGATTCTTGCCTCCCGAGCCGCGCGCGAACGTACTGAGAGGCATTAGACGCCACGATGACGGCTGGGCCGTGCGCGACGCGGCGCCGCAAATCACGAGGCAAGGAAAGCCCAGCGCGTTCTCGGTCGAATTGGTGGGCAAGTATTCGGCTTTCGAGGAAATCGATCTTGCGGACTATCTCGCCGTCCGCGACCGCGCCGTTCGCTTGATGGCCTCGGAGGATACCTATGCAGCTGTGCTGATCTCAATGCACACTTATAGCCTGCTGACCGAACACGCCGACCGCTCCACTATAGCAACCACGGATTTGCCGCTTCTCGACGCGTTTCTGGAACAACAAAGAGTGTTTCAACGCTCGTTGCGCGGGCAGATCTCCGCGAATCAGAGCTTTACGCCTCAGCAGGGTAGCGATGCCGCGATTCTCGACCATTTTCGTTTGTTGCAGGCGACGGACAATCTGTCACTCCTCACTTGCGTGAACTACCTGAAGCCAGCGCATCTGTTGCATCCCTTGCCGCTGCGCGACGGCGGTTACGCGGAAATCCAGGTGTGGCCAATGGGGCAGAGGGAGTTTGTGCTTGATCCGTATCCCTTTGCCGAAAAGTTGATTCGGATTCGGTTTCCGGCGCGGCATGTGAGCGGCAAGGTTTTTAGGTCGCCGTCGCAGCTGCGAGAGCGGTTCGAGATGGCACCGGTGGAGATGCTAATGGTCACGGTCCGCGCAACCCAGGCAGGAGACCAAGATTCTCGCGTTTGAGACCGGATATCTCGTGACAGAAATGGCTTGGAGTCGCACGGCAAGTAATACCTGGGACTTTGGAATCGAGGCTATCTCCCGACTTCCCTCCGAAGTTTGTAAGAATTTCACTGGACCTGTTTGGGAGGAGAAGTTTGGGTGCGTAAAGCCCTTCCTGTGACGGCAGGGGACGCGGACTGCCGCATCGCTGGCCTGCGGAATGAAAGTTGGAAGAGCGGACCACCTCAAGGGTCGGCCCCACAAGGTGCCCACGGACGGGTCGAAATTTGGCGAACAGGGCTAGACTCGCAGTGAAAAAATGGAACGGCGGCAGGAGAGACACCGCCGTTCCGGCCCAAGGGAGCGAGTTAAAAGACGACTTGAAAGGACATTTGAATCTGGCGAGAGCTGCCGATAGTCTTGTTGACGTTGCCCAAGCCAAAAGGGCAGTTATAGAAATTGTTGACGGGATTGGCTGTTCCGCATCCCGCCGGCAAAACTGGCGTCCCCTGAATAGGGGTAAAATTGTAATACTGGTTTTGCGTCACGTCGTCGATAGGAACATCGAAGCTGGGAGTGTTGGTCACATTGAAAATGTCAAAGCTGAACCTGAATCTCACTCTTTCGGTGATATTGGTGACTTTGACAAACGAAACATCCATGCGCCTCTGCCAGGATTGGCGAAATATATTGCGCTGACCGGTGGTGAAATTGGTTTCGTAGGGGTCGTTGGACGGAATGGCGCCGCCCAAAGCGCCGGGTTGCAACAGGGGAATGGTAAAACAGGCTGCATTGAGCGCGGGGAGTCCTGGAGTCGCGCCGTTATCTCCAGTCACAGCAGTCTTAGGCGTGCAGCCCGGCGCAAGGGGCACGATGGGGTTGGTGATTCCGTCATTTACGCCGTAAAAGATACTGCCGACGGCGCCGCTATAGTCAATCACGCTAAATGGCTGGCCGCTCTGGAGGATGGCGAGCCCTTGAATGGCCCAGCCATTGGTGAACCGCCCCTTGGCGGAGTCTGAATCCGCAGTAAATTTAGGCAATTCATAGACATAGTTGAAGTTGAATACGTGGGTGCGGTCGAAGTCCGAAGAGCCATAGGCCTCGCGCAGATTGAGGGGGTTGTTGCCGTTGTAGAAGAGGCCAAGGGCGCTCTGTTCGTCGGTTGAATGGGAGTAGGTGTAGGAGAATCCTACCTGAAGACCGTGACTCATCCGTTTTTCTATGTGCGTTTGCAGTGCGTTGTAGGCGGAAATGCCCGCCGCTTTGTAGCTCTCGGATTCGGAGGAATAACCAACATAGGGCACACGGAGGTCGACATTACCCCCTTCATACGTATTGAGATAAGGACCCTGCCCATTGGGCAATTGGATGGGACTATAGTTTGCATCCACAATTTGGTAACCGTACGTATACTGCTGCCCATTGATGGGATGGCTGGGGGAGGCAATTTGGGCCTGGTTGAATGGCACCGGAATGACCAAGTGACGCCCAAGGTTTCCGAGGTAGCCGATCTGAATTAAGAGGTCATTGCGCGGCTGCCATTGAATGTCAAGGTTGTCGTTAATGCTGTAAGGAAGCTTGTTATTCCGATCGTAAACGGCAAAGGCAAAGAGCTGGGCTCCGTTCTCAATTTCGCTTACGCTCGGCAAGTAATTGATGATGTTCTGGGGATTCCCGGTGGGAGGCGCTTGAAGAGTGTTGCCCCAAGGATAGGCCAACGAACCTCCCGTTCCGCTCGTGCCTATACCCACTTGCGTAGGATCGCAAGTTGGAATGTACCCCTGATAGGGAGCGGTCGTGCTGCTGCACAATTGGGAATTCACGAAAGGCGGTGTCTGATTGACGCCAAAGGGGCCGCCGGTGATAACCCCCGCAGCAAAGCCGGGGGAAAGATAGGTGAATAGCTCACCGCGGTCGTAGTAGAGACCGAAGCCTGCGCGAACCACCACCTTCCCGTGGAACAAGTCCGGACTCCAGGCGATTCCGGCGCGCGGGGCGAATCCCCACTGGCGCCCGGTAAGCGTAGAGTTGCTGACGCCTTTTGTGGGGAACTCTTTATTGTTGCCAGCGATGATAAAGCCCGTGGAAGTAACGTTCTCCCCATTAAAGGAGTAGAGGGAGGGGTCGAAGTTATAAATGCGGCCATACTTTTCGGTGAACGCGCCGTTCCAGTCGTAGCGGACACCAAGTGTCACCTTGAGGTTGCTGCGCAACTGGTATTTGTCCTGGATATAGAGGCCTGTCTCACCGGCACGAAGATAGCGATTGGCGTCGCCTTGCAGATAGGCTGAAGTCACGTAGCCGTTGGTGGAGTATGGGGTGACCAAGCCTTGCAGAAATTGGGAGAAATCCGAAACGCCGATCATGCCGTTGTCAGTTCTGTTGTCGCGGGTGTTCAACTGGGTGTAAGCATAGCTGCCGCCGAAGGTGAATGTGTTCTTTCCAACTGTCCAAATGCCGGTAGCTGAGGGCATGAAGCGATTTTGGAAAACGCCGGTGAAGGCACCTTGAGAGGCGGCACCTTGACCGATGGTGAGAGCAGCATCAGCCACCGGGGTAGGAAAGGGGCATTGCGGATTGGAGTTGGGGCATCCGGTATTGTAGGAGGCTCCGTTACCGAAGTCGTCGACGATAGTGATACCCGGGAAGACTGTGGAACCGAACGTATCGATGCCCAACTGCTGCGGGGTAAATGGCTGCGTTACGGTGCTGTAGACTTTCTGCCGCATGAATCCAAACGTTTCGCTGACGTTGAGATTTGATTTAAGGATCTGTGTGTTGCTGACGGAGAACACTTGACTGCCGGCGTCGAGGTGCTGGGCGAAGCCCGCGACGCTCGAGTAAGCGTAAGGCGCAACGGTCGGGTCATGCTGGTAGTAATACTTCAGTGCGACCGTATTCTTTGCATTGACGTTCCAATCCAAGTCCGCCACCACCTGATTTGCGGTGAAAAGAGCCGTTCCGGGGATGATGGCATTTTCCGGATAGTTTACGGTAGGCGTTTGCCCGTCTGCAGAGGGGATCAGATATTGGCCATTCGGTAGCTTGTAGTTAAGAAGTGCGTAGGCAATCGGATTGATATCACCCGGGGCCGAACCGATGGTTGGAAGGGTCAAGTTTGACGCCGGGAAGTTGCAAGGTGGTGTGGAACAAGACCCGTTTACGACGGCGGCGAGACCGGCCGGACTACGGTCATTGGTAAGGCCCGCCGGAACGGTGGTGCGAGAAAGGCCAATCTCCTGGTCGGCACTATGGATATGTTGATAGCTGACGAAGCCGAACAATTTGTCTTTGATGAGTGCGCCACCCAAGGTGCCGCCCGGGACGTAGCGGGTCAATTGAGGATTCTTGTCATTGGCGGGAATGTTGGGGTCGGCGTTGAAGAAGAAAGGAGCGGCGTTGAGTGCGTTGTTTCCGTAGTGCACGTAGCCGGAGCCATGAAGGTTGTTGGTGCCAGAGGCGGTGCTCATATCAATGTGAGCGCCGCTGGTAGAGCCTTGTTGAGCGTCGTACATGGAAGTGTTGACGCGGAGTTCCTCGATGGACTCGGGGGGGGGAGTGGGCAGAGACTGACCGATAGCCAGATAGGGTGACGCGGTACTTTGGATCACGGCGGCGCTAGTGCTCGCTGCGCCGCTAACGCCGGTGTTGTTTACGACGCGGGCGGAAGCGACCTGGCTGGTGCTCTTGCCGTTGAAGAGATTGCTGGCGTCGACGCCGTTGAGGAGGAAGCTATTGCTGGTATCGCGCTGGCCATTGGCCCAGATGGGCTGGTTACCAAGGCCGCTGTTGGCGCCGGTGCCGCTGGATAATTCGGAGTTGACGCCGGGAGAGAGAATGGCAAGGCCGGTAAAGCTTCCGGTGGGCAGGGGAACGGTCTCGATGTGATCTTTTTCGAGAATGTAGCCATTGGTGGTGTCCTCGGAATTCATCAGAGGTGTCGCTTCGACGGTGACGGTAGTGCTCGTTTGTCCGACTTTGAGCGTGACGTTCACCGTGGCGGTGCGATCAGCTTGCACGACGATGGAAGGAATTTTCTGGGTGACGAAACCGTCGTGTGTGAAGGTGAGGGTATAGGAGCCGATCGCGAGGTGCACAAAATCATAGCTGCCAAAAGTGTTTGTTTTCTGAGTGCGAGTGAGTTGCGTGCCGTCCGCGACGACAGTGACCAAGGAATCCGCAAGCGCGCCGCCCGAGGTGTCCATGACGGTGCCGGTGATGCCGCCGAGAGTCTGTTGAGAGAAGGCAGGGAGCGGCAAAAAGAGGGCGAGACAAGATAGCGAATAAAAAAAGAAAAGAGCTTTGACTGATGACTTGGTCATTCCGCAACGCCTCCCACTTTCGATCGAGACACATTAACCGGGCCGTCGTGCGGATGCGGACCAAGCAAATATTTTACAAATGAAGTCGGTATCACTTCGCTCGGCCACGCCCGTCGGACGATACGTTTCGAGAAAAGTATTCCAAAACACCGCAGAACCTAAACGCAAACTTTCGCTTTTCTTGATTTGTTTTTTCTATTTCATGACGGGGGCTTCCGTGGTGCGTTCGAATTCGACGCTAACGTGCGCATGATCGTGACCGAAGGGAATGATGTCCAGGCGGAGGATTTTTCTGGCGAGGTTGGCAGCAGATCGGGCTTTTCGGAACGAGGGAATCTCGTCGAACGCGTAGAGATTTGGGGTTACACCGAACCGGACCGCCAGCGGCGAGTTCCAGAAGAAATGGGTGGGGTTTCCACGTCGTCGGTGACCCGGGCGGTTTCCTAGGCGGGATATAGAGCTTGAATTTCGGCGACCCCATTGGGGTCATGGGTGCACATGAGTTAGAAGAGTTTCCTAGCGGGCAGGACCGATTTGGGGATGGCGGCGCTGATGGTGAACATGGGTTCGTTGACGACCTGGCTCAAACGGAGGTTCATGGCTACGCTGCAAAGGAGATAGGCGTGAACTTCGGTGAAGCGCCAGCGGCTGGCGAGCAGATCGATCATACGTGCGGTTGCGGCACGCGCAGCGGCGGCGGGATCGGTGGCCGATTCGACGATGATCCAGGCGTCGTCTTGTTGCGGGGCCCTTTCTGAGGCGGATTCGATGAGGGGTCCGGCGAGCGAGTGATTCTTGTGGAGTTGAAAGCGGAGGGTGACTTTGGCGGGGCATTCGATGCCGTTGATCGAGACTTCGCCGTCGCCTTGCGCGGCGTGTGCGTCGCCGGCGGAAAACAGCGCGCCGGTGTTCAAGACGGGAAGATAGAGAGTGGAGCCGGTACAGAGTTCGCGGACGTCCATATTGCCGCCAAAGATTCCTGGAGGACGCGTGCGAAACTCGCCGTCTTCCGCTTGGGCAACGCCCATTACGCCGCAGAATGGGCGGAGGGGAACTACGGCAGGAGTCAAGGAATAGGTTAGGAAGGGTTCGAGTTTCCAGTGGAAAAGATAGGGATCGGTGAAGCGATCTTTCAGGAAGCCGAGGCCATTGATAACGCTGCTCCAGCCCCAACCTTTGTGGGCGACATCGAGAATGTCGATTTGGAGGACGTCACCGGGTTCCGCGCCTTCGACGAAAATGGGGCCGGTCAGGGCGTGAATGCGGCCACGGTCGATGTTTAGGAAATTTCGAAGGGTCATGGCGGGATGGACTTGCGAGCCGCTGGAGTCGACGCAGTCGAGGTGGACTGTATCTCCGGGAGCGATGTCGAGGCGCGGAGGGAGATGGCGGTTCCAGCGCGAGTGAGTGGGTTCGGCGGAGAGATGGTGTTCGGGCATGACGTTCGCTAGATCTCAGCGGTGATTTGCAGCTCAACGAGGGCGTTGCGGGGCAAGGCTGTGACGCCGATGGCGGCGCGGACATGGCGGCCGGACTCGCCGAAAACTTCTAGGAACAAGTCGGACGCACCGTTGATTACTTTTGGAGAATCGGCGAAGCCCGCGATGGAATTCACGTAGCCGTTGACGGTCACGATGCTTTTGACGCAGTCGAGAGATCCGAGGTGCTTTTCGAGGACGGCGAGTTGCGTGAGAGCGCAGAGACGCGCGGCGACGTAGCCTTCTTCGATGGTTCGGTCGAGGCCGACTGCGCCAGTTACCAGGCCCGAGGGATCCGCGGAGACTACGCCCGACAAGTAGACCATGTGGCTGACGGTTTTGGCGGGGACGTAGTTGCCGCCTGGCGCCGGAGGAGCAGGAAGCGTGATGCCGAGTTCTCGTAAGCGCGATTCTGGGCCGGTGGACATGGAGATCGAGTACTCCCTTCGGAAGAAATATCGCGACACTTTAGCACAGGCGTGCCGACCGAAAGGTGCTTCTATGGTTTCTATGGAAGATTTCGCTTGCTCAAGAGGGGACCTGCGTTAGCATGAGCCATGCTGCGACGAAAGGCTGGGGCGATTTTTCTTAGTTGGGAGTTGCTTATTTTTAGCGGGATGAGCGCTCACGCCATCGGATCCGATCTGTTCGACGTGAAGCCAGACGCTCAACCTCGTTCGCGGCAAGTCCTGCGTGAGAAGCGAAGTTCAGGGCTTGATCTGGAGGTCAGGGGAGATCTGGCGGGGCTGCCTGCGGGGTCGGTGCGCTATATTGCGCGGGAGGATTTGAAAGCCCTGCCGCAAGTGACTTACACGGTTACCGACGATCGGAACTTTGTCGGAGCGGTGGAAGTTCGTGGAGTGGCGCTGGAAGTTCTGGCACGGGAGTTTGCTGGTAGCGGAGAGAAGGCGTTGATTGTGGCGGTTTCCGGAGATTTGTATCGCGCGCATTATCCGCAGGGATATGTACAGGCGCACCGGCCGGTGCTGGTGATGGAGATTGATGGGGAGGGGCCCGCGAGTTGGCCGAAAAGCAAGGAAGGGTCGGGCTCGGCGATGGGGCCGTACCTAATATCGCATCCGCACTTTACGCCGAGTTTTAAGGTTTTGGGGAATGAGGAGGAGCCGCAGATTCCGTGGGGCGTGGTGCGTCTGGAGTTTCGAAGTGAGGAAGCGATCTTCGGGGAGATTGCGCCGCCCGCGGTGAATGCTGGGGAGGCGGAAGTGCATGCGGGATATCGCATCGCCCGGCAGAATTGTTTGCGGTGCCATGGTCCGGCCAGTTACGGGCGATTGAAAGGGCAGATTGCTTGGTCTGGGATCGCTTTTTTTGCGGATAGTTCGCCGCGGGGATTCGCGGCTTATGTGCGAAATCCGCGAAGCGTGGCGCAGTCTGCCGAGATGCCGGGGAACCCTGCCTACGATGACGCTACTGTGGAGGCCTTGATTGCGTACTTCCGTACTTTTCTCGTGAAGGGGAAACCGTGATCTTGCGGGCAGCGAAAGTTTCGCTGGTGGTTGGAGTGGCGATTTTCTACACGTTTGTGGTTTTGAACAACCTCACCGATTACGATTCGAATTATCAGTTTATCCGGCATGTGCTGATGATGGATTCGACTTTTCCGGGGAACCGGGGGATGTGGAGGGCCATGAACGGGCCAACCTGGCATGTCGTTTTTTATTGGACGATCATTGTTTGGGAGAGCGTGACGACGGTGCTTTGTTGGTGGGGTGGATTGCGGTTGGCGAGGTGTTTGAAGGGAGATGTGGATTCGTTTCGCAGAGCCAAAAATACCGCGATTATCGGACTTTCGTTGGGCCTTTTGATGTGGCTCGTGGCGTTTCTTAGCGTCGGAGGAGAATGGTTTTTGATGTGGCAGTCGAAGACTTGGAATGGGCAGGAAGCGGCGTTTCGTATGTTTACGGTCGTGGGGATTGTTTTGCTTTTGCTCGTCGAGAGTGAAGCGGAACAGCGGGCTTAGCAGCTAGCTTCCTTCCAAGGTTGGTTTCCGATTGCGGGCGCGCCAGAAAAACCAGGTGAGACCGGCGACCAGGTAGATGAGATAGATGTAGGGGAGTTTGCCGTAGGGACCTTCGGGGACGGGATAGAGATTTCCAATCAGAGCGAGAAGCATGGCAGCGCATGCCAGCCAGGGAATGATTTGGGCTAGAGGGTGGTAGGCGTTGTGCGCCCGCAGGTAGCGGGGGAGAGCGACGCTCACGAGGGCGTAGGTGACGATAAAACCGTAGGTAGCCAGCGAACCCATCCAGCCGTACACGTCGAGACCGCTGGCGCCGCGTGCGGCCAGGATCGCTACCGGTAAAACGGCGGCGGCTCCGGTGACGGCGATGGCAAAGCCGGGCGTTTCGTTGCGGACGTGGGTTTTCTGAAGTGAGGTGTGGGCTAGGCCGTTGTGCGACATGAGGAGGAGGACGCGGGCGGCGGCGGTGATGCAGGCGAGGGTTCCGGCAAACATGCTGACCAGAGCGCCAATGTCGATGAGCAGACCGAGTATCGCCAGGCCGCC